>Ga0208491_10009_pt1 | contig 111204 bp, 108 predicted proteins | sample SubbioCSW11_NovA_FD_184819 | JGI IMG/M metagenome (GOLD analysis project Ga0208491, IMG submission 184819) | Serpentinite rock and fluid subsurface biosphere microbial communities from McLaughlin Reserve, California, USA - CR11_CSW11_NovA (SPAdes) | ecosystem: Environmental > Terrestrial > Deep...
TAGGGGGAAGAGGATAAGTTGTTGAGGGAGAGGGGAAAAGAGCCCTCACCCTAACCCTCTCCCGGGGGGAGAGGGGAAAAGTTGTTGAGGGAGAGGGGAGAAGCGCCCTCACCCTAGCCCTCTCCCAGAGGGAGAGGGGAAAAGAGCCCTCACCCTAACCCTCTCCCGGGGGGAGAGGGGAAAAGAGCCCTCACCCTAACCCTCTCCCGGGGGGAGAGGGGAAAAGTTGTGGAGGGAGAGGGGAGAAGTTGTTGAGGGTCTAGGGGGAAGAGGATAAGTTGTTGAGGGAGAGGGGCTTTGCATGGCAGGCAAAAGAGCAGTGTGCAGCTGCTTTTTTTCTGCTTGACACTAGGAGGCTGCCGCAATGATACGATTGAATGATTTGAATGAGGCGCAACGTAAGGCTGTGGAGTGTGTAAACGGGCCGCTTTTAATTTTAGCCGGTGCCGGCAGCGGGAAAACACGGGTAATTACTCATCGCATTGCTTATCTGATTCAGGAAAAGCTGGCGGCTCCATGGGAGATTCTGGCGTTAACTTTTACTAATAAAGCAGCCGCGGAAATGCGCAGCCGGATTGAAGAATTGGTGGGAAAAATACCGGGAATGTGGGCTTCTACTTTTCACGCCGCCGCCGTTCGCCTCATCCGGGAAAACGCGAGACTTCTCGGCCTTACCTCCTCTTTTGCCATCTATGACGATGGCGACCAGCAAACGGTGGTTAAGAATGTGATGAAGGAGCTGCAGTTAGACGACTCTCGCTTCAAGCCGCGAAGCGTGCTGGCAGCCATCGGCAGAGCCAAAAATGAAATGATTGATCAGCACCGCTACGCAGAAGAAGCCGATAATTTCTATACGCGTACCATTGCCCGTATTTATAAGAATTACCAGGAGCGGCTGCGCTTGAACAATGCGCTGGACTTTGACGATTTATTGCTATATTTAGTCAGACTCTTGAGTGATTACCCTGATGTGCTGGCTCACTACCAGAAAAAATTCCGCTATATTATGGTGGATGAATACCAAGATACTAACCGTGTACAGTATAAAATTGTCTGCATGCTGGCCGGTTCTCACAGGAATCTATGTGTCGTAGGCGATGACGACCAGTCTATTTACCAGTTTCGCGGCGCCGATCTGCGCAATATCCTGGATTTTGAACGTGAGTGGCCTGATGCAACAGTAGTCAAGCTGGAGGAAAACTATCGCTCCACGGGACACATTTTGACTGCAGCTAATCAGATGGTAAAAAATAATGCGGGGCGTAAAGAGAAAAATCTTTGGACGCGGCAGGGTGCGGGTGAGCCGCTTAATGTTTTCGCAGCCCAAGATGAGTACCAAGAAGCCCGTTTTATTGCCGGGGAAATCCGCAGCCTTTCCGCCACTTATGATCAGTTTGCCGTACTTTACCGCACGAATGCCCAGTCCCGCGCCATAGAAGAAGTTTTGGTGCGGGAAAATATTGCTTATCAGATGATAGGCGGCGTCCGTTTCTGGGAGAGGAAAGAAATAAAAGATATTTTGGCATATCTCCGGCTATTGGACAATCCGGCTGATGATGTGAGTCTGCTACGGATCATCAATGTGCCACGCCGCGGCATTGGTACGGCTACACTGGAACGATTACGCCTGCTGGCTCAAGAAAAGCAGCTTTCAATTTTTCAGTCATTGAAATCTGCCGCAGATGCTGAGCTTAGCTCTGGCTCTCTGAAAAAAGTGCGGGATTTTGCGCAGCTCATGGAAAAGTTGATACAAATCAGGGAAGACTTTAGTGTGGATGAGTTGGTTGAGCAGGTACTAATCAGCAGCGGCTACCTGGATGAGTTGAAGGCGGAAGGGACGGATGCGGCGCAGAGCCGTGTGGAAAACCTGCGGGAATTTATCACCGTAGCGCAGGGATTCATGAAAGACGCCGCTGAGAAGACGTTAACTGCGTTTTTAACTCATACGGCGTTAATCAGTGATTTGGACGCATTTAGCGATGAGTTTGGACGGCAGGTTGTGCTGATGACGCTGCATGCCGCCAAAGGGTTGGAGTTTCCGGTAGTCTTTCTGACCGGCATGGAAGAAGAGCTTTTTCCTCATGCGCGTTCTTCTGAAACGGCGGATGGTATAGAAGAAGAAAGACGTCTTTGTTATGTGGGAATTACCCGGGCAGAGCGCCTCCTTTACTTGACTTACGCAAAAAGGCGAAATATTTTCGGACAGGCGATGCAGAATTTGCCGTCACGTTTTTTAGCGGAGATCCCCGTGACTGTCTTGGCGGAGGATTTAAAGGCTAGCGTGCCGGTAGTGCCTGTTATTCCCGGTCAAGCTGGCAATTTGCTTGCAGGTGACAGGGTAGAACATGGCAAATGGGGCGTGGGCGTAGTCCAGGCTGTAGATAGTTTAAGCGATGGTGATACGGCGCTAACCATTCATTTTCCCGCATTAGGCTTGAAAAAACTGATTGCGCGTTACGCGCCGCTTCGCAAAGTAGACCACCATGACCCCACAAAGACATTGCCCTCACCCTAACCCTCTCCCAGAGGGAGAGGGGACTTGTTGGGCAGGGAGAAGGGATTTGTAGGGCATGGAGAGGGGACTGTGGCGGTAATTTTCAGGGTAGAGTGAGGTGCAAAGCATGGAGAAGGATGCTGCCCGCAAGCGGCTTAGGCAGCTACGGGAGAAAATTGATGAACATAATTATCATTACCATGTGATGGATGAACCGTTAATCAGTGATGCCGATTTTGATGCTCTCGTCCGTGAGTTAACTGAAATTGAGCGTGAATTCCCTGATTTAATCAGCCCGGACTCTCCCACGCAGCGTGTCGGTGGCCAGCGGCAGGAGGGGTTCGCCTCGGTTGCTCACCGTCTTCCCATGCTCTCTTTGGAGAACGCTTTAAATAGCGGTGATTTGCGCAATTTCGTCACTCGTGCCATGAAGCTTGTGCCTGAAGCGCAACTGGAATTTGTGGTGGAGCTGAAAGTGGACGGCTTAGCAGTATCTTTGCAGTACGAAGCTGGCTTATTTGTGCGCGGCGCCACCCGTGGTGACGGTGAAGTGGGGGAAGATATCACCCACAACCTGCGCACTGTGAAAAGTATTCCCTTGAGGTTAAGAAAACCTTTGACGTTGGAAGTAAGAGGGGAAGTTTATCTGCCCCGTTCTTCATTTCTGGCGCTAAACGAGGAACGAAGCCGCCAGAACTTGCCGCTCTTTGCTAATCCCAGAAACGCTGCCGCCGGCAGCCTGCGTCAGCTTGATCCTCAAGTGGCGTCTTCCCGAAACCTGGAGGCGGTAATTTACGGGTTAGGCTACTCACCCGCACTGCAGCCTCATTCCCATTATGCCGCGCTTAATTCCCTGAAAGATCTGGGGTTGCGGATAAGTTCCCAGATAGTTGTGCTGCGGGAATTGGCAGAGGTGGTGTCCTATTGTGAAAGCTGGCGAGCCAAACGTGCTGCATTACCCTTTGAAATTGACGGCTTGGTGATAAAAATTAACGATTTGTCATTGCAGAAGCGTTTGGGTAATACGGCGAAAAGCCCTCGCTGGGCCATTGCCTATAAGTTTCCGGCAGAACAGGCGGAGACGAAAGTGTTAGGCATAACCGTTCAGGTAGGCAGGACAGGTACGCTGACGCCGATCGCGGAGTTAGAGCCGGTGCTGCTCGCGGGAACGGTGGTAAAGCGGGCCAGCCTGCACAATGAAGATATTCTGCGGGAAAAGGATGTGCGCAGCGGAGATTATGTGATTGTCCGGAAAGCGGGCGAGATTATTCCCGAGGTGGTGTCAGTAGTAAAAGAAAAGCGCACCGGGGCGGAAGAACCTTTTATTATGCCTGCGCTTTGCCCTGTCTGTGGAACAGAAGCCGGCCGTCTGTCGGGGGAAGTGGCTTTGCGTTGTTTTAACCCGTTTTGCCCGGCTCAGGTGGCGGAGAGAATCATCCATTTTGCTTCCCGCAGCGCCATGGATATTAAGCATCTGGGGCCGGCTTTGGTAGAACAGCTGCTTGATGCAGGTTTAATTTCGGATATAGCCGATATTTATACATTGTCAGGCAAAAAAGCGCAACTGCTGGCCTTGGGACGGAAAGTGGAAAAGTCGGTGGAAAATTTATTGTCAGCCATAGAGAAAAGCAAGGAGCAACCGCTATGGCGCTTGCTCTATGGGCTTGGTATCCGCTTTGTCGGCGAGCGTACAGCCAGATTATTAGCGGCGCATTTCGGCAGTATAGACAAGCTGATTTCCGCCTCCCCTGCGGAGCTGGAAGCGGTAGAGGAAGTGGGGGCAAAAATTTCGGCAAGTATCAGCGAGTTTTTCGCGCTTGATTCAAGCAAAGAGCTGGTGTATAGATTGCGCGGCGCCGGTTTGAAGATGAGCGAGGAGAAGGAAAATGGTGCGGAAAAACCGTTGGCCGGCAAAAACTTTGTCCTGACAGGTACTTTGTCAGCTTATAGCCGTGAGAAAGCAGCGGCGTTGATTGAAGAGGCCGGCGGACGGGTGAGCAGCAGCGTGAGTAAAAATACGCATTACCTGGTGGCAGGAGAGAAGCCGGGAAGCAAGCTGGAAAAAGCGGAGAAGCTTGGAGTTTCTGTTCTCGATGAGCAGGCTTTGCTCGTTTTGCTGGCAAAAGGGCAGTAAGAAAATAGGGGTCAGGGGGGGAATCATGGTGAATCGGGGGTTAAAAATTATTATTTTGTTTTTGGTGGTAAGCGCAGTTATTTTTGCTTTTATTCCGCCGGAAGAACAGCTTGGCGGTTGGATTAGACTGATTATTTTGCATGGGATTTTAAGCTTGACAGGCTTATACACTATTTATGCCGCCGGAATCCTAGGCGCAATTTATCTTGTAACAAAGAAAAGGAGTGCAGGGCTCTGGTCAAGAGAAATTGGTTATAATGCTATTTTGCTTTGGTTTATCGGTACCGCCCTCTCTCTGGTTTCGATGCGTGTGGCCTGGGGCGGTATGTTGTGGAATGAGCCGTACTCTGTGGCTGCTCTTACCATGGCTTTGCTGGGGGCAGGAAAGGAATATCTGGTAAGAAGCAGCGGCGGTAAACTTCGCAGCTTTGCGTTTGCCAATATGGTCTTTGCAGCCGCCATGCTGGCTATCCGTCAGACAGTCGTTACTGTAATGCATCCGGTAAATCCCATTGGCAGCTCAGATTCACCGGCTATCCGCCTGCTGCCGTTGCTATTTCTGATCATTACCCTGGCAACGGTGACAGAGCTTACCCGCTGGCGGCTGAAGCAGTCTGGCAATCGGTATAGTAATTAAATCAGGTAAGGGAGGTCATACAAGTGAAGCTGACAGTTAAGGAAGTGGCTTATGTTGCCAGCCTGGCAAGGCTGGAGATGGCTGAGGGTGAGATGGAAAAGTTCGCCGGTCAGCTAAGCGCGATTTTGGAATTTGCGGACAAGCTGAATCGGCTTGAGACTGAAGATATTCTGCCCACAGCCCACGTTTTGCCGTTAAAGAATGTATTTCGAGAAGATCGGGTATCTCCGGGACTGGAGCGCAAAGAGGCTTTACTTAACGCGCCGGAAGTGGAAGAAGGCATGTTTCGTGTGCCGCGTGTCATTGAATAGGGGGGAAACGAGTTGCTGGCAGAATATACAGTTGCGGAAGCCTTAAAACGGCTGGAAAAGAAAGAAATCAGCGCTTTAGAATTGGCAGAAGCTGCTCTGCAGCGCGTTGAGGCTGTCGACGAGAGAGTAAAAGCTTTTGTGACTGTAACAAGAGCTGAAGCACTGGCAGCTGCAGCGCTTGTTGATGCCAAACGGTTAAATGGAGAGAAAATGCCTCCTCTCGCCGGTATTCCCATGGCTTTAAAAGATAATTTATGCACAAAAGGCGTGCTGACCACCTGTTCCTCAAAGATTTTAAACAATTTCAAGCCGCCTTATGATGCTGCAGTAGTTGAACTGCTGCGCGACGCAGGCACTGTGCTGATTGGAAAAACCAATCTTGACGAGTTTGCGATGGGCTCCTCTACGGAAAACTCCGCGCTCTTTACCACGCGCAATCCCTGGGATGTGGAAAGGGTGCCGGGAGGATCCAGCGGCGGCTCAGCCGCGGCTGTGGCTGCCGATGAAGTGTGTTTTGCCTTGGGGTCGGACACAGGCGGATCGATCCGTCAGCCGGCTGCCTTTTGCGGTGTCGTGGGGCTAAAGCCTACCTATGGTCGTGTCTCCCGTTATGGCCTGATTGCTTTTGCCTCATCGCTTGACCAGATAGGACCTTTCACAAAAGATATTTTGGACTGCGCCATAGTGATGAACGCGATTGCAAGATACGATTCACGTGATACTACTTCAGTGCCGCTTGCATCACCCGATTATACTGCGCAACTGTCAGACGGAGTTAAGGGTTTGAAAATCGGCGTACCGAAAGAATATTTTGCCGAGGGAATTGACCGGGATGTGCGAAATGCTGTAGAGAAGGCATTGGCAGTATTTGTAGCGCTGGGGGCTGAAGCGGAGGAAATTTCATTACCCCATACCGATTATGGTATTCCCGTCTATTACTTAATTGCACCGGCGGAAGCATCCAGCAATCTTGCCCGCTATGACGGCGTGCAATACGGCTACAGGGCGGAAGCAGACAATTTGCTAGAGATGTATAAGAAAACACGCAGCCGCGGTTTCGGCAGCGAAGTAAAGCGCAGAATTATGCTGGGCACTTACGCCCTCAGTTCCGGCTACTATGACGCTTATTACCTTAAAGCGTTAAAAGTGCGGACGTTAATCAAGCAGGATTTCGATGAAGCATTCAAAAAATTTGATTTAATCCTGACGCCGACTACACCCTCTACCGCCTTTCCGGTAGGCACAGTGGAAGATCCGCTCACTATGTATTTGAATGACATCTGCACCATACCAGTCAATCTGGCTGGTTTGCCCGCGCTTTCCATGCCGTGCGGGTTTGCAAATAACTTGCCTGTGGGGCTGCAATTAATTGGCAAGCCATTTGCCGAGGCGACAATTCTGCAGGCTGCCTACGCCTACGAACAAGAGAACGGTCTTGCTAAGAGAAAACCGGCTTTAGGCGGGAAAGGAGCGCTGCGGGATGAGTAAATATGAAACAGTAATTGGCTTGGAAGTTCATGTGGAGCTTGCCACGGCAACTAAAATTTTTTGTTCCTGCCCTACTGAATTCGGCAAAGAGCCAAATACGCATGTTTGTCCTGTATGTTTAGGCTTGCCAGGCTCGCTTCCCGTCCTTAATAAGCGGGTGGTGGAGTTTGCCATCAAAGCAGGTTTGGCTCTAAATTGTCAAATTCCCCGCTTTGCCAAATTTGACCGTAAAAATTATTTTTATCCGGATTTGCCAAAAGCGTACCAGATTTCCCAGTACGATTTGCCGCTTGCAATTAGCGGCTACTTAGAATTTGAAGTAAACGGGGAAACAAAGCGCGTGGGGATTACACGCGTTCATCTCGAAGAAGACGCGGGCAAACTGGTGCATGCTGAGTTTGCCGACTATTCTTTGGCGGATTATAACAGAACCGGTGTGCCGCTGATCGAGATTGTTTCCGAACCGGATCTCCGTTCGCCGGAAGAAGCAAAGGCGTATTTGGAAAAGCTGAAAAGCGTGATTCAATACACCGGTATTTCTGACGTAAAAATGGAAGAAGGTTCTCTGCGCTGTGACGCCAACGTTTCCATTATGCCGGCAGGCAGTAAGGAGTTTGGCACCAGATCCGAAATTAAAAACATGAACTCCTTTAAAGCTGTTCAGCGCGGGCTGGCATACGAGGTTGAACGTCAAAAAGAAGTGTTGGAAGCGGGGGGCAAGGTGGTGCAGGAAACGCGCCGCTGGGATGAGCATAAAGGTGTGACTTATGCGATGCGCTCCAAAGAAGAAGCGCATGATTACCGCTATTTTCCGGATCCCGATTTGGTGCCAGTTATGGTGGAGCCTGCTTGGGTTGAGGAAATCAGGCAGAGTCTGCCGGAGATGCCGGACGCTCGCCGTAAACGCTATCAGAGTGAATGGGGATTGCCTGAGTATGATGCCGCTGTAATCACAGCATCTAAAGCTATGGCTGATTTTTTTGAAGCAACTCTTGCGGAATATCACGATGCCAAAGCTGTGGCAAACAGTTTGCTGGGGGAAATATTAAAGTACCTCAATGCGCAAGGCATAGAAATTCACCAGACAAAGCTGACCCCAGCACACTTGGCGGAGCTGCTCATGCTTCAGGCTGACGGCACGATTAGCGGCAAGATTGCCAAAACAGTCTTTGAAGAAATGTTTAGCAGCGGGAAAAAAGCGGCGGAAATTGTGCAAGAGCAAGGGCTTGTGCAAATTTCAGACAAGGATGCGATTGCTGCCATCATCGCACAAGTTATCGCCGATAACCCAAAATCGGTGCAAGATTTTAAGGCAGGAACGGAGAAGGCACTTGGTTTCCTGGTGGGGCAGGTTATGAAAATCTCTAAAGGGAGAGCAAATCCAGAAATGGCGAACCAGCTTTTGCGGGAAAAATTGCAGTAAGCTAAATAAAAAGAGAGCCTTGTTTTTGGGGCTCCCTTTTTGTTAATTGATTTATTTAGGAAAACCATAACAGTTTCCTACATAATGCCTAGGATGACGCCAGGCCCAGCGCAGCCGGGATGAGAGTCGAAACAATCTGGGCAATGTAGCCTTTCTCAGCTGCTACGCTCGCACGTTTTCGCAGCTACGAACTGTCATTCTCGCTAACATGCCAAAACCTCTGGGCTTACTGCATGTGAACCATTGGCATGTCTTAACGCTGCGAATTCCCATTCGCTAAACGCTGCTGACACTTAACGCTCGCTTCCGCATTCTGTGCAAGGCTGTAGTTTACTGATCCCTCAGGGGTGTAATGAGAGGCTGCGGCTGTCAGTCCTGCGCTTATCACTGCGGTCAAAATTCCCCTCCCTTGGAGGGGTGGTGCGCAGCACCGGGGTGGTTCACACGGAATAACGTCGCGCCCGTGGTTCACACGGGATAACGTCGCCCCCTGAAAGGGGTAAAAACCACCCCGCCCTGACGGGCACCCCTCCAAAGGAGGGGAATTGTTTGTAACATATTTTATTTGCCGCCGGTGTCTCCGACGGAAAGCGGCTGGCAGCTAAAATTTATGTCAGGAGAAGCAAAATCGAAAAATGGCAATTTTAAGGTAAAATTTAAATCTTATGGCAGGAAAATTTCACAGTTTGAAGAATTGTAGATAATTGATGACTATTGGCGATTTTTGCAGATGAGAAGATTTTGCCTATGTTAAGCAAAGGAAGATTTTAGCCTTTCAAAACGGTTTACTGCTATATTTTTATTGATCGGTATGCTGCCGGTAATTATCGTCAGTTTTTTTGTTTATTTTGACGCTCGCAGGAATATCGAAACTGAAATTTTTGAGGGGATCGGTGCTGTCGTCGGGCTAAAGAGCGCCTCGCTGTCAGCATATTTTCAGGAAAAGGAAAGAGAGGTGCGGCGGCTATGCAGGCCTTGTTATTGAAAAGAGTGAAAGCGAAGCTTTTGCCGGCTTAGACGGGATGCAATATCGAATGATTGCCATTCTGCTTTTGACGATTGGCTTGGTGGCAGCCGCTGGATTCTTGACTGCGGCAAATATGGCGAAGCCTATTTTCCAGATAACGGCGGAGGCGAAAAAGGTGGCCGCCGGTGATTTAACCGTCCATGCGGAAATTAAGCGGCAGGATGAAATTGGCGAATTAGCAAATGCTTTCAACACCATGAATGATTCGTTGCGTAATTTGATGAGAGAGGCCAGCCAGACGGCTGCGGGCGTCAATGAGGGAAGCGATGCTTTGTCGCAGGCGGTCGAGTCAGCAAGCTCTACTCTGGAGGAAGGGCTGCCAGCGCTAATCAGTTTGCCAGCAACGCGCAGGAATTAAGCGGCAGCGCGCAGGAAATGGCGGAGATTTTAAGTGAAGTGGCAAGCAGTGCCGCGGCCGGCAGTGCCGCCATAGATAATGCGGCAAGACAGATGCAGGAGATTAATGACATGGTGGAAGAGCTGCGCAATGTGATTAACGGTCTTGATCAGCGCTCTAAGGAGATCGGCAGCATCGTAGATTTAATCACAGACGTGGCGTAACAAACAAATTTGCTTGCATTAAATGCCGCGATTGAAGCGGCTCGGGTAGGGGAACAGGGGCGCGGCTTTGCAGTGGTTGCCGAAGAGGTGCGCAAACTGGCGGAGCAAAGCAGAAACGCGGCTGATGAAATCGGCAAATTAGTCAGAGAAACACAGGCCGAAAGCGGCAATGCCGTTGACAGTATGCAAGATGGTGTTAAAAAGGTTCGCTCCGGAACGGAGGCAGTTTTAAGCAGCGGCGAGACATTTCAAGAAATTGTCCGGGATGTCCAGCGGATTGTGCAGAAGATTGAGAGGGTATCGTCCGGAGCGCAGGAGATTAGCGCCGGCAGCGAAGAAATTGCCGCTTCCACAGAGGAGCAGGCTTCCTTAATGGAGGAGATAAATGCCTCTGCCGAGGAGCTGAGGGCCAATGCGGGAAGATTGATTAGCGAATTGAAACAGTTTAAATTCCAGTGATTTGAGTGTCAGTGCAGCCGATTCGGCAAGCTGCGCTAAATGTTAGGTTTTGTTAGTTTTCCTTTTTCCCGGGCGATATTTGCCATCTGTTCCCTTTTGTCTTTGGGCGGGAGATAGAGACTGCTCCTTCTGGTCAGTTTGATTGCCGACTGCCGGCAACCGCCGATACAGGCGCCGCAACCCAGGCAATTAGCTGATAATAATTCGGCGTGTGTTTCTCCCGCAGATTCTGTCAGTTGCAGCGCATTAACATGACAGCGCTCTAGGCAGGCGCCGCAGCCGGTACAAGCTGCTTGATTGATCACGGGGAGGAAGTTGCTTGGGTGGACGGAGGGGGTTTCATGCTTGTTGATGGAGCGGAGCAGACCGCAACAGCAGCCACAGCAGTGACAGATATAAGCCGGTTTTTTCTGCACATTATCAGCCAGATGGACAAGGCCAAGCTCCTCTGTCTGTTCAAGAACGGCTAACAGCTCGTCTGTGGATGCAGGACGGGCGAATCCGTGCCTGATAAGCCATTCAGAAGCGCTGCCGAGGGACATGCAGACATCCTCGATGGGAGCTTTGCAGGCAGTGCCTAAATGCATAGCTTGATGGCGGCAGTAGCACATGGTGAGAGAGCCGCCGCCGGCGTCGCGGATCATCTCGGACGCTTTTTCGTAAGTTAATACTTCTGTTTCCAGATCTGTCGGCAGCAAGCTTTCGTACGCCCAGGTTTGAAACATTTTTGTTTCGGCGCCAAAAAATTCGTTGACAACACCATTTTCCTGATGATACCGCTCGAATAATTCTGCCAGTTCCTTGAGCGGAAGGTTAGTTGAAGCCCGCATAAAAGTATACTCAAAAAAACCGATCACCAATGGACTTAGCTGATAATAAACGGTATCGTGACGGGGGATATCTAAAACCAGTCCTTTGCCAGCCATTTGCTCGAGCAGACGAAGCAGTTCTGCAACTGATAAACCGGTAGTCTGCGACAGTTTATCAGTTGTAGTAAATCCGGCTGGGAAAGCCGCGCCGAGCGCCGCTTCCTTTTCTGTATACATGATGGAGAGAATCTGCATTAACGTTTCATTTGGCACTGCACCCACCGGATTTTCATTTAACCGTTTAGCAAGTGCTTTATAAACCTCTTCTTTTTGGATACCAAGATGTCCCATGATATGCTCCTTTCCGTTTGGCAGCTGATAGCGGCAAGTTGAGAATATTGCTATAAGATTCTGGCTGGTTAACCGATTTCCTTTGCAAAAGTTTGCATTGGCAAAATTTATACTTTGTGGATAAATAAAATATTGCAAATACTATAATTCTACATATTTCCCCTTGTATTAAACGGGTAATTTGGATATGTTAATGCTTGTGTGCTTGTTGCGGCTATGCTGCTGGAAAGTATTTGTTGCGGAGTGTGTTCTGATGAATCAAGAGAAAATTAGGGAAATCAAGGAGAAGATGGAGAAGGAGAGGGAGAAGCTTTATCTGCTGGTGCGTGAGTACGGTTTGGATAGTCCGCAGGTGCTGGAGCAGAGCAGACTGATCGACGGTCTGCTGCTGGCGCTGTTCGCGCTTGAGAAACAGACTGATACGCAGGAGAACTTTTAAGGTTTCTAGGCAACAAAAAACATCCTCGCGAGAGGATGTTCATGATTTTATGGTTGCGGGGGCAGGACTTGAACCTGCGACCTTCGGGTTATGAGCCCGACGAGCTACCAACTGCTCCACCCCGCGCCGACGAAATTAATTCTACCATGGGACAGGTGTGTTTGTCAAATAGAAAATGATGTTCTGTGTGAGAAAAATTGGCCAAAAATTTATATTAAGGCTGCAAAGATGAAAATTAGAAATTTTTAAATATTATAAACCAGCTTACTGGTTTTTTTGTTTTAGAGCAGGATTTTCATTTTGCCGTAAGAATATAGATGAGCAACGCAAAGCTGTTGAAAAACAGGAGAAAAAGTTTTTGCAGCCGAAGTCTTTTAAAGGAGGGGAAAGGATGCGCGAAGTAAACGTAGCGGCTATTGAGGCGGTTATAGCCGAGTTGAGCATGGAGGCGAACTATAACCTTGGGGCCGATGTGTACGGGGCTTTTGAAGCGGCCTTGTCGCTTGAAACATCGCCTGTGGGTAAAAGTGTTCTGGCTCAGTTGATTGAGAATGCAGAGATCGCGAAGGAAGAGCAGGTTCCTCTCTGTCAAGACACAGGCTACGCCGTCATTTTTGTTGAATTGGGGCAGGATGTGCGTCTGGTGGGCGGTGATCTTTATGCGGCTATTAATGAAGGGGTGCGGAAGGGCTATAGCGAAGGCTATCTGCGCAAATCCATAGTCGGCGACCCGCTGAGGCGCCTAAATACGATGGATAATACGCCGGCTGTTATCCATCTTGAACTGGTGCCCGGCGAGCGCGTGAAGCTGACCATTGCGCCTAAGGGTGGGGGCAGTGAAAATATGAGTGCCGTTAAAATGCTTAATCCTGCTGATGGCGCCAAGGGTGTGGTTGATTTTGTGGTGGAGGCGGTCAGCAAGGCCGGCTCAAACCCGTGTCCGCCTATTGTGATTGGCATTGGAATCGGCGGCACCTTTGAAAAGGTTGCATTTCTTGCTAAAAAAGCTCTCCTGCGGGAAATCGGTTCAATCAATGCCGACCCGCTTTATGCCGAGCTGGAGAGAGAAATTCTCACGAAGGTTAACAAACTCGGTATCGGCCCGCAAGGCTACGGCGGCCGCACTACCGCGCTTGCCGCTTTCATCGAAACTTATCCTGCCCATATTGCCAGTTTGCCGGCTGCAGTTAACCTGAACTGTCATGCCGCCCGGCATAAAGAAAGAGTCATTTAACACGCTTGATAAAAAGGGAGGCATTTTAAATGACGGTCAGAAAAATTTCGGCTCCGCTCTCGGATGAGGACGTGCTAAAGCTGCGCGCCGGCGATAACGTGCTGATCAGCGGCGTAATTTATACGGGCCGTGATGCGGCTCATCAAAAGCTGTTTAAGCTTATCGAAGCGGGTGAGCGTTTGCCCGTGGATTTTGGCGGCCAGATGATTTACTATGTCGGTCCCTCACCGGCAAAGCCGGGCAGGGTGATTGGTTCTGCGGGGCCGACAACAAGCGGCCGGATGGATGTTTATACGCCCGCTTTGCTGGCAGAAGGACTAAAGGCTTGCATCGGCAAAGGAAGCCGCAGTCAAGCTGTAAAGGATGCTTTAGTTAAATACAAGGCTGTTTATTTGGCTGCCACCGGCGGCGCGGCAGCGCTGCTTGCCAAGACTGTTCGCCAAGCGGAAGTGGTGGCTTATGCCGAGCTGGGCGCTGAAGCCATCTACCGTTTGGTGGTAGAGGATTTCCCGGTAACGGTGATCAATGATGCATACGGTAATGATGTTTACGAAGAAGGGCGGCTACAGTACGCCATTAATGATTAATGGCCGAAAAAGATGGCTAAAAATTTTAAGGCAGGGAGTGGTCGGGTTAATGATTACGAAAGAAGAGCTTATTGCCAAAGCTAAAAAGCCGGCTTTGGATGCCATGCGTCTCCACCCTTTCTACAAAGGGAAAATTGAAGTTGGCCTGAAGTGCAGCGTGCGTGATTTTAAAGATTTTGCCATCTGGTATTCGCCCGGTGTGGCAGAGCCATGCAAAGCTATTGCCGCAAATAAGGAACTGGTATATGAGCATACAAACAAAGGCAATTTTGTGGCGGTAGTCTCTGACGGCACACGTGTGCTGGGCCTAGGGGATATTGGAGCGGAGGCCTCTCTGCCTGTGATGGAAGGAAAGGCCTTACTCTTTAAATATCTGGGGGGTGTGGACGCTTTTCCGATTTGCGTTGACACTAAGGATCCCGACAAGCTGATTGAATTTGTGAAAATGCTGCAGCCATCTTTTGGCGGCATTAACCTAGAGGATATTGCCCAGCCCAAATGTTTTCAGGTCTTAGACCGCCTGCGTAAAGAGTGTCATATTCCGGTTTGGCATGATGACCAACAGGGTACTGCCACCGTAACGTTAGCCGGGGTGATTAACGCCTTGCGCTACGTTAAAAAAGAGTTGAAAGATGTGAAAATTGCCTTGATCGGCGCCGGTTCTGCTAACGTCTGCTTTGCCAATCTGGTGATTTTTGCGGGCGCCGACCCCGGCAAGCTGTTTATCACTGACAGCAAAGGAATCCTGCATAAAGGACGGCTTGCCGAGTTGAAAGATGAGTATCCTGAGAAGTATGAACTGGCTCAAAAGACGAATGCCGAAAGTCGTATGGGCGGTATTGGTGAAGCCATGGCGGGAGCAGATATAGTCATCGGCCTATCCCAGCCCGGCCCTGATGTGATTAAGAAAGAATGGGTTTCTGCCATGGGCAAAGACCCGATCGTCTTTGTTTGTGCAAATCCCATCCCGGAAATGTGGCCCTGGGATGCTTTGGAAGCCGGCGCAGTCATCGTCGCTACCGGCCGTTCGGACTTCCCGAATCAAGTTAACAACTCCGTTTGCTTCCCGGGCATCTTTCGCGGCGTACTGGATGTCCAAGCATCCACCATCACTGACGAGATGTGTCTTGTAGCTGCCTATACGATTGCCGACTTGGGGGCGGAAAACGGGATCGACCCGGAAAATATCCTGCCTAACATGGACAACGTGGAAGTATTTATCCGCCAGGCGGTAAATGTCGGGCTAAAAGCGATTGAGCTTGGTATTGCCAAAAAGCGCCTCTCCAAAGAAGAACTGCGTGCTAAGGCAGAAGAAGCCATTTACCGTGCTCGCAAAATTACTAAAATGCTGATGGATAACGGCTACATTCCTGAGCCGCCCGCTGAGTAAAAGGGGGAGAAGATTGTGGAGAGCGATCTTAAGATGGTCAACATCTATGTCATGGGCAAAAAGTACCTGGTGCCTGACTCGTTAACTATTATGCACGCCATGGAATACGCAGGCTACCAGTTGGTTCGCGGCTGCGGCTGCAGAGCCGGTTTTTGCGGTGCCTGTGCCACAGTTTTTCGGATCCATGGTGATTATGACTTAAAAGTAGGGCTGGCCTGCCAGACAAAAGTGGAGCCGGAGATGTATCTGACTCAAATTCCTTTTTTCCCGGCGCAGAAGTCGGAATACAAGCTGGGGGAGCTCAAGCCCACAGCCGCTCAGATTGCCCAGTTTTACCCTGAAATTTACCGCTGTATCGGCTGTAATGCCTGTACTAAAATTTGCCCCCAGGATCTTAAAGTCATGCAGTATATTGCTTATGCCCAGCGAGGGCAGATTGACCGCTGTGCCGATGAGTCCTTTGATTGTGTTATGTGTGGTCTGTGTGCCTCCCGTTGCCCGGCACAGATTGTCCATTTTAATGTGGGGATTCTGGCGCGTCGCCTCTACTCTCGTCATTTGCTGCCGCCTGCCGGGCACTTGCAGAGCAGAGTGGCGGAGATTGAGTCGGGCAAATTTGCTGTCGAAATGACTGAATTGGTGAATGCTTCAAAGGAAACGCTGAGAAAACTTTATGCTTCGCGGGAGATAGAAGATTGAGCAGAGATGGTGATGCTAAAGTAGGAGGAGAAACGAATGCCTTATACTCCGCAGTTGCGAGAATTAGTTAAGCAGGTAGAGGCGAGTCGCGCTGAGCGCATTAAAAAAGGCCCTTTTCGGCGCATGACCATGGACGAACGGGATGAAGTTTTGAAAAATTTTCACCCTGACTTTATTGAAGCCAGTATGCGTCCGTTGTCAGTCGGTGTAAATAAAGGGGACAGGGTTCCGCATGAATTTGCGGATCTGATTGAAGCCCGCAGCCGAATTGAGGGCTTAGGCTTTGACTTGGAGAATTTTGCTTATGATGTGGATGTGCTGGTTGTAGGCGGTGGGGGTGCGGGCGCATCAGCAGCGCTTATAGCCCAGGAGCAAGGCGCTGACGTGCTGATAGTGACAAAGCTTCGTTTCGGTGATGCCAATACAGTAATGGCTCAAGGCGGCATACAGGCTGCCGATAAGGAAGGAGATTCCCCCGCTAAGCATTATTTGGATGTGATGGGGGGAGGACGTTTTGAAAACGTGCCGGAGTTGGTGTCTGCCCTCACATTAGATGCGCCGCTTGCGTTAAAATGGCTTGAGGATTTAGGAGCCATGTTTGATAAATTCCCGGACGGCACGATGAAAAGCATTCACGGCGGTGGAACGTCGCGCAAACGGATGCATTCTGCCAGGGATTACTCCGGGGCGGAAATCATGCGCACTCTGCGTGATGAAGTCCGCAATCGAGCTATTCGGGTGATTGAGTTTTGCGCAGCCGTGGAGCTGCTGCTCGATGAGGAGGGGAAAGTCGGCGGTGCCGTTCTCTATAACATGGAGACGGGAGAATACGAGATTGTCCGGGCCAAAAGTGTGATTTTGGCGGTGGGCGGTTCCGGCCGCCTGGAATATCAGGGGTTTCCTACTACCAATCACTATGGTGCCACAGCAGACGGACTAGTAATGGGTTACCGTGCAGGCGCAGAATTGGCATTTATGCACACCATGCAGTATCACCCCACAGGCGCCGCCTACCCGCCGCAGATTATCGGACTTTTAATTACCGAGAAGGTCCGAGGTCTTGGCGCTGAACCTGTAAATATAGATGGCGAACAGTTTGTCTATCACCTGGAAACCAGAGACGTGGCAGCGGCTGCCATTATTCGCGAAATAAAAGAGCGGCGCAAAGGGATTGCCGTTCCCGGCGGGATGATAGGCGTTTGGCTTGATTCGCCTATGATTGATCTGCTTTACGGCGCAGGCACTGTGGCCAGAGAATTGCCTGCGATGGTACGTCAGTTTGCCCGCTTTGGCGTAGATATTATTAATGAGCCGATGCTTGTTTATCCGGCACTGCACTATCAAAACGGTGGTCTGTTGATCGACGAAAATGGCTTGACTAACGTGCAAAATCTTTACGCAGTAGGCGAGGTTGCCGGCGGTATCCATGGGGGTAATCGACTGATGGGCAACTCCCTGCTGGATATTGTTGTTTTTGGCCGTCGTGCCGGTGCTCATGCCGGGGCTGCCGCTAAGGAAATAAAAGTTAAAAAACTGAGCCTCAACTATCTGCAAGCCTTTCAGCGGGAATTGGAGGCTGTCGGCGCAGATACCGGCGGGCGTGTCTCTCCCATTCTTTTGCCGCGCTATACCCATCGGATGACCTCAGCCTAGCCCTCTCGTTATACCTAATGGATGCCCTCACCCTAACCCTCTCCCAGAGGGAGAGGGAAGTTGTTAGGACGGGAGAGGGGATTTGCCCTCACCCTAACCCTCTCCCAGAGGGAGAGGGAAGTTGTTGGGAAGGGAGAGGGAAGTTGCCCTCACCCTAACCCTCTCCCAGAGGGAGAGGGGATTTGTTGGGCATGGAGAGGAGATTTGTTGGAGTTGTCTCAAAGAAACATTTGAGGCATTTTTTTTTTAGCAGAGGCAATGAGCTAGTTGAGACACTTTTTTTTGCAGAGGCAATGAGCTAATTATTGACAGAAAAAGGCTAATTGAAAGAAAAATTGTCTAAGTTCTGAAGATTCAAAAAAATGACTTGCCATTATGCAAAAAAGAGTGCTATAATATGTGTGAGCCAAAAAATTTTTTGGTTGTCCTTATATTTATTTTAGAAAATGGAGGAGTGGGAAAATGTCGGAGAAAGTTGTAAATAATGGTACTGCGTTTGTACCTCCTCAGGGATTTGTGGAAAAAGCGCGTATTAAAAGCATGGAAGAGTATGAGGCAATGCATAGCCGCTCTTTAAATGATCCCGATGGCTTTTGGTCAGAGATGGCTAGCCAGCTGCACTGGTTTAAGCCGTGGGAGAAAGTGGTCGAGTATGATTTTGTAAATGCGAATATTGCTTGGTTTATCGGCGGGAAATTGAATGTTTCCTATAACTGCCTTGACAGGCACCTAGACGGCTGGCGCAAGAATAAAGCGGCTATTATCTGGGAAGGAGACAAGCCGGGGGAGAGCAGGACTTATACCTATCATGAGCTGCATCGCGAGGTAAACCGTTTTGCCAATGTATTGCTGAAAAAAGGCGTGCGGAAGGGCGACAGAGTAGCTATTTATATGCCGATGATTCCCCAGCTGGCTATGGCTATGCTGGCTTGCACGAGAATCGGTGCTATTCACAGTATCGTCTTTGGTGGCTTTAGCGCCGATTCATTGCGCGATAGAATTAATGACAGCACATGCAAGCTTTTAATTACGGCAGATGCCGGTATGCGCGGCGGGAAAATAGTAAAGCTGAAAGAGACAGCAGACGAAGCGCTGCAGGCTTGTCCTTCTATTGAAAGCGTAATAGTTCATTGCCGCGCCGGCAATGAAGTGACCATGGTGGCAGGCCGTGACACTTGGTGGGATGATGAAATGGCGGCTGCCGATATTAAAAACTTTTGTGAGCCGGAACAGATGGACTCGGAGGACCCACTCTTCATCCTTTATACCAGCGGCAGTACAGGCAAGCCAAAAGGCGTTTTGCATACCACGGGTGGCTATTTAACACAAGCAAATACTACGACAAGATATATTTTTGACCTGAAAGAGGAAGATACTTATTGGTGCACAGCTGATATCGGCTGGGTCACAGGCCATAGTTATATTGTTTACGGGCCTCTTTCTCTTGGTGCCACAACTCTGATGTTTGAGGGGATTCCCAATTATCCAAATCCCGATCGTTTTTGGGATGTGGTGGAGAAATATAAAGTAAATATCTTCTATACCGCTCCCACAGCCATTCGTGCTATGATGCGTGACGGTGAAGAATGGCCGAACCGCCATGACTTAAGCAGTTTGCGTTTGCTAGGTTCTGTGGGTGAGCCGATTAACCCGGAAGCTTGGATGTGGTATCATCGCGTAGTCGGCAAGGAGCGCTGCCCGATTGTGGATACTTGGTGGCAGACGGAGACTGGCGGCATTCTGATCACGCCCCTTCCCGGTGCTATTCCCACTAAGCCTGGTGCAGCTACACGGCCGTTTTTTGGCGTGGATGCCGCTGTCATCCGTCAAGATGGCAGCGAAGCAGATGTGGATGAAGGCGGTTATCTTGTGATTCGCAGGGCGTGGCCCGGGATAATGCGCACTGTTTACGGAGATCATGAACGCTTTAAGAATACGTATTTCTCCCAGTATCCCGGCAATTATTTCACCGGTGACGGCGCCCGCAAGGATGCGGACGGCTACTTCTGGCTAATGGGGCGTGTGGATGATGTAATCAATATTTCCGGCCACCGCTTAGGGACAGCAGAAGTGGAAAGCGCCCTGGTTTCTCATCCGGCAGTGGCAGAAGCCGCTGTGGTTGGTTTCCCGCATGATATTAAAGGAGAAGGGATTTACTCCTACGTTATCTTGCGGCAAGGTTTTTCTGCCAGCGAAGAATTGCGCAAAGAGTTGGTGCAGCATGTGCGTAAGGTGATTGGGCCAATCGCCACACCGGATCGTCTTCAGTTTGCCCCTGGTCTGCCAAAGACTCGTAGTGGTAAGATTATGAGAAGGATTTTGCGTAAAATTGCCCATAACGAGGCGGAAAACATTGGGGATACAAGTACTTTGGCAGATCCTGCCGTTGTTGATGTGCTGATCTCTGAGCGTGTCAGTTAATACTTTGTCATAAGCATAAAAACAAAAAGCCCGGCATTTTGCCGGGCTTTTTGTTTGCAAAGCAAATTATTGTGGGTTTAGAGTAAAAATATGAGTAAACTAAAGTGGAGCCAGAGTTTATGACAAGAATTAAGGCATTTTAACTGGAAAGAAGGAATTTTCAAACAGGAAAAGGAAATTAAGACAGTCAACGGAGAAGAAGGGGGAAGGGCAGATGGCATTCAGAAGACTAAAGCCGGAGGAGTTGCGTTATTCTTGCGACCCGGCACAGTTCGAGTTTGAGACGACGCAATCAGTTCCGCCGCTTGAAGGAATTATCGGCCAGGAGCGTGCTGTCCGCGCCATGGAGTTTGGCTTGGCGATTAAGAGGCACAGTTATAATATTTTTATGACGGGTATGACAGGAACGGGAAAAATTTCTTACGCGCAGACGTTGATCAATGAAGTTGCAGCTACTGAGAAGGCGCCGGAAGACTGGTGCTATGTCTACAATTTTGAGAATCCCAGCCATCCGGTGGCACTAAACTTGCCCTGCAGTTTAGGAGCTCGTTTCAGTAAAGATATGGCGGAGTTGGTAGAGTCTTTGAAAATGGAAATCCCCAAAGCCTTTGACGCAGATGATTATGAGCGGCAAAAGGCAGAGATTTTTAAAGAGTTTCAGGAGATAAGGGCGCATTCTTTTGATGAACTAACTAAAATGGCGACGGAAGAGGGGTTTGTTTTAAAGCGGGCGAGTACCGGCTTTGTCAGTGTGCCGTTAATCGACGGCAAGGAGCTTTCCAATGAGGAGTTCGAGATGCTGCCTGCCGAAGAGAAGGAAGCGTTTGAACGGAAATCGAGCAATGTGCAGTTTAAAGCCATTCAGGTGATGCGAAAAATTCAACATGCCGAAAAGGAAATGAAAGCCAGGACTAAAGAACTGGAAAACAGTATCGGTCTGTTCGCGGTGGGCTATCTGATTGACGAGTTAAAAGAGCATTACAGCAGCCTGGAGTCGGTGGTTCGCTATCTTGAAGCAGTACAAAAAGATATCCTAGACAATCTGGATGAATTTCGCAGCAGTGACGAAGATGAAACTATGCCGTTTCCGTGGATGCGTCGCAAAAATGATCCCGGTTATAAATACCGCGTCAATTTGGTGGTTGACAATAAAGATGCTGCCGGTGCGCCGGTTATTGTAGAGACGAATCCCACCTATTACAATTTGGTTGGTCGGGTAGAATATGAAAACAAAATGGGCATGGTTACCACAGACTATACGATGATTAAGGCAGGGTCTTTACTGAAAGCCAACGGCGGGTATCTGGTTTTACAGGTGCGTGATGTGATCGCCAGCCCCGGTGCGTGGGAAGGCTTGAAGCGAGTGCTGAAAACACGGGAAGCTTGCTTGGAAAATTTGGGAGAACAGTTTGGTTTGCTTGCCATGTCATCACTGCGTCCACAGGCCATTCCCGTTAATGTGAAGGTGGTTTTGATAGGGAATCCCTATCTGTATCAGCTTCTTTATCACTATGATGAGGATTTTCGTAAACTGTTTAAAGTCAAAGCCGATTTTGATACAGAAATGGCGGCCTCAAGAGAAAATATGACGCAAATGGCCAGTTTTATTGCTACACATTCTCAACGCGAGGGGGTTCTTCCTTTTGACCGTAGCGGTGTGGCAAGGCTGGTAGAATACAGTTCTCGTTTGGCAGACCATCAGAAAAAGTTGAGCACGCGTTTTAGCGAGATTGTGGAAATTATCTTTGAGGCTGATGCCTGGGCGCAGATGGCGGGTGCCGAAGCTGTAAGCGGCATGCATGTAAAAAGGGCAATTACCGAAAAGGCCTACCGTTCTGATTCCTACGAGCAGAAACTGCAGGAGCTATTGGAAGAAGGAACGATCCTGCTCGATTTAGCCGGTGAAAAAATAGGTCAAGTTAACGGTCTGTCCGTTTTAAACAGCGGTGATTACATTTTTGGGCGGCCTTCCCGCATAACTGCCGTAACATATCTGGGCAGACAAGGGATTATTAATATTGAGCGGGAAGCAAAGATGAGCGGTCGTATTCACGATAAGGGCTTATTAACACTTTCGGGCTACCTTGCCGCCAAGTTCGCGCAGAAAATCCCACTTTCTCTTTCCGCCAGCCTTACTTTTGAGCAGCTCTATTCTGGAATAGACGGCGATAGCGCGTCCAGCACAGAGTTATACGCCTTGCTCTCCAGCCTGGCAGATCTCCCTGTCCGCCAAGATTTAGCAGTTACCGGCTCCGTTAACCAATTGGGTGAAATTCAGCCTATCGGCGGGGCAACTTATAAAATTGAGGGCTTCTTTAAGGCATGCAAACTAAAAGGGCTGAGCGGGAGTCAAGGCGTGATGCTGCCGGTACAAAATGTGAAAAATTTAAACCTTAACGATGAAGTGGTTGACGCGGTCAGAGAAGGCAATTTTCATATCTATCCGGTTTCCACAATTGAGGAAGGCATTGAAATCCTGACAGGCGTCCCGGCAGGGCAAACCGATGCAAGCGGCCGGTATCTTCCTGATTCTGTTTATGGCCGCGTCGTGAGGAAGCTGGAGGAGTATAACAGCCTGCTTGGCCAGGATAAAGAGGAAAAAAATAGTGGCAGAAGTATGGGTGAGAGCGGCTGTCCCGGAGCGTGCCATTAGACAAGGAAGGATCGACAGGTTGAAATCGTTACTAACGGTAGAGAAGTTGCTGCAAAACAGGGATGCTTATTGTGTGGTTGATGTGCGTTCGCCCGAAGAGTTTTTTGAAGCCCGCATTCCTGGAGCGGTTAATTTGCCTCTTTTTGAGGATGAGGAACGGGTAAAGCTGGGAGCCGCATATTGGCAGGAAGGAGCCGAACAGGCTAAAATGCTCGGTCTTTCTCTGGCTGCGCCGCGCTTGCCGCAACTTGTGGAAAAGATATTATCCTGCGCCGCCGGACGTGAGATCGTGCTTTACTGTTGGCGGGGCGGAATGCGGAGCAGCAGCCTGTTATCCGTTATGGAAGCCATGGGGTATCCTGTTTGGCAGTTACAGGGAGGATATAAGGCGTTTCGCCGCCAAGTCGTCAGTTATCTTAGCAGCACAAAAATTCAGGTGCCTGTCTTTGTTTTAAACGGTCTTACGGGGGTAGGAAAAACATTGCTGCTGAGAGAATTGGCAAATTGTGGTGCCCCTGTTTTGAATCTGGAGGAAATGGCTAACCATCGCGGCTCAGCTTTTGGTGCCATTGGCTTGGGCGCCTCGCGCAGCCAGAAGGATTTTGAATCGCTTTTATTTCTTGCTTTACATGATTTGCATGGAGCCCCCTATCTCCTTGTGGAAGGAGAAGGCAAAAAAATCGGGCCTGTTGTTCTGCCCGACTTTCTTTACCAAGCGATGTTGGAGGGACCGCATCTTCTGTTGGAGGCCGGCATAGATCTGCGTGTGGAACGGATATTAGAAGAATATGCCGGGATGTCGGCTAATCGCCAGGCTTTAGCTGACGCCATTTTAGCTTTGCAGAAAAAGCTTGGCCGGGAAAAATGTGAGCTGTTAGCTGCCAAGATTAGCCAAGGCGATTATAGATCTGTCGCTCGCACGCTTTGTACAGATTATTACGACCTTTATTACCGGGACTCGCGCAAAAAGAAAGGTGATTACCTCGCCGTTATAAACTTAAGCGACATCGGCAGCGGTGTGCAGTCAGTGCTGACCTGCTGCCAAGAAAAAGTTTTGCAAGATTTGGGCAGCAACGAAGCCGGGCAGTAACAAAAGTTCATACTAGGCATTTAGGGAGGCTTTTATTGTGCATGTAGTTTTGGTGGAGCCGGAAATCCCGCCTAACACCGGCAATATTTCCCGTACCTGTGCTGTAACCGGCACAGAGCTTCATCTGGTTGAACCGCTTGGCTTTTCCATTGACGACCGGCAGCTAAAGCGTGCCGGCTTGGACTATTGGCGGTTCCTAAAGTTGCACATCCATGAAAACCTCAACTCGTTTTTGCAGACTGCGGCGACTGAAAACTTTTGGTTTCTGACAACGCATGGGAAACAGAGTTATGCAGAAATTAACTACCGCCCTGACGATTTTCTCGTGTTTGGCAAGGAGACAGCCGGACTGCCAAACGAGCTGCTTGCCGCATATCCGGATCGTACTGTCCGTATCCCCATGGGCTCTGAACTGCGTTCCCTCAACTTGGCAAATTCTGTGGCGATCGTGCTTTATGAAGCATTGCGGCAACAGGGTTTCCCCGGTCTCTCTTGAGATGCTGCCGACAGAAAGCGGCTAGAGCGGCAAATTGAGGAAAAATAATTAGAGAGGTTGGTGCAAAAAGGAGATAAACAGAAAATATATGTTAATAATTCGCTGCAAACTGGACACCTTAGTGCAGACTGATATTTTTTAAAAACAAATATTAAGGAGGTTCGAGAATGTCTGAAAAAATCACACTGGAAATTGGCGGCTTATCCTGCAACCACTGTAAAATGAAGATTGAGAAAGCGCTGAAGACACTGGCTGGCGTTGAAAATGTGCGGGTTAACTTGGAGTCGGGCGAGGCGGAAGTTGACTTTGATGCTGCTAAGATCAGCGAAGCTGAGCTTAAAGCAGTGATTGTTGATGCCGGCTATGAAGTCAGAGAATAGTAGTCGTGATGGCTGTCTGCTAAAAAGATAAAACTGCTTGTGCCGGTTTTATCTTTTTAGTTCTTGACAAATGTTCAGGCAATAAAATATAGTTTATATTAGCAAGCAATTAGCAGACAATGGTTGGAATTGAGGCGATTGCGATGGATAAATTACCACAGATTCATAGAATGACAAAACAGCGCAAGACCATTTTAGATGTGCTTCGCGCTACTAAAGAGCATCCTACGGCCGATTGGATTTATGAACAGGTACGTCAAACCATGCCTCGCATCAGTTTAGGAACTATCTATCGTAATCTGCGGGTTTTAAAAGAAATGCAGGATATCCAGGAGTTAAACTACGGCAGTACGTATAGTCTCTATGACGGCAATGCGGAACCCCATTATCACTTTGTTTGCAAAGACTGCGGTGCGGTCTTAGATATTGACTTGCCCTTATATACCTCATATGATCGGAAAGTTGCTGAGTTGCTTGGCGGCCAGGTAGATTTCCATCGCATGGAATTTTACGGCAGTTGTCCCGACTGCCTCTCCGCTAATAACAAGGTTTTGCAAATCTAAAAATGCGGCTGCAGGCGTTGACTTAAAAGTTGTTTAAGGCAATCGGCAGAATTAGTGCTAATACAATCTCGGCAAACGTATGCTGGAGTAGGGGGGTGCATACCGTGAAACGCTTGTTTTTGCTGATTGTTAGCATTTTCCTGACTATGGGCATGATTCTATTGCCGTCTTTAACAGGAACAGGCCTTGGCAGCCTTGTCGCGCGTGCTTGGCTTACTTTCGGGCTGCTGGTTTTTGCGGGCTATTACCTTTCTTTTCTGGAAGAGGAGAAACGGATGCGCTGGCTGAGAAACAGAACTGCCAAACATTAATATCTCAGAATAATTATTGAGGACAGCCCACCGTACGGTGGTTTTTTCTTTAATATGGATGAGATAGCCGATTATCTTAATACGCTTGTTAAAACAAATCTTTTTTGTGTAGCGTTAGAGAAAAGGAAATTAACAGGAAAAAAAGAATTATATAGCCAGAGCGCGGACGGGGTGACGGCATGAAGAGTAATTCATTTGTTCATCTGCATACTCATACGGAGTATTCGCTTTTGGATGGGGCAGGGAAAATAACAAAGGCGGTGGCGCGGGCAAAAGAACTTGGCATGCCTGCGTTGGCTATTACTGACCACGGTGTAATGTATGGCGTGATTGATTTTTATAAAGAGGCAAAAAAGAGGGGGATCAAACCTCTTATCGGCTGTGAGGTTTATGTCGCGCCACGGAGTCGTTTTGACCGTGACGCGCGTAAAGATGGTAAGCAATATCATTTAGTTTTGTTGGCCCGCAACCGCGAAGGCTATAATAATTTGATGGAACTGGTGACACGCGGCTTCAGCGAAGGATTTTATTACAAACCACGGGTGGACCACGATCTTTTGAGCCGTTACAGTAGAGGGCTAATCGCGCTTTCCGGCTGTATCGTTGGGGAAATACCTATGGCTCTTCTGGAAAACAGGGAAGAAGATGCGCGTAAGCTTTTAACATTTTATCGAGAAACTTTTGGCAGTGAAAATTTCTTTCTTGAAATACAAGACCATGGCCTGACAGAGCAAAAAGCTGTAAACCCTCGCTTGATTTATTTGGCCGGGGAAACAGGCACGCCTTTGGTGGCAACAAACGACCTGCATTATATTTCGCGGGAAGATGCCGCAGCCCATGATGTGTTGCTCTGTATTCAGACTGGAAAAATTCTCGCAGACGAACAAAGGATACGCTTTTCCACCGATGAGTTTTATCTGAAAAGCACAGCAGAGATGAATGCCCTTTTTCCCAATTTGCCGGATGCTCTGACAAACACGTTGCAGATTGCCGAAGCATGCAACTTGGAATTTGATTTCGGGCAGACTCATTTGCCGGGGTACGAAATACCAAAGCAATATGACGACAACGGCTACCTCCGTGAAGTCTGTATGCTGGGAGCAAAAAAGCGTTATGGGAGCAAGTTGCCTGACCATGTGCTTGAACGGCTTGATTATGAGTTGGCAGTAATTGCCGAGATGGGCTACGCCTCATATTTTTTGATTGTTTGGGATTTCGTAAATTATGCCCATAAAAACGGGATCATGGTTGGGCCGGGCCGGGGCTCTGCAGCCGGCAGTCTGGTTGCTTATAGCCTGGAAATTACTAATATTGACCCGCTTAAGTATGGGCTGCTTTTTGAGCGTTTCCTTAACCCTGAACGGGTTTCCATGCCTGATATAGATATTGATTTTTGCTACGAAAAAAGGGAAAAAGTTATTGAGTATGTCGTGAATAAGTACGGCGAAGACGCGGTGGCTCAAATTATTACTTTTGGCACCATGGCGGCTCGAGCTGCTGTGCGCGATGTGGGGCGTGTCCTGAATATCCCGTATGCGGAAGTGGACAAGATCGCCAAAATGATTCCGCTTGAAGTAAATATTTCTATCAAAGAAGCTTTAGATAAGTCTCCCGACCTTAAAGCGCTCTACAGTAAAGAAGATAAAGTGCGCCAACTTATTGATTTGAGTGTGGCTGTGGAAGGTTTCCCTCGTCACGCTTCAACCCATGCCGCAGGTGTGGTTATCTCTAAGGATCGGCTAGTTACTCATGTGCCGCTGCAAAAATCGGGAGAAGAGGGTATGGTGACCCAGTTCCCCATGGGGACACTGGAAGAGTTAGGTTTGTTGAAAATGGATTTTCTCGGCTTGCGTACTTTGACAATCATGGGCGAGGCAATCCGGCTGATTAAGCACTCTTTCGGCAAAGAGATTGAGCTTGCCGCCTTGCCGCTTGATGACGACTTGACTTACAGCCTTCTTTCTCAAGGCGACACATCAGGAGTGTTTCAGCTTGAATCCTCAGGTATGCGCAGTATCCTGCGCGAACTGAAGCCAAATGTCTTTGAGGATATTATAGCGGTCGTGGCTTTGTATCGTCCCGGCCCTATGGAGCAGATTTCCACTTTTATCGGCAACAAACACGGACACAATCCAATACACTATCTCCATGCAGATTTAGAACCGATTTTGCAGGAGACATACGGAATTATGGTTTATCAGGAACAGATTATGCAGGTTGCTTCAATTATGGCCGGGTTTTCTTTAGGAGAGGCGGATTTGCTGCGCCGGGCTATCGGGAAAAAGAAATTAGAGGTGCTAAACCAGCAGCGGGAATTATTTGTTGCAGGCTGCGAAGCTAAAGGCCACCCAAAGAGAATGGCGGACGAGCTCTATGACTTGATTGTTAAATTTGCCTCCTATGGTTTTAACAAATCACATGCGGCGGCATATGCTCTGATAGCCTATCAGACGGCCTATTTAAAAGCCAACTTCCCTACTCAGTATATGGCGGCGCTGCTGACCGGCGTGATGGCGATTACCGACAAAGTGGCAGGTTATATCGCCGACTGCAAACGGATGGAGATAGATGTGCAGCCGCCGGAAATCAATGTCAGTGAGGCTAACTTTATTGTTGCAGGCGAGAAGGTCATTCGCTATGGTCTGGCTGCAGTAAAGAATGTGGGATTAGGCGCCATTGAGTCAATCCTGCAGGCAAGGCAGGAAAAGGGTGATTTTATATCTCTGCGCGACTTTTGTTCCCGGGTTGATTTGCGCAGTTGCAACAAAAAAGTTTTGGAGAGTTTGATAAAGTGCGGGGCGTTTGACAATTTAGGAGGAAATCGCACTCAATTTTTGTCTGTTCTGGATGAAACGATCTCTGCGGCGCAGACCATGAACCGAGAGCGGCAAAACGGTCAAATGAGTATGTTTGAACTTGTTGAAGAAGAGACAGACTGTCAGTGGCTGCAGTTGCGGGATGAATTGCCGGACTTGCCCCCTCTACCTTCGCGGGCACGCCTGCTCATGGAAAAAGAGTCGCTTGGGCTCTACATTAGCGGGCATCCACTTGAAGAATATCAACGGCTGCTTAAGCTTTATGCCGGATTTTCAGATATAGGCAATTTGGCAGAGTCGCGAAATAATCAGCAGGCGGTTGTGGCCGGCATGGTTAGTTCTGTTAAACATCTTGTCACGAAAACCGGTAAACCCATGGCTTTCTTTCTGCTGGAGGATCTGGCGAATTCCATGGAAGTAGTAGTTTTTTCTACAGTTTATGAGAAGGCAAGACAATGCCTGGAAAACGAGATGGTTGTCCTGGTCCGCGGCCGTACTGACCATAAAGATGAAGGTGAAGTGAAATTTATTGCCGAGGATATTCTGCCTTTGCCTAAGGAAGTCCGTGAAGTGGTTATTCGCTGTGGAGAGGACGGCAAACTAAGTCAGTTGCTTTCTTTAAAAGAGATTCTGGCAGGTTCTTGCGGCACCATGCCTGTCTATCTTGATTTTCCCGTAAACGGTAAGCGGGTGCTCTTGCCTCAGAATTACTGGTTACCTGCTGAAGCGCCGCAGCTTGCAGAAATTGAGAAGCTCTTTGGGCACGGTACTGTGACGGTCCGTCACTTGGGATAAGCGGCTGCTTGCGCGGGTAAAATTAAAAAGCAATTCAGGCAGAACCTTATAGGAGTATGTGCAAAGATGCGAAAGATTGGAGTTTTGACTTCGGGGGGAGACGCCCCCGGCATGAATGCGGCTTTGCGGGCTGTGGTTCGTAAAGCAATTTATCATGGCTTGGCTGTAGTTGGTTTTCGGCGCGGTTACCACGGTTTGGTTTACGGTGAATATCAGGAAATGCAGTTAGGTTCGGTGGCCGATATCATTCACCGTGGCGGAACTATTTTGCTCACTGCCCGCACGCCGGAATTTATGGAGCGCTCAGGCCGCGCTCAGGCGCTGCAAGTAATAGAGGAGAGCGGTATTGATGGACTGATTGTCATCGGCGGAGACGGTTCCCTGCGCGGTGCCGACGCTTTGGAGAGGTTAGGGGTGCGGACGGTTGTAGTACCCGGAACCATCGATAATGACATTGCTTGCAGTGACTACAGTATCGGTTTTGACACAGCCGTCTACAATGTTACCGATGCTATCAATAAAGTGCGGGATACCGCCACATCCCATGAGCGGGTTTATGTAATTGAAGTTATGGGCCGCACATCCGGGCATATAGCTTTGGCCGCAGGGCTGGCAGGTGGTGCCGAGTCCATATTGGTTCCGGAGGTGCCCTTTGATTTAACGGAAGTATGCGAGCGGTTGCAGCGAGGCGTTAAGCGCGGCAAACTGCACAGCATTATTTTGGTAGCAGAGGGAGCGGGTGGTGCGTTAAACGTGGGGGAGGAAATTAAGAAGCGAACCAAGATGGAAACCAGGGTCACTATTCTTGGTCACTTGCAACGCGGTGGTTCTCCCACAGCCTTTGATCGAATCCTGGCCAGCCGCTTAGGTGCTGCCGCTGTTGACCTGCTCCGTTCCGGCTCACATGGCAAAATGGTGGGCTTTCGCTCAAGCGATATTCATGCCGCATCGTTTGCCGAAGTGTTAGCTGAGAAGAAAGAATTCCCGCAGGAACTTTATCGCTTAGCTACCATCTTAGCAATCTAAAGGAGGAGCCTATGCGCAGAACAAAGATTGTTTGCACTCTAGGACCAGCCAGCAGTAATGTTGCCGTACTAAGAGAACTGATTTGCGCCGGCATGGATGTGGCGCGGCTGAATTTTTCCCATGGCACCCATGCTGAGCATGCAAAAACCATCGCGGCTGCTCGGCAGACTGCGCAGGAGCAGGAGCAAAACTTGGCTTTGCTCTTAGATACTAAAGGTCCTGAAGTCCGTATCGGCACATTCCCGGAGGGAAGCATTACTTTAAGGGAAGGAGAGCCGTTCACTCTAACTATTAAAGACGTGCCGGGGAGCAAAGAAGCGGTCAGCGTCAACTATCACGGGATAGTCAACGATGTGAAAGCGGGGATGAAAGTCCTCCTGGATGATGGCTTGATTGTCATGGATGTGCAGGATGTCACTGCCGAAGAAGTTCGTTGCAAGGTGGAAATCGGCGGAGAACTTTCAAACCGCAAAGGGGTAAATGTTCCCGGTGCAATTATGAACTTACCGGCTATCTCGGACCAGGACCGCGAGGATATCCTTTTTGGCATAAATAGTGACTTAGATTTTATTGCCGCTTCTTTTGTCCGTAAAGCAGATGACGTGTTGGCGATTCGTGCTATCTTGGAAGCGCACCGCTCCGGCATCCAGATTATCGCCAAAATTGAAAGCCAAGAGGGAGTCGACAATATTGAAAAGATTCTTGCTGCGGCAGACGGCATTATGGTGGCCCGCGGCGATTTAGGAGTGGAAATTCCGGCGGAAGATGTGCCTCTTGTGCAAAAAATGATCATTTCCAGATGTAATGCCGCTGGGAAACCGGTTATCACGGCGACGCAGATGCTTGACTCCATGATCCGTAACCCGCGTCCGACCAGGGCGGAAGCAAGCGACGTGGCCAATGCTATTTTCGACGGTACGGACGCGGTAATGCTCTCCGGAGAAACAGCCGTCGGAAAATATCCGTTGGAAGCCGTAAAAACAATGGCAAGAATTGCGGTGAGAGCCGAGACGGCCATGCACTATGCGCGTATTTTAGAAAACTTTGAGCTGCCGAAAGAAAGGAGTGTCACAGACGCGATTTCGTATGCCACCTGTCATGCCGCGCAGGAGTTGGGCGCCGCGGCCATTATCACCGCTACGCAATCCGGTTTTACCGCCCGCAATGTGTCCAAATATAAGCCGAAAGCACGGATTATTGCGGTGACGCCTCGTGAACCTGTGGCTCGCCGCTTGGCGTTGACCTGGGGGGTATTTCCGTTGTTATGCCGCCCTACCAGCACGACTGATGAAATGTTTTCGGCAGCTATCGAAACTTCGCTGCAAAGCGGTTATATAGATAACGGTGATCTGGTTCTGATTACAGCGGGTGTGCCGGTAGGTCTTTCCGGTACCACCAATTTGATGAGAGTGCATACGGTGGGTGAAATTATTCTAAAAGGAACTGGTCTTGGCAAGAAGCCGGTGACGGGCAGAGTTAGAATGACACAAGTGGGTGCGGATGCTGCGCACCTCCAGGAGGGGGAAATCCTGGTAGCACCTTGTACAGACAGCAGCTATGTACCTTATCTCTCAAAAGCGGTAGGGTTGGTGGTGGAGGAAGGAGGCCTCACCTCTCACGCCGCCGTTGTGGCATTGCATATGGGTTTGCCTGTTATCGTGGGGGCGACAGATGCTACTGCTCTTCTGGCCACCGGCGACCTGGTAACAATTGACACGGTTAGAGGCTTGATGTACCGAGGCAGAGCCACAATCTTTTAGGAGTGATGGGGATGAAACAGGGGATTGGGGAGATCCGTGTCCGCTATGCTGAAACGGATCAGATGGGCGTTGTCTATTACGCCAATTATTTTGTCTGGTTTGAGACAGGGCGAACCGAATATTTTCGTGAATTAGGAATGCCATATAGTGAAGTTGAGAAAAATGATATTCTCCTGCCGGTATTAAAAGCTTTCTGCCAGTATAAGTCCTCTGCCCGGTATGATGATCTTATTCGCATTGTGACTACCGTGGCTTCTCTGCAGGAAGTAAGAATGCTGTTTAAGTATGAACTCTTTCGTGAAACTAGCGGGGAACTTCTGGCGATTGGTGAGACAGAACACGCTTTTGTGAACAGGCAAGGCAGGCCGGTAGTTCTAAAGAAACATAATCCTTTCCTTTGGAGACGCCTGCAGGAGGCAGCAGGGGAATATGCGGAGTAGAAGATATGTTTATTAAACTGTTGTTGCTGTTTACGCTGGGACCATTGATTGAGCTTTATTTATTAATCGAATTGGGAAGAAGGATTGGTGCCGGTCCCACCATTATTCTTGTGCTGGCCACAGGTTTTTTTGGGGCAATTTTGGCGAAGGCACAGGGCTTTTTTGTGCTGCGCAGCATAACTCAAACATTACGCAACGGTCAACTGCCGGGGGATGAATTAATTGACGGCGTTTTGGTTTTGCTCGGCGCGGCGTTGTTATTGACCCCAGGATTAATCTCAGATGCCACAGGTTTTTTATTTTTATTGCCGATTACACGTCGAAGGGTAAGAAAATTGCTTATCCGTAAATTAAAGAAAGCGCTGGATGAGGGGACGTTGCGTATTTTCTGGCGCTAAAACGCAGGAGGGAGACTTAAATGGGAGACAGAAAACTCGGCATTGTTTATCACCCCGATTTTCTCATTCATAACCAACCTGGTCATCCGGAAAGAAAAGAGCGCCTGCAGGCGCTCTTGACACAGTTGCATAATGAAAACCTGTTTGAGAAGTTAGTGCAGTTGGAGCCGCTGCCAGCCAGCAGCGAAGAAGTGGCAAAGGTTCATAGCTTAGACCAGATCGCCCAAATCCGCAGCTTATGCAAACTTCAGAAAACACAATTAGACGCTGATACTTATTTGGTGCCCCAGTCATATGACGTTGCCTTGCTCTCAGTCGGTGCTGCTCTAAAGGCGATGCGCTCTGTCATGGGTGGTGAGCTGAACGTTTGTTTTTCTCTGGGCCGCCCGCCCGGGCATCATGCAGAGCCTCATCTTTCCATGGGGTTTTGCCTTTTCAACAATATTGCCGTCGCCGCTCGCTTAGCCCAAGAAGAATACGGCTTAAAGCGCATTCTTATTCTTGATTGGGACGTACATCATGGAAACGGCACGCAAAAAACTTTTTACCATCAGTATAACGTTCTGTTTATTTCTCTCCATCAGAGTCCTGCCTACCCCGGTACAGGCCATATTTACGAAACGGGCGCCGGTGCCGGTATGGGCTATAACGTCAATATTCCGCTCCCACCAGGCAGCGGAGATGCGGAATACAGCCGAGCCTTCATAGAAATAGTGCGTCCGTTGGCAGAACGCTATCAGCCGGAATTGGTAATGATTTCCGCCGGCCAGGATGGCTATCATGGTGACCCGCTGGCTACCATGGCTCTTAGCTATAAAGGCTTTGCGGAGATGGCTCGCCATGCCAAGGAAATCGCCGATCGCTCCGCCGGCGGTAAAATTGTGCTGACGCTTGAAGGAGGCTATCACTTGCGCGGACAAGCGGAAGCAGTAGTCACCGTTTTGTCCGAACTCGGTAATTGGGGGCGTCCGATTAAAGAAGAGCCGGCGTTGCCGGCCGAGCCGGTTTACGACGACCCAGGCCGCATTATTGCCGAAGTGAAAAGATATCATAATCTAAAGTGAGGAGGCGCAATGCCTCCTCATTTTAGTAAAGATTCTTTCGCCTAGGTGGATGGCCAAATAAATCAAACGGTAAAGTCGTTTATAACCAGACCGGTGATTAGCTTAGGATAGAAATAGGTCGACTTTTGAGGCATTCTATCGCCGGCAGCAGCCACTTCTGTCACTTCCCGAACCCGGGTAGGATTTAAATAGAACACAGCCTGAAATTCACCGGCGTCAACACGTCTTAGAGCATCTGCTTCTTCCCGGGTGTAGGCCAGGTTGGCTCCTCCAGCTCTTTTTCCCTTATCTATGCCAAGCATACCCTCCAGCACCAGGCTTTGCAGAATAGCTACGTCCAGTGAACGCCAAGCGGGAGAAAATATGCCGCGGCCGGCCGCCATGAGCTGATTGTCCGCCGCGCGGCGGAGCAGCAGGCGGTGAAGCTTCTCATCTCCCAGATAGAGCAGGAAGGCATGGTTATCTGCCATAAGAACAGTATTTGTGTCTAACTCTGCCGAGAGGATGGCTTCCCGGTCAGTATCCGGCAAAGGCAAGGTAGTAATGGTAAAAATTTTCTCGAGGTTATTTAAAAACTCTTTGGCGTTAAGTCCAGCTACGTTTTTTACAAGGCGGTGGGTGGGGTAGATCACCAGTCCAGGGTCATGCAAATTTACCAGGGTCATCAGACAAAAAGAGAAACGGCTGTCTCCCTTGGCTCGCATTTCTTTATAATAATTTAAGGCTGTCTCATAACGGTGGTGTCCGTCTGCGATATAAACTTTCTGGCTTTTGAAGAGGTTAGTAATAGCTGCCAAATCTTCCGGGTCATTTATCATCCAGAGTCGGTGCGATTCACCGTTTTCGTCGGTAAACTCCTCATCCGCAGTATTTTGTTTGTAGCGGGAGGCGATCTTCTCCACCGTTAGGGAAGAATCGTCATAAAGGCCGAAAATGGGGCTGAAGTTAGCATGACAGTGACGGAGAAGTTCTAATCGGTCTTCCTTTGCTTTAGAGAGTGTTTCCTCATGGGGGAGGATGATCCCAGTTTCATAATCTTCTAACCCCACGCCGGCAATAAAGCCGCTGCGCGTAAGGCGGCTGCCGGAAGCAGTAAACTCTTGCTCATAAAGGTAAATAGCAGGCTGCCCATCGTGAACAAGAATGCGCTCTTCAAGCCAAGTTTTGAAAAAAGCATGGGCGCGGGTGTAGCGGTTGTTTTGGTTGTCATCGTTTGAGTGGCTTTCTCCGTATTCAAGCCTGATGATATTATAATCATTTTTTTCGTAGTAACGTTTTTGTTCATCCCCGTAAATCACATCATAGGGCGGTGTGACCAAGTCGGCCAGTTGACCTGCTTGTGCTTGATTGTAGCGAACGCCGCGAAAAGGCACGATGATTGCCATAAAATTTCCCCCTTACTCTGAACTGACTTGATTTTACCGTAAGTTGACCTATAATGCAATCCGCTTGTGCAGCCTGCCCGGCAAAAGTGTTTGACCGGGTGAGTCATGCAAGATATACTGAAAATAAACTTAAATTCAGCTCTTTTCAGTGTGGAGCGGCAGGAGGGGTCATTACGGATGAGTCTATTTAATCGCAGGATAGAAATTGATATAAATTCCCACGGCGATGGGGTGTTCAGGCTGGTGACCACTCTCGGCGATCTCTATCACGATATTGTCCTGACCTTAATGATTAGCGACGGCGAGTTTCGGATTGCAGAGGCTGTTGTGGAGACAAACCGTATTCCGCATCCGCGCTGCCGAGAAATCAGGAAACTTGCCGGCTCCTTGACCGGCGTGACGGTCGGCCCCGGTTTTTTGTCCCAGATACGTTCCCGTCTTGGCGGAAAGGATGGCTGCCCAAACCTGTTGAACCTGGTTCTGTTGACGGCGCCGCTCGTTGTTAACGCTTCTGCCATACGGCGGCTGCAACATGAGAATCTGTCGCCCGAACAGGCGGAGGCTGTCTGGCAGGAAACGTTGAGCGGTGTTTGCGTAGCTTACCCCGAAAAAGAACGACAGGAGAACAGACCTAACGGTACTGATTCGTGAAGCAGGTCGCCAAAGCTAATGTAATCGCTTTATATGATGATGATGATTTGCGATGCAGTGATGCAAAATTGCATAATTCGATGTATTTGTGAATCAAAACTGGAAGTGAATAGTTGCTGTTTAAGCTAAAACGGTGTGCTGACTTGCGAACCCGGAATTTTTTATTAGCAGAGGAAACTATATCGTCCAGGGGAGCTACGATCCGAGACGTGGTCCTCCAGGTAATGAGAAGTTTTTTTTTGATGTAAATTGGCACAATATTTGCAATATTCGTAAAATAACTATCATATCATTTAGAGCTTGGAGGAAAAACAATGAATTTTCAACTGTCGGAAGAGCAAGCGATGATCCAAAAAATTGTGCGTGACTTTGCCGAAAAAGAACTTGCACCCATAGCCGCTGAATTGGATGAGAAGGGTGAATTTCCGCACGCGATAATAAACAAGATGGGCGAAATGGGCCTGTTTGGCCTACCTTTTTCCGAGGAATACGGCGGTTCCGGTGCCGGCTGCTTATCCTATGTCATTGCCGTAGAAGAAATCTCCCGCGCCTGTGCATCCACAGGGATTACCTATGCGGCCCACTGTTCCATCGGTACCGCTCCCATTTATCTCTTCGGCACCGAAGAGATAAAGAAAAAGTGGCTTCCCCTGTGTGTCCAGGGTAAAGCGCTTGCCTCTTTTGGCCTGACAGAGGCAAACGCCGGATCTGACGCCTGCGGCACCCAGACCACCGCAGTCCCGGAGGGGGATGAGTGGATATTAAACGGCAGCAAGTGCTTTATTACCAATGTAGGTGTGGCCAAGATCGCCGTCATTACCGCGGTGACAGAAAAGGGTCAAGGTACCCGCGGTATTTCCGCATTCATTGTCCCCACCGATACGCCTGGCTTCTCAGTCGGGCAACCGTACAATAAGCTGGGCCTCAAAGCCTCTGACACACGGGAAATCATTCTGGAAAACGTGCGGATTCCCAAAGAAAATCTGCTCGGCAAGCAGGGAGAAGGCTTTAAGCAATTTCTGGTGGCGCTTGATGGCGGACGCATCAGCATCGGTGCCTTGTCCGTCGGGATAGCGCAGGCCTGTTTGGATGCGTCTCTTAAATACGCTAAGGAACGTGAACAATTCGGCCAGCCAATTTCCAAGTTTCAGGCCATCCAGTTTAAACTGGCGGATATGAAGATGAAGACAGAACTAGCTCGTCTTATGGTTTACAAAGCCGCATGGCTCAAAGATAACGGCAAGCCGTTTTCTAGTGAAGCGGCCATCGCTAAGCTCTACGCTTCCGAGAGCTGTATGCAAAATGCCTCCGAAGCTGTCCAGATCCACGGCGGTTACGGTTATATGAAAGAATATCCGGTCGAACGCTATATGCGTGACGCCAAACTGATGGAAATCGGAGAAGGCACTTCTGAAATCCAACGGATGGTCATAGCTCGTCTCCTGGGTTGTTAAATCAAAGAAAGGGGTATGTTTAGTGAAAGATAAAATTGATTTGACCAGTGAATTTTTAACTTTAACCATTGGTGAGTTATTGGACCAGACAACAGAAAGATATCCAGACAAAGATGCCGTGGTTTATGCAGATAGGGATGTTCGTTGGAGTTACCGCCAATTACTGGAAAAATCTAATCAATTCGCAAAAGGGTTAATTAGCCTGGGAATTGAAAAAGGGGAACACATGGCAATCTGGGCTACCAGTGTTCCTGAATGGATAATCACCCAGTTTGGCTCAGCCAAAGCCGGGGCCGTATTGGTTACTGTCAATACAAATTACCGGGCCTTTGAGTTGGAATATCTATTAAGGCAATCTAATGTTGCCACTTTAGTTTTAATTGGTGGCTACCGGGATGCAAATTATACTGACATGATTAATGAGGTATGTCCGGAACTTAAGTTTTGCCAGCCTGGTCAATTAATATCCGAAAAAATACCTAATCTTAAAAACGTCATCTATATTGGTGAAGAAAGTCCTCCTGGAATGTTCAATTTTAGAGATATCATGGCTATGGGTCAGGAAGTCAAGGATGCAGAACTAGCAGAGCGCCAAAGTTCATTAAACCCCGCTGAAGTAATCAACATGCAGTATACCTCGGGAACTACCGGTTTCCCTAAGGGAGTAATGCTGACCCATTTAAATATTGTTAATAACGCCAAATTTGTTGCTGAGTGTACCGGCATTACCTCTGACGATAAATTGTGCTTCCCGGTACCTTTGTTTCACTGCTTCGGTTGCGTTATGAGTACCTTAGCCTCTGTTACAAAAGGGGCCACTATGGTGCCTATTGAGTACTTTGACGCAGAAAAAGTGCTTCAGACCGTCGAAAAAGAAAAATGCACTGCACTGCACGGGGTGCCTACCATGTTTATAGCTGAACTGGAAATACTCAAGATAAAAGATTTTGATACTAGTACTTTAAAGCGCGGCATTATGGCCGGAGCACCTTGCCCTATAGAAGTAATGAAAGAAGTAGTAGATAAGATGGGCATGAGTGAAATAACCATTGCCTATGGTCAAACGGAAGCTTCCCCGGTACTTACCCAGACTAGAACTAACGATTCCTTAGAGTTAAGGGTTTCCACTGTTGGCCGGGCTATTCCTCATGTGGAAATTAAAATTATAGATCCAGAAACTGGTGAGGAAGTACCTCGGGGAATCCAGGGTGAACTTTGTGCGCGGGGTTTTGGATTAATGAAAGGTTACTACAATAATCCTGAAGCCACAGCAGCGGCCATTGACAGAGATGGTTGGCTTCATACCGGTGACTTGGCCACTATGGATGAAAATGGTTATTGCAACATAACCGGTCGCTTAAAAGATATGATTATCCGTGGGGGAGAAAACATCTATCCCAAGGAAATTGAAGAGTTTTTATTTACTAACCCAAGCATTATGGATGTTCAGGTACTTGGCGTCCCCAGTGAAAAATACGGCGAGGAAGTCATGGCCTGTATTAGAATTAAGCCGGGTATGACACTGACTGAAGCAGATGTTCGTGAATTCAGCATTGGTAAAATTTCTCGCCACAAGATACCAAAATATATTTATTTTATGGACCAGTATCCTACCACAGCCAGTGGTAAAGTTCAAAAGTTTAAATTAAGGGAAATGGCTATTGAATTGTACGATTTAAGAAAAGCTGCTGAACAAAAAATGGCCTAAATAAAGAACTTAATTGGCAGGGTAGGTGAAACTATGTTTTCAAAGGTATTAATTGCTAACCGGGGAGAGATAGCTGTTAGAATAATTAAAAGCTGCCAAAAACTTGGGATAGAAGCCATTGCTATCTATTCCGATGCTGATGCTGAAGCTCCTCATGTTAAACTAGCCGGGCGGGCCTTTCATGTAGGCCCTTCCCGGGTCTCGCAAAGTTATCTAAATATGGATCGCATTTTAGCTGTTGCCAAAGAAGCGTGCGCCGAAGCTATCCACCCTGGATATGGGCTGTTGTCGGAAAATCCAGAGTTCGCACGCCGCTGTCAGGTCGAGGGTATAATTTTTATCGGACCAAAACCTGAGGTTATTGCTAAAATGGGCGGCAAGGTCCGGGCCAGGGAAATCATGAAAGCTGCCGGTGTGCCTATTGTCGCCGGATTTGAAAAACATATTAATGATGTCGCTCAGGCAAAGGGATTTGCCATTGAATTAGGCTATCCGGTCATGATAAAAGCCTCAGCTGGTGGCGGAGGCATTGGCATGCAAATAGTTCATAAAGATGATGAAATGGAAAAAGCCTTAAAAGCTTGTCAAGGCAGGGCCAAGGCTTATTTTGATGATGATTCGGTTTATATGGAAAAGTATCTAGAAAGTCCCCGGCATATTGAAGTCCAACTCTTAGCTGATAATTATGGCAATACGATCCATCTTTTTGAAAGGGAATGCTCGATTCAGAGACGTCATCAGAAAGTAGTTGAAGAAGCTCCTTCTGCTTTCGTGGACGAAAAATTAAGAGAGAAAATAGGGAATGTTGCCGTCCAAGGAGCCAAGGCAATAGGTTATTCCAATGCCGGAACTGTAGAGTTCTTAATGGATAAAGACAAGAACTTCTATTTTCTGGAAATGAACACCCGTCTGCAAGTGGAGCATCCCATTACAGAGATGATCACCGGTTATGACCTGGTTGAGGAACAAATTCTCGTCGCTGCCGGTAAGAAGTTAGATGAAGAAAAAGATAAACCCAAATTGCAGGGTCACGCGATTGAATGCCGGATTTATGCTGAAGATCCTAAGACATTGTTGCCCTCGCCAGGCAAAGTTAACAGTTTAACATTGCCCGAAGGAGATTTTGTTAGAAATGATTTTGGAATATGTTCCGGATACATTGTCAGCCCCTATTATGACCCTATGTTAGGCAAAATCATTACCTGGGGCAACGACCGCCAGGAAGCCATAAACAGAATGGTTAAGGCTTTGGAGGACTTTCAAGCAGAAGGAATCAAGGTCAATATTCCCATTTTGCAAAAAGTAATATCCCATCCCAAATTCATTGCCGGTGAGACCCATACTAATTTAATTGAACAAATATTAACGGAGGAATGAAGTTTGAAAGTAATATATGCAACCATGGCCGGCTTAGTTTTAAGTCTTCTGGTTAGCCACGGCGACCAGTTAAACAGTGGGGAAGATGCAGTTATCCTAGAGTCTATGAAAATGGAAATACCAATTCAAGCCATTGACAGCGGTATAGTTAAGGAAATCAAAGTGAATATAGGGGATTTTGTAAATGAGGGTGATGCATTAATTGTCTTGGAGTAGCGGGGGTGATTAAGAAATGTTTGAAAAGCTGCCTCGGAAAGTAAAAGTAGTTGAAGTTGGTATGCGGGATGGACTACAAAATGAAAAGAATTTTATCCCCACCCAAGAAAAAATCAGGCTAATCAATATGCTTAACCAAACTGGGTTAGAGCAAATTGAGATTACTTCCTTTGTCAGCCCTAAGTGGATACCCCAGTTAGCAGATTCGTTGGAAGTTGCTGTTTCTATTGAAAGGAGTCAAAACATTACCTACTCTGCTTTGGTACCAAATAATAGAGGCCTGGATAGTGCTCAAGCTACCGGAATAAAAGAAGTAGTTTTTTTTCTTTCGGCCAGTGAAAGCCACAGCCAGAAGAACATTAACAAATCTGTTAAAGAAGCTATAAGAATTGGTAAAGAGGTAATTAACCAAGCCTTATCCGTTAACATCAAAGTTCGGGCAAATCTTTCTACAGTGTTCGGTTGCCCCTTTGATGGTCCGACTGAATCCCAGAAAGTATTAGAGATTTGCCAGGAGCTATTATCCGCAGGGGTCTACGAGGTAGCTATCAGTGACACAACAGGTGTAGCTAATCCTAAGCAAGTTTCAGACGTAGTAAATTTCCTTTCCCATGACATTGATCTTAATAAAATAGCAGTCCATTTTCATGATACCCGAGGCAGCGGCTTGGCCAATGCTCTTGCTGCTCTTCAATGCGGTATTAGTACTTTTGACAGTAGCTTCGGGGGACTAGGCGGTTGCCCCTTTGCCCCTGGCGCTTCCGGAAACATTGCCACGGAAGACTTAGTTTATATGTTTCACGGAATGGGGGTAAAGACAGGTATAAACCTAAATAAGCTAGTCGATTGTAGTCGATATGCCCAAAAGCTCTTGGAGCGTAAGCTGCCGAGCAAATATTTACAAGCCAGCACTTTTGCTTGTGATGAGGTGATAGCATGGACGAAGGATTATCTGTAGAATTTCAAGGATACAGCTGCCTCATAACCATTAACCGGCCTGAACAAATGAATGCTTTAAATTTCCCCACTCTTAAAGAACTTCAAAAGCTTATCAACGACCTTCGCTTTAATACTAGCTTGAGAACAGTTATTATAACCGGAGCTGGTACCAAGGCCTTTTCAGCCGGTGCTGACTTAAAGGAACGGGCCGGACTAACCCATATTCAAGTTAAAGAATTCTTAGGCACAATCCGCAGTACCCTTACAGCAATAGAAAATTTACAGGTTCCTGTTATAGCTGCCATTAATGGCTTGGCTCTGGGTGGAGGCGCTGAGCTGGCTTTAGCGTGCGATATTCGTATAGCCAGTGAAACTGCTACTATCGGACTGACAGAAGTTTCCCTGGGAATTATCCCCGGCGCTGGCGGTACTCAACGTTTGACTAGGCTAGTAGGCAAGGGAGTAGCTAAGGAAATTATATTTACCGGGCGAAAATTGAATGCTCATGAAGCATTTGAGCTAGGCTTAGTAAATAAGCTGGTAAGTTCTGTCAGCGCAACCGTCGCTGCCCAAGAAATGGCAGCATTAATCAATAACAATGCTCCCATCGCTGTGCAACAGGCAAAGTTTGCTATTAATCATGGTTCAGAGGTGGATTTAGAAACTGGGCTCAATATTGAGGCCAAAGCTTACGAGATATGTTTGCCTACCAAAGACCGCTTAGAGGGACTTGCGGCCTTCAAAGAAAAAAGAAAACCACAATATAGGGGGGAGTAATTATGAGTACGACCCAAGACAGCTTAACCATAGTTGAAAAAGGTGCTGACAATACAGATGAAGCTTTAAAAAATAAACGAATAATAGTAAAAAAGGGAGGGGCCGAAAAGTATCATAAAGCCTCTCAGTCTCAATCTAAACTTTTTGTACGCGAGCGGTTAAAATTATTGTTTGATGCCGATGTGGAAGCAGAGGATGGTCTCTGGGCTAATTGCCTGGCCGACGACTTGCCAGCCGATGGGGTTGTCTGTGGAACTGGTACTATTAACGGCCAAAATGTTTGTTTTATGGCCAATGATTCTACTGTAAAAGCTGGTTCGTGGGGATGGCGAACCGTGGAAAAGATAATTCGCATTCAGGAAACGGCTGCTAAGCTGAAGATTCCCATGTTATACCTTGTTGATTCCGCAGGGGCCAGAATTACAGACCAAATCGAAATGTTCCCTGGACGGCGAGGGGCAGGCAGGATTTTTTATAATCAGGTAAAAATGTCCGGGACCGTTCCTCAGGTCTGCCTTCTTTTTGGGCCTTCCGCAGCAGGTGGCGCCTATATCCCAGCTTTCTGTGATGTTGTGATTATGGTAGATAAAAACGCCAGTATGTATCTCGGTTCGCCACGGATGGCTGAAATGGTAATCGGGGAGAAGGTTACACTTGAAGAAATGGGCGGTGCCAGAATGCATTGCAGTGTAAGCGGCTGCGGTGATGTATTAGCCAAAAATGAGGAAGAAGCCATCGCATTTGCGAAAAAATACCTCAGCTTTTTTCCCGCCAGCTATAAGGAAAAAACTGCTCTAACAGAGATAAAAGCCCCGGCGGTTGGCAGACCCTTAGAGCAGATAGTACCCAAGGATCAGAATGCACCCTTCGATATGGAGGAGTTTATCAATGGTGTCATAGATGAGGGCAGTTTCTTTGAAATGAAAAAACTATTTGCCCAGGAATTAATCACCGGTTTCGCTAGGATTGGCGGTCGGGCTGTGGGAATCATTGCTAATCAGTCTAAGGTCAAGGGTGGCGTAATTTTTGTCGATACTGCCGACAAAGCGACCCGCTTTATGACCCTATGTGATGCCTTTAATATGCCTCTGCTTTTCTTAATGGATGTTCCAGGTTTCATGATAGGGACTAAAGTTGAGCGAGCAGGTATAATCAGGCATGGAGCCAAAATGGTAAGCGCCATGTCAGAAGCAACAGTTCCCAAAATATCTATTGTGGTAAGAAAAGCTTATGGCGCAGGTTTATACGCTATGTGCGGTCCGGCCTTTGAACCAGACTGCTGCCTTGCTTTGCCGACGGCACAGATAGCTGTAATGGGTCCGGAGGCGGCTGTAAATGCAGTATATAGTAACAAGATTATCGCCTTAGAGGAACATGCCAGGTCAGCCTTCATTGAGGAGAAGCGCAAAGAATACCGGGAAGATATTAATATATATCGTTTAGCTTCAGAGTTAATCATCGATGGAGTAATACCTGCCAACGAGCTAAGGGAAGAGCTTATTGCTCGCTTTAATACCTATGCCTCAAAAGAAATGTCCTTTTCTGACCGTAAGCGCCCTGTGACACCGGTTTAACTGATGGGGAATTATGCCTTTAATCTGGGAGGAGCAATAAAACGTAATTCTGTCTTAACAGGCCATGAGGCTTTTGCTCTACCAATCAGCAAATAAAATTAGGGAGGTAGAGGTATGAATAAGTTGTTATGGACACCTTCAGAGGAAAGAATAAAGCATGCTAATATGACCAGTTTTATGGAGTTTATAAACAAAAAATATAAGCAGAGTTTTAGCACCTATAATGATTTATACAACTGGTCCGTTGTGGAATACACTGCCTTTTGGGAGGCCATGTGGGAATTTGGCGAGATAAAAGCCTCCCGTTCCTATGACCATGTTCTGATTAATTCCGAAGTTATGCTTACAGCCCAATGGTTTACAGGAGCAAAGCTTAATTTTGCCGAAAATCTGTTGCGCCTTCGTGACGATAGTACCGCATTAGTCTTTAAGGGTGAAACATCTGAGATTAAGAAAATAACCTATGGGAATCTTTATGACCAGGTGGCCCGTGTTGCCAAGTCCCTTCGAGAAATGGGGGTAATCACGGGGGACCGGGTAGCGGGCTTTATGCCAAATATGATTGAAGCTGTTATTGCTATGCTGGCCACCACGAGTATAGGAGCCATTTGGTCTTCCTGTTCGCCAGATTTTGGGATAAAAGGGGTTTTTGACCGTTTTGGACAAATTCAGCCCAAAGTTCTCTTTACCGCCAATGGCTATTCATATAACGGAAAACTGATCGATTCACTGGAAAGAGTAACGGGTATCTTGAAGGATCTTCCTACCATAGAAAAAGTTGTAGTAGTTCCATATACTGTGCCGGAACCGGATATCAGCAACTTGCCCAAGGCTGTCCTATATGAAAGCTTCCTTTCACCAGAAGAAGGTCTGGAAATTGAATTTACCCAGTTGTCCTTTGATCACCCGGTTTACATTATGTATTCCTCCGGAACAACGGGTGTTCCTAAATGCATAGTCCACGGTGCAGGCGGAACATTAATCCAGCACTTAAAGGAATTAATTCTTCATTCTGACCTTAAACAAGGCGAGACTATTTTTTATTACACTACCTGTGGCTGGATGATGTGGAATTGGCTGGTCAGCTCCTTGGCTGTAGGGGCAACAGTGGTGCTCTTTGAGGGCTCTCCATTCTATCCAGACCCAGGGACACTGTTTAAGCTTGCCCAGGATGAGGGAATAAATATTTTTGGAACTAGCGCCAAATACCTGGAATCGCTGGAAAAAGTCATGGATAAGCCGGGAGATTGCTATGATTTGGGCAAATTAAAGACACTTTTATCGACAGGTTCTCCTCTGGCCTTGGAAAGTTTTGAATATGTATACCGGGGTATTAAGGAGGACATATGTCTTTCTTCAATTTCAGGGGGCACTGATATTATATCCTGCTTCGCTTTGGGCAACCCTATAGGCCCTGTGTTTGCCAGGGAGCTTCAGTGCCGCGGATTAGGCATGAAAGTGCAAAGCTTTGATGCTCTGGGGGAGCCACAGATTAACCAAAAGGGAGAACTGGTCTGCACCGCCCCTTTTCCCTCAATGCCCATATATTTCTGGAATGATCCGGAACAGAAGAAATACAAACAGGCATACTTTGATTTTTACCCAAATTTTTGGAGACATGGCGATTACATAGAAATTACCGATTCGGGCGGGGTAATAATTCATGGCCGTTCTGATGCAACTTTAAATCCCGGTGGAGTTAGAATTGGCACAGCCGAAATATACCGGCAAGTAGGGATTATTCCTGAAATTCTTGACAGTATTGTGGTAGGTCAAAACTGGGAGAATGATGTCAGAGTAATTCTTTTTGTAAAATTAGCCGACAGTCTTGTTCTCGATGAAAATTTAATCAAAAAGATTAAAGATACCATCAAGGCTAATACAACGCCTAGACACGTGCCAGCAAAAATCATTGCCATTAGTGATATTCCATATACTTTAAACGGTAAAAAGGTGGAAATGGCAGTGCGCAGCATCATTCATGATGAGCCAGTCTTAAACAGGGATGCTCTGGCTAACCCCGCTGCTCTAGATTTATTTAGGAGGCTGCCGGAATTAAGCTTCTAAATAGGTTTGTTACTGTAGTTCAGATTAAATGACTAGTGCAAAAACAGTAACAATGTGAATGGAGGTTAATATGGAAATAAAGGATTCGCCGGTATTTGAAAGCTTGGAAGAGATGAGTAGGGAAGAGCTGCAAAACTTTATCAAAGATTTATGCAAACGCTGGTTGGCCCACGACGGGTTATGGTTTCAGGCTGCCGAGAAAAAATTCGGAATGGAAGCTGCTATTGAGCTTGATGAAATGGCTTGGGAGAAGTTTACCGTTGTCGAAGCCAAAAGGATTATGGAAACCCTAAGCCTGCCTGAAAATGGTGGCCTCAAATCCCTGGCCAAAGCTTTAAATTTCAGACTTTACGCTTTTATTAATAAACAGGAAATACTTTGGGTTAATTCAAATCAACTTGTCTTTAGAATGAATAACTGTCGCGTTCAGGTTGCCAGGAGAAGAAAAAACTTGCCGGATTTCCCATGTAAGACAGTTGGCATCTTAGAATACTCCGGTTTTGCCAGGACCATAGATCCTAGGATAAAAACCAAATGCATAACTTGTCCGCCTGACAAGCACCCTGATGAATATTATTGCGCATGGGAATTTTCTCTGGAAGAATAACTATTGACGCTTGATGCATTTTGTCATCATAGGAGGGGCTGTTATGCCGAGAAAAAGCATCGATTTGCAGACAGTGCTGGATTCTGTTTACAACGGCATCGTGGCCTGCGATGTTAACGGACATATTATTCTGATTAACAAGTCGGCGGCCAAGGTGGCGGGACAACAAGCGGAAAAACTGATTAGCGAGCGTGTAGACAAGATTTTTCCTGACACCGGCCTTTTGGAAATCATCCGCACCGGTGAAAGCCGCCCGCATCAGAAACTTGATTTTCAGGGGCGGAAACTTATTACCAACCGGTCTCCCATCCTGAACAGTGCAGGCGAACTTGTTGGTGCCATCGGTGTTTTTCAGGATATTTCCGAACTTGAAAAGGTGACAAGAGAGCTTGTTGAAGAGAAAAAATTGGCCAAAGAATTGCAGGATGTGATTGAATCATCGTATGACGGTATCTGGATAACCGACGGTGAGGGCTACACGCTGCATGTAAATAGTGCCTACGAACGAATTTCCGGCATGAAAAAGGAAGAATTCCTGGGCAGGCATATGCAGGAGCTGGTGGATGAAGGCTATTTCTCTGATTCTGTAACAATCCAAGTGCTTAAAAAGAAAGAGCGAGTTACCATGATGCACGATATATGCAAGACAGGCAAGCGCGTACTGATTACCGGAAACCCGATTTTTGGCGACGACGGGGAAATCGTCCGCGTTGTTACTAATGTGCGCGATATAACTGAACTGATTGATCTGAAGCATGATCTGGAAGTGAAAGAAAGGCAGGCGGCCCGCTTTCAGAATGAATTGGCGCAACTACGTTCCCAGAGGGTGGATGATGACATTGTGATGGAAAGCCACCAGATGCGCCACGTGTATAAGTTGGCCACTTGGGTGGGCCAGGTGGACTCTACTGTATTGATTCTGGGCGAGTCCGGCGTAGGCAAGGAAGTGGTGGCTCAGGTTATTGTCCGCTCCAGTGAGCGGCGCGGTGAAGCTTTTGTCAAAGTAAACTGCGGTGCGATACCGGAAAACTTGCTGGAGTCGGAATTGTTCGGTTATGAAAAAGGTTCGTTTACCGGTGCCGATAAAAATGGGAAGCCGGGCATGTTTGAGTTGGCCCATAAGGGCACTCTTTTGCTTGACGAAGTCTCGGAAATTCCTCTTTATTTACAAGTTAAGTTTTTGCGGGCTATACAGGAGCAGGAAATTATGCGCGTGGGCGGTACAAAGCCTATCAAGCTGGATGTGCGTATTATCGTCGCCAGTAACAGGGACCTGAATGAACTGGTGCGCCAGGGCAGGTTTCGGGAAGACTTGTTTTACCGCCTAAATGTTATTCCCATCACCATTCCTCCACTGAGGGAACGACCTGATGATATCCCGCCTTTAATTGACCTCTTTCTGCGCAAATTCAACAAGCGGTATAAATTAAAAAAGATCATTCGGCGTGAAGTAGTGGAGCAGCTGTTGACTAATGACTGGCCCGGCAATGTGCGCGAACTGCAAAACATTGTGGAGCGAATGGTGGTGCTCAGCCAGGACGATGTAATCGGTTCTGAGGCGCTTCCGCTGCAGGTCAAGCCGTCTATTGAGTCGGAGAGGCATTTCCGAGTGGATATCTCCGATGTAGTGCCTTTAAAAGATGCACTCTATGAAGTGGAGAAAAAGCTTGTGTTAAAGGCTTTGCAGAAGTTCGGGACCACCCGCAAAGCTGCGGACGCCTTGGGTGTGGACCAGTCCACAGTGGTGCGGAAGTTACAGCGTATTCGCGAGCAGGGCGGAAGCTTATAGCACTGTGATGATAAGGTGCATTAATTGATGCAGCAGAAAATCAAGTTGCTGTTAAGATATGATTGTGACTGTATCTCTTTCGGTCTTCGGCAAGAAAAATAGCCCTGCTATATTCGAGCTTTATAGGCTATAGCCAGTAAGAAGAAGTGAAGTTGGCATAATATTTGCTATATTCAGAATATAAATAAAATAAATTAAATTCAAAATTTTGCAAAAAATTTGGGGGGTGAGCAAAGCGGAAAAGCAAGGAAGCGATATCGAAGAGAAAAACAACAAAGCAGGTGACAAAATGGCGGAACCATTCGTTTTAGAAGTAAAGCAACGCAACAAGAAGATCCGTATGGAGTTTGCGTCAGAGGAAGACCGCAGGTACTGGGAGCGTGCGTACCGGAAAAGACGTTTTTACACGCTCTATTTCATGGTAGGCGTGGGGATTAATTTTCTGCTCTATTTTGCCGGCCTTGACCTGTCTCGCAATATCCTGATGGGTGGCATTGTTGGGCTGGCAGTACCGTTGGCATCCATGTTTGGCTTAACAGAACTACACTCTTACTTGGCTAGCAAAAATAGGAAGGGATAAAGGAGGAGACGACTTGTTTAAAGGAATGAAATCTTACTTTTGGTGGGGAATGGGTATTTTTTACGGTTTAGTGTTTCTTCTGATGATTTTGGAAATGAAGATTCCCGCGATGACCTACGGAGTAAAGATTGGCGGCGCCCCTATCTCGTTCCTTTACACGCACGTGGTTGCACTGTATCTGTTGCCACTGGGAATAGCTTACCTGTTCTATTGGCTACCTGAACAGGCTGACAAGAAAACTAAGGGGCAGGAGGCGAAAAAGCATGGCGGTTAATCCCATTGTTATCGTGATGACGATTGCGTATTTCGCGGTTATTTTTACTATTGGATACGTAACCCGGAAAGCGTCCACGAATCCAATGGACTATTATCTCGCCGGCCGTAAAATCGGCCCGGTTGTCAACGGCGCGGCTCTGGCCGCCACGTTCTTAAGCCCTGCCAGTTTCCTTGGCCTGCCGGCGTTTATCTTTTTGCTTGGCTACCCGTTCTGGTGGGCGATGGTCGGCATTATCGGCGGGATGCCGTTGGCCACTATGTTGACAGCTGCGCCTCTTCGCAAATATGCTCCCATTTCCTTTACCGATTACTACTGTGACCGTTTTGAAGATCAGAAATGGATGCGGATTATCACCGGGATTCCGGTTCTTATGGGTACCTGGGCGTATGTTGTTCTATCGCTTGTAGGTACAGGCCTGTTCATGATGGCCATTCTGCAAGTACCGTTTGTTTGGGCTGTAATAATCGGCGCCTTGGCAGTTCTCTTCTATGTTTATTTGGGCGGTATGGTGGCCACCACTTGGTCAACCGCGTTCCAGGGTGCACTGATGGCGATTGCTTCTGTGGCCTGCGCCATTGCGGTGCTCCTTCATTACGGCGGGTTCGGCAACCTCGCCGACGCTGTATTTACAAGCACTCCGAATTTCTGGCTTATGCCGTACGCATCGGCGGAGGGGGCAGTTTCGCACCCGCTCTTTAGATCGTGGACCGGTGTGATTGGCTTTTTCTTCGTGTGGCACTTCGGCTTTGCTACCATGCCTTACTCCGTTGTCCGTTTCTTTACAGCGATGGACGTAAGTTCCGCCCGCAAGTCCGTTGTTTGGACCATCGTATTTGGCGGCGCGATGTACTGGGGACTGATTATCATCGGCACAGCAGCACGTCATTTGATTGAAACGCTGCATCCGCTGATGGGGCAAATCCTTAACACAGCAGACGGCCCGGTTACTATTGCTAATGTGACACAGGTTTTGACCAGAATTAAAGGCGACTTTGGCGTGGGTGGTGCTGCCGTCACCGATTACTCGATGATTGCGGCTATTGAATCTCTGGGTAATCCTTGGCTCCTAGGCTTGCTGGTGGCAGGCGGCTTGGCGATTGCGATGTCAACCGCAGCCGGTTGGGTTGTTGTGGGTAATGTACTCCTTGGTCGTGATTGGCTGGGCAAAGTGTTTGGCAACAAGTGGGCGATTGAAAACCCGATTAAATCTCTTCGTTTGATGACCGTGCTCATTCTTGTTGTGGGCACATATTACTCCTTTAACCCATTAGCACTGGTGCTTGACCTCTCCGGTTGGGCGTTTGTAATGATTGTGGCGACGCTTGGTGTGCCGCTGGTGCTTGGTCTCTGGTGGCCGAGAGCAACACGGGCTGCCACATATGCTAACATCATTGTCTTCTTCCCGCTAGTGCTTTACTCTTGGCTCTATGCCCGAAGCGTATTAGGCAGCCCGCATTGGTTCTTCCTTAGCAGAGTGATGTATGGTGACGACAGAAGTAAATGGATCTCCACACCGCATCAGTGGTATTGGGTCTTTGTGGCGTTCGCTTTCTTCATCGTAGTCTCTCTGTTAACCAAGCCTGCTTCTGCGGAAACAATTAAGCAGTATTGTGACGACCTCCACGTCTAAGATTGTGTCAGGAATTCGTACCTATTAACCTAAATGCGTGCTGCAGAATATCTAATTTTGGGAGGGCAGAAAATGGGAAACATGAAAAACTACGAAGAAACCTACCGTTCATTAAATCTGGTAGTTCCTGAGCACTTTAACTGGGCAAGAGACGAGTTTGACCATTGGGGTCAGGACCCTGCCAGGATAGCCTTATGGGTGGTAGATGACTTTGGACAGGAACAAAAGTATACTTTTGCCGAGCTGAGCAAATTGTCATGCAGGTTGGCTAATTTCCTGGCAGGACAGGGAGTTAAGTCCGGCGATAAGGTGATACTTGTGCTCGGTCGCTTGCCGGCCTGGTGGATAACATTGCTGGCCTGTCTGCGTGCCGGGATAATTGTGTCACCCGGCACGCTACAACTGACTCCCAAAGACATTGAGTACCGCTTTGACGTTTCCGGCGCTGTGGCCGTCATCGTTGATGAGGAAACCGCCGCGAAGGTGGACGTCGTCGCCGATAAGTGTCCGACGCTGCGCACCAGGATCGTGGTCGGCAAACGCGAAGGCTGGCTTTCTTTTGACGAGGAACTGGCCAAGGCCTCTGACAGATTTGAGGCGGCTGACACGCGGGCTGATGACAATGCCCTGCTGTATTTTACTTCCGGCACTACCGGTTTGCCGAAAATGACGGTACATACGCATGCCTCATACGGCATAGGCCACAGGATTACCGGTAAGTTCTGGCTGGACTTGACGCCTGACGACCTGCACTGGAATATGTCCGACACCGGCTGGGCAAAAGCTGCCTGGAGCAGCTTCTTTGGCCCCTGGAACTGCGGCGCCGCAATTTTTCAGCATTACAGCACCGGCAAATTTGACGGTAAGCTAACCCTGCAAATGCTGGAGAAATACCCGATTACCACTTTGTGCGGCCCGCCGACAGCTTTCCGTGTTTTCGTGCTGGAAGATCTGAAGAAGTATAACTTTAAAACGTTGCGTCATTGCGTGGCTGCCGGAGAACCGCTTAACCCGGAGGTTATGAACGTCTGGAAGGATGCGACTGGCCTGACTATTTACGACGGTTACGGGCAGACTGAAACAGTTCTGCTTGTCGGCAATTTCCCTTGCAACGAAGTGCGCTTCGGGTCGATGGGCAAAATGTCGCCTGGCTTTTATATCGGGATTATCGGCGATGATGGCAGGGAAGTGCTGCCTGGAGATGAAGGCGATATTGCCGTAAGACTGACTCCCAAGCGGCCCGTCGGTCTTTTTAAAGAGTATTTTAACGAGCCGGAGCGGACTGCCGCCACTGTGCGCGGCGACTGGTATATCACCGGCGACCGCGGCATTAAGGACAAGGATGACTATATTTGGTTTGTCGGACGGACTGACGATGTAATCCTGACGTCCGGCTATCGGATTGGTCCTTTTGAGGTGGAGAGCGCGTTGATTGAACATCCGGCGGTAGCGGAGTCGGCCGTTGTAGCCAGCCCAGATGAGGTTCGCGGCGAGATTGTGAAGGCTTTTGTCATTCTGGCGCCCGGTTACCAAGGCTCTGCGGCGCTGGTCAAGGAACTGCAGGACTTTGTCAAGAAAATCACTGCGCCATACAAATATCCGCGTGAAATCGAGTTCGTGGAAGCTTTGCCAAAAACGATCAGCGGGAAAATCCGACGCATCGAACTGCGTGAACTTGAAAAAGAACGCAAACTGACTAAAAAAGTGGAAAACAATCTTTCCTGAGACGAAGACATTTTCAGACAGAATATTCAGAGGTGAGTGAGTGAGAGAAACTGTTATTGTCAGCTTTGCAAGGACGCCGTTTGGTGGTTTTTTGGGTTCATTGAAAGATGTCGCGGCGGTCGACTTAGGCGCGGCCGCCATCAGAGAGGCTGTCTCCCGGGCAGGTATAGATGGGGGCAGTATTGATTATGTTTTGATGGGCATGGTCATTCAGGCCGGTGCGGGCCAGATTCCTTCCCGTCAAGCCACAATTAAAGCAGGGCTCCCGGTGGAAGTCCCGTCCGATACCATCGGCAAAGTTTGTGCCTCAAGTCTGCGTGCGGTTAACCTTGGCGACGCCATGATCCGGGCCAATGAGGTCGATATCATCGTAGCAGGGGGAATGGAGAATATGTCTGCGGCGCCCTATCTTTTGCCAAAAGCACGCACCGGTTACCGTATGGGTGATGGGCAACTGCTGGATTCAATGGTAAAAGACGGTCTTTGCTGTGCCATTCACGATGTCCATATGGGTGTACACGGCGGTGATGTGGCCGATGAGTATGGCATTGGACGAGAAGCTCAGGACGAGTGGGCGCTGAGAAGCCACATGCTGGCCATAAAGGCGATGAGTGAAGGCAAGCTGCAGGAAGAAATATTCCCGGTAGTTATACCGCAGAAAAAAGGCGACCCGCTTGTTTTTGACAAAGACGAACTGCCGAGACGAAGCACAAATCTTGAAGCGTTATCGAAGCTGCCGCCAATCTTTAAAAAAGGCGCCTGTGTGACCGCGGGAAATGCGCCTCCTATTTCTGACGGTGCGTCTGCTTTGGTGTTAATGTCGCGTGAGAAAGCAGAGGCTCTGGGACTAAAACCGTTGGCCAGCATCGTGTCACAGGGAGCGGCATCAGCGCCCGCGCCGTATATTGCCACAGTACCTGCTTTAGCAGGGAAGAAAGCATTGGAGAAAGCCGGTCTTACTGCGGACCAATTGAGCCTGATTGAAGTGAATGAGGCGTTTGCTGCCGTGGCTCTCACAGCCATTAAGCTGGGTGACTGGAATCCTGATGTGGTCAATGTCAACGGTGGTGCCATTGCCTTTGGCCATCCCATCGGAGCGAGCGGCGGCCGGATTTTAATGACACTGTTGACGGAAATGAAGCGGCGCGGAGTCGAATACGGCATGGCAACGATCTGCAGCGGTGCCGCTCAGGGCGAAGCCACGATACTTAGACTGGAACGGTAGTAAAAGGAAAAGGTAAAGGGGAAGACGCTTTGGAGATTAAAAAGATCATGGTGTTGGGAGCCGGACAGATGGGCGGCGGGATTGCCCAGGTTTGCGCCCAAGCAGGTTATCAGGTGCTGCTCAGAGATATTAAAGACGAATTCGTAGCCGGGGGCATGAAAATTATTGAAAAGAACCTGTCGAGCAACGTGAAAAAAGGCCGTATGAGCGTAGAGGAAAAGAATGCTGTCCTTGGCCGTATTTCCACCACGCTTTCATTGGAAGACGGCCATAATGTGGAGCTTGTCATCGAAGCTATCACTGAAGACCCGAAGTTAAAGTCAGAAATATTTTCTGCTCTTGACAGGATTTGTCCGCCTCATGCGATTCTGGCCAGTAATACATCATCTCTGCCTATAACGCAAATCGCTGCAGCTACAAAAAGGCCGGAAAAAGTCATCGGAATGCACTTTATGAATCCGGTTCCTGTTATGAAACTAGTTGAAGTAATACGTGGCATTGCTACATCCGATGAAACATTTAAGATTGTTGACGAGTTGTCTGTCAAGCTTGATAAAGTTCCGGTGGAAGTAAACGATTTCCCCGGCTTTGTAGCCAACCGAATTTTGCTGCCGATGATTAACGAAGCGGTCTATTGCCTGATGGAAGGCGTCGGCTCTGTGGCAGGGATTGACACAGTGATGAAGTTGGGTATGAACCACCCGATGGGCCCGCTGGAGCTGGCTGACCTGATCGGCCTTGATACATGCCTTGCCATTATGGAAGTTCTCTATGACGGTTTCAAGGATTCCAAATACCGTCCGTGCCCGTTGCTGCGCAAATATGTGACGGCAGGTTGGCTTGGCCGTAAGTCGGGCAGAGGGTTTTACAAATACGAGGAGGGTTGCAATGGAGTTCAAATTAAACGAACAGCACCAAATGATGCAAAAGCTGTTCTATGACTTTGCACAAAAAGAGATTGCACCAAAAGCGGCAATGTATGACGAAACCGCACAATTTCCGGCAGACAATATCCGGAAAATGGGCGAACTGGGTTTTATGGGAATTCCCATTCCGCAAGAGTATGATGGCGCCGGCGCCGATTTCCTCACATATATCCTGTGTATTGAAGAGATCTCCCGCGCCTGTGCCTCCACCGGAGTCATTCTATCTGTTCATACGTCTGTGGGTACTTTCCCTATACTCTATTTTGGCACAGAAGAACAAAAGAAAAAATATCTATCTAAATTAGCCACAGGTAAATACCTTGGTGCGTTTGCTCTAACAGAGCCGGGTGCCGGCTCCGACGCGTCCGGTTTGCGTACCTTGGCGAAAAAAGACGGTGATGATTACGTATTAAACGGCACGAAAAATTTCATCTCCAATGGCGGTCATGCCAATGTCTACACCGTTTTTGCCACCGTGGACAGGAGCCTGGGAAGCAAAGGGATAACAGCACTTTTAGTAGATAAAGACACAGCAGGGTTCAGGGTAGGCACCGCTGAAAAGAAAATGGGCTTAAACGCTGATATAACCACAGAGCTTGTCTTTGAAGATTGCCGTATCCCGGCTAGCCAGCGTCTGGGGCAGGAAGGCGAAGGATTTAGAATCGCCATGAGCCTCTTAGACGGGGGCCGCATTGGCATCGCAGCCCAAGGATTGGGGATTGCCCAAGCCGCTTATGATGAAGCTCTTAAACATGCTCAGTTCCGCGAGCAGTTCGGACAGCCCATATTTAATAATCAGGCCATCGCTTTCAAACTGGCCGATATGGCTACACAGATTGAAGCGGCTCGGCTATTGGTTTATCAGGCGGCGTTCCGTAAAGAAAACGGACTGCCATGCGGAAAACAGGCTTCTATGGCAAAGTATTTTGCTACTGACACTGCTATGGCTGTAACAACGGAAGCTGTGCAAATCTTTGGCGGCTACGGGTACAGCCGTGAATATCCGGTTGAGCGGCTGATGCGCGACGCAAAGATTACACAGATTTATGAAGGTACAAACCAGATTCAGCGCCTTGTTATCGCTAAGGCTCTGGGAAAAGGCCTCTAGGTTGAATACATGTGAAAGACAGGGGGGAATAAGATGTGCACAAATGACAAAGACAAGATTTGTCAGGGGAAAGAGGAGTGGGAAGAGTGTGTCTCGAAAATGCAGGATAGACCCCATAAATTTATGACAGTCTCCTCCGTTCCCATCAAACCGCTTTACACCCCTGAAGATATTCAAGGCCAATCCTATATGACAGAGCTGAATTACCCCGGCTCATATCCGTATACCCGTGGCGTTCAGGCAAATATGTACCGTGGCCGTCTCTGGACAATGCGTCAGTTTGCCGGTTTTGCCTCGGCCGTAGAATCCAATGAGCGCTATAAATACCTCTTAAGCCAGGGACAGACCGGCCTGTCGGTTGCATTCGATATGCCCACCATCATGGGCTATGATTCCGACCATCCCCGCGCCTTTGGTGAAGTAGGGCGTGTAGGAGTGGCTATTGACTCACTTGATGATATGGAAACTCTGTTCTCTGGTATTCCTCTTGACAAAATCACCACATCCATGACAATCAACGCCCCTGCTGCCATCCTCTGGTCTCTCTATATCGCCACAGCGGAAAAACAGGGCGTAGCATCTCATAAACTGGGTGGCACCATTCAAAACGACATCCTCAAAGAATACATCGCCCAGAAATCATGGATTTTCCCACCTGAACCGTCTCTGCGGCTTATCACTGACATCTTTGCCTTTGCCTGCCAGCACGTGCCCAAGTGGAACACCGTCAGCATCTCCGGCTACCATATTAGGGAAGCCGGCTCCACCGCTGTTCAGGAACTTGCATTTACGTTGGCCAACGGGTTCGCCTATGTGGAAGCAGGAATGGCTGCAGGGCTCGACGTGGACGCTTTTGCTCCGCGCCTTTCTTTCTTCTTTAACGCTCATATTGATTTCTTCGAAGAAATCGCAAAATATCGCGCTGCTCGCCGGATCTGGGCACGACGTATGAAAGAAAAATACGGCGCCAAAGATGAGCGCTCCCTCCTGTTGCGCTTCCACACCCAGACTGCCGGTTGCTCGCTCACCGCACAACAAGCGGAAAACAACATCGTCCGCACAGCGTACGAGGCTATGGCAGCGGTACTAGGCGGCACTCAGTCGCTGCACACCAACTCCATGGATGAAGTGCTGGCATTGCCCTCAGAGAAATCCGTGCGCATCGCGTTGCGCACACAACAAATCATCGCCGAGGAAACAGGTGTAGTGAACACCATTGATCCACTGGCCGGCTCCTACTTCGTGGAAGCGTTGACTAACTACATGGAAGAGGAAGCAGAGAAATACTTTCTGCGCATAGGCAGCTTTGGCGGAGTTCTGCCTGCCATCGCTGCCGGTTTCTTCCAGCAGGAAATCGCCGACGCTGCCTACCGTTATCTGCAAGAAATTGAGAGAAACGAACGGATCATCGTAGGTGTCAACGATTACATCATTGAAGAGCATCAGCAAGTTGACCTCCTAAAGATCGATCCGCAGATTGAATTGGAGCAGCATAAACGTGTTCAAAACGTACGCGCCAAGCGGGACAACATTGTCTGCGCTAACCGTCTGGAAGCTCTGCGCAAAGCCGCCGGCACCAGTGACAATCTGATACCGTACATCCTTGACGCTGTCCGCGCCTATTCCACAGAAGGTGAAATTATCCAGGTGCTGCGTGAAGTCTTTGGGGAATACAAAGAGAAGCCCATTTTCTAGCAGAAGGGGATAAGCGAATGAATACAGAGAGAAAAATCCGCGTCCTTGTAGCCAAGCCGGGGTTGGACGGTCACGACCGCGGTGCAAAAGTAGTGGCGAGAGCACTGCGTGATGCCGGAATGGAAGTTGTCTACACCGGCCTCCACCAAACACCGGAACAGATTGTGGAAGCAGCCATCCAGGAAGATGTGGACATGATCGGCCTGAGTGTTCTCTCCGGTGCTCATATGACCATTTTTCCGCGTATCTGCGAGCTGTTGAAAGAAAACAATGCGGAAGATATTATTGTAATGGGCGGAGGAATTATCTCCGACGATGACATCAAAGAGCTGATTGACGGCGGCTACGCCGGTGCGCTCTTTACACCGGGCATTCGTACCGGGGAAATTATAAAGTGGATACGCAGTACAATGACAGAGAAGCTATCATAAATAATGTGGCGGGCCCAATGCTACACGGGACCGCCACATTATTATTTGGATAGTTTGAAAAATTTGCATAATTAGTTGCAGAAGCTAATACTGCTTTTCATATGCAAGAAATAGTAGAGCTGCTTTAGCGTGAGGATGTTTTGCTCCCGCAGGCAAGCCAAGTATTTTAAGAAAATTTCTGCCGTCATCAGCGAGTCTCCCAGGGCTGTATGACGCGCCCGGATAGGGACGTGGTGCTTTCTCAAGAGAGTGTCTAGGTCATGGGCTGCAAACTCAGGACTTAGAGCCCTGGAAAGCTTATAAGTATCGATGACCTGGTTGTATATTTCAGTTTGAGTATACCAGTTCAGTTTAATGTTGATAAATGCCAAGTCAAACTCCGCATTGTGAGCCACCAGCACCGAATCCCCGATAAAGTCAAGGAAATCATTGAGAACAGCGCAGACGTGACGTTTGTCTGACACCATTTCAGCAGTAATGCCCGTCAGTTCCTGTATTGCCGGCGGGATGCTGCGGTATGGGTTCACCAGTTCGTTAAAAATTAAATCCTCCCGGATTTGTCCGTTTTCCACTACTACTGCGGCAATGCTGATAATTTCATCACCCTGATAGGGGTAGAAGCCGGTAGTCTCCGTGTCAAAGAGGATATAGCGGCTGTTCTCAAGCGGAACATCCCAGTCTTTTTTTGTTTTAAGCTGTAATGATTTTTCCGTGATGGCTGAGGTTATTTTCTGCTCCGGTTCGAAGCTATTCCGATTTCCGCGACGTTCGGCGCGCAGCTTATAAAGCCAGTAAAGAAAACGGTCGGTAAGCAGCTGCAATCGGGAGAGGCGGGGCTTCATCATCTGTTTTTCGCGGTTTAGATTTCTGAAAGGCAGCACTTTGCTCACTCCTTATTGTCAGCCAATAAACGCATAAAATGCATGACCAGTCAGATTTTGCAGACGATCTGCCGCTATAAATGCTTCTCGGAGTGCAGATTTGTCTCGCTTACTTAATTCATTAGGGTTTAGATAATTATCAGGTTGTTGACCAACGCTTAGCTGGTGGAGACTTTGCCTAATGCGGAGCATCATTAATGTTTCGTAGGCATTTTCAAGCAGTTCGTTTTCTTCTTCAGACATGACGCGCTTTTTTGCCAGTTTTTCTAAGCGTTTAAACGTGTTGGTCTCTACAATCCCTTCCCGCAGGGAAAAGATGCGCAGGCAGTCAACGATGTGAACGCAGGCGGCGCTCTTTAAATTGACCAGGTTGCGATGTTCCTTTGTTTTTTCTGTAATGATTTGCTTGAAAAAGGTTAGCGGGATACGGTGGCTTAGATCATCTTTAGCCAAAAACAGCAGCACGGTGCCGGACTTTTGAAAACTGCGGGTGACAAAATTGCGGAGCAGGTCACAAAGCGTTTTTTTGCCGTAGACATACCGAAAATCGAGAAAGATTGTCATCATGCGGATATTTTCCGGATCCAGCTTGTCAACCCAGGCGTTAATTGTTTCGCGCCAACCGTTAAAGGAACGACACCAAAATGGGTTTGAGGCCATCACATTTCCCTTGCATTTGGCAAAGCCGCAGCGTAAGAGGCTTTCCACCACTTTTTCTGCCAGGAGTTGAAAGTAAATTATTACCGCTTCTTCTTTATCGGGCGGGACGTTATCGTAGATAATACCGTTATCCTGATCTGTTTTGACAAATTGCTCCTGCCTTCCGCTGCTACCCATGGTTATCCAGCTGTAAGCAACAGGTGGAGGTCCATATCCCTCCGTCAGCATTTCCTGTTCGCAAACCTGGATAACTTTTTGCGTGAGACGGTCGTAAAACTCGGTAATGATCTGTAGTATTTCTTGGCTGGATGCCCTTTCTTCGACCAGCGCCTGAAGGATTTTATCAATTTCGGCACTAGCTTTCACCAAGCCGTCAACGGTGTCTTGTCTTTCGATACTGCTGACGATGGCCAAGGCTCCGGTGCTGCGGGAGATAATCAAATCGCGGATTGTAATCAGACCGCTGAGTTTCTGGTTAGCGATAACAATCAGGTGTTTTACCTTATGTTTAACCATAATCAGCAGTGCTTCGTAATAAAAAGCTTCGGCTGCCACCGTCAGGCAGTTTTTAGCCATAATGTCGCCGGCTGTTAAACCCTCTTGGCAGCGGTCGTGGGCTAGGACTTTCCCGACCAAATCTCTTTCGGTGACAATTCCGCGCGGCTGGCCCATTTCATCTATAACTACTAAAGAGGAAACAGCGTGGGCAGTCATTTGTTTTGCCATTACGGTGATTTCGTCTTGGAGGTGGCAGGTGACAAGGGGCGCTGACATTAGGTCGGCAACCCGCCTGCGCATGGGCCGGTCGAGCGCCATATTAGTTTGTTCCGTCACGGAAATCAGTGATTGATAGACGGTTCGCATCCGTTCTGCCAGAATACGGCTAAAAGCATTTGCAAATCCCGGGGTACGTGAAAGCTCCGTTTCAAACAAGGCATTGGGGATAACAATGCAGAGCAAATCTGTCGCCGCCTGCACGGAAGCAGGGTAGCAGTCCTCTGAGAAAAAAACCATTTCCCCGAAAAATTCCAGCTCCTGCCGTTTGCTAACCAGGACTTCTTTGTCTTGCTTGTCTAGAACGGTGATGTCCGCGCTGCCGGAAACCAAGACAAATAGCGCCTGGAGAGAAGGATCGCCTTGGCGGAATACATAAATCCCTTTGGGAAACTGCCGTATTTCTGACTTAGCGATGATACTTTCCAGAGTGCTTTGAGCAAGATGCTGAAAAGGATTTACCTTTTTGAGGATACTGCTAGCTGCAATCGGCTGTCCGTTGTAAATTAAGGGTTTCATCTCTGACACCGCTTTCTTGCCCAACTATATTCAGAAAGCTTTAACTGAGTTTGCTCTCCATGGCAGAGATTTAGTTAAAATATAACTTCCGATTAAAAGCAGGAAATGGAAAAAATATCACGAATAGAGAGCATGTGGTGGGTATGCGGCAGAGAAGATGTCTGCAGAGAAGAATTTCTAGTCTTTATCTAGTTTTTCCTGCCGAATTTCCCAGTGGATAATTATATTCAAAATAGCCCGTAAGGAAATTATGGCTGCCAGTATGAATACTTCGTTTAGAGTGCGAACAATCACAGTGCGCAGAATTTCACTGGCCAACTTAAATTCTAAGCCAAAAAGAAGAAAGCGGGCAAAATTGAGGCGTATTTCCCGCCCGTCTGTTTTCCCCCGCAGAAAGCGCAGAAAAGTGTTAACGCCAGCATAGAAAATAATTATCGTGCCGAAAATTTCGAGCAAATGGGCAGCCAGCAGAATTATTTCGGCCATCAATCGCTCAAAGGCATGCAGATCAGGCAAAAGAGATCCCTCCTACCCAGTAAGTCTTCTCCCCACTCTCCTGGGGAGAGCGATGGTGGGGGGGCGATTTTTATTCTTTCCGATGATGCCGTAGCCGGCACGGGTGACTTTTAGGGAGAGACAGTTCCAATCAGTCGTAAAGGGGTGCTCCATGAAAGAAAAGCGATTAAAAAAGGATAACGCCCTGACTTCCGTGCGCTGGCAGCCTGTTCACAGTCAGTTGCCTTATGGTTTTTGGCAAATCATCGTGATAATGTATCTCATCCCCCCGCTGGTAGACAGACAAACCATGTTTCCCGGAGATAATTTGTTAGCGCGGATGGGAATCTACGCTTTCTGGATTCTGCCTCTTGCGCTATTGTGCTACCACCTTGGGATGCGAGGCGGGTTAGTGGCGGCGTTAGGTGTGGCACCTTTCTTCTTCTGGCATTTAAGGGGAGCTATGCAACTGCAGGCTGAATATTTTTCCGTATTGGCCGCCTACTTTTCCCTGTTTCTGCTTTTTGCTGTAGCGGCCGGCACAGTGGCAGGCAAGCTGAAACGGCAGGCAGATTCTTTTTGGCGGGATGCGGTTACTGACGAATTAAGCGGTTTGTTTAATCACCGCTTTTTTCACCACTGTCTGGAGAAGGAAGTTGACAGAGTCCGGCGTTATCAGTTCTCCTTAGCGCTAGTAATTATCGATTTGGACAACTTTAAACAGTATAATGATAAGTGGGGGCATCCCCAGGGCGATAAGGCGCTGGCTTGCGCTGCTCGTATCTTGCAAGATACCGTTCGTGCCTCCGACACGGTGGCACGTTGCGGCGGTGAGGAGTTTGCGATTATTCTCCCCCAAACTACGCTAACTCAAGCGAAACAGTTGTGTGAACGAATCCGGGAAGTAATGGAGAGCACGCCAATTCCCTTGCAGAAAGGTGAAAAAACCGAGCCTTTGACTGCTTCTTTCGGGGTAGCGGTTTATGAACAAGACATGACTGCCCTGCAGCTAGTGGAAGAGGCAGATCGGATATTATATTTTGCCAAAAGATCAGGGAAAAATTTAGTAACGTGTAAGTAGGCAGCCCTAACCAGAGGGATTGAAGTTGCCAGTGACGGCAGACTTAATTTTTTGCTATTGCTTCTCTTAAGGATTCCAGAGTAATGCTCCGGTGGGAGGTGTTCCATACGCACTGCCCTTCACGAAGCAGTAATACCTGCGGTGTTTCATGGCGCACCCCGGTTTTTGCGGCCACAGCATCGGAAACATTGCGGGCATGTTGTACGACAACGGCGCAGACAAGAGTGTCTTCCGGCGCATCACTAGCCAAAAACTTGTCAATCTCCCGGTGTGCTCGGGCACTGATGGGGCAGGTAGAACTGTGTTTGAAAATCAGGAGAGGCTTGTCTCCGGCGGTAGCCAGAGCCTGTTCCAGCGCTTCTATATCCTCAAGAAAGAGTAGTTTTGACATCAGTTTACCTCCTGCATTTAAGATATGAAACAGTTCGCCGTTTAAGTAGAAAATTCCTTTTTTAACTGTGAGGTCAGCAGTCTGTCAGGTTGGCGACAAAAGATTTTCAGCGAGCTTCACAAGAGCATAAAGAACTGCTAAAATATTATAGAGAAAAAGGGAGGATTTGTTCATGCTGGTAAAAGACAAGATGACTAAGCAAGTGATAACTATCGAGCCTCAAACTACTGTGCCGGATGCCCTTGCCCTGATGGAAGAAAAAAAAATCCGCCGCCTGCCTGTAGTGGAGATGGGTCGCCTGGTGGGAATTGTGACGCTGCTTGATTTAGTCCGTGCGTCACCTTCCCCTGCAACAAGTCTTAGTATTTGGGAATTAAATTACCTTTTAGCCAAACTGCCGGTAAAGGAGGTAATGGCGAAAAAGCTGCATACTGTTAAAATTGATGCTCCCATTGATGAAGCTGCTGCCCTGTTGCGTGAAAATCGCATCGGTGGCTTGCCGGTGCTTGATAATGGCACAATCGTGGGCATAATTACTGAAACAGATATTTTTGCCGCTTTTATGGAAATGCTTGGTGTCAACAGCAGCGGTCTGCGGCTGACATTGGAGTTGCCAGACAGAAGCGGCGCGTTGGCAGAAGCAGATGAATTGCTGCGCAATTTCGGTGTTACTATTATTAGTGTGGTTATGATGCCAAGGGATGTCCGCAGTAATCTCGTTCAATCTGTCTGGCGCCTGCAGGGTTGTGACGACGTGGATGCGCTGCTGGATTTTTTGAGAGAAAAAAGCTATCGCGTGGTGCACGTTAGTGAAAGTAATGTCTGCACTGAATAGTAAGCATACAAAAGGGGCTGCCGCTAGAAAAATGCAAAAATCGGTCAGCCCCTTTGCTTATGAACCCGTTCGTTTTATTGCTTGGTCTTTGCTTGCACGTTGTCGTTCATTCTTTTTCAAAAGTTTTTTACGCAGACGGATACTTTTTGGTGTAACTTCCACTAACTCATCATCAGCAATAAACTCAATAGCTTCTTCGAGGCTGTGAAGCCGCGGCTCTTTGAGCCTGATCGCATCTTCTGCAGTGGAAGAACGGATATTGGTCAGGTGCTTTTTCTTGCAGACGTTAATCTCCAGATCATCCTCGCGGTTATTCTGACCCACAATCATCCCCTCATATACTTTGGTGCCTGGGATGATAAAGAGCAGCCCCCGTTCTTCGGCGGCATTAAGGCCATAGGTGGTGGCATCACCGTCTTCCCAGGCTATGAGAGCTCCTTGAAAGCGTGAGGGAATATCTCCTTTGTAAGGTTGATAACCGGAAAAAGTATGGTTCATTACTCCGTTACCTCGGGTTTCGGTGAGAAATTCCGAGCGGAAACCTATCAGACCGCGAGCCGGGATATGGAATTCGATGCGTAGTTGGCCTGGCCCGGTGGGAGCCATGTCTAACATATCGGCTTTACGGCGGCTCAGCCGCTCCATTACGCCACCCATGCATTCCTCAGGCAAGTCAAGCACTAGATGTTCCACCGGTTCATGTATTTTGCCGTCAATTTTTTTTAAGATAACTACCGGTTTGCTGACTTGAAGTTCAAAGCCCTCGCGCCGCATGTTTTCAATCAGAATCGAAAGATGTAACTCACCCCTGCCGGAGACTTTATAGGAGTCTGGGCTGTCTGTTTCTTCCACGCGTAAGGAGACATTGGTGTCAAGTTCGCGGAAAAGCCGTTCGCGTAGTTTGCGGGAAGTGACAAATTGACCTTCTCGTCCAGCAAAGGGGCTGTTGTTAACGAGGAAAGTCATTGCCAGAGTGGGCTCGTCTACAGAGATGACCGGCAGCTGCTCGATATGGTCGGGATGGGTAATTGTCTCGCCGATATTGACATTTTCCAGGCCGGAGAGCGCTACGATTTCGCCGCTGCTTGCCTGAGCAGTCTCCGTTTTTTTCAATCCTTCAAAGACAAAAACTTTGCTTACTTTGCCACGTTCAGTCGTGCCGTCAGCGTGGATGACGGCGACCGGATCACCTGCGGAGAGAGAGCCGCGCAGTACGCGACCAATGGCGTATTTCCCCACATAGTTATCGTATGCCAAGTTAGCCACCAGCAGTTGGAATGGGGCTGCTACCTCCCCTGTAGGGGCAGGTACATGTTGGACAATTGCGGCAAAGAGGGGTTGCAGTGAGTCTGACAACTGATCCGGCTCTGTTCCGGCCACGCCGTTCCTGGCCGACGCATAGATTATCGGAAAATCGAGTTGTTCATCACTCGCTCCCAAATCGACAAAGAGATCGAAGACCATATCTACCACTTGCGTCGGCCGGGCATCGCTGCGATCGACCTTATTTACCACAACAATGGGACAGAGGCCCAGCTCAAGTGCTTTACGCAGCACAAAGCGTGTCTGAGGCATCGGGCCCTCGAAAGCATCAACCACCAGCAGTACGCCGTCCACCATGGAGAGTGCTCGCTCTACTTCACCGCCGAAATCGGCGTGTCCCGGTGTATCCACAATATTAATTTTAACACCGCTGTAAACAACAGCGGTGTTTTTGGCGAGAATAGTAATGCCTCGTTCCCGCTCCAGATCGTTGGAGTCCATGACGCGCTCCATAACGCTCTCGTTGCTGCGAAAAATTCCGCTCTGTTTAAGCATTCCGTCCACAAGGGTTGTTTTCCCGTGGTCTACGTGGGCAATAATTGCCAGGTTGCGAATGTTCATTTTTGTTAACCTCCCAAGTGCACATCCTCTCAAGTATAGCAGTATCCAGTTAGTGATACAAGGCGAATATTTTTTAAATTTATAAAGTAGGCGTGGGATTTTCCTGTGTTGCAGGATTAGCGCAGCATTTTGGGGAAATAGAAGGGATGAAGCGGCAAGCTATGGAGGTAACAGATGGCAGTATTGTCAGTAAGTCAAATTTCAAAATCGTACGGCGCAAGCACTGTCTTGCAACGTATCGATTTTCAGTTGTATCCGGCTGAGCGGGTAGGGTTGGTGGGTCCAAACGGCGCCGGCAAAACCACGCTGCTGAAAATAATTACCGGGCAAGAAACGGCCGATGCGGGGAGTGTTGCCTTAGCCCGTGGCGTGACCATTGGTTATCTCGAACAGGGAACGGCAAAAACGGCGGCGGCAACCATGGAAGAAGAATTGCGCCGTGCTTTGGGTTTTCTGGATGAGCTTGCCGTTCGCTTGAGTCTGTTGGAGAAGAATATGGCTTCGGCAAAGCTTACTGCCAACCCGCAGGCTTTGGAGGCGGTGTTAAACGAGTACGGAAAGCTACGTCATCAGTTTGAGGCGGCAGGAGGATATAGTGCCGAGTCCCGGCTGCGGTCTGTTGTTTCAGGACTGGGTTTTTCCGCGAGCGATCTAAAACGGGCTGTGGAGACATTTTCCGGCGGTGAGAAAACACGTCTGCGCTTAGCTCGCCTCTTATTGGAGGAGCCGGAGCTGCTGTTGCTGGATGAACCGACAAACCATCTTGATCTGTCTGCCGTGGAGTGGCTGGAAAAATATTTGAGCGATTGGCGGGGTTGTGTTATGATTGTTTCCCATGATCGCTATTTTCTGGACAGGGTGGCAGGAAGGATTCTGTCTTTGGAGCAGCATCAGCTTAAGAGCTACCGCGGCAATTATTCCGCATACATGGCACAGCGTGAACTGGCGGCTGTCAGCGAAGAAAAAGCATATCGCAAGCAGCAGGATTATCTTGCCAGGGAAGAGACATACATCCGTACTCAGGGCACCGGGGAACGCGAAAAGAGACAGGCTAAAAGCAGACAAAAGAAATTGGAGAAATTGACAAAACTTAACTGTCCGCAGCAGGAAAAAGCCATGGCTCTTGATTTTCTTTTTTCTGGGCGCAGTGGGGAAATAGCTGTACGCTTAACAAATGTCGCTAAAGAATTTGGAGCCAGAACCGTCTTTCGAAATGTTAATGTGGAAATTCGCTGGGGCAAACGGGTGGCGCTCCTTGGTCCCAACGGTTCGGGAAAGTCCACATTGCTTAAACTGATTGCGGGTGAGTTGGCTGCAGATAGCGGTACTGTCTGGCTTGGCCCCAGTGTCCGTTTAGTATATTTTGACCAGCATCAGCAGGCAGTTTCAGCGGAAAAAACACCGCTAGACGAGATTATGGAGTCTTCCGGCATGACGCTCAGCGCTGCCAGAACGTACTTAGGCCGCTTTCTTTTTAGTGGTGAAGATGTGTTTAAATGTAATGCGGATTTAAGCGGCGGTGAGCGAAGCCGTTTAGCGTTGGCTAAATTAGGCCTTGACGCAGGAAATTTTCTTGTGCTGGACGAACCGACGAACCATCTGGACATCCGTGGTGTGGAAGAACTGGAAAGTGCGCTGGACGCTTTTCCGGGAACGCTTTTAGTAGTTACACATGACCGCTATTTTATTAGTCGCACGACTGACAGCGTATTAGAGGTGAGGGACGGCGGCGTAAACTTTTATCAAATGCCTTATGCAGATTATCTGCAGGAACGGGAAAGACGTGAAAAAGCGGTTGCTTCGCCTGTGAAAGCGGAAACGCGTGAACGTCAAGAGGCAGAAAAACAAAGACGGGAAGATTTACTGGCAAAGCGACGGGAATTGCGTAAAATGGAAGTACGTATTCGTGAGACGGAAGAGGAAATTGGCGGACTTGAACTCCGCCTAGCTCTCTTGGTGGCAGAGCTCTCAGAGCCGGAAGTATTTAACGATTATCGCTTGGCGGCGGAAAAAGGGGAGGAAATGCATAGCGTTAAAGAAGAGCTTGGAAAATTATATTCGTTATGGGAAAAGTTGACTCGCTGCCTGGAAGAAGGGTCGAAATAATAATATCAAAGAAGGATGTGAATTTTATGGCGGAAGTTTTGTTAATCTCCGGCAGTCCCAAACTAGAAGGAAATACAATCATGGTAATGGAAAAATGTGCCTTAAAAATCAGAGAGCTAGGTTTGACTGCTGAAATCGTCTCTTTAGCCGGGAAAAAGATCGAGGCCTGTATCGCCTGCAGAAAATGTGTTGGCAAGGGTGTTTGCGTGCTGGACGATGAACTAAATTCTATTGCTGAGAAAGTCAGAAAAGCCGAAGGGTTTATTGTCGGTACGCCTGTCTATTTCGGTACTGCCCGCGGCGACCTAATGAATCTGCTGCAGCGAATTGGCATGCTCTCATATAATGGTGATAAGTTTCTCTCCTGGAAAGTGGGCGGACCTATCGCAATTAACCGTCGCGGCGGAGCGACCGCTACCATCCAGGAGATGCTGATGTTTTACTTGATTAATGAAATGATCGTCCCCGGCTCTACCTATTGGAATATGCTCTTTGGCAAAGCTCCGGGGGAAGCGCTTGAGGATGAAGAAGGAGTCCGCACCGCAGAACGTTTCGCTGAAAACGTGGCAAAGTTAATCCTAAAGATACGAAAATAAAAATAAGTGCTTGTTTTTTTTAGACAAAATTATATAAAATATGAGGAAGAGAGGTTTTTAATTTTTCCGGGAGGGATAATTTTGTCAAAAGTTCAGGAAATGGCCATTAATACAATCCGCTTTTTAGCAGTGGATGCGGTGGAGGCTGCAAATTCAGGACATCCTGGTTTGCCAATGGGCGGTGCACCAATGGCCTATACCCTCTGGACACAATTTATGCAGCATTGCAGCAGCGAGCCGACGTGGCCAAATCGCGATCGCTTTGTCTTGTCTGCCGGACATGGTTCCATGCTTTTGTATGCGCTGCTTCATTTATGCGGCTATGAGCTGCCTTTGGAGGAACTAAAAAACTTTCGCCAGTGGGGAAGCAAGACGCCGGGACATCCGGAGCACGGTCATACAGTGGGGGTGGAGACTACCACGGGCCCGCTTGGACAGGGGTTTGCCAATGCTGTGGGCATGGCTATTGCTGAGGAGCGGTTAGCAGCCGAGTTTAATAAACCTGATTTTCCGCTTGTTGATCACTTCACCTATGTTTATGTTGGCGATGGTTGCATGATGGAAGGCGTTACAGCCGAGGCGGCATCTTTGGCCGGACATTTAAAGCTCGGCAGGCTGATTTGCCTCTATGATGACAACCAAATCACTATTGACGGCAGAACTGAACTGGCTTTTACGGAAGATGTGGGCAGGCGGTTTGAAGCATACGGCTGGCAAGTGCTGAGGGTTGCAGATGGTACTGCTACAGAACAAATTGCTGCCGCCATCACAGCAGCAAAGGCTGACAAATCCAGTCCCTCACTCATCTTAGTGCGGACGGCCATCGGCTTTGGCAGCCCTAACAAACAGAATAGTGCGGAGGCTCACGGCGCTCCACTTGGCGCGGCTGAAGTGCGCATGACAAAAGAGAACCTGGGCTGGCCGCAGGAGCAGACTTTCTATGTGCCGCCTGAAGTGCGGGCACATTTTACGGAACTGCGAACAAGGCTGGCCGGCGTCAAAGAAGCGTGGGACAAGTTGTTTGCGGCCTACCGCAGCAAGTATCCGGAAGATGCGGCACGTTGGGATGCTTGGCATGAACGGAGCCTGCCGGCTGCTTTGCAGGAGGACAAAGCATTGTGGGCTTTTGATAAGCCCATGGCTACCCGTGCTGCTTCAGGTCAGGTGATGCAGGTTTTGGCTAAATACCTGCCAAATTTGTTGGGCGGTTCTGCCGACCTAAACGCATCCACTAAAACTTATCTTTTAGGTCTGGGTGATTTCCAGGCTGAGAACCGTAAAGGAAACAATCTGTTCTTTGGCGTACGCGAGCACTGTATGGCGGCAGTCCTGTCTGGCCTGGCGCTTTACGGCGGCTTCCGGCCTTACGGCGCCACCTTCTTAGCTTTCTTTGACTACATGAAGCCGTCGGTGCGGCTGGCTGCTTTGATGCGGCAGCCGGTGGTATACGTCTTTACCCATGACAGCATCGGGGTAGGGGAGGATGGTCCGACCCACCAACCAATTGAGCAGCTTGCCAATATGCGTTCTATCCCTAATCTTCATGTCCTCCGCCCTGCGGACGGTCGTGAGACAGCTGTTGCGTGGCTTCATGCCCTTAGCCGCACCGATGGCCCTACCGCCTTAGTGCTGACACGGCAAAACCTGCCGCAACTACCGGCGACCGGCATTGATGCGCTAAAAGGCGGCTACATTTTAGAGCGGGAAGCAGGCGTGGCGCCTGAGTTAATTATTATGGCCAGCGGTTCTGAGGTGGAGTTGGCGCTGCAGGCAAAGAAAGTACTGCAGGCCGAAGGGGTAGAAGTCAGGGTAGTCAGCATGATCAGCTGGGAGTTGTTTATGGCACAGCCCGCCTCATACCGCGCGGAAGTCTTGCCGTCAGACATAAAAAAACGTCTGGTGGTGGAGGCGGCTCATCCTATGGGGTGGGAACGTTTTAGCGGCAGTGAGGGTGCCATTGTTGCCATCGACCACTTTGGCGCTTCTGCTCCCGGTGAAGTACTGATGGAGAAATTTGGCTTTACAGTAGAGAATGTAGCAGCACGCGCACGGCAACTGCTTGGGCGCTGAGCCTGACAGGCCGAAGAAGCCGGTGTATGTTGTTGGCGCTTGGGCAAGATAGAAGGCAAGGAGGTTTTGAAATGCCAACATATGAATTTACATGCAAGCAGTGTGCTAACCGCTTTGAAGTGATGCTGCCTAGTGAGCAGAAAGCAAATGTCTCCTGCCCCCAATGTATGTGCGGTGATTTGCAGGAAGTCTATACTGTGAATGTGAGTAAAGCAGGCAAGAGCAGCAAAAGCGACTCTTGTGCACAAAGTGATTCATGCCCATCAAAACGTTTCGGCTTTGGCTGAGGTTAAGCCTACCAAAACCTGGTCAGGTTTTGATGTCAGATTGTTTGTGCTGCGACTAAACACTACTCAAAGATGTCTCAAAGTAATATTTGAGGCATCTTTCATTGTGTATTTGATTATAAACATGTTATAATATAGTCAGAATATTGATAGTGAGGTGTTAGCGATGAAGATTAAACCATCAACAGCAATACGGCAAGATTATAATGGTTTCTCAAAACTTTGTCATGAAATTGATGAGCCGATTATTCTTACCCGCAATGGTGAAGCCGACCTGGTTGTTATGAGCTATGAGTCATATCGCCGCATGAATGCCCGCTTTCAATTGCAATCTAAACTTATGGTTGCGGAAAAACAAATCTCTGAAGGTGCCGAGCTTCTAGAACATGATGAAGTTATCACAAGGCTTAGGAGAAAGATTAATGCGGTCAAAAAGCAAAATTAAGTATTCCCCGGCAGCTGTTGACGATATGGATGAAATCTTTTCATACATTTCTCAGGATAATTTTGGTGCAGCTGAGTTTATTTTGGATAAGTTAGACAGAGAAATTAGAAAGCTTGAAAGCTTTCCTAATCTGGGCTCAGTTTTGCCTGAAGATGAATATTCAATTATTCAAGCAGGCTACCGCTTAATTGTAATTAAACCATATTTAGTTTTTTATCGCATAGTTAATGATCTTATCATTATACACAGAATACTACATGGCCGCCGGGATTATCTCCGTGAGTTATTTAATCCAAACGAATAGTGCCTTTAGGGGGACAGGTGATTTGTCCCACGCGACCACCCCGCCCTTGCGGGCACCCCTCCAGGGGAGGGGAATTTTTGGATGTGACAGGGGGACAGGTGATTTGTCCCACTCGTCCACGCGACCACCCCGCCCTTGCGGGCACCCCTCCAGGGGAGGGGAATTTTTGTAGCAGGAAATTATTATTGTTTCCGACGTAATGGGGGAGTGTCGCAGGGGGACTCTCTATCTGGCGGGTTTCAAACCCGCCCTGCAAGACGCGTAAGTTGATAGAAAACACGAAGCGCTATTCCGATTGATAGCCGGCGGCTAAGCGCCGCCCAAATTCCTGACACTGCAGAATGTCTTCCGGGTGCGGCGTCCAAAAGATTTCCAGCATATCGGTTTCAGCCAGACTGAACCCGGCTTTTCGGATGCGGGCAGTCATCTGTTCTATGGCGCCGCCGCTCCAGCCGGAGGAGGCAAATAAGGCAGCCCGCTTCTTTTTAGGCTTTAGTCCTGTAAGGTCATCCAGGAAAGGGGATAGTTTTGGCAGAAAATCGCGGTTCATGGTAGAAGAGCCTACTACCACCAGCTCTGCATCAAGTATTTCAGCAATGACATCACTGGCGTCGCTCTCGGATATTTTGTAGAGTTTTGCTTCCATGCCGCCATCCACTAAGCCCTCAAGAATTGAGTGAGCCATTTTTGCCGTACTGCCCCAGATGGTTTCATAAACTACAACTGCTTTCTTTTGATGTTTGCCTGCTGCCCAGTCTAAATAGGCTTTAATAATTATCCCCGGATCTTTACGCCAGATGTTCCCGTGGCTGGGGGCAATCATTTCAATCTCCAGACCCATTTTGATTATTTCATCTATTTTTTTCAGAATGAGAGGGCCAAAGGGCAATAAGATATTTGCATAATATTTCTTTGCTTCTTGCATCATTACAGCCAGATCAGTGTCGTCATCATAACGGGTGGAGGCGGCCAAGTGCTGTCCGAAAGCATCATTAGGCAGGAGCAATTTTTCTGCCGCAAGATAAGTAAACATGCTATCAGGCCAGTGCAGCATGGGTGCTTCCACAAAGCTGAGAGTATTTCTGCCGATAGATAAAGTATCGCCTGTTTTGACAATTATTTTTTTCCAGCTGCTGTTAAAATAGCGGTCAATCACCGGCGCAGCTTTAGCTGAACAGATAATAGTAGCATTTGGCGCGGCGGCCATGATGTCAGGCAGTGACCCCGCATGGTCAACTTCCACATGGTTAATAACCACATATTTAATTTCCTTGGGGTCGACTAATGTGCTAATACTTGCCAGCAATTCAGCGGCAAAAGGAGTATAAACAGTATCAACCAAAGTGGGCTGTTCATCAAGGAGCAGATAAGAGTTGTAAGTTGTGCCACGGTGCGTAGAATAGGTAGCTCCGTGAAAATAGCGTACATTCCAGTCGATAACGCCTAACCAGTAAATATTTTTTTTGATTTCCACAGGCTTCATTTTGCTGCACCTCCAGTTATTGATGGTATAGTGTCGTTCTTTATTACATAATTTTGCAGATATTGTTAGTAAACTCCAGGGGGTCGCTGATTGGGAGGCCTTCGATGAGGAGAGCCTGGTTGTAGAGAAGTTCTGTATAGAGCTTGAATTTTTCTTTGTCGTTCTCAAAAGTTTCTTTAAGGGAATTGAAGACATTGTGGTTAATGTTGATTTCCAGGACTTTTTCCGCTTTGAGGTTAGGGTTGTTGGGCATGGTGCTGAGGATTTTCTCCATTTCAATGGAGAGTTCCCCTTCGTTGGAGAGGCAGACAGGGTGGTTTTTGAGGCGCTTAGAGGCGCGGACATCGTTTACTTTGTTTGAGAGGATAGTTTTCATTTCCGCGAAGAGCTCCTGGTTTGTTTCCTGAGGGGTATCGGTTTCTTCCGTCTCGATGCCTAGGTCTTTGGCTGAGACGGAACGGAATTCTTTTTCTTTGTAAGAGAAGAGCATCTTGACGGCAAACTCGTCCACGTCGTCAGTGAAGTAGAGGATTTCGTAGCCTTTGTCTTTAATTACCTCTGTCTGCGGCAGTTTTTCGATGCGTTCGCTGGATTCGCCGGCAGCGTAGTAAATATATTTTTGCTCCTCAGGCATGCGGGAGATGTATTCGTCCAATGTAACAAGCTTTTTCTCCGCGGATGAGTAAAACATCAGGAGGCCTTGGAGAACGTCTTTGTTCGCGCCGAAGTCGCTGTAGATGCCGTATTTTAACTGTTTGCCAAAGGAGTTATAGAAGGTTTTGTATTTTTCCCGCTCGTTTTTGAGGAGGCTTTCCAGCTCTTTTTGGATTTTGGACTTAATGTTTTTGGCGATGAGGTTCAACTGCCTGTTGTGCTGGAGCATTTCCCGGGAGATATTAAGGGAGAGGTCTTCAGAGTCAACCATGCCTTTGACAAAACTGAAATAATCGGGCAAAAGGTTGGCGCATTTATTCATGATGAGGACGCCGCTGGAGTAGAGCTCCAGACCTTTTTCGTAGTCTTTGCTGTAGAAGTCGTAGGGGGTTTTTTCGGGAATGTAGAGGATGGCGTTGTAGCTGACGGCGCCGTCGGTGCTGATGTGGATGTACTTGAGGGGTTTGTCGAAGCCATAGTGTTTTTCGCTATAGAAATTTTCGTAGTCCTGGGCGGTCAGCTCGGATTTGTTCTTTTTCCAAATGGGGACCATGCTGTTGACGGTTTGCTCTTCGCTGACTGTTTCGTATTCGTCTTCGGTGCCTTCCTTGCGTTTGCGGGTGGTGATGTCCATCTTGATAGGGTAACGGATGAAATCGGAGTATTTTTTGACGATGGAGCGTAGAGTATACTCTTCCAGAAAATCATCGTATGTTTCTTCTTCGGTATTTTCTTTGATTTTGAGGATGATATCGGTGCCGGATGTTTCTTTTTCCCAGGGGACAATGTTGTAGCCGTCAATGCCTTTGGATTCCCATTTGTAAGCCTCGTCTGCACCTAAGGCTTTGGAGATAACGGTGACTGTGTCTGAGACCATAAAGGCGGAATAGAAGCCTACGCCGAACTGGCCGATGATATCGTAGCCGTCTTTGCTTTCGTGTTCCTTTTTAAAGGCCAAGGAACCGCTTTTAGCGATGATACCCAGGTTGTCGTCGAGTTCTTCTTTGCTCATGCCGATGCCGGTGTCACTGATGGTGAGAATTCTGTTTTGCTTATCGGCGGTGATTTTTATGAAATAGTCTTCCTTTCTAAATGTGAGCGACTCGTCTGTAAGGGCTCTATAGTAAATTTTGTCGAGAGCGTCGCTGGCGTTGGAGATAAGCTCCCTGACAAAGATTTCCTTGTGAGTGTAGATTGAGTTGATCATAAGTTCCAGTAGTCGTTTTGATTCGGCTTTGAATTGTTTTTTGGCCATAATTATTTTCTCCCTTCAGTAGATGTATAGACATGCTTAACTCTCTTGGCTGCAGAGAGCTAACCTTTTTAGAGATTATTCTTAGCAATTGCTTTTATAAACAGGAAAAAGTCCTGCATATTTTCCTGGAGAATCCTGTAAACCTCCTTTTCATCAACATTATGATATAGGTGGACAATTCGGTTGCGGAATTTAATCATACCGCCAAAGATATTTTCTTCTGCTTTAGTGAAGTAACCTTTTTCCTGTAAAGTTTTTAACGAGTCGGCGCTTTTTACAGGAGTGCCCCAGCGATTGCGGGCAATGATATGATTCGAAATATCAAGCATAGCCTCAATTGAAACTTGTAATAGATGTTTAGCTGTCTCAATGTTACGGAAGTCGTTCCCAAATTCCGGTGGAGACATTTCTTTCAGGATCGCCAATTTTTCCAAGTTTCCCTCAATATACTGGATTTTTTGCCTGATTACTTCTTTATTAACCATCCTCATATGCCTCTCTCAAAGACGCATCGTAGTCTTTGTAAAATTTGTTGAGGGTTATGGAGTAGTCTTGGTAGAGATTGATCACACGCTCAATATAATTACAGGTCGCTATATAGTTTTTTTCGTGGATGATTCTTCCGTCTGCTATGGCTGCAAACTGTAATCTAATGGGAGCTTTATTAAGGTTTAGCAAGTCTACGCGATCCGTGTCCAGAACAATTGACAACTGGTTAAGTAACAAAGCTTCTTGATTTATGTGCATATCTCCGGTAAACAGGATGGCAAAATCAATATCGCTGTCAGGAGTCTGGTACTCTGTGCCATATGAACCAAATAAATAGACAGTTTGTATGTCCGGCAATGCGGAAAAAAATTCATTAAGGGAGGGTAATTTATCTTCAATATTAAGGTTTTGGAACATTATAACACCTCCTGCTTGACCTCATTGTATCAAGCAAATCAAGGGAAGTCAAAGTTTTGTTGCTCCTTGAGACGGGATTAAAAATAAAACAGACCGTGCAAAAATGGGTACGGTCTGGCTAGCTGGTTCTTTATTGTCACCTAAAATCTTTTTCCTGTAAAAATTGCCTGATATAGTTGACAAACTGTCTGGCTCTGACTGCTGTAGAGTGCTTTTCCCTGACAAGTTCATATCCTTTTAAAGCGATTTGCCGGCGTTCTTTTTCATGTTCCAGATAGTAATAAGCTTTTTCCTGGTAATTGTCAGCATTGATTTCTACAAAGGTTTCCTTATCGATAAATCCTAAATCGCGCAATTCCTGTGAACCGGAGGCAAGAAGCAAAGTATTGCATGCGGGAACTTCAAAATATTTAGCAATAGGATAGCCAAAGATGGAATCATCTGTGAAAAAGATTTTAGACTTGTTAATTTCTTGTGCAAAAGGGATGCCAACCAAATGGCGCTGTTCTTCCAAGGAAGCAAAGTTTCTATAACCGGGATGGTGGCGGTGGATAAACCCGTTCATGCCGGCCATTTCTTTGGCAATCTTAGTACGCAGGGGATATATTCGGTCACTTAATGCACCCATTAGCAAGAAATCAATCTCCTTTGGTAAGCCGTAATCTCTAAATTCATCCAGATATACGTGATTTGGCAGCCAGCGCAGCTTTTTGATGAATTCAGGGAAAAAACTGCTGAATGCATCACGGTAAAAGGAGAAAATGAGATCAATCTTATATTTTAAGACGAATGCCTGAAATTCGTCTTGTGTGGTATGAACATCCCAATACAGCACACCCTTAGGACAAGCCACTTTTTCCAACCCATACATCAATTTGTTCTTTGTAAAATCGTCGAAAAAAATAAAGTCAGGCTTGACGCCCATTTTTTTAATCAGTGCTTCGATATGAGCGTCTTCTTCCACAATGTGTACCTTCACATCAGGCAACTTCTGAACTTCCCACTTAAAAAACTCACCGTAGCGGATAATATGATTAGTTCTGTTAATGGTTGAATAGAGGATATTTATTGTAGCCATGTTTTCTCCTTTCCACAAATGCACAATATATTCTATGTAGCCGATTTGTTTTAGAGTAATAAAATATAAAAAGATCCCTTGAAGGCTTATGCCTTAAGGGATCTATGATTTCTGAACATTTTGCGTACACAGCTTAAGCTCTGGTGCAGCTGTTTGGGAAAATGACGATATGGCGGGCATCCAGCTTAACACGCACACGTGCTCCTACAGGATATATTTCAGTCGATGGCCTAATGGCGTGGATTGAAGGGCCATTGCCAAATTGCAGCCGATAGAGGACGGAAGCGCCTAGGAAACGAGCCTCGGTGATGGTGGATTCACCTGTGGCATCCAGGTTAAAAAGCACATCGTCCGGTCTGACCATTAATTCAACCTGCCCTGTTCCCCGGAGCTGATCGCTTGGCAGCGGAAAGGTGCCAAAGGCGGAGCTGACCGTGTTGTTTTTAATCTCTCCTATAATAAAATCTGCTTTTCCCACGAAATCAGCTACGAATTTACTGCACGGGTGATGGTAGATTTCGGCAGGCGTGCCTTCTTGTTCCAAAGAGCCTTTATTAAGAACCCCCACTTTGTCAGAGAGAGAAAAGGCTTCTTCCTGGTCGTGGGTAACTAAAATAGCAGTCGTCCCTTGTTCCTTGAGGATGCGTTTTGTCTCGCCCCGTAGTTCTTCTCGCAGGTCTGCATCCAAATTCGAGAAAGGCTCATCCAGCAAGACTACCTGGGGACTGGGTGCCAGCGAGCGGGCCAGTGCAACCCTTTGCCGTTGACCACCTGAAAGTTCGTGGGTGTATCTTTCGCCTAAGCCAATAAGGCCAGTCAGCTCCAGCAGCTGGGCAACTCTTTCTTTTGCTTTTTCCCGCTGGTATCCTTTGAGGCCGAAAGCAACATTTTGCGCAACCGTCATATGCGGAAACAAAGCGTAATCTTGGAAAACAATGCCGATGCCTCTTTTTTCCGGCTGAACCCAGGTATTTTCGGCCGCCACAGGTTCTCCGCTGATGCTGATGCGTCCCTCGTCCGGACGGTCAAGGCCGGCAATTAAGCGCAAGGTCGTGGTTTTGCCGCAACCGGAGGGACCAAGTAAGGAAAAAAAATCTCCCTTGGTGATACAGACTGTCAGCTGAGAGACTGCTTTGGCAGTCGCAAAGGATTTAGATACATTTTCAAGTTGGACGTAGGCCGGTCCTTTTTCTACAGGGGAGCTATCGCCTGCATTTCTTTTCAGTAACATTTTTGACACCTTTCTCTAGTTATTGCGGGAGGCTACCCGCGTTAGAAATATTATCGGCAGCAAGCCGACGAGCACGATGGCCAGCGCCGGCAGGGAGGCGCCTGCCCAGATAGATTCAGCAGCCATCTGCCAGACCCAAACAGCAAGAGTATCGTAACCAAATGGCCGTAACATCACTGTAATCGGCAGCTCCTTCATTACATCTACAAAAACCAAGATGGCGCCGGCAAGCATGCCGGGTGCAACCAGCGGCAAGTGAATCTTCCATGCTACGCGCCATGGCTTAGCGCCCAATATTTGGGCGGCAGACGTAATATTTGGGGTGATTTTCTCAAGGCTCGAATCTACACTGTTAAAACTAACTGCCATAAAACGGACAACGTAAGCATAAATCAGGCCTATGATGGAACCTGTTAAGAGTAAACCGGGGGTAACTCCCAGCCAGGCTTCCAAAAGGTTATTTAAAGCATGGTCAAAGGCTGACAAAGGCACAATAACGCCGACGGCTATTACGGCTCCGGGAACAGCGTAGCCGCTGGTGGCAAGTTTGGCTAAGAGAAAACCTATGCTGCTGCCGTTGAGGCGGATGCTGCTCGCTAAAAGCAGAGCACAAATAGTGACGAAAAATGCCGCGCTCAACGAAAGTATCAGAGTGTTGCGGATTAGTTGTGCGTAAACGCTCATTGTCCCCTCCGGCAATCTGGGCAATTCATTCCATGTCCAGGCAGCCAGTTGAGTGAGGGGCAGGAGAAAAGCTACCGCCACAACTAGTAAACAGCTTAGCGTTATGAGCCAACCACGCCATCCCTGCAGAGCAACCGGCATGATTCCCGGTGCTTTGCCGCCAGTCTGGTAATAACGTGTACGGCCGCGCAAGGCGTGTTCGAGCAGGACAATAGCTAAGGCCGCAAACGCTAAAAGTCCGGCAAGCTCAGATGCGGCACGGAGATCCATCATGCCGTGCCAAACACGAATGACTCCATCGGAAAGCGTAGGGAAATTAAAAAAGCGGACAGTAGCAAAATCGGCCAAAGCTTCCATGATGGCTAGGGCTACCCCTGCGGCAATGGATGGCCTTGCCAGCGGCAGAACAATGCGAAAGAAGATGTGGCTCGATCCATAACCCATAACCCTGGCAGCTTCAATCAGTGAGCCGGATTGTTCACGAAAGGCGGCTTTAGCCAACAAGTACACGTAGGGATATAAAACGAGTGTCATTACTAAGATGGCGCCTCCTCCGGAGCGAATCTCCGGAAACCAGGTGAGGTCGGTAAAATAGCGGCGTAAAAAGGTCTGCAACGGGCCGGCAATGTCGAAAGTAGCCATATAAACAAAACCTTGCACATAAGTAGGTACAGCCATAGGTAATAATAACAAAAGTTCGAGTATCTTTCGTCCGGGGAAACGGTAAGTTGTAACCAACCAAGCTAAGCCCACGCCCAAAAACAGCGTGCCTGCGCCTACACCTGCCAGGAGCAGTAGGGTGTTTTTAATCATCTCCGGCAGGATTGTCTGTGCCAAGTGAGACCATACCTCCCAGGTGGGGGTAAGGAGAGCAGAAATTACTACCAGCACAGGCAACACGATCAATATTGCCAAAAACAGCGGAAGCACGGGCAGGCTGCGCAAGCCTTGCCCGTGCTTAATAAGGGTTCTCTTAGCTGTTATCGTCTTCATTTAATCTACCTCACCTGTAGCCTGCCTCGTCCAGCAGTTTAATGGCATCTGCCTGCAGTCGGCCAAATTCGCCCATGTTGATCGGGTCGGCTACGAAACTGCCGAACTCCGCGATGATGGGATGTGGTAAAACAGCTGGATTAGCCGGGAATTCGTGATTAGAGTCTGCAAAGAGCTTCTGCCCTTGGGGGCTAGCCAGCCACTCCAGGAGACGAATCGCATTTTCTCTGTTAGGTGAGTGAGCCGTAACACCGCCGCCGCTGATATTAACATGTGCTCCCCGTTCGTTTTGATTGGCCCAAAAAACGCGTATCGGAAACGCGGGGTTGGCTTCGAGCAGGCGTCCCAAGTAGTAGTGGTTTGTAATCGCAACGTCAGCTCCGCCTGCAGCCAGCGTTTCCAGGATACGAGTGTCGCTGTCAATCAGTGTAGGTTGATTGGCCACCCAGCCCTGAACAACTTCTCTGGTTCGCGCTTCGCCGTGGGCTGCAATCATGCTCGCTACCAGGGATTGCGTATAAGCATGAGTGGCTGGGCGCATGGCCAGTCGTCCCTGCCATTTAGAGTCTGCCAGCGCTTCGTAAGTAGACAGTTCCGCGGGGCTAACCCGGTCCGGATGATAGAGAATAGTACGTACACGCTTAGTCAAGCCAAACCATTGATTTTCAGTGTCACGCATATTCTCCGGGATATTGTAAGTCAAGACTTCGCTTTCCACAGGTGAAAGAAGGCCTTCTTCCGCTGCCAGCCAGAGGTTGCCGGCATCTACTGCCAAGTAAACGTCGGCAGGTGTGAACTTGCCTTCGGCTTTAATCCGTTCGCGCAAAATCGCATCACTGCCGGTGGTAAAGCGGACGGCGATGCCTGTTTCCGCTGTGAACGCCTCGAACACTTGCTCTACCCCATAGTGGCGGGCGGTGTAAATATTGACAATCCCTTTAGTCTCCGCCTGTTCTGCCGGTATCTGCGGCTCATTGCCGGCTCGGAAATAGGTGCTGGCAAATATTCCTAGCGCAAAAGCCAGTATAACAAAAGTCATGGTAAAGTATTTACTTGTTCTGCTCATTTTTCCCTCAATTCCGAGAATCTTTCTGCCCCATACAACTGTTGAGAGAGAAAGCTATTCTCAATTAATAGTACTTCTCATTTTACCGGCTTATTTTTCGGTGCGCAAGTTGCTGCGATACTGATTTTGGAGAAACAGATAGGCTATGCTCTTCTTAGATAAGTTTTCCTTCGTTTATTTAATGATTATGAATTTTTTCGTAAAGCTGTTATCGGCTAATGCCGGGCGAATGATAAAGCCGGTTTTATCTCTAAAATAAAATTAAGGAGCAGGAAATCTTGGGAGATTTCGTACTCCTTGGCGATAGAGTTGAATTTAAATAAAATGGTGCCCGAGGTCAGAGTCGAACTGACATGCCATAAGGCAACGGTTTTTGAGACCGCCGCGTCTGCCATTCCGCCACTCGGGCACGTTTCTTAGCAATGTGTATGATATCATATAGCAGAATTTTTTGCAAGCAGGGCTGCGCGCTAAAATAGTGGAATGATATACGGGTAAAGTTATTGAGGGCCTGCTTGTCGGGTCGGATTAGAAGTGTGGGAGGTTGATATTGATAATGATGGTAAACAAAGAGCGTTTGGTGCAGACATTTTTAGAAATTGTCAAAGTGAACAGCCAGACTAAAAATGAACGGGCTATGGCTGACTATCTGAAAGGGAAGCTTAGCGAGCTGGCTCTTGCCGTAAAGGAAGACAACGCGGGGGAGGCTTTCGGCGGGAATGCGGGCAACGTTCTTGCGAGGATGGAAGGAAATGCTGATAAGACGGCGTTGCTTTTGTCAGCACATATGGACAGGGTTGCGCCGGGGGAGAACATTCGGCCGGTGGTGGAGGGGGACATGATCAAAAGCGGCGGCGATACAATTTTGGGCGCAGACGACGGTGCGGGCTTGGCAGTGATTTTAGAAGTTCTGCAAGTTTTACAGGAAAATAATATGCAGCATGGTTTGCTGGAAATTGTGTTTACTGTAGCGGAAGAGGGGGGCTTAAACGGCTCGAAGGCGTTGGCTGTGGAGAGTTTAGTAGCCAAGCAGGCGGTAATTTTTGACAGCAGCGGCGACGCAGGGGTTGTAATCAACCAAGCGCCTGCTCAGGATGAAATTATTGTCAGGATTTACGGGCAAGCAGCCCATGCCGGCGTGGCGCCGGAAAAAGGCGTTAATGCGATTGTGCTGGCGGCCAAGGCCATTGCCAGAATGCAGGTAGGCCGGCTCGATGAGGAGACGACCACTAATATCGGGGTGATAAGCGGCGGGAAAGCGACAAATATCGTGCCTGATTTCGTAGAAGTGCGGGGGGAAGCGCGCAGTTTTAGGGAAGAAAAACTGCGAAAGGCGACTGAATCGATGGTCGCGGCCTTTACTGCTGCGGCTGCCGAGGAAAATGGTCGCGTGGAAATGGACGTAAAGCGGCTTTATGCGGCATATCATCACCCGGAAGACCATAAACTTTTGCAATTGGTGAAAAAAGCAGGAGATGCTGTAGGTCTCAAGGTGATCATCCAATCCAGCGGCGGCGGCAGCGATGCCAATATTTTAAATGAGAAGGGGATTGACGCTGTAAATTTGGGTGTGGGGAACGGGGAAGTACATACGCTGCAAGAGTTCCAAAAGATTTCCGAACTTGTGAAAGCGGCGGAGATGGCCGTTAAAATAGTGGAGTTTGCCTAGATTCACAAATTTTCTAGGGTGCGCATATATTGGAGTGTGATTGTAGGCAAGGGGGTGATGATTTGCGTACTCAGAGGATAAACGCCTTAGTTCGCAAATTAGTCGGCTTGGCTCTGGCGGTGGGAGGCGCCACCATTCTTACTAGTTTCCTGCCGGGGTATATTTGGATTTTACTTTTGGGTTTCGGCTTGATCTGGGCCGGCTGGTTCGTCTTTCGGGTAGAGCGTCTTTATTAGAAGGGAGGATAACCATGCGCTTTTACACAATTAAGGTGCCGAGATTCATTGCTAAAATATTGGAAACGATCTTTGGGATTGGAAAAAAATAAAAAAAGCGCGTCCGCGCTTTTTTTGTGGGGGAATATATTTGCCTATCCTACGCGCTTTACTTTGCCGGCCTTCAGGCAGCGGGTACAAACTTTTACCCGGCGGGTGTTGCCATCTACCAGAGATTTTACCTTTTGCACATTTGCTCTCCAAGTGCGCTTCGTTTTTATATTTGAGTGACTAACCGCAAGTCCGGTTTCCGTTCCTTTTCCGCAGACAGTGCATCTTCTTGACAATCTTGACACCTCCTTGCCGGATCCTCAGTATTGGCAGGTAAACAAATGTACTTAAAAAATATTTTTGCTGCGCCCACCACGTCTCAATCGTTAAAGGTGGGGAATGTTTTTGCCGCACGATAGTTGAATTCTAACATACCGTTATAGCTCTTGCAAGCAAATAATTTAACAAATAATTTGCAGGCAGGATTTTTAGCTTAATTTATGGAATAAATATTAAATGGGATAAACGGTTAGGGGGAATGATGATGAGAGCCAGCAAAGAAATGACAATCTTTGAGATGATTCGCTCCCATCGAAAGGCGATAGATGTTTTTAAGTCGTTTGGCATGTCCTGCAGCGGCTGTATGGCTGTGATGGATGAAAGCATTGAAAAAGGGGCGAGCCGCCATGGAGTTGACTTAGAGCGATTGCTTGGTGAGTTAGATGCCTTATTTGAGCAGGAGGAATCTAAATGAGTAATGAAATGGAAACAAAGTTAGGAAAAGTGATCGTTTCAGAAGAGCTGATTGTTATGCTGGTGGGTGTTGCAGCCGTGGAGTGCCATGGACTGGTAGGTATGTCTTCCCGAAAGCTTAAAGATGGAATTGCTGAGCTGTTAGGGCGTGACAAGTTGAGTCGCGGTGTTGAAGTAAGCCTAGACGGTGACGACCTTATAATTGACCTTCATATTATTGTCTCTTATGGTGTAAAAATTCCCGAAGTTGCAGCTAATGTGATGGAAAAAGTGAAGGTTGCCTTAGAAAAGCAAACGGGGCTCACTGTGACGCAGATTAATGTCCATGTCCAAGGCGTACGAATGAGTGACAAATAAAGACGGGCAAAAACATGTGGTAAAAACTGATGAGAAACTCAGAAAACTTCCTGGAAACATTTTCCAGGTATTTTTGTCTTTAGAAAGAGAAATATTATTCTTTTTTAGGAAAACACTGCTAGTATATATACTTTTAGGCGAGCCAATACTAAAATCACAAACGAAAAAAGGAGGTGATTTTGTTGACAACGAACAAAGTAAATCAGCAGGGCCGCAACCGAATTCTTGTCGCAGGCGCTGAGCAAGCTCTGAACCAATTCAAGAACGAAATCGCCAGCGAATTAGGACTTGACTACAATGGTGACAAAGGGAATCTCACTTCTCGTCAAAACGGTTATGTCGGCGGTTTGATGGTCAGGAAAATGATTGCTCAAGCTGAAAGTCAATTGGCAGGCAAAACGAGTGGCAGTTAATTAGGTTGTCGGTTCATGGAAAAGCGGTGAGGTGTCAGCCTTGCCGCTTTTTTTTCATAGGAAATTATATCGTTGTTAGTATTAGCTTAAACAGAAATGACTTCCCTAGGTAACTGTTGCTTGTTATAATAATTATAAGAGAAGCAATTTGAAAAAATAGGGGAGGCTTTAAAGTGACTGATTGGAGCGAGAAGACTACCGATGCAGCAGTCCAGCAAATGCTGGGAAAAGCAGAGCGTGAGGGAATTGAGACCGTTTGGGATCGTTATAAAAATATGCAACCGCAATGCAAGTTTGGGGAGATGGGCCTCTGTTGCCGGCATTGCTTACAAGGCCCTTGCCGGATAAGTTTGCGCGGCGGCAAGCCGCAACTTGGTATTTGTGGTGCGAGCGCAGACGTAATAGTGGCCAGAGGGTTGGCGCGTGCAATCGCTGCCGGTACGGCAGGTCACTCCGGGCATGCTAAGCATTTAGCCCACACGCTGAAGAAGCTTGTGCGCGGAGAAGCGCCTGACTATGCTGTCAAAGATCAAGAAAAGTTACGCTCGATAGCAGCACGTCTCGGTCTAGACATAGACACTTTGACGGTTTCGGAGATGGTTTCAGCCGTGGCTGAAGCTGCTTTGGCAGATTTCCATGAAAAAGAAACGCCTGTGCAGTGGGCTGTTAACGTTTTGCCTGCTAAGCGAATCGAATTTTTCAAAGAAAACAAATTGTTGCCCGCGGGCATTGATCACGAAATAGCTGAGGTTATGCACCGTACATCGATGGGTTGTGATGCCGATGCTACCAATATTTTGCTCGGAGCTCTCCGTTGTGCACTTGCTGATTTAGCAGGGTGCAGCATGGGCACAGACCTTTCAGATATTCTATTTGGCACACCACAGCCTAAAACAACAGAGTGCAATTTAGGCGTGCTGCAACCTCAATGCGTAAACATCGCGGTACATGGGCACAATCCTGTTTTGTCAGAGGTAATTTTGGCAGCAAGCCGCCTGATGGACGAAGAGGCCAGGCAGGCCGGAGCAGAGCGAATAAATGTGGTGGGAATTTGCTGTACCGGGAATGAAGTGTTGATGCGTCACGGTGTACCGTCCTGTACCCACTCGGTAAGTCAGGAGATGGCTTTTATGACCGGTGCTCTTGACGCCATGGTTGTAGACTATCAGTGCGCGCTGCCGTCTGTGGTGACTACCGCTGCCTGTACAGGAGGCACCGTGGTTACCACGATGGAGATTGCCAAAATTACTGGGGCTACACATGTCGAATATGCTGAAGAAAATGCCATGGAGAATGCGAGAAAAATTGTTCGCCTGGGGATTGACGCTTTTAGACGGAGGCAGGATAAAACAACAGATGTGCCGGCCATGCGCCAAAAGGTAATAACCGGTTTTTCCGTTGAAGCTCTGATCGCAGCATTGGCAAAGTTAGATAGTGCCGATCCGCTCAAGCCATTGATCGACCAAATTGTGGCAGGCAATATCTGGGGTATTTGTCTTTTTGCCGGCTGCAATAACGTGAAGGTTCCTCAGGATTTTAACTTTACCACCGTGGCGCGTCACTTGCTTAAGCATAACGTTTTAGTTCTGGCTACCGGTTGCGGCGCCGGAGCACTCATGCGCCATGGATTTATGGATCAGGCCAGTGTCGGGGCAGTTTGCGGGGACGGGCTGAAAGCAGTGCTTACTGCCATCGGTGAAGCAAACGGTTTGGGCGGGCCGTTGCCGCCGGTTATCCACATTGGCTCATGTGTAGACAATTCCCGGGGTGTGGCATTAGCTACCTCCATAGCAGACAGGCTCGGTGTGGACCTTGACAAGCTGCCTGTGGTAGCCTCTGCTCCTGAGGCCATGCATGAAAAAGCCGTTGCTATCGGCAGCTGGGCAGTCGCAATTGGCTTGCCCACTCATGTTGGCGTAGTTCCGCCGGTTCTTGGCAGTCAGGCAGTTGCCCAGCTGTTGACTTCCGGCATCAAGGAGCTGACAGGCGGTTATTTTATTGTAGAAACAGACCCGGAAGCTGCGGCAGCAAAAATACTTGCGGCTATAACTGAACGACGTGCAACTTTAGGATTATAACAAGGGAAGAGGAGTAGAAAAAAAGACGCCCTTCAGGCGGGGAGTCCTGAAGGGCTTGGGGAGAGGAGAAACCGGAGGAAGAGCTTTTGGGGAATATGTTGTACTTATATTATAAACTGATGTGCGCAGAGTATGCAGAAGATAACCAGGTAATTTATGGCAGCCCATTGTTATGATTGAGGTGTTCAGATGCGTATCATTGCCGGCTGCGCGCGAGGGCGGCGGCTTAAGACAAGAAAGGGTCTGGAAACCCGCCCGACTGCAGATCGAATTAAAGAAGCTCTTTTTAATATTTTAGCAGCCAGGGTTGTCGATTGCAGCTTTCTTGATGTGTTTGCGGGAAGTGGCGGCATAGGCATTGAAGCCATTAGCCGCGGAGCACGGAGCTGTGTCTTTGTTGAAAAAAATTTTTTATGTGCTAAAATAATCAAAGAGAACTTATCTTTGACAGGATTGGCTGAGCGGGCCGTCATACTCACTATGGATGCGGAGGCTGCATTAGCTTATCTGTGTAAAAAAGCGGTAGGTTTTAATCTGATTTTTTTTGATCCCCCATATTATAGTCATGAGTTGGCGCAAGCGCTGCAAACGGCTGTGCCGTTGCTTTTGCCAGGAGGTCTGGTAGTGGTTGAGCATCACAGCCAGGATCAATGTTGGTATAATGCTGATCACTGGACGAAGCTTAGAGAAAAAACTTACGGCAGCACTACACTTTCTTTTATTGTTCCCGTGGGGTTCACGGCGGATGCGTGTTTGCCGAAAGAAGAGGGAGGATAAGATTTGTGAACGTTGCTATTTATCCCGGGAGTTTCGATCCGTTAACAAACGGGCATAGAGACATTATTGACAGAGCCAGCCGTGTGTTTGCAAAGGTGATTGTCACCGTATTGGAAAACCCGCGTAAGGAGCCACTATTTACTATTGAAGAGCGGGTGGAAATGATAAAAATGATTGCAAAAAAATACGATAATGTTGAAGTAGATGCTTATCATGGTTTGCTGATTGATTATGCGAAGCAAAAAAACTGCAATATTATCGTTAAAGGGTTGCGCGCTATGGGTGACTTTGAGTTCGAGTTTCAAATGGCGTTAGTGAACCGTAAGTTGGACTCGCGTTTAGAAACTATGTTTATGATGACAAACAATCGCTATTCTTATGTTTCAAGCAGTATTATCAAGGAAATAGGATTTTATGGCGGCGATATCTGCGAGCTTGTGCCAAATGAGATTTATAATATTATTATGCGTAAAATTCGTGAGGTAAGAGAAACTAACGCCAAAAAATGATTTTTATTTTGCGCAACGCTCCTAGAGAGAGGCCTATGATTATTAAACTAATCGTCATACAGACAAACAGCCAGCTCATCTGGATAGTTTTCTGCCAGAATGTCATGTCGCCAAAGGGTTGCAGGTGGGCAAAGACCGGTGTGCTGAGAGCCATGAGCGGAGCCAGCGGCTCCATTAGGAGCCAAACAAAAAATGCTGCCTGGATGGCGTGGACAAAGCGTGCAACAACAAACGGTGTGATTTTCATGTCGGTTCCACTGATAATACTGGCTACCTGAGCGTGGACCGATAGGCCACTCCAAGCAATGATGGCACTGGCCACCATTACTTTTTGCAGCATGGGAACGGCTGCGGGAGCCTGCCCGGCCAATTGGCTACCCAGCGTTACCTCAAACATTCCGCTGATAATTGCCGGGGTGAGGGCGGGGTTCATGCCAAACGGTGCAAGTAGCCATGTAACTGCGGCAGAGAGAATACCTACAATCCCCGCCACTGTCATAATTCGAATGATGACAGAAAAGAGAATGATGAATCCGCCAATGAGCAGCAAGGTGTTGACCGAGTTACGGATGGCGTCTCCCAGCAGTTGTCCCAAAGGACGGGTGTCTTTCTGGCGGGCATTGTCGAGCGCAGAAACGGCTCGCATTAAAATGGGTCCTCTGCCTGCAATTTCTGGAGAGTTGGCCTGGTTTCTGCCGTAAAAACGCAGCATAATTCCGGTGGAGATGCTGGAGAGATAGTGGGCGATGGCAATGGTGATACCTATTTGGGGATACCCGAACATGCCTACCGCTACAGCGCCAAACATGAAGAGCGGGTCAGCAGTGTTCGTAAAGCTCATCAGCCGCTCCCCTTCCACTTTGCTGCACAGTTCATCACGCCGCAACTTTGCTGTGAGAATCGAGCCGATCGGAAAGCCTGAAGCTAAGCCCATCGCCATGACAAAAGAGCCGACGCCGGGTACGTTGAAAACGGGGCGCATTAAGGGTTCCAAAAGGACTCCCATAAAGTGTACGACACCTAGGCCCATTAACAGTTCAGAGCCTATGAAGAACGGCAGGAGGGCCGGGAAGACAATATTCCACCAGACATCCAGTCCTTTAACCGCCGCAGCAAACGCGTCCTCTGGATAAAGCACCATGGAAATTGTTAATGCTACCGCTATTATAGGCCACGCATAAGTAGAGAAGCTTGCTCTTGGATTTGTTTTCATAGTCCCTCCAGACGGTATAATTTAGCTTCGAATAGTAATATATATATTTGCAATACCTGGAGTATGCCGAGAGAATAATTATGGGAAGAGGAATGGGATGGTCAGAATAGGGAAACTGCGTAAAACACTGGTGATTGTCTTAATAGGAATCATTCTGCTGTTTGCCCGTACAGGCTACATGTTAGTCAGGCCAGGTTCCGCCGAAGATATCGCTGAGTTTATTACAGTGGAGGAAGGCGGTAAGAATCACGATGGCAGTTTTTATCTCGTTACAGTTACACAGCAGAACGCTTCACCGCTATTGATGCTTTATGGTTTGCTCGATCCGATTGTGGATTTGCAACCACTGCGCACTGTGATTCCGCCGGGGATGGATCCAGAGGAACACAGGCTGCTGCTCGAGCAATGGATGCGGGAAAGTCAGAATCTAGCCAGAGTTATAGCACTGCGCCGTTTTGGCATTGATGTACCTATTAAAAGTGACGGTGTCGAAGTGGTTGCGGTAGGTGAGGAAAGTCCTGCCCTGGGACTGCTGGAACCGAGGGATGTAATTGTGGCAGTAGACGGACAGCCGGTATCTCTCGCGGAAGAGCTGGTGACTAAGGTGCAGTTGCGAGCTGTCGGTGAACCGGTGGAGTTGACTGTGTTGCGCGGTAAAGAGGCGATTACAGTCACCATGCCTACTACCACCCATCCCGAACAACAGGATAAGGCGGCGATTCGTGTCGCCATCCAATCGCTTAACTGGCAGCCTCAACTTCCGGTGAAAATAGAAATTCAGGTGGGGCAAATAACCGGTCCGTCTGCCGGTTTAATGTTTGTTCTGGAAATATTAAATCAATTGGAGCCTGCCGATTTAACGGCTGGCAAGCAAATTGCCGGAACCGGCACGATAAATCTGAGGGAAGAAGTAGGCTCCATCGGCGGCGTACGTCAGAAGGTGCGGGCAGCCGAAAAAGCCGGCGCCCAGTATTTCCTGGTGCCGGAAGGGAACTTTGCGGAGGCAAAAATGGTGGCACGCTCTATAGAGCTTGTGCCTGTAGCCACACTGGAGGAAGCACTCGCTTTCCTTGAAGGTATCGGCAGTGCCAAGCGCTAGAAAAGGGGCGAAAAAGGAAGAATTCATGCGATAATCAGTGATTTCCCAAAATGTTGACAAAAAAGTTAATCCTTTATATAATAAAGCTTAGCGCAAGCGAGGTGCTTATATTTTCCTATGCAGATCTCACTGGAAACACTGCGAAATTCGCCTGGAAAAACTTTTTCCTACGAGTTTACTCAGGAGGCGGCGGTATTTGATTTGACAGAAGACGGCGCCTGCTTTGACAGGCCTGTGGAAGTCAGGTTGGAGGCTGTATTCCGAGATGGTAAATTCCATGTTTTCGGAAGTATGCGCACTGGTTTGGTTTCAGAGTGCAGCCGTTGTCTTCAACCATTCATTCTACATCTGGAGGGTCAATGGGAGGACGATTTGCCGGCGGAAGCAGTACAAGAGTTGGATGTGATAGGGTTGGTAAGAGAGATGTATTATACAACCCTGCCCCTAAAACCTTTGTGTACTGAGGTTTGCAAAGGGCTTTGCTCAATCTGCGGAGCGGATCGAAATCATGAAGATTGCGGTTGTGATTTGGAACACGTGAACGATAGACTGTCTGAATTTAAGAAACTGCTGTTAGAGTAGGACGAGGAGGTGTAATTTATGGCGGTACCTAAGCGCAAGACGTCAAAAGCGAGAAAACATAAACGGAGAACACATTGGAAATTGGCTGTTCCCGGTCTGGTTGCCTGCCCGCAGTGCCACGAGGCTAAGCTTCCGCACCGTGTCTGTGTCCATTGCGGATACTATAAAGGCAGAGAAGCTGTTAAGACAGAGTAGTATGTCAAGAAACTTTTTACTCTCCTAAAATTAAGGGAGGGTTTTTGTTATCTGTGAGAAATATTTCGGTAGAGAAAGTTTTTCACAGCAAGATATTCAGTGAGGTGATTTTCTTTGATCCGTGTCGCTCTGGATGCGATGGGGGGGGATCATGCGCCCCATGAAGTGGTGCAGGGTGGCCTGGCTGCGTTAGCCGAACTGGATTCGTTGCATCTTATTCTGGTGGGTCAGCAAGATGTTTTGGCCAAGCAATTGGCAGGCAAGTCTTACCCAAAAGACAGGTTGGAGATTTTTCATGCTCCAGAGGTTATTTTGGCTGATGAAGCGCCGGTATTGGCAGTTCGCCGCAAAAAAGAGTCTTCGATGATGATTGCAATCCGGATGGTAAAGGAAGGCAAGGCAGATGCTGTCGTGTCTGCCGGCAATACCGGCGCGTTAATGGCCGGCAGTCTGCTGATAGTAGGGCGCTTGGGAGGAATTGAGCGTCCTGCGCTGACGATTGTGGCACCTACATTTACCGGCGGCAATGTGGTGATTTTGGATGTGGGCGCTAACATGGATGCCAAAGCGGAGCACTTATGTCATTACGCTCTGATGGGCAATATTTATGCCAGAGAAGTGCTGGAAAAAAAAGCACCGCGGGTGGCGCTGTTAAATGTCGGCACCGAAGAGGGCAAAGGTAACGAGCAGGTGCGTAATGCGTATGAGCTTTTCAAAAGGCGCCTTGAGAGTTTCAACGGCAATATCGAAGCGCGTGACGTTTTGAGCGGTACTGCCGACGTAGTTGTTTGTGACGGGTTTGTGGGAAATATCTTATTAAAAGCGGTAGAAGGTTTGTCGGCAGGAATTTTCAGTGTGCTAAAAGAGGCGTTCACCTCAAATATTAAAAGTAAAGTTGCGGCAGCTTTGCTGATGCCTGAATTACGTGGCCTGAAAAAGCGCTTTGACTATGCTGAATATGGCGGGGCCCCTTTGCTTGGAATTGACGGCATAATCATTAAAAGCCACGGTTCATCAAATGATCGTGCTATTCGCAGCGCGATTGTCACCCAGGCATACCGCTTTGCGCGGCAGGATGTAAATAAACAGATTCTCACTGAATTAGAGAAAGACTGATGGTGGCTGGAGCCTGCAGAAAGGAAGTAACCTATGAAGGTGCTGAATGTGGGTATCTTGGGTACAGGTACGGCTCTGCCTGCCCGCATTGTTACTAATGAAGATTTAGCGAGAACACTCGATACCAGTGATGAGTGGATTCGGAGCCGCACAGGAATCTGTGAGCGCAGAATTGCGGAAAAGGGTGAACAAACTTCAGATTTGGCTGTTAAGGCGGCGGAAGCCGCCTTGCGGAAAGCGGGAACTGCCGTGGATGAGGTGGATTTGATTATCGTGGCTACCACTTCTCCCGATGTTTTGATCCCGGCTACCGCCTGCTATGTGCAGACGAAACTGGGGGCTGTAAATGCGGCTGCTTTTGATCTGGCAGCCGGGTGCACCGGGTTTATTTATGGGCTGTCAGTCGGCAGCCAGTTTGTTAGAACCGGCACATATAAACGGGTATTAGTGATTGGTGCGGAAGTTTTTTCCCGTTTGCTGGACTGGAGCGACCGTAATACTTGTGTTCTCTTCGGAGATGGCGCCGGCGCTGTTTTACTTGGCCCTACAGAAGAAGATGGGTTGCTTAGTTTAAAAATGGGTGCTGATGGTACATATGCCGATATTCTTGCTATTCCGGCCGGTGGGGTAAGGATGCCGGCTTCTTTGGAGACTGTAGCTGATCGCCTGCATTATTTAAAAATGCTCTCAGGGAAAGAAGTGTTTAAGTTTGCAGTGCGCGTAATGGGTGATATAACCCAGCAAGCATTAGATGAAGCAAGGGTCAGCAAGGAGGATTTGGACTTTTTAATTCCTCATCAGGCAAATTGGCGGATTATTGAGGCGGCGCGCAAACGCTTTGACCTGCCGGAGGATCGAGTAATTGTCAATATTGACTGTTACGGCAATATGTCTTCCGCATCTATCCCCGTGGCCTTAGATGAGGCGGTTAGCACCGGACGCATTAAGCGGGGAGACCTGCTTGCGCTGGTAGGTTTTGGTGCGGGTTTGACGTGGGGCGCAGCAATATTACGTTACTAGTGTTGGAGGGATAAACCATGGCTCTGAGGACAAGGCTGTGTGACGTGTTAGGAGTGGAAGTGCCCATCATTCAAGGGGGCATGGCTTGGGTAGCCACCGGCGAGTTGGCTGCCGCCGTTTCTGAAGCCGGCGGATTGGGGTTGATTGGTGCCGGGAATGCGCCTGCTGCTGTCTTGGAAAATGAAATCAAAAAAGCCAAAGAATTGACGAGAAAGCCATTTGGCGTAAATATAATGCTTTTGTCTCCTTTTGTGGACGAAGTCGTTGAAATACTTTGCCGTGAGGAAGTGCGGGTAGTTACCACAGGTGCCGGTAATCCTGGGAAGTACGTCGATCAATTTAGGGAAAAAGGGATAAAAGTTATTCCAGTTGTTTCGTCAGTGGCGCTTGCTAAACGTTTAGAGCGTTTGGGTGTGGATGCGATGATCGCCGAGGGATTGGAAGCAGGCGGTCATATTGGCGAATTGACGACCATGGTATTAGTCCCCCAGATTGTCGATGCGGTGAAGGTGCCGGTGATTGCCGCCGGAGGAATAGCCGATGGCCGCGGTGTGGCGGCTGCCTTGGCGCTGGGAGCGGAAGGGGTTCAACTGGGGACTAGGTTTATTGTGGCCAATGAATGCATCGCTCACCCTAAATACAAGGAAGCCGTTTTAAAAGCTAAAGATCGCGATACGTTCGTGACCGGCCAAACTACAGGTCATCCAGTGCGTGTTCTCTACAATAAACTGGCTCGGGAATTTGCCCGTTTGGAAAAAGAGGGGGCCAGCCCGGCAGAGCTGGAGCGTTTTGGTGCAGGTAAATTGGCGGCCGCGGTGCGCGACGGAGATGTGCAAAACGGTTCGGTTATGGCGGGTCAAATCGCTGCTATGGTAGTGAAGGCCGAGTCTAGCCAGGAAATTATTGATGATTTGCTTGCCGGCACTCTGCGCGTCATACGAGAGTTGGAGAAAATGTTCTGTCAAAATTAAGCAGGAGGTTAAGTATGGGCAAAATCGCCTTTATTTTTCCTGGTCAAGGGTCTCAGTATGTCGGGATGGGCCGGGATATGGCTGAGAATTTTCATGCGGCGCGCCGTGTTTTTGCGGAAGCTGATGAAGCGCTTGGGATGAAATTATCAGCGAAAATGTTCTCCGGCAGCGAGGAAGAGTTGAAGCTGACAGAAGTCACCCAGCCTGCGATTTTGGCTACCAGCATAGCCTGTTTAGAAGTATTAAAGCAGCACGGCCTAGAGCCGCAAGGAGCAGCTGGCTTAAGTCTTGGTGAATACGCTGCGCTAGTCGCAGCAGGTTCGCTGCCTTTTGCCGAGGCGCTTTCGCTAGTGCAAAAGCGCGGCCGGTTTATGCAGGAAGCTGTACCGCCCGGTGTGGGCGGAATGGCAGCTATTTTCGGTTTGGAACGGAGAAAAGTGCAGCAGGCTTGCCAAGAGGCTTCGGCAGTGGGGGTAGTGGAGCCTGCCAACTACAATTCTCCCGAGCAAATTGTGGTGGCCGGTGAAGTAGCCGCTATTCGCAGGGCGTGTGAAATTGCTAAAGATCTAGGGGCAAAGCGGACGATGGAACTGCCGGTCAGCGTTTCCTTCCATTGTAGTCTGTTAAAGGGAGTGGAACCGCTCTTAGCCAGGGAACTGGAAAACGTGAAGGTTACACCGGCTGCCCTTTCCGTAGTGGCGAATATTTCCGCAGATTATGTTTGCCGGCCTGCTGAGATTTGTGACGCACTCGTTCGTCAGGTGAGTAACGCCGTGATGTGGCAGGATTCAATGGAAAGAATGATCTCAGACGGTTACCGGCTGTTTGTGGAAGTGGGACCCGGCAAGTCTTTAAGCGGTTTGATGAGAAAGATCAATCCGACCGCTTCGGTTTATCAGGTGGAGGATGCCAAAACACTGGAGAAAGCCTTGAAAGCCTTTACTGAGGAAGAAGGTGCCTAATGTGTTGTTGCACGGTAAAACAGCGATTGTAACAGGCGCGTCGCGTGGTATCGGACGGGCTATTGCCGTAGGCATGGCCAGAGAAGGGGCCGCAGTAGTTATTAATTTTACGGCAAATGAAAGGGCAGCGCAAGAAACTCTGGTTAAAGTTGAAGCCGCCGGCGGTCAAGGCCTGGTCGTTCGGGCAGATGTGGCGGATGCGGCAGACTGTGAAAAACTGATCAGAGCTGCCCTTGATAAATTCGGTAAAGTTGATATACTAGTTAATAATGCCGGCATTACCCGCGATAATATTGTCGCCAGAATGAAGCAAGAGGAATGGCAATCGGTGCTAGATACTAACTTGAGCGGCGCTTTTAACTGTGCAAAAGCGGTGATGCGTCCGCTTCTAAAGCAAAAATCCGGTGGGCGGATTATCAATCTTTCCTCTGTCATTGGTCAGGCGGGGGGTGCAGGTCAAGCTAACTACGCGGCTGCTAAGGCAGGTCTGATTGGCTTGACGAAATCTCTGGCTAAGGAATTGGCCAGCCGGCAAATTACCGTTAATGCTGTAGCCCCAGGCTATATTGAGACAGAAATGACATCAGTACTTCTTGAAGAAGTGAAGTCGGGCATATTAAAACAAATCCCTCTCGCTCGATTCGGCTTGGCGGAAGACGTGGCGGATGTAGTAGTTTTTTTGGCGTCAGAGCGTGCAGCCTATATCACAGGCCAGGTAATCGCCGTAGACGGCGGCTTGGTTATGCAATAGGAAATGATTTGACTTTTCGGAACGATTTTTTTATTATCTTGAAAGAGGAGGTGAAGAGATGGATTTTTTTGCCAGAGTAAAGGGGCTTATCAGCGAACAGTTGGGCGTAGACGAAGGCGAGATGACGAAAGATACTTCTTTTGAGGAGCTTAACGCCGATTCTTTGGACATCGTCGAGCTGGTCATGGCCATTGAGGAAGAATTTAAACTGGAAATCTCCGATGAGGAAGTTGAAAAGATTAAGACGGTGGGAGATGTGGTAAGATACATAGAAACCCATGTCTAACTAGTTTAAGGAAGCCCTGCGCTATGCAGGGCTTCCTTTAGAGACTGCTATGTTATGAGGTGAAAACATGAAACGACGTGTGGTGATAACCGGGCTAGGTGTGATCACTCCGGTAGGAATCGGTAAGGATTCTTTCTGGACCAGCCTTTGCACCGGCAAATCAGGAATTTCCCGCGTTACCAGCTTTAATGTCGATGATTACCCTACTCAAATTGGCGCCGAAATTCGGGATTTTGATCCCCATAATTTTTTAGACAAAAAAGAGGCGCGCCGCATGGATCGCTTCGGTCAGTTTGCACTGGCAGCCTCAAAGCTGGCTATGGAAGACTCCGCAATTGATTTGAGTATCATTGATAGCAACCGGGCAGGTGTTTCTGTTGGTTCCGGCATTGGCGGCATTATAACAATTGAAGAACAGATTGCTGTTCTGAAGGAAAAAGGTCCGCGCCGGATTAGTCCGTTTTTTGTGCCGATGCTGATTGCCAACATGGCATCGGGATATATTTCCATTGAGTTTGGCTTCAAAGGGCCAAATACAACCATCGTCACTGCTTGTGCCACTGGAACACATTCTATCGGTGAGGCGTTTAGAACTATTCAGCTTGGAGTAGCAGACGTGATGTTGGCAGGTGGTTCGGAAGCGGCTTTTTCACCTATAGCTTTTGCCGGTTTTTGTGCCATGCGTGCCATGTCCACCCGCAATGAGGAACCGCTTAGGGCTTCAAGGCCATTTGACTCTGACCGTGACGGTTTTGTAATGGGAGAAGGGGCAGGCGTAGTAGTTTTGGAAGAACTGGAGCATGCCTTGGCCCGCGGCGCTAAAGTTTACGCCGAGGTGGTAGGCTATGGGCTTTCCGGGGATGCTTATCATGTTACCGCTCCCGACCCGGACGGGTCTGGCGCTATACGCTGCATGGAGATGGCTATAAATGATGCCGGTATGCTTCCGGAGGAAGTAGACTATATCAACGCTCACGGCACATCGACTGAATTGAATGACAAGACGGAAACGGCAGCCATTAAAAAGGTGTTTGCTGATCATGCGTATAAATTAGCTGTCAGTTCCACCAAGTCGATGACCGGTCATTTGCTTGGCGCCGCGGGAGGTATTGAGGCCGTTGCTTGTGCCATGGCTATTCAGGAAGGGATAATCCCGCCGACAGTTAATTACGATAACCCTGACACTGACTGTGATTTGGATTACACCCCAAATGTGGCGGCGAAACGGGAAGTATCTGTGGCAATGTCCAATTCATTTGGGTTTGGCGGCACGAATGCCTCCCTAATCTTCAAAAAAATCTTATAACATTTGGTGAAAAAATGGACAGAAAACTTCTCCAAAATCTGACTGATCAATTAGAGATTACTCCGCTTGTTTTGTGCTATTACCAACAGGCACTTACCCATTCATCCTACGCGCATGAGCATAATTTAGGCAGTAATGCCCACAATGAACGGCTTGAGTTTTTGGGTGATGCGGTCTTGGAGCTGGCGATTTCGGAGTCGCTCTATCTGCGTTTCCCTGATTTCCCCGAAGGCAAACTGACGCGCTTTCGTGCCGGGTTAGTTTGTGAGGAGTCATTGACCATGTTGGCTAACCAGCTGTATCTGGGCGCTTGTTTACGGCTTGGCAAAGGGGAAGCTGCCAGCGGCGGACGCCAGCGCCCTTCATTGTTGGCTGACGCTTTTGAGGCGCTGTTGGGTGCCGTCTATCTTGACTTGGGTTTTGATGCTGTGCGGAAAGTGGTCGAGAAACAGTTTGCGCCGCTGCTTGAGAGTTTGGCCAACGGCTGTTTACGCCACGATTATAAGACCTTGATGCAAGAACATAGCCAAGCAGCCTTTGGCACGACGCCGGATTATCGCATTGTGTCCGAACAGGGACCGGATCATTCAAAAATTTTTGTGGCACAACTGATTTTGCATGGAAAAGTTCTTGGTGAAGGGAGCGGCCGCTCTAAAAAAGAAGCAGAACAGGAAGCCGCCTGCCAAGCTTATGTTTCACTGATGAACGCAGAATAAATTTCTCCATTAATTGCAGGAATTTATTTGCTTAATAACGAATAAGTAACAGTAGCACGGAAAGTCCATCTTTTACCGGACACTTGCGACCATACCACCAAACGTACTAATGAAGGGGGAATCATGGCATCATGGAAGTGTTAAAAGTTTCTGCGCACTCCAACCCAAAATCAGTGGCCGGGGCTTTGGCAGCCGTCGTCCGGGAGAAGGGTTCAGCTGAGATTCAGGCGGTTGGTGCAGGTGCGGTAAATCAGGCGGTGAAAGCTATTGCTATTTGTCGAGGTTTCGTTGCTCCCAATGGTATAAATCTTATTGCTATTCCTGCCTTTGCCGAAATTATCATCGATTCCGAAGAGCGGACGGCAATTAAGTTTATTGTTGAATCACGGTAAAGTGGCCAACTTTTAACCTGCTTGCTCGCAAGCAGGTATTTTTTCTGTTATTTCGTAAATTGTCAAGTTATAGGGGGAGATGACCTTGTTTGTCAAACGGTTGGAAATGCACGGCTTCAAATCTTTTGCCGATAAGGTTATAATCGAACTTACTCACGGCATAACTGTCATCGTCGGCCCGAACGGCTGCGGTAAAAGTAATCTTACCGATGCGGTACGCTGGGTTCTTGGCGAACAAAGCGCCAAACATTTGCGGGGGCTGCGCATGGATGATATTATTTTTAGCGGTTCGACCTGTCGTAAACCGGTCAGTTTTGCCGAAGTCTCTTTGACGCTGGATCATTCCGACGGCTTGCTCGGTCTTGATTTCCAGGAGATAACAGTGACCCGCAGACTCTATCGAAGCGGTGAAAGCGAATACTTATTAAATAAGCGGCAGTGCCGCTTGAAAGATATTCAGGAATTATTTATGGATACAGGCATTGGCAGAGAAGCCTATTCTTTTATTGGGCAAGGACGTGTCGATGAAATACTGCATGCCCGTCCGGAAGAAAGACGCCAAATATTTGAAGAAGCAGCGGGAATTCTGAGATATAAAACGCGCAAGCGGGAAACGGAACGTCGTTTGGCAGAGACTGCTGAGAATCTTTTGCGTGTGGGCGATATTATCCACGAACTGTCTGCTCAGTTAGAGCCCTTGGGCGAACAGGCTACTGCCGCCCGGCACTACCTTGAATTACGAACTATGTTGAGGGAACGGGATGTGACTCTGCTTGTTCATCAGGGACGGCAGCTGAGGCAACAATGGTACGACGTGAGCGAGAAGGCTACTGCCGCTAAGGATGAACTGTTACAGCTTCAGGCGGGTGTGGGGCGTCGGGAAACCGAACTGACCGGATTCCGGTTAACTTTAGATGAAGAACAGGAGGCATTGCTTGTCATTCAGCGTGAAGTCCAGCGCCTTTCTTCGCAACTGGAAAAAGTTCAGGCTGGAGGTGCCGTCAATCAGGAGAGGATTCGCAATTTGGAGCGGCAACTTGCTGAAGGTGTGACGTTCCTCGCTGAACTGCAAAATCAGGAGCAAACTTTTTCGGCGGAGGAAATGCGCATCTCCGAACGGGTGAGCGCCGCTGGCAAAATGCTGTCCAAGGCAGAAAACGAGATGCTGTCAACCAGGCAGTCAATAGAAGATATGGAATCATCTCCGCAGGCTTTGCGCTCTGCCGCCTGCCGCAGGGAGTTGGACAGGTTATCGCCTGAAATCCGTCGGCTGCAGTCCGACTATAGTCGGCTGGAAGCGGCCCTTGAACAACTGACAGAAAGAGCCGCCTCTCTCACTGCCGGTTATGCGGAGAAAGAGGCGGAACTTGCTGTTCTCTTGTCAGCCGGACAAGAGTTGTCGGCGCAAAAAGATAAGCTGGCGTCTGAACAGAAGCGGCTGCACAGTTTAATACTTGCCAATGGAGCTAAGCGGGATGAGAATGCAACCCAGCTGTTTGCTGCAACTGCCGGTAAAGAGAAACTGCTTAAAGATCTGGCGGTTGTGCAAAATAAGCTGCATTTATTTGCAGAGTTAGAAAATGCCATGGCCGGTTATTACCGGGGAGTCAAATCTGTGCTGTCGGCCAAAAGAAAAAACGGACAGTTTGCCGGTATTTATGGGACAGTGGCAGATGTGCTCCATGTGCCGCCGGAATATGTGTCTGCCGTCGAAGCTGCTTTGGGGGCTGCGTTGCAAAATTTAGTAACCGTTAGCGATGTTGTGGCCAAAGAGGCTATTGCTTGGTTGAAAGAGACGAGAGAGGGCAGGGCCACATTTTTACCGTTAAATATTCTTGAGGCTCCTGCGCGGGGCTCTATTCCTGCCGCCTTAACGGAACAACAGGGTTATCTTGGTGTGGCGGCAGACATGATTGGGCGGGAAGAACGTTTTGCTCCGGTGGCAGAGTCGCTCCTTGGTCGGGTGCATCTGGCTAGTAATCTGGACGCTGCCGTATCAGTGGCTCGCATCCTTCGTTTCCGCGAACGTGTTGTTACCCTGGAAGGCGATGTGATTCTCCCCGGCGGAGCCATGACCGGCGGCCGGGAGAAGAAAGAGGCAGGAGTGCTTTCCCGCCGGCGAGAAGCGGAAGCGCTGCAAGTAAAAGTGAAGGAAATATCAGCCCAAATTGATGATGAACAGCATCACATCAATGTTTTGACTGTGCTGAGTAATGACCTGGCTGCGGAGGCGGCAAAGCTGGCGGAAAAAATGCGCGCCGCTGAACTGTCATTTGGTGTTAAGGAAAATGAAATAGTCTTTCTGGCGCGGCAGGGGGAAGCTGCGACAAGGATGCTGGAGGGGTATGAGCAGGAAGCCAAGCTAATAACATCCCGGCGTGAGACAAAAGAAGCAGAACTGACTAAAGCCAAAGAAATTTTTGCAAGCTGCCAGGAACAGGAAAACGGTTTGCGGGTCGAGCTTGCGGCTTTGGCTGGTATTTTATCGGCCCGGGAGCACGAAAAGCGCAGCTTACAGGATGAGTATACAGAATCTCGCGTGCGCTTGGCGTCTATCCAAAAACAGTTGGAAAATGATAAAGAAGAACTAAAGCGATTAGGGCGGGAACGTGTCCGGTTGGCAGAAAGAAAAAAGGGGAAAGAGAGCGAAATAAAAGAAATTAAAAGCCAAGGGTTGGAACTGGACGAGCTGGCGGAAAAGGGAAAAGAGGAAGCGAAAGCGCTGGAGCAGGAGCGGTTGAAGCGCTTATCCGCATTACTGAAGCGCGAAGCGAAGCTCAAGGAACAGAATACGCTCTGCCGGGAAGAGGCGGAGCAAATCAGGCAGCTTGAAAAGACTATGGCAGGGCTGGAGCGAAAGCAAGCCCGCCTGGAAGTGGAACAGGGACGTGTCGAAGTGGAGCTGCAGGCTGTGCTTGACCGCTTGCGGGAGAGCTGGGAGCTTGACTTTGCTGCAGCAGAAAAATTTGCCCAACCACTGGCGGACAGTGTCCAGGTTCAGGCAGAAGTTCAGAAGCTGAAAGAGAAGATTAGTGCTCTGGGAATGGTGAATTTAGGTGCGCTTGACGAATACGGACGTGTGCAGGAGCGGGTGGATTTCCTTATTAGGCAGCGACAAGATCTGCTGGAGGGGGAAAAAGACTTGCTGCGGGTAATTCGTGAAATGGACAGCCGCATGGGGCAAAAGTTTGCTGCCGCCTTTGCCATAATCAGTGAGAATTTCGGGCTTGTTTTTAAGGAATTGTTTGGCGGTGGCCGCGCACAGTTGCGCCTTACTGATCAAGATAATCTGCTGGAAACAGGGATTGAAATTATGGCGCAGCCTCCTGGGAAAAAGCTGCAGCACTTGTCTTTGCTTTCCGGGGGTGAAAAAGCGCTCACTGCCATTGCTTTGCTTTTTGCCTTTTTGAAAGTCAAACCGACACCGTTTTGTATTCTTGATGAAATTGAAGCTTCTTTGGACGAGGCAAATCTTGCGCGCTTTACTGAATATCTCTGCAAACTAAGCGGTGAGACGCAATTTGTGCTGATTTCCCACCGCAAGAAAACGATGGAGCTTGCTGATATTCTATATGGCGTTACTATGGAAGAAGCTGGCGTCTCCAAGCTTATTTCTGTCCGGTTGAGAGAAGCGCAAATGCAAGCATCAAGCGCCTGAAACTAAGTTTTGCTCAGTTTTTATTGTTTTGTTATAGCATAGGGAATTATAAGGGCACAGATCCCCTCTCCCTCTTGGTTAGAACACAGATCCCCTCTCCCTCTGGGAGAGGGTTAGGGTGAGGGCAGGGTGAGGGCAGGGTGAGGGCAGGGTGAGGGCAGGGTGAGGGCAGGGTGAGGGAGAGGGACTGAATGAGGCGTCTTTTTTAGGTGTTGCATCCTCACCCAGCTGCTTCGCTCGCACGTTTTCGCAGCTGCGAACCGCAATTCTTGCTAACATGCCAAAACCTCCGGGCAGATTGCAAGTGAACCGTTGGCATGTTTTAACGCTGCGAATCGCGGTTCACTGATCGCTGCTTTCACTTAACGCTCGCTTCAGCATTCTGTGAAAGTCTGCAACTCACTGAAAGAAAGGACGTAGTGAGACTATAGTTTCGTTACGCCTCCTGAGACAAGAGGGCAGAGATGGTCTGCGCTTCTGCAATCCCCTCTCCCTCTGGGTTTGCACACAGATCCCCCACAGATCCCCTCTCCCTCTGGGAGAGGGTTAGGGTGAGGGCATGAATGAGGCGTCTTTTTTAAAGGCTAGCAAAGCTTACCAGAAGAACCGTCCCCTTGGTTGAAACGGCAGAAAGGAATGAGAAGGAATGGGATTTTTTAGCAAAATAAAGGAAGGGCTAAAAAAGACGCGCAGCGGCATTATGGGGCGAATGGAGGGTTTATTTGCCCGCAATGCTTTTGACGATGAATTTTATCAGGAGTTAGAAGAGATCCTCGTGGCCGCCGACGTGGGAGTGGCGACTACGCTTGAATTGGTGGCAGCCCTGCGCCAGAAAGTAAGAGAAGAAAAAGTCAGGGAAGCGGGCGAGGTAATGGAAATTCTCAAAGGGCTGCTGCTGGACATTTTGGGCCGCGAACGGGTTCCTCTTAACACGGCTGAAAAACCGGCGGTGATTCTCGTCCTTGGTGTGAACGGCGTTGGCAAAACTACCAGTATCGGCAAGTTGGCCGGCCGCCTGAAAAAAGAAGGGAAACAAGTGCTGCTCGCGGCAGGCGACACGTTCCGCGCTGCTGCCATAGAACAGCTGGAAATCTGGGCTGAGCGTGCCGGCAGTGAAATTATCAAGCACCAACATGGAGCCGACCCATCGGCAGTGATTTTTGACAGTATCACGGCTGCTCTGGGACGAAAACGTGATGTGGTGTTGTGTGATACGGCTGGACGGTTACATAATAAAGCCAACTTAATGGAAGAATTGAAAAAAATACGCCGAGTGGTTGAAAAAGCTTTGCCCGGCGCCCCGCATGAAGTTTTGCTGGTGCTCGATGCCACTACCGGACAAAACGCTTTGGCTCAAGCTAAAGTTTTCAACGAAGCGGCCACCCTTACCGGAGTTATCCTTACCAAGCTGGACGGCACGGCCAAAGGCGGGATTGTCATCGCCATTGCTAAAGAGCTAAAAGTGCCTGTAAAATTTGTAGGCGTCGGTGAAGGCGTTGAGGACCTTCAGCCCTTTGACCCGACAGAGTATGTCAATAGCCTTTTTAGCTTAGAATGACACCATCAGAAGGATGAAAATAGTCCTTCACTCTCTGCCCTCACCCGTACCCCGTAGGGGCGGGTTTCAAACCCGCCCAAGCAGATGGAAGATGCTATTTTCAGAGCAGAAATAAATAGAGGCTGTAAAGCAGAAAGCCTTTACAGCCTGTTCGGGATGTGGTAAAATGCTGGAGGAGACTACGCGAGTCAATCTGCTTTATGATTTTTACGGTAACTTTTTGACAGTGAGACAGCGCGAGTGTCTGGAGTTATACTACCAGCACGATTTGAGTTTGGCGGAAATTGCCGTCAATTTAGGGATTTCGCGCCAAGGCGTGCACGATTTAATCAAAAGAGGCGTCAGGACGCTGGAGAAGACAGAAAAGCGTCTTGGTTTGGTTGCTCGATTTGCTCTGCGGGAAAAAGATTTGCGAAAACTACAGGTGCTTCTGACTGCAGAGGAGATTCCGCTTGACCTTCGCACAGAGGCCTTGGCTATTGTGGAAAGACTTCTGGATTAAGCAGGCTGGAGGATGTAAAAATGCTTTTTGAAAGCCTTTCAACCAAGCTGCAGAACACACTAAAACGTCTGCAGGGGAAAGGGAAGTTGACTGAAAAAGATATTGATGCCGCACTGCGGGAAGTCAGGCTGGCTCTGTTGGAAGCAGATGTGAATTATAAAGTTGTCAAAGACTTTGTGGCAGGCGTAAAAGAACTTTGCCTCGGGGGTGCCGTGCTGGAGAGTCTGACACCAGGCCAGCAGGTCATTAAAATTGTTAACAATGAGCTGACTAGATTGATGGGCGGTACTGTGGCCAAGCTGAACCATGCTCCCAATCCGCCTACTATAATCATGATGGTAGGTCTGCAAGGTTCGGGTAAAACTACGTCGGCGGCTAAGCTGGCTAATTTATTAAAAAAGAAACAGAATACACCGCTTTTGGTGGCGGCTGATATTTATCGACCAGCGGCCATTAAACAACTACAGATACTGGGAGAACAGCTGGGTATCCCGGTTTTTCAGCTGGGGCAGCAGGATCCGGTGCAGACGGTGAAAGGCGCACTCGAACATGCTATAAAGTACCGTCACGATTATCTGGTTATTGATACTGCGGGACGATTGCATATTGACCAAGCGTTAATGGATGAGTTAGCTCGCATTGAAAAAGCGTTGAATCCCCAAGAGATACTTTTGGTTGTCGATGCCATGACCGGGCAGGATGCTGTTAATGTGGCCCAGTCTTTCCGGGACAAACTGGGACTAAGCGGCGTGGTGTTAACCAAACTGGATGGTGACACACGCGGCGGGGCAGCTCTCTCTGTGCGAGCGGTAACCGGCTCTCCTGTAAAATTCGTCGGTTTGGGTGAAAAAACAGATGCATTTGAGCCGTTCTACCCGGAGCGGATGGCTTCGCGAATCCTTGGCATGGGGGATGTGCTGACTCTGATTGAGAAAGCGCAATCCACCTTTGATGAGAAAAAAGCGCGTGAGATGGAAAAGAAGCTGCGCTCTCAACAATTTACTCTGGATGATTTTTTAGATCAGTTGCAGCAACTAAAAAAGATGGGCCCCATCAACCAGCTGCTGGAAATGATGCCCGGCATGGGCGGTATGGGAAAAAAACTGAAAGGCATGTCGGTCGACGAAAAAGAATTTGTTAAAGTTGAGGCTATCATTAACTCTATGACAAAAAAAGAGCGCCAGCTTCCGTCCATCCTAAACAGCAGCCGGCGGCGAAGAATAGCCCTTGGCAGCGGCACTAAGGTTCAGGATGTTAATAATCTGCTGAAACAGTTTGAGATGATGCAAAAAATGATGAAGCAGTTTGGCAAAGCGGAAAAGGTAAAAGTGAAAGGGAAGGGGAAAGGCCGGTTTCCCTTCAGCTAAGGGAAACCGCCATACCCTAGACAAGGAGGTGAAAAAGATGGCAGTTAAAATTCGTTTGAAGAGGGTCGGCGCTAAAAAGCGACCGTTTTACCGAATTGTTGTGACAGATTCACGCTCTCCGCGGGACGGTGCCTTTATTGAAGAAATTGGCTACTATAATCCAACGACTGAGCCGACCACACTAAAAATCAACGGTGATAAAGCGCAGGAATGGTTGCTAAAGGGTGCCCAGCCCTCCGATACGGTCAGAGCTCTTTTAGTTAAAGCGGGTATCGGTAAACAGTAAAATATGGACGGTGATGAACGATGAAGGATTTGGTTGAATTCATCGCCAAGGCCTTGGTGGACCATCCGGAACAGGTCCGTGTGGAGCAGTTGGAAGACAGTCGCACCATCACACTGGAGTTGTATGTAGCTCCGGCAGATATGGGTAAGGTAATCGGTAAACAAGGCCGGATTGCCAAAGCTATCCGGACTGTGGTCAGCGCGGCGTCGACCAACGAGAGAAAGCGGGTCGTGGTGGAAATCGTCCAGTAGGCAGGTGAACCAGATTGGCAGAGTTGGCGGCTATCGGTAAGGTGATTAACACCCACGGGGTTAAAGGCGGCTTAAAAGTCCTGCCTCTCTCCGATTTTCCTGAACGGCTGAAAGCTCTGAGTCATGTTTTTTTAGAGCAAGGGGCTAGCGTCAAAGAGCATGAAGTGACTGACGCGTTTGTTCACGGACGTTTTTGGGTATTATTCCTGCGTGGGATTGAAGCTTGCGACAGCGCAGAACGCTTGATTGGCGCGTTGATTTCCATTCCTCTCTCTGAGAGAATGCCTCTACCAACGGATGTCTATTACTTAGACCAGATAATTGGCCTGGAGGTCTACACTGTAAATAGCGTTTACCTTGGCCGTGTACGGGAAGTGCTGCAGACCGGCAGCAATGATGTGTACGTGGTCAAAGATGAGAAAGAGGGAAGTCGTGAAACACTGATCCCCGCGCTTAAAACGGTGGTACAAATTGACCTTCGCCTAGGCCGTATCCTGGTGGATCCCCCTGAGGGGCTCTTGTGAGGTGAATCGGTTGCGCATTGACATTATAACAATCTTTCCGGGAATGTTTACTGCTTTAGAATCAAGCATAGTCCGTCGGGCGGTAGAAGCGGGACAGGTAGAAATCGAGATTACAGATTTACGCTGCTTTGCGAACAATAAACATCGGAATGTGGATGATTATCCGTACGGCGGAGGTCCGGGAATGGTGATGCAGCCCGCACCGTTTTTTCTGACACTGGAACATTTACAGGCCAGTGATGAGCGGCGGGGCCCTGTTATCCTTCTCTCACCCCGGGGCAGACGGTTTTGCCAAGCGAAAGCTTGCGAGCTGGCAAAAAATAGGCGTTTGTTTCTGCTTTGCGGACACTATGAAGGCGTCGATCAGCGAGTGCAAGATGTGCTGGTGGATGAAGAAATCTCTTTGGGAGATTTTGTGCTTACCGGCGGGGAAATTCCCGCCATGGCTGTTGCCGATGCAGTAGTCAGACTTCTGCCAGGAGTGCTGCCGGCAGAATCAACGCTGCAAGAATCTTTTAGCGAAGGGCTATTGGAGTACCCGCAATATACGCGGCCAGCCGAGTTTCGCGGCATGTCTGTGCCTGATGTGCTGTTGTCCGGTAACCATGAAAAAATTCGTCGCTGGCGCCGGGAACAGGCTCTATTACAGACATTGCGCAGCCGTCCGGAACTTTTGCAGACGGCCAAGCTGACGGCGGAAGAAAGACGAATACTCCTTGATGAGGCAATCCGTCTCGGCATCGAGCTCTAATGAGTAATTGTCATCTTAAATTTTCGTTAACGCTTACCTTACTAAATGTTTTAGGACGAAAGGAGGACAAAAATGGATATCATCAGTCAGATAGAAGCAGAGCAAAGCAAAAAAGATTTGCCGCAGATTGCGCCTGGGGACACAGTACGTGTACACGTTAAAGTCGTGGAAGGAACTCGCGAGCGCACGCAGATATTTGAAGGCGTTATTATTAAACGTCAAGGCGGAGGCTTGCGTGAGACATTTACTGTGCGCCGGATTAGCTACGGCATTGGTGTGGAAAGGACATTCCCGCTTCATTCTCCCAAAATAGAGAGGCTGGAAATAATGCGCCACGGTGTTGTGCGGCGGGCCAAACTGTACTATCTTAGGAAATTGACAGGCAAGGCTGCACGCATTAAGGAAAAACGCTACTAAAAAAAGTGGACTGTGTTACAGTCCCTTTTTTTGCTGCCATTAGTTTTACAACGGGAGAGGAAGAACAAAATGTGTGATTCAGGGAAGAAGGAAGTGTGGGAATGGATTAAATCCGTTCTTGTGGCCGTTATTTTGGCACTTGTTATCCGGGCATTCCTAGTAGAGGTTTTTCTGGTGCAGGGTCAGTCGATGTTGCCTACACTTCACGATAGGGAGCGGCTAGTTGTCAGCAAAGTCCAGTACTATTTCCGCCAGCCTTTACCCGGTGAAATAGTTGTATTTGAGGCTACCGTTGAGAGAGACTTTATCAAGCGCGTTATTGCTGTTGCCGGCGATGAAGTGCGCATTGAGCCTGAGGGTGTCTATGTCAACGGTGAGCTAATCGAGGAGCCATACGTTCTGGAAAGAGCTAGGGAACCTTTCGGTCCGGTGGTGATTCCTGATGGTTCAGTGTTTGTCATGGGCGACAACCGCAATAATAGTATGGACAGCCGCCATCCCAGCGTGGGCCTAGTCTCGTTGAATCAGCTCAAAGGAAAAGCCGTATTGGTGTTTTGGCCGCTGGAAAGCATACGTATTGTCCAACACCGCTAAAAGGCAGGTTATCTCATGGATGTGCAATGGTATCCCGGCCAGATGGCCAAAGCAAAAAGAGTGTTGCGTGAAAACCTCAAGCTGGTGGATGCAGTGATTGAAGTATTGGATGCTCGTCTGCCCGCTTCCAGCCGCAATCCGGATATCCGTGAAATACTGGAAAGACGCCCGGTAGTAGCGGTATTGACTCGCCCTGATCTGGCAGACCCTTCTCAGACTGCAGCTTGGTTGCACAGCTTGCGGGAAGACTATTTTGCTGTGGTCGCGGCAAATGGCAGCACCGGGGAAGGCATAAAAAAATTATTGCAGTTGTTAAGGACTTTGCCCCGCCGGCGAAAACACGGGCAACGTCCTTTGCGTTTGATTATTATAGGTATCCCTAATGTTGGCAAATCATCGCTGATCAACCGGCTGATCGGCCGCAGCGCTACTCAGACCGGCGATAAGCCCGGCATTACCAAGCAGCCGCAATGGGTGCGTCTGCAGGCAGGTCTGGAGCTCTTAGATACACCGGGGATGCTTTGGCCGAAAATCAGCTGCAAAAAACAGGCTTTCAGACTTGCTGCCGCCGGCGCGGTGAAAGATGAAATTCTCGACCCGGTGGAATTAGGGATTGAGTTGCTCTCTTTCATGCGGCGGCATTTTTGGCAACAACTGCAGCAGCGCTATGGTTTGGAAAACTCTGCTGCCGGTGCCCGGGAGATTTTGGCTGATATTGCCAAGCGCCGTGGCTGTCTGCTCAAAGGCGGCGCTGTTGATCTGGAAGCGGCGTCACGACTGTTTGTCAAAGACTTGCGCGAGGGACGACTTGGGCGAATAACTTTGGAGAAACCGGGAGAACAGGAAGATGAAGCTGAGGAACTTTGCCAAGATGACGGTCGAGGAGATTTGCTGCTCACTGAGTGAAGCGGCTCCAAGCGGCGATGAACTTATGCGTCTCTCTGCAGACAGGCGCACAGGTGCGCGACGCCTGGCTGAACGCCACATGGCAAGAAGTGTGCGTCAACGGCGCGAGAGTGAGCGCCTAAGTGCGATGCTTAGCTATGAGCGGGCCGCCCGGGAGAATGGATTTGTTACTATTGCCGGAGTTGACGAGGCAGGTCGAGGCCCGCTAGCCGGTCCGGTAGTGGCGGCAGCCGTCATTCTGTCGGAAAATTTTTATTTGCCCGGCTTGAATGATTCAAAGAAAGTGCGCCCCGCAAAAAGGGAAGAGCTTTACCTCTCGATTACTAAAGCTGCCAGAGCTTGGTCTGTGGCTGTGGGTGAGGTGGCGGAAATTGACAATTATAATATTCTCGTCGCAAGCAAATTAGCGATGGGCAGGGCGTTAGCCTCTTTAGCCGTTATCCCGGATTTTGTTTTGTTAGATGCACTGGAGCTGGAGGGTTTGCCTGTTCCGCAGCTCGGCATCATCCGTGGCGACAGTCTTTCCCTTTCCGTCGCAGCCGCTTCAATTATCGCCAAAGTTACCAGGGATCGCTGGATGTGTGAAACAGACAAGCTGTTCCCCGGCTATGGATTTGCAGTGCATAAAGGATATCCAACAGCATTGCACCGCCGGGCAATTGCTAAACTTGGACCTTGTTCGCTGCACCGCAAATCATTTCTGCTTCTGCCGGAGGAAAAATGATGAAATTGCTGGGGAAAAAAGGTGAAGAACTTGCTGCCGCTTACCTGGCAGGTCGGGGCTATGTGATTTTAGCACGGAACTGGTGCTGCCAAAGCGGTGAGCTGGACATGGTAGCGAAGGATGGCGATACGCTTGTATTTATTGAAGTAAAGACCAGGCGCTCCGCTCTCTGCGGTTCTCCGGCAGAAGCGGTGGACGCGAGAAAACAGGAAAGAGTGCGTCTTGTCGCTCGTCATTATTTGTATGAAAATAGAACCGGCGCTGCAAAGTATCGCTTCGACGTGGTGGCAGTTAATGTTACCGATAATACTATTAAGATTATTAAGGATGCTTTCTAGTATTTGCTTGACCGCTTTTTTTTTAGGCATGTCTTGGTATTGCGGAGAGTCTGAGCGAATTTCTGGGTATCCGGCAGGTAACCGGCACGGCAATAAAGTATCATCTCTTAAGCAGAGACAGGACAAGCTTACCCTCTTTGCCTAAGTTTACATAACATGTTATTATTAGAACATGCGTAGCAAGCCGAATCCCCCTAATAAGAGGGGGTACGGGGGACCCGCGATAGTGGGGTGAAACCTTTAAAAGAGGTGGGGCACTCCTGCCCAAGCCCGTCAGCTAACCCCGAAGGCGAAAAGGAGGAATACGTATGTTTAGCAAAAAAAAGGTGAGCAATTTTTTAATTGTCACACTAATTGTCTTACTCACTGTCGGAGCAACGGCAGAAGCCGCGACACTCGGGAGTCGTCCTATCCTAATGGGTGCCCGCGGTCAGGATGTGCAGGAATTGCAAATGTTCCTTAATGAAAAAGGCTATCGGGAAGGGCATATTGACGGTGTTTTTGGTCCGCTGACCAGTGCCAGCCTAATGCGCTTCCAAGCAGAAAACGGATTGCCGGCTAACGGGTTAGCAGACAAAGAAACGATTAATTTGATTAAGGAAATGATTGGCAAAGCGACAGAAGCTTCTGCTGCAGCAGCAGCGGCGGACGAATTTAATTTTACTGCGGTCGAGCTGGATCTGTTTGCCAGGATTGTGTATGCGGAAGCGTCAGGAGAAGGATTTGCAGGGCAGGTGGCTGTGGCTGCTTCAATTCTGAATCGAATTCGCAGTGAATTGTTTCCTGACACCTTGAGCGCCGTTGTCTTTCAGGTGGTGGGCGGCAGCTATCAATATAGTCCTGTGCTTGACGGACGGATTAATCTGCCCGCCGGAGAGTCTGTCAAACGTGCTATAGCGGAAGCATTAAGCGGCACTGATCCAACGGGCGGGGCCACAGGGTTTTACAATCCGGCTAAGACTAGTAACCAGTGGGTCCGGAGCCGTCCGGTAACTGTAACTATCGGCAATCATGTTTTCTTTAAGTAAAAAGCGGGAGCATTATGCTCCCGCTTTTTAGTAGCATAGGAAATTATATCTTTCAGGGAAGCTACGATCCTATGCTTGGGGGTTTGTAAGGGGGTGTGCCCCCTTACTCTTGCGGGGTGCTCAGGGCCCGCAGGCCCGCCG
>Ga0208491_10010_pt1 | contig 100621 bp, 85 predicted proteins | sample SubbioCSW11_NovA_FD_184819 | JGI IMG/M metagenome (GOLD analysis project Ga0208491, IMG submission 184819) | Serpentinite rock and fluid subsurface biosphere microbial communities from McLaughlin Reserve, California, USA - CR11_CSW11_NovA (SPAdes) | ecosystem: Environmental > Terrestrial > Deep...
CGGCCCGCCGACCTGCGACCCTTGCCCGGTATGTTCACCTTCCTGCCCGCATTCGGCGTCCTCAGCTCGGCCTACATGGCCGCCGGGATGACCTCTCGCGCGCGCCGACCGGAACCCCGCCTTCTCGCTGGGTAACCGGTCTGTTTCGCTTTTCCGAAACCACCAACGCCCAGCCTCGCGCTGGGCGTTGGCGTTTTGCGTCCCGGATTCGTTTGGAGCCTTAGTGATGAAGCATTTCCTGAACACCCAGGACTGGTCCCGCGCCGAGCTGGACGCCGTCCTCGACGAGGCCGCAGCCTTCAAGGCCAGCCGGTTCGGCCAGCAGATGGCCGGTCGGAGCATCGCGCTCGTGTTCTTCAACCCCTCGCTGCGCACCCGCACCAGCTTCGAGATCGGCGCCTGGCAGATGGGCGGCCACGCCGTGGTGCTGGCCCCGGGCAAGGACGCCTGGCCGATTGAATTCGAGGTCGGCACGGTGATGGACGGCGACACCGAGGAGCACATCGCCGAGGTGGCGCGGGTGCTCTCCCGCTACGTCGACCTGATCGGCGTGCGCGCCTTCCCGAAGTTCGTCGACTGGACGCTGGACCGCGAGGATACGGTGCTGCGTGGCTTCGCCCGCCACGCCACGGTGCCGGTGATCAACCTTGAGACCATCACCCACCCCTGCCAGGAACTGGCCCATGCGCTGACCCTTCGCGAACGCTTCGGGGCCGACCTGCGCGGCCGCAAGTACGTGCTGACCTGGACCTACCACCCGAAGGCCTTGAACACCGCGGTCGCCAATTCGGCCCTGACCATCGCCACCCGGCTGGGCATGGACGTGACCCTGCTCTGCCCGAACCCGCAGTACCTGCTCGACGAGCGCTACATGGGCTGGGCGCAGCAAAACATCGCCGAGAGCGGCGGCTCGCTTACCGTGTCGCACGATATCGAGGCGGCTTACCGGGATGCCGATGTGGTCTATGCCAAGAGCTGGGGGGCCTTGCCTTTTTTCGGCAACTGGACGGCCGAGCAGCCGGTGCGCGAGCGTTATCGGCATTTCATCGTCGACGAGGCCAAGATGGCCCTCACCCGCGACGGCGGGCAAGGCCTGTTCTCGCACTGCCTGCCGCTGCGCCGCAACGTCAAGGCCACCGATGGTGTGATGGATTCGCCGAACTGCATCGCCATCGACGAGGCCGAGAACCGCCTGCACGTGCAGAAGGCCGTGATGGCCCGATTGCTGCGCGGCTGAGCATGGCCGCCTCGATGCTGTCGCAGCCGATGGCTCGCGATGCATCAAGTCAGGCCATCACCCTGTTCCCACGACACCACCGAGTTCCCGACCATGACCCCCAAAATCGTCCTCGCCTTCTCCGGCGGCCTCGACACCAGCTTCTGCGTCCCCTACCTTCAGGAACGCGGCTGGGAAGTCCATACCGTGTTCGCCGACACCGGTGGTGTTGACGCCAAGGAGCGCGCCTGGATCGAAGCCCGCGCCCATGAGCTGAAGGTCGCCAGCCATGTCACCGTGGATGGCGGTCCGGCCATCTGGAACGGATTCGTCAAACCCTTCGTCTGGGCCGGCGAGCCCTACCAGGGCCAGTACCCGCTGCTGGTCTCCGACCGTTACCTGATCGTCGAAGCCGCACTCGCGCGCTGCGCCGAGCTGGGCACGAAAGCCATTGCCCACGGCTGCACCGGCATGGGCAACGACCAGGTGCGTTTCGACCTCGCGATCAAGGCGCTGGGCGATTACGAGATCGTGGCGCCGATCCGCGAGATCCAGAAGGAGCACCGTGAGGTGCGCGCCTACGAGCAGGCCTATCTGGAGGCCCGCGGCTTTGCGGTGCGGCCCAAGCAGATGAGCTACACGATCAACGAGAACCTGCTCGGCGTGACCATGAGCGGCGGCGAGATCGACCGCTGGGAAGCGCCGGGCCCGGGTGCGAAGGGCTGGTGCGCGCCGCGCAGCGCGTGGCCGACCACGCCGCTCGAGCTCACGCTCGGCTTCACCAACGGCGAAGCAGTGACGCTGAACGGCGAAGCCCTGCCGGGCCACGTGATCCTCGCCCAGCTCAACGCCGCACTCGCAGCCTATGGCGTCGGTCGCGGCCTCTACACCGGTGATACGACGATCGGGCTCAAGGGCCGCATCATTTTCGAGGCACCGGGCCTCACCGCACTGCTCACGGCGCATCGTGCGCTGGAAGAAGCCGTGCTGACCAAGAACCAGAACCGCTTCAAGCCCGAGATCGGCCGCAAGTGGACTGAACTCGTCTACGAAGGCTTCTTCCACGACCCGCTGAAGGCCGACATCGAAGCCTTTCTCGCCTCCTCGCAGCGCACGGTCAACGGCACGGTGACCCTGCGCACCGAGGGCGGCCGCGTGGATGCGGTGGCCATCTCCTCCAAGCACATCCTCAACGCCAAGGGCGCGACCTACGCGCAGGCCGCGGACTGGGGCGTGGCCGAGGCCGAGGGCTTCATCCGCCTGTACGGGATGAGCAGCACGCTGTGGGCCGAGGTGAACCGGTGAGCGAGGCCCTCGCGAGCACGCTGAAGCATCTGGAGACGCTGGTCGGCTTCGACACGCGCAACCCGCCGCGGGCCATCGGCACCGGCGGCATGTTCGATTACCTGCAGGCCAAGCTGCCGGGCTTCCGCTTCGAGCTCACCGATTTCGGCGCCGGCGCGGTGGCCCTGCTGGCGGTGCGCGGAAACCCGAAGCGCGTGTTCAACGTGCATATGGACACCGTGCCGGATTCACCGGCGTGGACGGCCAGCCCGCACGCGCTGCGGGTGACGGCAGATCGCGCCATCGGCCTCGGTGTCTGCGACATCAAGGGTGCGGCGGCGGCGATGCTGACCGCAGCGAACGCGACGACAGGCGACGCGGCTTTCCTGTTCACCACCGACGAAGAAGCCAACGATGCCCGCTGCATTGCCGGTTTTCTGGCCCAGGACCACGGGTTCACCGAAGCCGTCGTCGCCGAGCCCACGAACTGCGAGGCCGTGCTCGCGCATCGCGGCATCGCCTCGGTGTTGATGAAGTTCCAAGGCCAGGCCGGCCATGCCTCGGCAGCGAACGCCCTGAAGCTCTCGGCCCTGCACCAGGCCATCCACTGGGGCGAGGCGGCGCTGGCCTTCGTCGAATCGCAGGCGCACCAGCGCTTCGGCGGCCTGACCGGGCTGCGGTTCAACATTGGGCGCGTGGAAGGCGGCATCAAGGCCAACATGATCGCGCCGAGCGCCGAAGTGCGCTTTGGATTCCGTCCGCTGCCGTCGATGGACACGGCGCAGCTGCACGCGCACTTCAAGGGTCTTGCCGACGCCGCTGCGCTCGCGCACTACGAACCGACCTTCTACGGTCCGTCGCTGCCGGCGGGTGACGTGGCGCAGGCCGAGGGCAAGCGCCTCGCCGCGCGGGATCTGGCTGATGAACTCGGCCTGCCGATCGGCAACGCCGTCGACTTCTGGACGGAAGCCAGCCTGTTCTCGCAGGCCGGCATGACCGCCCTCGTGTTCGGCCCGGGCGACATCGCCCAGGCCCACACCGCCGACGAGTGGGTCGCGCTCGACCAGCTCAGCACCTACACCGATCATCTGACTCGACTGTTCTCGCGGCCATGACCGACCTGCGCACCACGATCGTCCGCCTGCTCTCCAATATGGCGAGTGCCAAGGAGATCCAGCAGTACCTGAAGCGTTTCAGCTCGGTGGACGCCGCGCGCTTCGCCGTCGTCAAGGTCGGCGGCGCGATCCTGCGCGACGACATGGAATCGCTGGTGTCCTCGTTGTCCTTCCTGCAGCAGGTGGGCCTCACCCCCGTGGTCATCCACGGCGCCGGCCCGCAGCTGGACGAGGCGATGGCCACGGCCGGCATCACCAAGCAGACCATCGACGGCCTGCGCGTGACGCCGCCCGAGGTGCTGGCCGTGGTGCGCCGCGTGCTGGTGCGCGAGAACCTGCGCCTCGTCGATGCCCTGCAGGAGGCCGGTGTGCGCGCGACCTCGATCCAGACCGGCGTGTTCGAAGCCGAGTTTGTCGATCGCGAGCGACTCGGCCTGGTGGGGGATGTGGTGCGGGTCGAGCGCGACGGTGTGGAGGCCGCGATCCGCGCCAACTCCATCCCGGTGATCTGCTCGCTCGGCGAGACGATGGACGGCCAGATCGTCAACATCAACGCCGACTGGGCGGCGAACGAACTGGTGAAGACGCTGCAGCCCTACAAGATCATCTTCCTCACCGGCACGGGCGGCCTGTTGGACGGGGAAGGGCGCCTGATCGACTCGATCAACCTCAGCACCGACCGCGAACGGCTGATGACCGCCCCCTGGTTGGGGGGTGGCATGCGGCTGAAGATCGAACAGATCGCCGACCTGCTCGATGCGCTGCCGCCGTCCTCGTCGGTGTCGATCACCAAGCCTGATGAACTGGCCAAGGAGCTGTTCACGCATCGCGGCTCGGGCACGCTGGTGCGCCGTGGCGAGGCCATCCATGCCCACAGCCGCTGGGCCGATCTTGACCTGCCGCGTCTGAGGCAGCTGATCGAATCCGGCTTCGGTCGCGCCCTCACCCCCGACTACTTCGACACCACGCGCCCCTGGCGCATCTACGTCTCGGCGAACTACCGCGCCGCACTCATCCTGACCGAGGAAAACGGCATTCCGCACCTCGACAAGTTCGCTGTGGCGGACGATGCCAAGGGCGAGGGTCTCGGCCGCGCCGCCTGGGACGTGATGCGGGCCGAGACGCCGCGGCTGTTCTGGCGTTCGCGCAGCACCAACCCGATCAACGATTTCTACTTCGACCAGTCGGAAGGCGCGCTCAAGGGCGAGCCGTGGACGGTGTTCTGGTACGGCCTCGAGGGCTTCGACGAGATCCGCTTCGCCGTCGAGCACTGCCGCACCCGGCCGGCCACCCTGAAACTCGGAGCGGCAGCGTGAGCGTGAAACGGATCGGCCTGGTTGGTGCACGCGGCCATGTCGGCAGCGAGTTGATCCGCCTGCTCGCTGCGCATCCGGGCTTCGAGATCGCTTTCGTCTCGTCGCGCGAGCGCGAGGGCCAGCGCCTTGCCGACCACGAGCCGGCCTACGCCGGCGAGCTGCGCTACGTGAACTTCGACGCTGCCGCCGTCGCGTCGAGCGGCGTCGATGCCGTGGTGCTGGGCCTGCCGAACGGCTTGGCGCTTCCTTTCGTCGCCGCGATCGATGGCGCTGAACCGCAGACGGTGGTGGTCGATCTTTCCGCCGATTTCCGCTTCGATCCGGCCTGGGTTTACGGCCTGCCGGAGCGCAGCCGGGCCAAGCTCCGGGGCGCCACGCGGATCAGCAACCCCGGCTGCTACGCCACTGCGATGCAGCTGGCCCTGCTGCCGGTGCTCGATCTGCTCGACGGCCCGGCGCAGTGCTTCGGGGTCTCCGGCTACAGCGGTGCCGGCACCACGCCGAGCGACAAGAACAACCCTGCCAAGCTGCACGACAACCTGATGCCCTATGCGCTGGTGGGCCACGTGCACGAGCGCGAGGTGACCCGGCACCTGGGTCATCCGGTCGAGTTCATGCCGCATGTCGCACCGTATTTCCGCGGCATCACGATGACGGTGAACGCGTACCTGCGCGAGCCGGTCGCGCTCGATGCGATTCGCGCACGCTACGCCCACGCCTACGCTGATGAGCCGCTGCTGCGCTTGCTCGATGCGGCGCCGTGGGTGTCGGGCATCACCGGTCGCCACGGCGTCGAGATCGGCGGTTTCACCCTTTCCGAGGATGGTCGCCGGCTCGTCCTCGTCGCCACGCTCGACAATCTGCTGAAGGGCGCGGCAACGCAGGCCCTGCAGAACCTCAACCTCGCCTTCGGCCTGCCGGAGTCGATGGGTCTCGCGATGGAGCACGCATGAACACCCCCTTGTGGGCCAAGCCCGGTATCGACATCGACGCCGACATCCAGCGTTTCCTTGCCGGTGACGATGTCATCCTCGACCGCGAGTTCATCCGCTGCGACATCGAGGCCAGTGCCGCCCACGCCGAAGGCCTGCAGCGCATCGGCCTGCTGACGCAGGATGAGCTGAGTGCGCTCTTGCAGGGCCTTGCCGCGCTGGACGCGGAACTGGCGGACGGACGTTATGTGCTGGATGCCCCGCACGAGGACATGCATTCGGCGATCGAGGCTCGATTGATCGAGGAGCTGGGTGAGGTCGGCAAGAAGATCCATGCCGGCCGCAGCCGCAACGACCAGGTGCTGGTCGCCACGCGGCTCTGGCTGCGGCGCCGTTTGCAGGAGGCCGCCGGGCTGTGCCGGGCCGCTGCGATCATCGCTCTCGATCGTGCCGCGGCCGAGGCCCTGTTGCCCCTGCCGGGCTACACCCACCTGCAGCGGGCGATGGTCAGCAGTGCCGGCATGTGGTGGGCAGGTTTCGCCGAAGGCTTCCTCGACGATATCGAGCGCCTGCAGGCGACGGCGCACTGGATCGACGCCAACCCGCTCGGTTCGGCAGCCGGCTACGGTGTGAACTTGCCGCTGGACCGCGAGCACAGCACCCGCGCGCTGGGCTTTGGGCGCCTGCAGGTGGCGGCCACCGCCGCCCAGCTCTCGCGCGGCAAGTTCGAACTGGCGGCCTTGGAGGCGCTGGGCTCGGCCCTGCTCGATCTGCGCCGGCTGGCCTGGGACCTTTCGCTGTTCACCAGCGCCGAGTTCGGTTTCGTGCGGCTCCCGGACCGCTACACCACCGGCAGTTCGCTGATGCCGAACAAGCGCAACCCCGATGCCATCGAGCTGATGCGCGGCGTCTACGCCTCGGTGGCGGCGGCCAAGACCGAGATCGAGCACCTGCTCTCGCTGCCTTCCGGTTACCACCGCGATCTGCAATTCACCAAGGGCGCGCTGGTGCATGGTTTTGGCCGCGGTCTCGCGGCGCTTGGCCTGTTGCCCGGATTGCTGCGCGAGCTGGTCTGGGTGCCGGAGCGGATGGCGGCGGCGATCGAGCCCTCAATGTTCGCCACCGATCTTGCGGTGGAGCTCACGCGGGCCGGTCGGCCATTCCGCGACGCTTACCGCGATGCCGCCGATCCGGCGCGCTGGGCCGAACGCGACCCGCAGGCCAGCCTGGCCGAACGCCGTTCACCGGGCGCGGCGGCCGATCTGCGCCTCGACCTCCTGCACGCGCGCCTGCAAGAACTCATGCCCGACTGATCAGGGCGGCTCAGCCGAAGGCGCTTGGCTCACGCGGGCCGGCGCGCCGACTCTCCAGCGCATCCCGCACCCGGTTCATGGCCTCGCCGATGTGGTCGTGTGCCGGAGGCTCGGTCTTGACTGCGGGCGTGCCGAGTCCGAGCGCCGCCTGCAGGTCGGCATAGCCGGCCTGCGCCGGCAACTGGTTGAGGGCAGCGATGATGCGGTTGACAGCATCGATCGTCGGTTGCAATTCGCTGGCCCGACGGCGGGCTAAGTCCAGATTGCCGCCCAGCGCCTGCACCAGCGATGCCCAGGGCGAGGCGCCTGCGGTGGGACCCGCCAGAACCGCCACCCAGCGTTCAGCGTCATGCCAACTGCTCCGGGGGTCGATCCGGCCGCGCAGGGAAATCTCGTGGACCGCCACCGGGGCCAGTGGGACCAGCGGGGTGTGGGCCATCATCCATGCCTCCGTATGTCAAGACCAGTAAAGTGTGAACTGTCTCACACTTTGTTGCGCTGCGGGTGAAGGTTGGGCCGGAAACGACAAAGCCCGCCGGAGGGCGGGCTTTGTGATGCTGCGATTGGTCGGGGAGACAGGATTTGAACCTGCGACTTCTACGTCCCGAACGTAGCGCTCTACCAGGCTGAGCTACACCCCGACGGGAGCTCATTAGAATAGTCCGTGAAGCTGTGCTTGGCAAGCCTTGGCGTGGGTCGCGCCGCGCCATCCGGGCATTCTGCGAGAATGTCGGGCTGCCGCCATCCCTATGGCCGTTCTAGCCCGGAGAAGCCCCGCGTGATCAAACCCCGCACCCCGCCTGGTGTCCTCGAGCTGTTGCCGCGCGAGCAGATCGCCTTCCAGCGCATGCTCGACGTGATCCGCCGCAACTACGAACGCTTCGGATTCCTGCCGGTGGAAACGCCGGTGTTCGAGCTTACGGACGTGCTGCTGACCAAGAGCGGTGGTGAGACCGAGCGGCAGGTGTACTTCGCGCAGTCGACCGGCGCGCTCGAGAAGAGGGACGACGGCCTGCCGGAACTGGCGCTGCGCTTCGACCTCACCGTGCCGCTGGCGCGCTATGTCGCCGAACACGAACACGAACTGGCGTTCCCGTTCCGCCGCTACCAGATGCAGCGCGTGTACCGCGGCGAGCGCCAGCAGCGTGGCCGCTTCCGCGAGTTCTACCAGTGCGACATCGATGTGATCGGCAAGGACGCGCTGTCGGTGCGCTTCGATGCCGAGATGCCGGCGGTGATCCATGCCGTGTTCAGCGAGCTCGGCATCGGCCAATTCACCATCCAGATGAACAACCGCAAGCTGATGCGCGGCTTCTTCGAGCGCCTCGGTGTGGCTGACGGTGCGCTGCAGATGGCGGTGCTGCGCGAGGTCGACAAGATCGACAAGCGCGGGGTGGATGCCGTGCGCGACACGCTGGCCGGCGAAGGCTTTGGCCTGTCGGCCGAGACGGTCGCGAAGATCCTCGCCTTCGTTTCGGTGCGCTCGACGAGCCATGCCGATGCCCTGGCCCAGCTCGATGCGCTGGGCGGCGGCAATGCCACCTTGGAGCAGGGCGTGGCCGAGTTGCGCGAGGTGCTGGCGCTGGTGAGGGCGCTGGGCGTGCCCGAGGCCGACTACGCCATCAACTTCTCGATCGCCCGCGGCCTCGATTACTACACCGGCACCGTCTACGAGACCACGCTGGATGCGCATCCGCAGATTGGTTCGATCTGCTCGGGCGGCCGCTACGACAACCTCGCCAGCCATTACACCAAGTCGCACCTGCCCGGTGTGGGCATCTCGATCGGCGTCACTCGGCTGTTCTGGCAGCTGCGCGAGGCTGGGCTGGTGGGCAGTGTCGAGAGCAGCGTCGAGTGCCTGGTGGCACTGATGGACGACGCGGCCTTGGGCGACGCGCTGGCGCTGGGCAACCGGCTGCGTGCCGGTGGCATCAACACCGAGGTGCAACTGGAGGCGAAGAAACTCGCCAAGCAGTTCCAGTACGCCGACCGCGCCGGCATCCGCTTCGTGCTGCTGCGTGGCGAGGACGAGCGCGCCGCGGGCACGGTGGCGGTCAAGGACCTGCGCCGCAACGAGCAGTTCGCTGTGGCGGAAACCGAACTGGTCGCCGCGCTGAAGGTCGAACTGGCGCAGCAACGTGCACTGGCGGGGCGCTGAGATGACTGGATCGACCTCGCCGGTCCATCTGGACGGCGCTTCGCTGAGTCGGCAACAGGTGATCGCCGTTGCCCGCGGGGCAAGCGTGCTGCTCGATCCGGCACAGCTCCTGCGGGTGCAGCGCACCGCCGATTTCCTGGCCGAACAGGTGCGGAAACAGGAACCGCTGTACGGCGTCTCCACCGGGTTCGGCAGCAATGCCGACCGCCTGCTCGGTGCGCATCGCCTGCGTGGCGATCAGGGTGCGCAAACGAGCCTGCACGAAGAACTGCAGGAGAACCTGATCACCACGCACGCGGTCTGCATCGGCGAGCCCTTCGCCGAGGACGTGGTGCGGGCGATGCTGGTGATCCGCATCAACACCCTGATGAAGGGCCACTCCGGGGTGCGCGCCAGCACACTCGAAGCCTACGCGGCGATGCTCAATGCCGGCATCGTGCCGGTGGTGCCCAAGCTCGGCTCGGTCGGTGCCAGCGGCGATCTGGCACCGCTTTCGCACTTGGCCATCGTGCTGCTGGGGCAGGGCGAGGCCTACTTCCACGGTGAGCGACTGCCCGGCGGCGAAGCCCTGAAGCGCGCCGGTCTGGAACCGATCCGGCTCTCGTACAAGGAAGGGCTCGCGCTGAACAACGGCACCGCGCAGATGCTGGCCACCGCCGTGCTCTGCGCCGAACGGCTGGAGAAGCTGGTCGATCTCGCCGACCGCTGCGCGGCCATGACGATCGAGGCCTTCGCCGGCCGCCGTCGCGCCTTCGATGCCCATGTGCACGCGCTGCGTCCGCACCCGGGGCAGGTGGCCAGCGCCGCCAAGCTGCAAGCCCTGCTCGAGGACTCGACGCTGGCCGATATCGCCTACCACCTGGTGCCCAAGGCGCTGCCCTGGCGGCCATCGAGCTGGCCGAATGCCGAACTCGCCAAGCTGCGCTTCGACATCGGCTGGGACTGGGTGCCGGCCGACCAGCGCCATGGTCGCGAACGTTTCTACGAACGCTTCAAGCCCTTCCGCGGCGGCAAGAAACACCAGCCGCAGGACAGCTACAGCCTGCGCTGCGTGCCGCAGGTGCACGGTGCGGTGCGCGATGCACTGGCCCAGTTGCAGCGCGTCATCGATGTCGAACTCAATGCCGTCACCGACAACCCGCTGATCTTCCCGGACCTCGATGGTGCGAAATACATCGAAGATCAGGTCGTTTCCGCCGGCCACTTCCACGGCATGCCGATCGCGCTGGCGATGAGCTACGTCAAGGCCGCCATCCCCGTGCTGGCCTCGATCTCGGAGCGCCGGCTCAACAAGCTGCTCGACCCGGCCACCAACGACGGCCTGCCGGCTTTCCTGATCGGCAACGAGGACGGCACCGAGTCCGGTCTGATGATCGTGCAATACACCGCCGCGGCCATCGTCAACGACCTCGCCTCGCGGGCGCATCCGGCCACGGTCTACTCGGTACCGACCAGCGCCAACGCCGAGGATCACGTTTCGATGGGTGCCAACGAAGGCCGCCATGTGCTCGACATGAGCGCCGATCTCGGCAAGGTGCTGGCGCTGGAGTTGATGACCGCCGCGCAGGCGCTGGATTTCCGCCGCGACATGATCGAAGCCGCACGCCGGCTCGCCCGCGAGGCCGACCTCGCCACCTTCGCGGCCAAGGTGGGCAACGCACCGCCCGATCCGCACCCGCAGCGCCCCGCTTTCCTCGCCGAGTGCGAGGCCTTGCGCGCCGAACTGGCCGCGGCACCGGCGTTCCGGCCCGGTAGCGACGTGGCGGCACTGCACGCCGACTTCCGCCGGCAGGTGGCCTTTCTCGGCACCGACCGCGCGCTCGACGGCGATGTCGCCGCCGCCGTGCGTTTCGTCGAGGACTGGCTGGCGGCTTGATCGCAGGGCACTGCGGCGCCTGTGAGGGCGCCGCGAGCGCGCCGACCGGTACTCAGCGCGGCAGCAGTTCGACCCGGGCGATCTGGCCGTTGCGGGCGTCGGTCAGCACGTAGAGCGCACCGTCCGGGCCCTGACGCACGTCGCGGATGCGCTGGTTCCAGTCATCGAGCAGCACTTCGCGATGACTGACCCGCTCGCCGTCCAGTTCCAAGCGCTCCAGCCGGGTCAGCGCCAGGCCGCCGACGAAGAGATCGTCCTGCCAGGCCGGGAACCGCCCGCCGGTGAGAAAAGCCATGCCCGAAACCCCGATCGAAGGCGTCCACTGGTACAGCGGCTGTTCCATGCCGGCTTTCTCGGTCAGGCCCTCGCCGATGGTGGTGCCGGTGTAGTTGACGCCGAAGGTGATCACCGGCCATCCGTAGTTGCGCCCGGCGCGCGCCACGTTGATCTCGTCGCCGCCGCGTGGCCCGTGTTCGTGGGTCCAGAGCAGGCCGGTGCCGGGGTGCAGGGCCATGCCCTGGATGTTGCGATGGCCGTAGCTGAAAAGGCCAGGATGGGTTCCTACGCGGTCGGCGAAGGGCAGGCCCGGTGCCGGCGTGCCGTCATCGCTGATCCGGAACAACTTGCCCTGGCCGAGGGCCAGGTCCTGCGCGGTGTCCTGCATACCGCGGTCGCCGGTGCCGACGAACAGCTTGCCCTCGCGGTCGAACACCAGCCGGGCGCCGTAGTGGAAGGCGGTGTCGACTTTCGGCGCCTGCCGGAAGATCACTTCCACGCCCTGCAGGGCATTGCCCTCCAGCCGGCCCCGGGCCACGGCCGTACCGGAACCGCCGCTGCCCGGCTCCGAGAAGCTGAGGTAGACCAGCCGGTTCTCGGCGAAACGCGGGTGCAGTACCACATCGAGCAGGCCGCCTTGGCCGCGGGCGCGCACCCTCGGCAGGCCACTGACGGGTGCCGAGAGTTGGCCGTCGGCGCTGACGATACGCAAGCGGCCGGGGCGCTCGGTGACCAGCATCCGGCCATCGGGCAGGAAGGCGAGTCCCCAGGGGTGTTCGAGGCCATCGGCCACCGTGGTGACGCGCACGCTGCCGTGCTCGCTCGGAAACTCGCGACTCGCGGCGGTGGTAACCGCGCTGCCGAGCAGCAGGGCGAGGGCGAGGGCGAGTGCGGTCGGGGAGCGGGGCATGGGCGTTCCTTGGCGGGGGTGAGGCTGGATGGTCGAAGCTTGCCGCCTTCCGATCAAGTGCGGCAGGGTGAAGAAGACCGGTTGGGTCCGGCAGACGCGGTCACATGCGCCGCCGCGGCACGGCCGGCCCGCGTGCCACTGGCGAAACAGGCGGTGAGCAGGTAACCCCCGGTGGGAGCGTCCCAGTCGAGCATTTCGCCGCAGGCGAACCAGCCGGGCAGGGCGCGAATCGCCAAGCTCGGGTCGATGCCCTCGAGTGCCAGACCGCCGGCCGTGCTGATCGCCTCGGCGATCGGTCGGGCTGCCCGCAAGGTCAGCGGCAGGGCCTTGATCGCGCTGGCGAGTTGCACCGGGTCGGCGAACACCGCCGCAGGCAACAGCTCGCGCAGCAGAGCGGCCTTGACCCCGTCGAGCCTGAGCCGGCGACGCAGGGTTTCGCTCAGGGATCGGCCCGCTCGCGGCTGCGTGAGTGCCTCGCGCACACGTTCGATTGGGCTGCCCGGCAGCAGGTCGAGCTGCAGCCTGGCCCGCCCTTCGCGACGCAGCTGTTCCCGCAGGTCCGGGCCGATGGCGTAGAGCAAACTGCCCTCCAGGCCGTATTCGCTCAGCACGCATTCGCCCTGGCGCAGCCGGGGCTGGCCATCGACCGCGGTCCAGTGGGCGATCACCGGCTTCAAGGGGGCGCCGGCAAAGCCTTGGCGCAGGTGCTCGCTCCAAGGGTGTTCGAAACCGCAGTTCGAGGCCTCCAAGGCCTGCACCGGCACCCCACGTGCGGCGAGCCAGGGCAGCCAAGCGCCGTCCGAGCCGAGCTGCGGCCAACTGCCGCCGCCCAGGGCCAGCACCACCGCCTTGGCTTGCAGTCGGCGTGGCCCCTGCGGCGTGTCGAAGCTGATCGCACCCTCGGCATCGAAGCCCGTCCAGCGGTGCCGCATGTGCAGACGCACGCCCTGCGCCCTGAGGCGCGCAACCCAGGCCCGCAGCAAGGGAGCGGCCTTGAGGTCGCTGGGAAAGACCCGCCCCGAGCTGCCGACGAAGGTCTCGATGCCAAGACCACGGGCCCAGTCGCGCAGGGCGGGGCCGTCGAAGTCGTCCAGCCAATCCGCCACCCGTTCGCCGCCTCGACTGTAGCGGCGGTCGAAGGCAGGTCGGGCTTCGGCGTGGCTGAGGTTGAGGCCGCCGCGCCCAGCGATCAGGAACTTGCGTCCGACCGAGGGCTTGGCCTCGAACAGATCGACCTCGACACCGTCGGCACGTGCCGCCTCCGCCGCCATCAGACCGGCCGGACCACCACCGATCACGACCACGCCGGGGCCGTGCAGGTCGGGAGTCTGCGGCATGCGGTCGATCAGCGCGGGGCTTCGATGCCGACCAGCTCGACTTCGAACAGCAGGGGCTGGTGCGGCGGGATGGTGCGGCCGGCGCCGCGGCGGCCGTAAGCGAGGTCGGCCGGGATGGCCAGTTCGCGGACCTCACCGACCTGCATGCCGAGCACCCCTTCGTCCCAGCCTCGGATGACGCGGCCCTGGCCGAGCGGGAACACCAGCGGTTCGCCGCGGGGTCGCGAGCTGTCGAACTCGGTGCCGCGGCGGCCGGGTTCGCGTTCGTCGTAGAGCCAGCCGGTGTAGTGCACCTGCACCGTGTCGCCACTGCGCGCAATGGCGCCGTCACCGACGCGCAGCACGCGCACTTCGAGTTCGACCGGCGCGCCGCCGGGTGGTGAGCCATCGGGTGCACTGCAGGCGGCAAGAAGAAACAAGAGAGGCAAGAAGATCAGAGTAGAGGCGTAGGCGCGGCGCATCGTGAGCTCAATTTTCGATTAGCGTGATGGAGTCGTTGTCTTTCTGCGGGTGATAGTCGAACACTTCCGTAGCGGCCTGAGCAATGCCTTTGTCGAAGCGATGAACGCACAGATCCAAGCGGCCAAGGCGCGGGCGAAGGGCTACGCCAAAAAGGACGCAGCCTTCTCTTGGCAAATGCCGGTCCAAGGACAAACCAGGCTCATACTCAATCGAGCCGACTTCCACAACCGCCTCCACGGAAGGGCGAATCTTGACCCCAGTCACCTTCCAGCGAGCCCCCTGCCTCGCAATCCTGAAGGCCGGCAGGGAATGCCTCGAGAAAGGGGGCAATTCGTCCCAGTAGAGGTACGCGCCAAGTTCTCCAGCGCGACACGGCGAGCTGGTGAGATCGAACTGCTGGCCTTGCTCAGAGTGGTCGAGAGACGAGCATCAGCTCGACCCTGAGCTTCGCCGATGCAGCCGAGCATCTCCGAAGTGATTCCGCCGGCTCGATCCATGCAGGAGTCGAACAGACGATCTCCAGCGCTCACCGGTCCGGAACCAATCGCTGAGACAACCAGGAGCACGAGCGCGATCCTCATCATGAAATCTCGCCTGTGTGAGCGAAGGAGTGTTCACCAGAGCTGCGATCAATGACGTCGGATGCTGGCGCCGCTTCCGCTTCAGGAGGCTGATTCGGGTGCTCACTCCCCACGCTTCGGCTTGCCCTTAAAGCCCGGTTTGAAGTTGTCGCCCCTGTAACCGCCGGGCTTGAAGCCGGGTTTCTTGGCGAAACGAGGCGGTGCGCCTTCGCCCTCGCCGCTGTCGTCCTTGGTTGGATCGTAGGCCTTGAGCATCAGGGCCTGGCCAGCGACGCGCACCTTCTTCAGATGCGCCATGATTTCCTTCGGCATGCCTTCCGGAAGGTCGACGAGGGTGTCATTGGTGCGGATGTTGATGCGGCCGATGTGCGCGGCGTCGAGGCCGGCCTCGTTGGCGATGGCACCGACGATGTTGCCCGGTTTCACCTGGTGGGCGTGACCCACGGCGATCCAGTAGGTGGCGAAGCCCGACTCCGGTGGGCGCGGCGCGTCGAACTTGGCCGGGCGGGCCTTGGGAGGGCTGTCATCACGTGGCTGGCGCGCTTCCGGGCGCCAGCTCATCGGCTCGCCGCGCGGCTGGCGCGGCGCCTTGTCGAAGTCGGTGCGCTCGCGGCGCTCCGGCCTCTCGCCGCGCTCCTCGCGCTCCATCCGCGGTTCGCGCGCGGCCGGGTCGAGCAGCAGGGGCGCATCGCCCTGCACCAGCCGGGCGAGTGCAGCGGCGATTTCGACCGCCGGCACGTTGTGTTCGGCTTCGTAGCGCTCGACCAGGCTGCGGTAAACGCTGACGTCGTCGAGCTGCCGGGCCTGGGTGATGCGGTCGAGGAAGCGGCTGATGCGCGAGTCGTTCACCGCCTGCACCGAGGGCAGGCTCATCGGCTCGATCGGCTGGCGGGTGGCGCGCTCGATGGCCTTGAGCATGCCGCGCTCTCTGGGGCTGACGAACAGGATGGCCTCGCCGCTGCGTCCGGCGCGGCCAGTCCGGCCGATGCGATGGACGTAGCTTTCGGTGTCGTAGGGGATGTCGTAGTTCAGCACGTGGCTGATGCGCTCGACATCGAGGCCGCGGGCCGCCACGTCGGTGGCGACAAGGATGTCGATCTTGCCGTCTTTCAGCTGCTGGATCGTGCGCTCGCGCTGCGCCTGCTGCACGTCACCGTGGATGGCGGCGGCGGCGAGGCCGCGCGCGGCGAGCTTCTCGGCGAGCTCCTGGGTGGCCTGCTTGGTGCGCGCGAAGACGATCATCGCATCGAAGGTTTCGGCCTCGAGGATGCGGGTCAGCGCATCCAGCTTGTGCAGGCCACTGACCATCCACATGCGCTGGCGGATGTTGGTGGCCGTGGTGGTCTTGGCTTTGATCGCCACTTCGACCGGATTTTTCAGGTAGGTCTGGGCGATGCGCTTGATCGGCGGTGGCATGGTGGCCGAGAACAGCGCGACCTGGCGCTCCGGCGGGGTCTTCTTCAGCACCGCCTCGACATCGTCGATGAAGCCCATCCGCAGCATCTCGTCGGCTTCATCGAGTACCAGCACCTCGAGCTTCGACAGATCGAGCGAACCGCGTTCGAGATGGTCGATGACGCGACCGGGCGTGCCGACCACGACATGCACACCGCGCTTGAGTGCGCCCAACTGCGGGCCGTAGGCCTGTCCGCCGTAGATCGGCAGCACCTGGAAACCGGGGATGAAAGCCGCGTACTTGTGGAAGGCCTCGGCGACCTGGATGGCCAGTTCGCGGGTCGGGGCCAGCACCAGCGCGCCGGGCGCACCGGCCGGGCGCTGGGCGATCCGCGCCAGCACCGGCAGGGCAAAGGCAGCGGTCTTGCCGGTGCCGGTCTGGGCCTGGCCCAGCACATCGCGACCCAGCAGCAAGGGCGGGATGGTGGCGGACTGGATCGGCGAGGGCGACTCGTAACCCACGGCGATGAGCGCCTGCATCAGGCTCTCGGGCAGGACGAGATCGGAAAAGCGCAGCGGCGGCGCTTCGTGGGACTGTTCGGTTTCGGCGCTCATGGCAGCCTCGGGATGCCGGCGCGAAGCCGGACGGGAAGGGCGCGGAGTTTACCCGAGCCCAGGCCTGTCCGCCCCAACGCCAGCCAACCGGATGCCGCTCGGGGCGGCCGCCGCTACAATACCGGCATGCCCCTGCTCACCCTCAATCGCGTCGACTTCCGCGTCGGCGGCCCGCGCCTGCTCGATGGCATCGACCTTGCCATCGAAGCCGGCGAACGCATCGCCCTGATCGGCCGCAACGGTGCCGGCAAGTCCACCTTGCTCAAACTGATCGCCGGTGAAATTCTGCCCGACGACGGCGAGCGCCGCCTCGAGAACGGCGTGCGGGTGGCCCGGCTGGAGCAGGAGGTGCCCGCGCATCTCGAGGGCTCGATTTACGAAGTGGTGGCCGATGGTCTGGGCACGATCGGTCATGACATCGCCGAGTACCACCATCTGAGCCACGCCGACGAGGTCGACCTCGATGCCCTCGGCCGCGTGCAGGCGCGCATCGACGCCGCCGACGGCTGGCGGCTCGAAGTCAAGGTCGAGGCCACCCTGACCAAACTCGGCCTCGACGGCGAACAGGCTTTCAGTGCGCAGTCGGGCGGCCTAAAGCGCCGCGTGCTGCTGGCCCGTGCTTTTGTCGCCGAGCCGCAGATCCTGCTGCTCGACGAGCCCACCAACCACCTCGACATCGCCGCCATCGAAGCGCTGGAAGCCGCGCTGCTCGACTACAAGGGCGCGATCGTCTTCGTCACCCACGACCGGCGCTTTCTCAAGGCGCTCGCCACGCGGATCGTCGAGATCGACCGCGGCAGCCTGAGCAGTTGGCCCGGTGACTGGGCCAACTACCTGCGCCGTCAGGAGGAGCGCGCCCACGCCGAGGCGCAGGAGAACGCCAAGTTCGACAAGCTGCTGGCGCAGGAGGAGGTGTGGATCCGCCAGGGTATCAAGGCGCGCCGCACCCGCGACGAAGGTCGCGTGCGCCGGCTGGAGGCGATGCGCCGCGAGCGCACCGAGCGCCGCGACAAGACCGGCAATGTGCGGATGGCGCTGGCCGAGGGGCAACAGAGCGGCCGCAAGGTGATCGAGACCAAGGGCCTTACCTTCGCGCATGGCGATAAGCTGCTGGTGCGCGACCTCGACCTCACCGTGATGCGCGGTGACCGGATCGGCCTGATCGGCCCGAACGGCAGCGGCAAGACCACGCTGATCAAGCTGCTGCTGGGAAATCTGGCCCCGGACGCCGGCGAAGTGAAACAGGGCACCGGGCTGCAGGTGGCGTATTTCGACCAGTACCGCATGGCCCTGCGCGAGGACTGGAATGCGCTCGACAACGTCTCGCAGGGCGCCGAGTTCGTCGAGGTGGGCGGTACCCGCAAGCACGTGATGGGCTACCTGCAGGACTTCCTGTTCACCCCCGACCGTGCCCGTGCGCCCATCCACAAGCTCAGCGGCGGCGAGCGCAACCGCCTGCTGCTGGCGCGACTTTTTGCTCAACCATCCAACTTGTTGGTGATGGACGAACCCACCAACGACCTCGACGTCGAGACACTCGAACTGCTCGAAGAGCTGCTCGGCGACTACCCCGGCACCCTGCTGCTGGTCAGCCATGACCGCGACTTCATCGACGCGGTGGCGACGTCCACGCTGGTGATGGAAGGCGATGGCCGCGTCGGCGATTACGTTGGCGGCTACACCGACTGGCTGCGCCAGCGGCCTGCCGCGAGTCTCGCGGCAACTGCCGGGGCGGTGGCGAAGCCGGCCGCGCCCCCCGCGGTCGTGGCGACTGTCGCACCTCCCAAGCGCAAGCTCGGCTTCAAGGAGCAGCGCGAACTCGAGGCCCTGCCCGGACGGATCGAGGCGTTGGAGACTGAACTGGCCGACCTCACCGCCACACTTTCGGCGCCGGGCTTCTACGCGAAGGACGCCACCATGCAGGCCGCGCACCACGCACGGATGGTCGCTGTGCAGGCCGAACTGGACACCGTCTACGCTCGCTGGACGGCCCTGGACGCCTGATCCCAAGGCTCGGTCGCGGGGTCGGGGCGGGTACACTGGCGGCTTTCACCCCACGCCCACGACTGCCCCGCATGAGCGCCCCCAACGCCGCCCCCGACGCCGAACTCATCGACCTGACCCAAGCCACTGCCATGACCGACCCCGCCGGGGCGCTACTGGTGGATTTCGTCGAAGCGCTCTACGCGCGCCTACCCGCCGAAGAGCGGGCCCTGCGGCCGGCGGCCGACTGGCTGGCCCTGGCCCGGGGGTTTCTCGATTTCGCCACTGAGCGGCAGGCCGGCCTGCCCAAGCTGCGCCTGTTCAATCCCGACACCGGCACTCATAGCGTGCTGCAGGTGGTCAACGATGACATGCCCTTCCTCGTCGATTCGATCAGCATGGCGCTGGCCGAGCAGGGCATCGGTACCCACCTGCTGGTGCATCCGGTGGTCACGTTGCGCCGAGAGTCGGGGCGTCTGGTGGCGATCGGTGCGGGTGCAGCCGAATCCCTGATGCACGTCGAGATCGACCGCCAGCCGGCTGAGGAACTGCCGGCCCTGCAGGCCCGGCTGGAGGCCGCACTGGCCGATGTGCGCGCTTGCGTGCAGGACTGGTCGGCCATGCGCGAGGTGATGGTACGAGCCGCTGGCGAACTCTCCAGCCGGCCTTTGCCGGTCAACAACGTGGCCCGTGCCGAGGCGCAGGATTTCCTCAACTGGGCGGCCGATAATCACTTCACTTTCCTCGGCTACCGCGAGTACCGGGTCAGTGGCGAGGGTGAGGCGAGGCTGCTGGTGCCGGTCGAGGGCAGCGGACTCGGCCTGATGCGGCACGCGCCCTCGCACGGCCCACGCCCGCTCGGCGAGGTGATGGCACAGCGCCGAAGCGGCGAGCGCGATGTGCTGATCCTGACCAAGACCAATGCCCGTGCCACTGTCCATCGCCCGGGCTACATGGACTACATCGGCGTCCTGGTCTACGACGCCGACGGCAATGCGGTGGCCGAACAGCGCTTCCTCGGCCTCTACACCTCGGGCGCCTACAACCGTCGGCCCTGGGAGATCCCGGTGGTCCGCCGCCGCCACGATCAGATCATGGAACGCTCCGGCCTCGCGCCGGGCAGCCACAGCGGCAAGGCCCTGCGCCACATCCTCGACACCCTGCCGCGTGACGAGCTGTTCCAGGCCTCGACCGACGAGCTTTTTGCCACGGCGATGGGCATCCTCGCCCTGCACGAACGCCCGCGCAGCCGGCTGTTTCTGCGCCGCGACCGCTACGGCCGCTTCTTCACTGCACTCGTTTACATCCCGCGCGACCGATTCAGCGGTGAAGTTCGCAGTCGCATCGAAACCTTGTTGCGCGAAGCCCTTCAGGGCGACCGCCTCGATTCCAGCATCCACATCGGCAGCTCACCGCTGGCGCAGATGTACCTGGTGGTGCGCCCGGACGCTGGCACCCGGGTCGATGCCGACCCGGCGCAACTGGAGCAGCGCATCGCCGCTATCGTCCGCAACTGGTCCGACGGCCTGCGCGAGGCGCTGGTGCGCCTGCGCGGCGAGGGTGAGGGCTTGCGGCTGGCACGGCGCTTCGCCAAGGGGCTGCCGCCCGGTTACATGGACGCGGTGCCGCCCGAGGCGGCCGCCGTCGATCTGGTGCAGGCCGATCAGCTGACCAGCGAGATCGACTTGAAGCTCTCGCTCTACAAGGACACCGAGGGCCTGCGCTTCAAGGCGATCCGGCTCGATCGCGCGATCGCCCTCAGTGACGCGCTGCCGATGCTGGAGAACCTCGGTCTGCGCATCCTCTCCGAGCATCCCTACGAGCTCGACAGCGGCGGTCGAACCATCGCCATCCAGGATTTCGTGGTGCAGGCGCAGTGCCCGCTCGATGATCTGGCGAGCGCACAACGCCATTTCGAGGACGCCTTCGCCCATATCTGGCGTGGTGAAGCCGAGAACGACGGGTTCAACCGCCTTGTTCTGGTCGCCGGGATCGACTGGCGGCAAGTGGCGATGCTGCGCGGTTACGCCAAGTACCTGCTGCAGACCGGCGTGCCGTTTTCGCAGGCCTACATGGAAGAAACCCTGGTGCGTTACCCGCAGGTGGCGCAGCTGCTGGTCGAACTCTTTACGGTCCGCTTTGATCCGCGCCTTGAGCACTGCGTCGAAGACCGTGATGCGGCCATCGCTGGCCTCGACGAAGCCATCGGTCAGGCCCTGGAGCAGGTGTCGAGCCTTGACGAGGACCGCATCCTGCGCAGCCTCAAGGCCGTGATTCAAGCCACGCTGCGCACCAGTTTTTTCCAGAGCAAGGGCCGCGATTTCATCAGCTTCAAGTTCGACCCGGCCAAGGTGCCCGACCTGCCGAAGCCCCGGCCTTACCGCGAGATCTTCGTCTACTCCCCATGGGTGGAAGGCGTGCACCTGCGCTTCGGCCCGGTGGCGCGTGGCGGTCTGCGCTGGTCGGACCGCCGTGAGGATTTCCGCACCGAGGTGCTCGGTCTCGTCAAGGCGCAGATGGTCAAGAACACGGTGATCGTGCCGGTCGGCAGTAAGGGCGGTTTCTTCCCGAAACGCCTGCCGCCGGTCAGTGATCGCGACGCCTGGCTGGCCGAGGGCATCGCCAGCTACAAACGCTTCATCAACGGCCTGCTCGACATCACCGACAACATCGTCGAGGGCAGGATAGTGCCGCCGGTGGACGTCGTCCGCCACGATTCGGACGATCCGTACCTGGTCGTGGCCGCTGACAAGGGCACGGCGACGTTTTCCGACATCGCCAACGGCATCAGCGCCGAGCACGGCTTCTGGCTGGGCGACGCGTTCGCCTCGGGCGGTTCGGTCGGCTATGACCACAAGGGCATGGGCATCACCGCGCGTGGTGGCTGGGAGTCGGTGAAGCGCCACTTCCGTGCGCTCGGCCGCGACTGCCAGAGCGAGGACTTCACCGTGGTCGGCGTCGGCGACATGTCGGGCGATGTGTTCGGCAACGGCATGCTGCTCTCGAAACACATCCGCCTGCTCGCCGCGTTCGACCACCGCCACATCTTCCTCGACCCGAACCCGGACGCGGCGATTTCCTTCGTCGAGCGCGAGCGCCTGTTCAAGCTGCCGCGTTCGAGCTGGGACGATTACGACAAGTCCTTGATCTCGGCCGGTGGCGGCATCTATCCGCGTTCGGCCAAGCACATCCCGGTGAGCGCGGAAGTGCGCGTCGCGCTCGGCATCGACGAGGCCATCGCGCAGATGACCCCGGCTGCGCTGATGAACGCCATCCTGAAAGCGCCGGTCGATCTGCTGTGGAATGGCGGCATCGGCACCTACGTCAAGGCCAGCACCGAAACCCACGCCGACGCCGGCGACCGCGCCAACAACGGCCTGCGCGTCGATGGTCGTGACTTGCGCTGCAAGGTGGTGGGCGAGGGCGGCAACCTTGGCATGACCCAGAAGGGCCGCATCGAAGCCGCATTGAACGGGGTGCTGCTCAACACCGACTTCATCGACAATTCGGCCGGCGTCGACACCTCCGATCACGAGGTCAACATCAAGATCCTGCTCGGTGCGGTGATGGCCCGCGGCGGCCTCACGTTGGAGCAGCGCAACGCTTTGCTGGCCGAAATGACCGAGGAAGTCGGTGCGCTCGTGCTCAACGACAACTACCGGCAGAACCAGGCCATCAGCCTGATGGAGCGGATGAGCGTGCCGCGGCTGGGCAGTTTCCAGCACCTGATCCGCACGCTGGAATCGCAGGGCCTGCTCGATCGTGCCATCGAGTTCCTGCCTACCGATGCCGAGTTCAGCGAGCGCCGTTCCCGTGGCATGGGCCTGACCCGGCCTGAGCTCTCGATTCTGCTCAGCTACGACAAGATCGTGATCTTCAACCAGCTGCTCGACAGCGACGTGCCGGAAGATCCCTACCTGTCGCGCGAGCTGCAGCGCTATTTCCCGAAGCCGCTGCAGGAGCGCTACGCCGCCGACATGGAAGGCCACCGTCTGCGTCGTGAGATCATCGCCACCGCGGTGACCAATTCGATGGTCAACCGCATGGGCAGCACCTTCGTCCTGCGCATGCAGGAGGACACCGGCGAGACCCCGGCAGCGATCGCCAAGGCCTACACTGTCGCCCGCGAAATCCTCAATGCCCGTGACTGGTGGTCGGCCATCGATGCCGCCGACCTGAAGGTGCCCGAAGCGGCGCAGATCGACGCCCTGATGGCGATCTGGCACCTGCTGCGCCAATACACGCGCTGGCTGCTCAACCGCCCCGGTGAGGAACTGCAGATCGCCGCCATGGTGGCGCGCTATGCCGATGCGCTGGGCGAACTGCGCCAGCGATTGCCCAGCGTGTTGCCGACCGAGGCGCGGGCACAGTACACGGCCAGCGCCGAAGCCTGGGCGCGCAAAGGCTTCGATGAAACCCTGGCGGCTGATTTCGCGGCCCTGCCTTTCCTCGCTTACGGCCCCGACATCGCTGCGATCGCCCTGCAGCGCGGGCTGCCGGTGGGTAAGGTGGCGGCGGTGTATTTCCTGCTTTCCGAGACCTTGCACAGCAAGTGGCTGATGGATCAGATCGAGCAACTGCCGGTCGAGGGTCGCTGGCATGCGCAGGCCCGCAGCGCATTGCGGGATGAGTTGCAGCAACAGCAGAGCGTGCTGGTCGGTCAGGTGCTGGGTGGGCTTGGTGCGCGGCAAGCGGCCGCCGAGGCGGTGGCGGCTTGGCTGGCGAGCCGTGGGCAAGGCCTGCGGCATACCCTGGCCATGTTCGCCGACATGCGCACGCTGCGGAACATGGACTACGCCACCTTGCTGGTGGCGGTGCGCCGTCTGGGTCAGATCGCCGTCGCCGGCGAGCCGACCGTGGCCGGTTGAGGCAGGCCGCCGTGGGTCGTCGCATCGCCATCCTTGCCAGCCCGACGCCCGAGGCGCAGGCGGCGAAGCTCGTGCTCGAAACGGAACTGGGCCTCTGCCCGCCCGCCGAGGCCGAACTGCTGGTGGCACTCGGCGGCGATGGCTTCATGCTGCAGACCTTGCATCGGCACGGTGCGCTTGGCCTGCCGGTGTACGGCATGAAACTCGGCACGGTCGGCTTTTTGATGAACCAGTACCGGCCCGAGACGATCCAGGAGCGGCTCGCCGTCGCCCGTCCCAGCGTGCTCCGACCGCTGGAGATGCGCGCGGTCACCGAGGGCGGTGCCAGCGTCGAGTCGCTGGCCTACAACGAGGTCGCCCTGTTGCGGCAGACCCGTCAGGCTGCCCATCTGCGGATCAGCGTGAACGGCCAGCGCAAGCTCGATGAACTGGTCTGCGACGGTGTTCTGCTGGCCACCCCGGCCGGTTCGACCGCCTACAACTATTCGGCGCACGGGCCGATCCTGCCGCTCGGCACCGACGTGGTGGCGCTGACGCCGATCGCCGCCTTCCGACCGCGCCGCTGGCGCGGAGCCATCCTGCGCGCCGATGCCGAAATCGGTATCGAGGTGCTCGACGCGCTCAAGCGCCCGGTCAGCGCCACCGCCGATTCGCACGAGGTCCGCCAGGTGGTCGAAGTCAGCATCCGGCAGTCGCGCGAGCGCACCGTGACCCTGCTGTTCGACCCTGAGCACGAGCTGGCCGAACGCATCCTCGACGAGCAGTTCGAAGGCTGATGCGTCCGCTCGTCGTCGCCATCACCGCCCGGGCGCTGTTCGATCTGGAGGACGGCCATGCCCTGTTCGAGCGCGAAGGCCTGAGCGCCTACGCCGACTACCAGCGCCGCCACGAGGACGAACTGCTGCAGCCGGGCATCGCCTTCCCGCTGGTGCGCAAGCTGCTGGCACTCAACCAGCTGCTGCCCGAGGGCATGCCGCCGGTCGAGGTCATCCTGCTTTCCCGCAATTCCGGCGACACCGGCCTGCGTATCTTCAATGCCATCGAGCACTACCGGCTCGGCATTGTCCGCGCCGTGTTCACCGCCGGCGCCGACACCCACCCCTACATCCGCCCGTTCGGTGCGCAATTGTTTTTGAGTGCCAATCCGGCCAGCGTGCGCAGCGCGCTGGAACACGGCGTGGCGGCGGCCACCATCCTGCCGAGCGCGGCCCGGCCAACACTCGATCCCCATCCGCAACTGCGCATCGCCTTCGATGGCGATGCGGTGATCTTCGGCGACGAGAGCGAACGGGTTTCCCAGCAAGCGGGCCTGCAGGCCTTCCATGCCCACGAGATCGAACGCGCCACCGAGCCTTTGTCGGGGGGGCCCTTCCGCGGCTTCCTCTCGGCCCTGCACACGCTGCAGCAGGCCTTGCCGGCCGATGATCCGCCGATCCGCATCGCGCTGGTCACGGCGCGCTCGGCACCGGCCCACAAGCGCGTCATCCTGACCCTGCGCGAATGGGGCATCCGCCTCGACGAGGCCCTGTTTCTCGGTGGCCGGCCGAAGGGCCCCTTCCTCGAAACCTTTGGTGCCGACATTTTCTTCGACGACTCGATGCACAACATCGAAAGCGCCATGCAGCACGTGGCCGCCGGCCATGTGCCGCACGGTGTGTCCAACGAATAGGCTGTGGGCAGCGGATCGGCCGCGGACCGGAGGCCGCACGGGGTAGGAATTTCCGGCGGAGGTGGCCGCGCCGATTTCCTACGCTGGCGGCGGTATCCATCGCTTGCCGCTGACCTGCCGGCCTGCCTAGTCTTGCACCACGCCCGGCCCACGCCCCGGGCACGGAGGCCGCATGATCACCGTGTTCCTGCTGGACGACCACGCTCTGGTGCGCACTGGCTACCGGCTCATCCTTGAGCGCGAGCCCGACCTGCAGGTGGTCGGCGAGGCCGAGGACGGCGAGGCGGCCCTGCCGATGATCCGCCAGCTCAAGCCCGATGTGGTGCTCTGCGACCTGCACCTGCCGGGCGTCAGCGGCCTGGAGGTGACCGAGCGGCTGGCCAAGGCCGGGGCCAGCAGCCGGGTGGTGATCTGCTCGGTGCAGCAGGACGGCCCGATGCCGCGCCGGTTGATGGACGCCGGGGCCCATGCCTACGTCGGCAAGGCCTGCGACGCCCAGGAACTGCTGCGGGCGATCCGGGAAGCGGCGCGGGGACGCCGCTACCTCGCCGCCGAGGTGGCCCAGCACCTCGCCCTGAGTGCCCACGAGGGCGGCTCACCCTTCGCCGCTCTGTCACCGCGCGAGATGGAAGTGGCCAAGCTGCTTTGCCAGGGTCTGAAACTGGAGGAGATCGGCCGCCGCCTGCACCTTTCGGGCAAGACGGTGGCCACCCACAAATACCGCCTGCTCGACAAGTTGGCGATCAAGGACACGGTCTCGCTGGCGCGGCTGGCCACCCAGTACGGCGTCCACGACGCCTACCTCACGCCGCACTGAAAGCCCTGCCAAGAGTCCGACTCAGGGACGCGGGGCAGGTTCGGTCGGAGTTTCAGCCCGCTCGGGCTTGCCCAGATCACTCAGCAGGTCCGGCTGTTGTGGAAGCGCTGCGGTCCCGGCTTCGACCGGAGCGGCTTCGACCGGCGTCACCACCACAACGGCGGCAACTGCCGCCGCGACGGGCGGCGCGGGCGTGTCTTCGAAATCGGCCTCGGTGGAGGTCAGCACCCGGCTGGCGGGGCCGCTTCCCGTTGTTTCGACTGTGCCTCCGCGCGCCGTGTTCGGGTTTTCGTCGCTGCGATCCTCGCCATCCTCGAACTCGTCACCGGCTTCGTCGACGCCGTCCAAGCCGGCCTCGGTGGAAAGTGCGTCGCCCTGGCCACGGCGACGGCGGCGGCCGCCGCGACGACCGCGACGGCGCTTGCCGCCGCCGGCTTCGGCGGATTCCGACGCCGTCGTGTCGGAGGCATCGGCCGCAAGCGGGGTCGCAAGGCTGCTCTCGGGCATCGCGCTATCGGGGGGTTCAGTCAACGAGGGCGAGGACGGGACGATCGCCGCGGTGGCCGGGGCGGCGACAACGGCATCGCCGCGGGCGTCCTGCTGCCGATTCGCCTGATCCTGCTTGCGCTGCTCGGCCTTCTCGGCCTTCTCGGCCTCGCGCTTCTGCTGCTCCTCACGGCGCTGCTGCTTCTCGAGGCGACGCTGCTCCTCGAGCTTGCGCTGCTCCTCGACGCGTTTCTGCTCCTCGGGGCTGCGTTCGGGCTTGGCGCCGCGGTCCTTGCGGTCGCCGCGGCCGGGCCGCTCGCCGCGCTCCGCGCGCTGCGCCGGCTGCTCGCCGGTGACGACGCCCGGGCGCTCACTGCGGTCGTTGCTGCGCTCGGGGCGCTCGCCGCGCTCGGGGCGCGGGCTACGCTCGTTGCGGTTGTTGCGATCGGGGCGCGGGCCGCGCTCCTCGCGCCGCGGACGCTCGCCCTGCGGCTTCGCGGGCGCTGCCGGGGTGGTGGGCCCGGTCTGAGCGGCACCCTCGTCGCCGGTGAACACCGACATCAAACGGCTCCAGAAGCCACGCTTCGGCGCGGCAACTGCCGCGGCCGTCGTGGCCACCGGCGTGGCGGGTGTTTCGATCTCGCCCTCGAAGGCCTGCACCGCGCGGCTGGGCATCGGCTGCACCGGCTGCACCTTGGTGACGGCCGGGGCCGGCGGGATGTTGAGCTGGTTCTTCGTCAGTGCGTGCAGCTCGAGCTTGCGCGGGCTGGTGCGGTGGTAGCTGGGGCGCGACGACTCCTCGCCCATCTCGTTCTCGCGCAGACGGACGACGTTGTAGTGCGGGGTCTCGATGGCCGGGTCGGCGACGATGACGATCGGCGCGTCGTGGCGCTGCTCGATCTCGGTGATCGCACGGCGCTTCTCGTTGAGCAGGTAATTGGCGATCTGTGTCGGCACCTGCACCAGCACCTGGCCGGTGTTCTCCTTCATCGCGTGCTCCTCGACCACGCGCAGGATCGACAGCGACAGCGATTCGATGCTGCGCACACGGCCGTGGCCATCGCAGCGCGGGCAGACCATCTGGCTGCTCTCGCCAAGGCTCGGGCGCAGGCGCTGGCGGCTCATCTCCAGGAGACCGAAGCGCGAGATGCGGCCGATCTGCACGCGCGCGCGGTCGTGCTTGAGGGCGTTCTGCAGGCGGTCCTCGACCTGGCGCTGGGCCTTGGTCGAACTCATGTCGATGAAGTCGATGACCACGAGGCCGCCCAGATCGCGCAGGCGCAGCTGGCGGGCCACTTCCTCGGCCGCCTCCAGGTTGGTCTGCAGCGCGGTTTCCTCGATGTCGCCGCCCTTGGTGGCGCGCGCCGAGTTGACGTCGACCGACGTCAGCGCTTCGGTCTGGTCGATCACCAGCGCGCCGCCCGAGGGCAGACGCACGGTGCGCTCGTAGGCGTTCTCGATCTGCGATTCGATCTGGAAGCGGTTGAACAGCGGGATCGGATCGCCGTAGAGCTTGAGCTTGCGCAGGGTATTGGGCATCACCTGCTGCATGAACTCGCGGGCTTCGTCGTACATCGCCTGCGTGTCGACGAGGATCTCGTTGACATCGCCGCGCAGGTAGTCGCGCAGTGCGCGGACGATCAGCCGCGATTCCTGGTAGATCAGGAAGGGCGCGGGCTTGGCCAGCGCGGCCTCGCAGATGGCGCGCCAGACCTGCAGCAGGTAATTCAGGTCCCACTGCAGCTCTTCGGCGTCGCGGCCGACGCCGGCGGTGCGGATGATGACGCCCATGTCATCGGGGATGTTGATGGCGTCGAGCGCTTCCTTCAGCGCCTGGCGGTCCTCGCCCTCGATGCGCCGCGAGACCCCGCCGGCGTTCGGCGAGTTCGGCATCAGCACCATGTAGCGGCCGGCCAGCGAGATGAAGGTGGTCAGGGCGGCACCCTTGTTGCCGCGCTCTTCCTTGTCGACCTGGATGACGACTTCCTGGCCTTCGCGCAGGCATTCCTTCAGCGTGTTCTTGTCCGGGTTCGTGCCGGGCTGGAAGTACTCGCGGGCGATCTCCTTCAGCGGCAGGAAGCCGTGGCGGTCGACGCCGTATTCGACGAAGGCCGCTTCGAGGGAGGGTTCCAGCCGCGTGATGCGGCCCTTGTAGATGTTGGACTTGCGTTGTTCCTTGGCCGACTGCTCGATATCGATGTCGTACAGGGACTGGCCGTCCACGATCGCCACGCGCAGCTCTTCGGCCTGCGTGGCATTGATCAGCATCCGCTTCATTGTCAGGTTCCTCACGCGCTCTACCGCGAGGAACGCCGGCTCGGGGCCCGCCATCCGGCGCCGCATGCGGCGCCTGGCACCTTTCCAGCGCGTCGGACCATCGGGCCATGCCCGCGGGAGCGCTCTTTGTATTCCAGGGGTGCCGGCCGGCTTGTCAGGCCGATCCGGTGCTTGCCGATTGGCCGTCGGGCAACCCCTCGGGACAGTCGGGCAGGTGCAGGTTCGCCCGTGCGAAAGCCGCTAACATGATCGCCCCCGGGGGGCGTGGTCGCGTTTCGGCGGGAACTCAGGGGAGGGGGCTTTCGGCCAACTCCCAAGCGAATCAGAACCTTGGCTGCGGATCCAGCTTAACAGATGCGTCCCGGCCCGCCCACCCCGTCGGTCTCAACCATGAATGAGAAAACCGGAGGCGTCCGCCTCGTCCGGATCCCGGACGATCGCGACGGCCAGCGTCTGGACAATTTCCTGCTCGGCCAGTTGAAGGGCGCGCCGCGTTCGATCGTCTACAAGATCGTGCGCTCGGGGCAGGTGCGGGTGAACGGTGGCCGGGCCAAGCCCGAGACCAAGATCAAGGCCGGGGACGAGGTGCGCATCCCGCCGGTCCGGTTGGCCGAGGAGGGGGAGCCCAAGGTCGCGCCCAAGGGGCTGCTGGACCGGCTGGCGGCCAGCATCGTTTTCGAGGACAAGGCCATCCTCGCCCTGAACAAGCCTTCCGGCATTGCTGCCCATGGCGGCTCGGGGATCAGCTTCGGGGTGATCGAGGGCCTGCGCGCGCTGCGCCCGAACGAGCCGATCGAGTTGGTGCACCGGCTCGACCGCGACACCTCGGGCGTGATCGTGCTGGCCAAGAAGCGTTCGGCCTTGCTCGAGCTGCAGGCCCTGATGCGCGGCGGCGAGGACGACGAAGGCCCCGGCAAGCGCTACCTCGCCCTGCTGGTTGGCCGCGTGCCGGACGGCACGATCACGGTCGATGCGCCGCTGCGCAAATCGGTGCTGCAGGGCGGCGAACGGATGGTGCGGGTCGACCCCGAGGGCAAGCCTTCCGTCAGCCACATCAAGGTGCTGGAACGCCGCGGCGGCCACAGCTTCTGCGAGATCCGCATCGAGACCGGCCGCACCCACCAGATCCGCGTGCACGCCGCCCACATCGGTCATCCGGTGGCGGGCGATCCGAAGTACGGCGACAAGGAAGCCAACAAGCGCCTCGCCGAGCAGGTCGGCCTGAAGCGCCTGTTCCTGCACGCCGCCTCGATGGAATTCGCGCTCGATGGCGGTGCCACGCCCTACCTCGTGACCGCGCCGCTCAGCGAGGAGCTGCGCGCCGTGCTCGACCGTTTGGCCTAGCGGGCGAGCAGGGCCTCGGTCTTGGCGGCGCAGATGAAATCGTTGATCGACAACCCGCCCACGTCGTGGGTCGAGTAGCGCACCAGGCAGCGGTCGTAGTGCACGCCGAGGTCGGGGTGGTGGTCTTCGGCGTGGGCGATGTAGGCCAGCGCATTCACGAAGGCCATCGTCCGGTGGTAATCGGGAAAGCGGAAGGTCTTGGTGATGGCCGAGCCATCGTCGATCAGCCGCCAGCCTTCGGGCAGGGCGTCGAGCAGGCTGGCGGTGCGCTCCGGTGAGAGCTGGTGCTGGGCGCCGCGCAGCGGGCTGCAATGGGCGGCGAGGAGGTCGGTGAACGTGCGCATCGGGGCTCCGGTTTCGGTGGGGTGGTGCCGGCGAGCGTCGCGTCATGCCCATCGACGCTGCGTTGGCCGCGCAGGACTAGAATACGCCGATGATCCAGATCACCGAATCCGCCCAGACCCATTTCCGCCGCCTGCTCGACAGCCAGGGCGGCGATGCGATCGGCATCCGCCTCTCGGCCTTGCATCCCGGCACGCCGAAGGCCGATGTGCGCCTCGAATTCGCCGAGAAGGCTGATCTCGATGGCCGCGAGTGGGCCATCGATTGCGAGGGCTTCACCCTGTTCGTCGATGGCGACAGTGTCCGCCATCTCGATGGCGCCGAGATCGACTTCCGCAGCAACGCCACCGGCGGTGAACTCAACATCCGCGCCCCCAAGATCAAGGGCATGGCGCCGTCTGAGGGTGCTTCGATCCCCGAGCGCGTGCGCTGGCTGATCGACAGCGAAATCAACCCGCAGCTGGCCGCGCACAAGGGCCATGTCCGGCTGGAGGAAGTGACCGCGGAGGGCGTGGTGTTGCTGCGCTTCGGCGGCGGCTGCCACGGCTGCGGCATGGCCGATGTCACGCTCAAGCAGGGCATCGAGAAGACCCTGATGGCCAAGGTGCCGGGCATCACCGCGGTGCGCGATGCCACCGACCATGCCAGCGGAGAAGCGCCTTACATCGCCCGTTGAGCGCCCGGCGCGAGGCCGGGCGCCCCAGAAAACCTCAGCGCCGCCGTCGTTCGGGCTGGTAGACGTGCAGGCTGGAACGCTGCGCGGCCAGGTAGGCGCTGATGTTGTCGATGTCGGCGTCGGTCAGCGGGTTGGTGCCGTCGGGCCCGACCTGGGCGTTCATCAGCACGTTGACGCGCTCGCCCGAGCGGTACTGCCGCAGGGTCATGGCGAGGAAGTCGGCGGGCTGGCCGGCGAGCAAAGGGGTGCTGTCATCGATCGCGCCGGCACCCGACTTGAGGTGGCAACTGGCGCAGGACTGGCCGCCCGGCGGCGTGGCCTCGAAACGCTGTTTGCCGAGCGCCGGGTTGCCGGGCGGGCTGCCGATGGCGGCGACACTGCCGGAGGCGATCAGGGCGGCGAGGGCGATCAGGGAGACGGATTTCATGGACGGCGATCCTGCTGGGGCACCCGCGAGGCGAAATAGGCGGCGAGATCGGCGATGTCCTGCTCGGAGAGGCTCGAAGCCTGCGCGACCATGGTCGGGTGCTGGCGGTCGCCGTTGCGGTAGGCGTGAAGCGCGTTGATCAGGTAGGTCTCGTTCTGGCCGGCGATCTTCGGCACGCGGAAGTTGGGGTAGGCGTTGCGTAACTCGGGGATGCCGTGACAACCGGCGCAGGTGAAGGCGAGCAGGCGGCCGGTCTCGACATCGCCGACGCTGGAGCCGGCAGTGCTGCCAAGGGCGAGGCCGGGTGCCATCGCGAGGGCGAGCGCGGTGCCGCAGAGGGCGGGCAGGAATCGACGCATCGTGGGGTCCGGAAGTGACGGAAAACGTCGTGGAGTATAGACGCCGCGTGACGGGATCGCACAGTGGGGCGATGCCGCCGGGGTGAAGGTCAGGCTGACTCTTGGCATATGCGCCTGCAACACGCGGCCCGTACTGTGGTATTTGACCAGCACACCTTCGCGAGCCCGTCCATGCGTCGTACTTCTTCGTCCGCCCGTTTTGCCGTGATTCTGGCCCTGTTCGCCGTGTTGGGCCTTTCGGCCTGTCGCGGCGGGAATGGCTCCGCCGAGGCCGAAGCTTCGAACGGTGAGCCGGGCGCGAACGGTGAGAACCGCGAGCGTGACCGGGCCGTGCCGGTCGAAGTGGCGACGGTGCAGCAGCGGCGGATCACCGCCAGCTACGCCGGCACCGCCAACCTGGAGGTGCCGGCCGATGCGCAGGTGGTGGCCAAGACCAGTGGCGTGCTGCTGCGCGTGCTGGTCGAGGAGGGCGACCGGGTGCGCGCCGGCCAGGCCCTGGCCCAGCTCGATCCCGAGCGCCCGCGGCTGGAGGCCGCGCGGGCCGAGGCCACCATGCGCCGCGCCAGGAACAACTTCGAGCGTTCGCGCGAGTTGTTCGCGCGGCAACTGGTCAGCGCCGAGGCCAACGATCAGCTCCGTTTCGAGTACGAAGCGGCCAAGGCCGCCTGGGATCTGGCTCGCCTTGAACTGAGCCACACCACCATCACCGCGCCGATCGGCGGTGTCGTCGCCGAGCGCCTGGCCAAGCCGGGCAACCTGATCAACGTCAATACGCCGCTTTACCGCATCGTCGATACCTCGCGGCTCGAGGCGGTGCTCAATGTGCCGGAGCGCGAGATGGCGACGATGAAATCCGGCCTGCCGATCCGGATGGTGGTCGATGCCCTGCGCGGCCAAGTGTTCAATGGCGTGGTCGGCCGAATCAGCCCGGTGGTCGACCCCGCCAGCGGCACCTTCCGCGTGGTCGGCGTGTTCGAGGGCCAGGACGGTCTCAAGCCCGGCATGTTCGGCCGCCTCCAGATCGTCTACGACGAACGCGCCTCGGCCCTGACCGTGCCGCGCGAAGCGGTGGTCGAGGCCGATGGCGAGGCTTCGGTGTTCCTGGTCGATGCCGGCAAGGCGGTGCGCCGGGTGGTGCGGCTGGGCCATGTCGATGGCAGCTATGCCGAGATCCTCGAGGGCCTGGTCGAGAACGACCAGGTGATCACCGCCGGCCGGATCGCAGTACGCGACGGTGCCGCCGTCGAAGTGCTGGCACCGGCTTCGCCGCCGGCACCCGCGGCGGCGGACGCGCCGGCGCCCGTGGCGGCACCCGTGGCGGCCGGCTGATCGCGGCGGACGACGACCATGGGACTGATCGAACTCGCCACCCGCCGCCGCGTCACCGTCGCCATGGCGGCGCTGACTCTGGTCCTGTTCGGGCTGATCGCACTGGGCGATCTCAAGGTCAATCTGCTGCCCGATCTCAGCTACCCCACGCTGACCGTGCGAACCGAATACACCGGCGCCGCACCAGCGGAGATGGAGACCCTGATCGCCGAACCGGTCGAGCAGGCTGTGGGCGTGGTGCAGAATCTGCGGCGGATCCGCTCGATCTCGCGCACCGGGCAGAGCGATGTGGTGCTCGAATTCGCCTGGGGCACCGACATGGACCAGGCCAGCCTGGAGGTGCGCGACAAACTCGAACTGCTGCAGTTGCCGTTGGAGGCCGAACCGCCGCTGCTGCTGCGTTTCGACCCCGGCACCGAGCCGATCCTGCGCCTCGCATTGGCGGCTTCCGGGCCGGCGGCACCGCCGGAGGAACTGATGGCCCTGCGTCGGTACGCCGAAGAAACGCTGCAGCGCCGACTGGAGCCGGTCGAGGGCGTGGCGGCGGTACGGGTTGGCGGTGGTCTGCAAGACGAGGTGCAGGTGCTGATCGACCAGCAGGCATTGGCGCGCCTCAACCTCGACATCCAGCAGGTGATGCAACGCCTGCGCGAGGAGAACGTCAACGTCTCGGGCGGCCGCATCGAGGAGGGCAACCAGCGCTACCTCGTGCGCACGGTCAACCAGTTCGCCAGCCTGCAGCAGATGCGCGACATGCTGGTCGCCCAGGTCAACGGCGTGCCGGTGCACCTGCGTGACATCGCCACCGTGGCGCAGGGTCATCGCGAACGCGAGGCCATCATCCGCATCGGCGCGGCCGAGGCGGTCGAGATCGCCATCTACCGCGAGGGTGATGCCAACACCGTGGCGGTGGCGGCCGCCGTGCACGAGGCCCTGCGGCGGATGGAAGCCGAGGCCAGCCCGATGCGCCCCGGCGAGCGGCGTGCCGCCGCTGCCGAGCCGCGGGTCGAGGGCGAGTTCCTGATCGACGGGTTCCGACTGCGCACCGTCGAGGACCAGTCGGTGTTCATCCGTGCCGCCCTGAGCCAGGTCCAGGTCGAAGCCGTGCTCGGCGGCCTGTTCGCCATTCTCGTCATCTTCTTCTTCCTGCGCGACGGCTGGAGCACCTTCGTCATCTCGCTCTCGCTGCCGATCTCGATCATCGCCACGTTCTTTTTCATGGGCCAGCTCGGCCTGTCGCTCAACGTGATGTCGCTGGCCGGCCTGGCTCTGGCCACCGGCATGGTGGTCGATGATTCGATCGTGGTGCTGGAAAGCATCGCCAAGGCACGTGAGCGCGGTTTGGGCATCCTGGAGTCGGCCCTGATCGGCACCCGCGAGGTCGGCATGCCGGTGGTGGCGACCACGCTGACCACGGTGGCGGTGTTCCTGCCGCTGGTCTTCGTCGAGGGCGTGGCCGGCCAGTTGTTCAGGGACCAGGCGCTGACGGTCTCGATCGCGCTGCTGATCTCGATGGTGGTAGCACTCACCCTGATCCCGATGCTGGCTTCGCTGAAGGCGACCGCGCCGATGGGGTTCATCGTCGAGCGCGAGCCCGGCAGGGTGCCGCTTGCCATCCACGGTGCCGGTCGTGCGGCCCTGTTCGGCGCACCGCTACGCGCCGTGCGGGCGCGCCTGGGGGGGCGTCCGGGGCAGGTGCTGGCTTGGCTCGCCGCGCTGCTGGCCGCGCCCTTCATCGCCTTGTTCGCGCTCGGTGCCCTGCTGCTGGCCGGCCTGCTGCGCTTGGTCCTGTGGCTCAGGCAGGGCTTTGTCGCGCAGGTCTTGCCGCGCTTCGCGGCGGTCGGTGAATTTCTGTTGCGCCCCTACGAGCGGCTTGCCTCGGCCTACCGCGAACGCATCCTGCCCGGTGCGCTCGATCGCCCCGGCCTCGTGCTCGGCACCAGTGGCATCGCCTTCGTGCTATCGCTGGCGCTTGCCAGCACGCTGGGCACCGACCTGATCCCGCAACTGGCACAGGACCGCTTCGAGATGACTGCGACCCTGCCGGCCGGGACACCGCTCGCCGACACCGACCGGCTGGTCGCGGCGGTGCAGGGGCGCTTCGAAGACGACCCGCGCATCCAAGCCTTGTTTGGTGTCAGCGGCACCGGCACCCGGCTCGACGCCAACCCGACCGAGGCCGGCGAGAATGTCGCCCGCGTCGCCATCGTGCTGGGCCAGGGCTACACCCGCGCCAGCGAGGCGGCAATCACCGAGGATCTGCGCGCCCTGATGGCGCAGTACCCCGGCGTCGACGTCAAGTTCAGCCGGCCCGAACTGGTGGCACTGTCCACCCCGCTGGAGATCGAACTGCGCGGCACCGACCTTGCCGCCATCGAACGCGCCGCCCGCCAGCTGCGCGAACAGATGGTGGCCTCGCCGATGTTCGCCGACGTGCGATCGAGCGTGCAGGAGGGGTTCCCGGAGATCCAGATCGTCTTCGACCAGGAGCGTGCCGCGGCACTCGGTCTGACCACCCGCCAGATCGCCGACGAGGTGGTCCGCAAGGTGCGTGGCGAGGTGGCCACCCGCTACAGCTTCCGCGACCGCAAGATCGACGTGCTGGTGCGCGCCCAGGAGCAGGACCGCGCCTCGGTGGCCGAGATCCGCAACCTCATCGTCAACCCGCGCAGCGACCGGCCGGTCACGCTGTCCTCGGTGGCCGAGGTGCGTGAAACCATCGGGCCCAGCGAAATCCACCGGGTCGATCAGACCCGCGCCGCGATCCTTTCCGCCAACCTGCGCGATGTCGATCTCGGCACCGCCATCGAGGAGATCGAGCGCCTGGTCGCCGAGAACCCGCTCGGTGCCGATGTGCGGCTGGCTTTTGGTGGTCAGGGCGAGGAGCTGACCCGTTCGCTGCAATCCTTGCTGTTCGCCTTCGCGCTGGCGATCTTCCTTGTGTATCTGGTCATGGCCTCGCAGTTCGAGTCGCTGCTGCACCCCTTCGTCATCCTGTTCACCATTCCTCTGGCTGTGGTCGGTGCGGTGCTGGCACTGGTGCTGAGCGGTGCGCCGGTGTCGGTGGTGGTGTTCATCGGCCTGATCCTGCTGGTCGGCATCGTGGTCAAGAACGCCATCATCCTGGTCGACAAGATCAACCAGCTCCGGCTGGAGGGTGTGCCCAAGCGCCGCGCCATGCTCGAAGGCGCGACCTCGCGGCTGCGACCGATCATCATGACCACGCTCACCACCCTGTTCGCCTTCGCACCGCTGGCCTTCCTGGGCGGGGAGGGGGCCGAGGTCAAGTCGCCGATGGCGTTGACAGTGATTGGTGGCCTTGTGGTGTCCACCTTGCTCACGCTGGTGGTGATCCCGGTGATGTACGACCTGCTCGACCGGCGTGGTGACGCGGCCTGGGCGCGCGAGGGTGAACGCAAGCGCAAGATCGGCATGATCGGCCGGATGCTCGGGGAGGGCACGCCATGAGCCTGGCCGAACTCAGCCTGCGGCGACCGGTCACCGCCATCATGTTCTACGTTTCACTGATGGTGCTGGGCCTCATCGCCGCCTTCCGTCTGCCGCTGGAACAGTTTCCCGCCATCAGCGCGCCTTTCCTCTACGTCGAGTTGCCCTATCCGGGTGCCACCCCGGAAGAGGTCGAGCGCACCCTGGTGCGGCCGGTCGAGGAGGCGTTGGCCACCCTGCCCGGACTGGCCAACCTGTTCTCGCAGTCGCGCAGCGACGGCGGCGGGGTGTTCATCGAATTCAGCGACTGGAGCCGCGACGTCTCGATCGCCGCCGGAGAAGCTCGCGACCGCATCGATGCGATCCGGCCGGAACTGCCCGACGATTTCCAGCGTTACTTCGTCATGAAGTTCTCGACCACCGACGAGCCGGTGCTGCGCCTGCGCTTCACCAGTGAACGCGATCTGCGCAACGAATACGCCATGCTCGAGCGTAACTTCAAGCGCCGGATGGAGCGGATCGCCGGGGTGGCGCGGGTCGACATCGTCGGCGTCGAGCAGCCCGAGGTCGAGATCGCCATCGATCCGATGCGGCTCGGCGCGCACAACCTGAGCCTCAACGATCTGGCGGTGCGCCTGCGCGGGATCAATTTCTCGGTGTCGGCCGGCAGCATCGACGATGGCCTGCGCCGAGTTCGTGTGCAGCCGGTTGGCGAGATCCACAGCCTTGATGAATTGCGCGAACTGGTGCTGAACGACCGTGGCCTGCGGCTGGGCGACATCGCCGAGGTCCGCTTCCAGCCGCAACGGGCCGAAATGGGCCGGCTGCTCGATGGCCGCCCGGCCGTAGGGGTCGATGTCTACCGCGAGGCCGATGCCAACCTGGTCGAGATGTCGCGTGCGGTGCTGGCCGAGATGCAGCATATCGAGGCCCTGCCCGAACTGGTCGGCATCCAGTGGTTCGTCGCCGACGACCAGGCCGACAGCGTGCGCGATTCGCTCGCCGAACTGCTCGAGGCCGGCATCATCGGCAGTCTGTTCGCCCTGGTGGTGCTGTTCTATTTCCTGCGGCAGTGGCCGAGCACCCTGATGGTGGCGCTGGCCATCCCGATCTGTCTCGTCATGACGCTGGGCGTCATGTACTTCTACGGCGTCACGCTCAATGTGCTGACCATGATGGGCCTGCTGCTGGCGATCGGCATGCTGGTCGACAACGCGGTGGTGGTGGTCGAGAGCATCCACCAGTACCGCGACCGCTACCCCGACGATCCGGTGCGCTGCGCCATCGAGGGCACCCGCAGCGTGCAGCTCGCCATCAGCGCCGGCACGCTGACCAGCATCATCGTCTTCGTCCCCAACCTGTTCGGCGAAGTCAACCAGATCAGCATCTTCCTGGGCCAGGTGGCGCTGACCATCACCATCGCCCTGCTGGCCTCGTGGCTGGTCGCTGTCAGCCTGATCCCGATGATCGCCGCGCGCATCCCGGCCCCCAGCAAGGCCGCGCAGGACCGTGGTTTCCTGCCTTGGCTGCACTTGCACTACACCCGTTTCCTGCGCTGGACCCTGGAGCATCGCGGCTGGTCGGTGGCCGGCATCCTGTTGATCGTCGCCCTCGGCGTGCTGCCGGCCGCCACCGGGATGATGAAGGTCGACATGTTCAAGGAGGACCCCGGCCGCGAGATCGACATCTACTTCGACTGGCGCGGCTCCTACAGCATCGAGCAGATGCGCGACGAGATGCTGCGGGTCGAGCGTTTCCTCGACGAGCGCCGCGAGGCGTTCCAGATCGAGCAGATCTACGCGGTCTACAGCGAGCGTGGATGGGGCGGTATCGACCTCACTTTGCGCTCCGAAGGGCCGGGTCTGGAGGACACCGCCAGCATCCAGGAACGGCTGCGCGAGGCTCTGCCGCGCTCGGCCTTGGCCGAGATCGGTATCGAGGGAAGCGGCGGCCCCGGCGGCGGCGGTGGCGGTCGCGGCCAGGGCGTGCGGGTGTCGCTCACCGGTGATTCGAGCACCGAGTTGCAGTCCATTGCTGAGGCGGTGCTGCCGCTGCTGGCGCAGCGCCCGGAATTGCGCGATGTGCGCATCGACACCGGCGATGAAGTCAGCGAAGTGCGTGTCAGCGTCGATCGCGAGCGCGCCGCCGCCTACGGCTTTTCCGCCGAAGATGTGGCGCAGTACCTCGGCATCGCCCTGCGCGGTACGCCATTGCGCGAGTTCCGCCGCGATGGTGATGAAGTTCCGGTCTGGGTGCGCTTCGATGGCGCCCAGCAGTTCCGGGTCGAGAACCTGAGCACCTTGCAGCTGACCCGACCGGACGGCAGCCGGGTGCCCTTGACCTCGATGGTGGACGTGGCAGTGGTGCGAGGTGCCAGTCAGATCCAGCGTGAGAACCGCCGCACCGCGATCGCCATCGCCGCCAACCGCGCCGAGGGCAAGACCAGCGAGGATGCCCGTCGCGCCATCGACGCCGTGCTCTCGCAGGTCGATTTTCCGCCCGGCTACGGCTACCGCTGGGGTGGCGATTTCCAGCGCAACGACGACGCCGGCGCGCAGATGGCTTTCAACACCCTGATCGCGTTGATCATGATTTTCATCGTCATGGCAGCACTGTTCGAATCGCTGCTGCACCCGATGGCGATCATGAGCAGCGTGGTGTTCTCGGCTTTCGGTGTGTTCTGGTTCTTTGTGCTCACCGGCACCACCTTCACCATCATGTCGGCGATCGGCATCCTCGTGCTGATGGGCGTGGTGGTGAACAACGGCATCGTCATGGTCGAACACATCAACAACTTGCGACGCGCCGGCAAACGGCGCATCGACGCACTGGTCGAGGGCAGCGGCGAGCGGCTGCGGCCGATCCTGATGACCATGGGCACCACCATCCTCGGCATGCTGCCGCTGGCCTTGGGCGGTGCCCAGATCGGCGGCGACGGCCCGGCCTACTACCCGATGGCGCGGGCCATCGTCGGCGGCCTGGCGTTCTCGACCGTGGTCAGCCTGCTGTTCCTGCCGACCATCTACACGCTGCTCGATGACTTCGGCCTGTGGGCGGCGGCGGCTTTCCGGCGCGCCCGCTTGCAAGTGGTCGGCGCGCCGGTATGAGCCTGAGTCTGGCCTTCCTGCCGGTGTTCAGCCGGCCGCGCCACCCAGCAGGCGGTTGAGGATGCCGGCGCTGGCGGCCCAGATGCCGACCACCGTGCCCAGCGAGGTCAGGAAGAAATTGAGCAAAATGCGCGCCACCCGGTTGCGCCACCAGCCCCCGATCCGGCGGGTGTCGTCGCGCAGGGCGAGGAAATCGGCGTAGTCGGGTTGACGCACCCAGGCCTCGGTCAGGGCGCTGAAGGTGCCCGAGCCCAGGGCCGGGTGCAGCGGCGTGATCGGCGAGGCCAGCGCGGCGGCGAGGATGCTCAAGGGATGCCCACCGGCGGCGAGGCAGCCCAGCGCTCCGCCGATGGCGGTGATCATCACCCAGTGCAAAAGCACCGCGCCGCCGGTCTCGATGCCGCCCTGGTGCCAACCCCAGGCGAAGCCGCCGAGCAGGAAGGCCACCAGAACGATCGTGAACCACGGTGGCCCGCTGGCCACGGGCGGGCGTTCCAGTTCGGCGATGCGTGCCGCCGGTTCGAGCGCATCCTCCACCAGCGCGGCTTTCAGACCGGCCAGATGACCGGCGCCGACCACGGCCAGCACGCGACGCCCGGGATGCGCGCGGCCGGCCTCACGCAGTTTGGCCGCCATGTAGCGGTCGCGCTCGGCGATCACCGCCTCGAACAGTTCGGGGCTCTGGCCGGCGAATTCGGCGAAGCTGGACTCCAGCACATCGCCCTGTTTGAGCGTTTCGATGGCGCCGTCCTCGACCTTTTCGTCGGCCAGCAGGCTGGCCAGGAGGCCAGCACCCAGCATCGAGCGCTTCCAGTAGCCGAGCCGGCCCCAGGCGCGGCGGAAGGTCAGGCCAATGTCGCGGTCGATCAGGGCCAGCGGCAGGCCGCGCGCCTCGGCGCCCAAGGCGGCAGCCTTGAGTTCGGCGCCTGGCTCGACGCCGAGCTGTTCGGAGAGTCGGCGCTGGTAAGCGGCCAGAGCGAGGTTCGCGGCCAGCAGCCCGGCCTTGCCCGATTGGATGGCCGCCACGAGGTCGAGTTTGGCCAGCGCATCGGGGTCGGTGAGCGCACGGTGGCGCGCTACGTCGAGCTCGACGGCGATGACATCGAAAGCCGCACTGGCGAGGGCGGCTTCGACCGCGACCACGCTCTTTTTTGAAACGTGGGCGGTGCCGAGCAGGGTGTAGTGCACGCCGTCGCGTTCGACGAAGGCATGCGGCTGGTCGGCCCATGCTGGCGGGGACGGGGGTTGGGTCACGGTGGAGGTTGTCGGATCAGCGGGCGGCAGGGCGCCGGGGTCAGTCACGGAAGCGCTTCGTCAGATCGCCGTAGGCATCGATGCGGCGGTCGCGCAGGAAGGGCCAGATACGGCGCACGGCTTCGCTGCGGGCGAGGTCGATGGGACAGAACAGAAGTTCCGCCGCATCGCGCGAAGCTTCGGCCAGGATCTCGCCCTGCGGACCGCAGACAAAACTCGAGCCCCAGAACAGGATGCCTTGAGCATCGGCTGTTCCTTCGGCAGCCTTCGGTGCGGCCTCGAAGCCGGTGCGGTTGCAGGCCAGCACCGGCAGACCGTTGGCCACCGCATGGCCACGTTGCGAGAGGATCCAGGCCATGCGCTGGCGTTCTTTTTCGGCATCGCTATCGCGCGGGTCCCAGCCGATCGCCGTGGGGTAGAGCAACAGATCGGCACCGGCCAGAGCCATCAGCCGGGCGGCTTCCGGGTACCACTGGTCCCAGCAGACCAGCACGCCCAGTCGACCCACCGAGGTGTCGATCGGGGTGAAGCCCAGATCGCCCGGCGTGAAGTAGAACTTCTCGTTGAAGCCGGGGTCGTCGGGGATGTGCATCTTGCGGTACTTGCCGGCCAGACGACCGTCGGCGTCGAAGACCACCGCGGTGTTGTGCGATAGACCTGGAGCGCGACGCTCGAACAGCGAGCCGACCAGCACAACGCCGTGCTGCCGGGCGAGCCTCGAGAGGCGTTCACTGCTCGGTCCGGGGATGGTCTCGGCGCGGTCGAACTCCTCGACGCTCTGGTGCTGGCAGAAGTAGGGGCCGTTGTGCAGTTCCTGCAAAAGCACGAGTTTCGCGCCACCGGCAGCGGCCTCGGCGACGCGGTTTTCGATGCGGGCGAGGTTGGATTCGGCATCGCCCCGGTGGATGTCCTGGACCAGGGCGACGTTCAGCGTGCGACTCAAGCGAGCACTCCTTCGGGCAGCTGCATGGTGATGCAGTGCAGGCTGCCGTTCTGCCCGATCAGTGCTCGGCAGGGCACCGGCACGATGCGGTGGTTCGGAAAGGCGTTGCCCAGGCTGACGGCCGCCGCGGCGTCTTTCGGGTCGCCATAGGCCGGCATCAGCACGGCACCGTTGATGATCAGAAAGTTCGCGTAAGACGCGGCGAGGCGTCGGCCCCCATCAATGATCGGTCGCGCCCAGGGCAGCGGATAGAGGCGGTAGGGTCGGTTGTCGGTGGTGCGCAGCGCCGCCAGTTCGGCCGCCATCGCCTGCAGTTCGGGGTAATGCGTATCGGCCGGATCGTCGCAGCTCTGGTAGACGATGGCATCGCCGGCGGCGAAGCGGGCGAGGGTGTCGATGTGGGCGTCGGTGTCATCGCCTTCCAGCGCGCCATGCTCCAGCCACAGCACGCGATGTTGTTGCAGGGTGTTTTCGAGCTGCCAGCCGATCTCCTGCCGGGTCAGGCCGGGGTGGCGTTCATGCAGGCAGCGCCAGGTGCTGAGCAGGGTGCCGGCACCGTCAGTTTCGATGGCGCCGCCCTCGAGCGCGAAATCGACGCGCTGGTGCCTGGCGTTCTTGAACAGACCGGCCGCCACCAGCCGCGACACCAGCGCATCGTCCTGCGCCGCGCCGTATTTGCCGCCCCAGCCGGTGAATCGGAAATCGAGCAGGCAAAAACCCTGGCCGTCGCGCAGGGTGATCGGGCCGGAATCGCGCAGCCAGGTGTCGTCGTAGGTGGCCTCGACGAAACGCAGTCGCGCGAGGTCGGCGCCGGCTGCACCGAGCAGCTGGCGGGCCCGGGTTTCGAGTGCCGCATTGGCGACCACCACGACGAGGTGCTGGAAGCGCGTCACCGCAAGCCCCAGCGCGACATAAGTCGTTTCGACCTCAGCGAGTTGCGCGGCCCAGTCGGTGCCGGCGTGCGGCCAAGCGATCAGGACGGCGTCCTGAGGCTCCCATTCGGCGGGAAAACGCAGGCGCATGCTGGCCTTGTTCATTCAAGGACGCTGCACCGGGATCGGGCCCAGTTCCTCGGGCGCGGCGCGGTTCAAAACCGCGTTGATCACCCGGTCGCGTTCGAAATAGACGGTGAACTCCGGGTAGACCCAGCGGTGGATCACCGGCCAAGCCGCGCGCTGGCCACCGCGTGGTTCGAGCCGCTGCTGCGGGGCGCCGAAACGCGCCTCGACCTGGGCCATGCTCTGGCCGCGCGCCGGCAACTGGGCGGCCTCACCGGCCTGGACGCGCTCGATCAGCAGGCGGTCGGCCTGGGCCGGCGCGGCGAAGGCGAGCGCGAGGCTCGCGGCAAGAAGGGCGGAACGCAGCGGCATGGCAGGTCTCCGGGGCGGTGGACGGGGCTGAGGCCGGATTGTGGCATCGCCGCACACGAAAACAACAACGCCGGCGCGAGGCCGGCGTTGTTGGCGGCTTCAGGGCCGGATACCGCTCAGCGCTGACGGGCCTTGAAGCGAGGGTTCGACTTGCAGATCACGAAGACCTTGCCACGACGACGCACGACCTTGCAGTCGCGGTGGCGGGACTTCGCGGACTTCAGGGACGAAAGGACTTTCATGCGACACCTGTGGCGGAAGGGTTGATCGGTAAGCGGGTGATTGTGGCGCAAGTTTCCGCTCCGATCAAGCACTTGCCTGAACCGGGCCGGCGTCGGCGCTTGCAACAGCCGCCAGGCTGTCGGTCAAACCCCGTAATAGTCGCGGTACCAGGCCACGAAACGGGGGATGCCGAGCTCGACCGGCGTCGAGGGCGAATAGCCGACATCGCGCATCAGCGCCGACACCTCGGCCTCGGTGTCGGGCACGTCGCCGGGCTGCAGCGGCAGCAGGTTCTTCTGCGCCTTCTTGCCGGTGGCCTCCTCGATCAGCTCGATGTAGCGCGAGAGCTGCACCGAGGTGTGATTGCCGATGTTGTAGAGCCGGTAGGGTGCGGCACTCGATGCCGGTGTTGGCACCATTGGATCGAAATTCGGGTCGGGGCCGGGAACCCGATCGAGCGTCCGGACGACGCCCTCGACGATGTCGTCGATGTAGGTGAAATCGCGCGTGTGCCTGCCGAAGTTGAAGACCTCGATCGGCTCGCCGGCGAGGATCTTTTTCGTGAACAGGAACAGCGCCATGTCCGGGCGGCCCCAGGGCCCGTAGACGGTGAAAAAGCGCAGACCGGTGGTCGGCAGGCCGAACAGATGGCTGTAGGTGTGCGCCATCAGCTCGTTGGCCTTCTTGCTGGCGGCGTAGAGGCTCACCGGGTGGTCGACGCTGTCTTCGACGGCGAAGGGCAGCTTGCGGTTGGCGCCGTAGACCGAGCTCGAGCTGGCGTAGACGAGGTGCTCGACGCCCTTGTGGCGGCAAGCCTCCAGCACGTTGAGGAAGCCGACGATGTTGGCGTCGATGTAGGCGCGCGGGTTCTCGAGCGAGTAGCGCACGCCGGCCTGGGCGGCGAGGTTGACCACGCGCTGCGGCTGGAAAGCGTCGAAAGCGGCGTCGAGCGCCGCGCGTTCTTCCAGAGCGGCCTTGATGAACGAGAAGCCGGCACGTGGCCTCAGCCGGTCGAGCCGCGCCTGTTTCAGGCGGACGTCGTAATAGTCGTTGAGGTTGTCATAGCCCAGCACCTCATCGCCGCGGTCGAGCAGACGATGGGCCAGCGTCGAGCCGATGAAGCCGGCGGCACCGGTGATCAGGATACGCATGCGGGTTCTCAGAGCCGTCCGTCGACGCTGTCACGCGGCAGGATGCCCTTGACATCGAACACCACACCTTCGGGCCGGGCGAAGGCACGGATCGCGTCTGCACCAAGCTCGCGGAAAGCGCGATGCGCCACGGCAATCACCACCGCCTCGTAGCGACCCGGCTGCGGTGCTTGGTCGAGCAATGCGAGGCCGTATTCGCGGCGTGCATCGGCGGCTGCCACGCAGGGGTCGTGGACATCGACGGCGAGGCCGTAGTCGGTGAGCTCACGCACCACATCGATCACCCGCGTGTTGCGCAGGTCCGGGCAGTCCTCCTTGAAGGCCAATCCGAGCACCAGCACGCGCCCGCCATGCACCGGCAAGCCGCGCTGGCCGAGCAGCTTGACCACGCGCTGGGCGACAAAGGCCCCCATGCCGTCATTGATGCGCCGTCCGGCGAGGATCACCTCCGGGTGGTAACCGACCTGCTGCGCCTTGTCGGTGAGGTAGTAGGGATCGACGCCGATGCAGTGGCCGCCGACCAGACCGGGGCGGAACGGCAGGAAATTCCATTTGCTGCCGGCAGCGGCCAGCACATCGAGGGTGTCGAGGCCGAGCCGGTGGCAGAGCATGGCCAGCTCGTTCATCAGCGCGATGTTGAGGTCGCGCTGGGTGTTCTCGATGACCTTGGCCGCCTCGGCCACCCGCAGGCTCGGGGCCGGATGGGTGCCGGCCGTCACGATGCGCCGGTACAGCGCATCGACGCGGGCCGCCGCCGCCGGGCAGGAGCCCGCGGTGACCTTGACGATGTCCTTGAGCCGGCGCTGGCGGTCGCCGGGGTTCAGCCGCTCCGGGCTGTAGCCCACGGCGAAATCGGCGTGCAGGCGCAGGCCCGAGGCCGCCTCCAGTGTCGGCACGCAGATCTCCTCGGTCGCGCCGGGGTAGACGGTGGACTCGTAGATCACCAGATCGCCCGGTTTCAGCACTTGGCCGACCGTGCGGCTGGCCGCCAGCAAGGGACCGAAATCGGGACGCCGTGCGGCATCCACCGGGGTCGGCACGGTGACGATGAACACCCGGCAGTCGGCCAGGTTTTCGGCGTGCTCGCAAAAGCTGAGCCGGGTGGCGCTCTGCCATTCCGGCCCGCTCACCTCACCGGTGCGGTCGTGGCCGGCACGCAGTTCGGCGATCCGCTGGTCATCGATGTCGAAACCGATCGTCGGCAGCACTGCACCGAAGGCTACGGCCAGGGGCAGACCGACATAGCCCAGACCGATGACGGCGACCGGGCCCTCGTCCTGCTCAGTCATTCCTCGATCATCCCGGCGGCCTGATGGGCGTCCAGCCACTCCATCGCGTCGCGGGCTTTCCGCTTGGCCGCCTGCTCGAAGGCAGCGGCGGCGGCCTCTTCGCCCTTGGCACCGTGCAGCAGCAGGAGCACCTGGCCGTGCTCGAGGTGGACCACGGGGGCCTGCGGCGTGAGCTTCAACGCCGTTGCCAAGTGTTTTTCGGCCTCGGCGGCCTTAGCGCCGTAGGTCAGGCCTGCGACCAGGCCACCGACCTTGGCGACGATCTCGGCGTGGTAGACCGCCATCGCCAGATGCGCCTCGGCATGCTTGGGCGCCAGTGCGAGGCTGCGTTCCAGGCTCTCGCGGACCTTGCCGGCGAGGCCGGCTTTCAGGGCCTTGAGGATGCTGATGTCCTGGCTGTAGCGACCGAGCGCGAAGGCCCGCCGGTAATGGCTGTTGGCGTCGTCGGGCAGGGCCGCGATGGCGGTCTCGGCGAGTGCGGCGGCCGCCTCGAAGCGGGCGAGGCGTTCGCTCACGTCCTCGATCAGATGGGCGGTGTGGATGCCGATGGCTTTGATCGCCACCGAGGCCCCGACCGCACCGAGGGCGCGCCCGCTGTTCCAGGCGGTTTCGAAACGGCCCTCGTGGAAAGCCCGCCAAGCCTCCTGCAAGGCCAGGGCAAGCGCATCGGCGTCGAGGTCTGGCGCGGCCTTGCCGGCGGCCTTGAGCAGGGCGGCGGCGCGTTGCCGATCGGGCCAGGCTTCGCCGTCGCCGGCATGCAGGTCTTTCCAGGCTTTTTTCAGGGCATCGCCGCTGAAATCGAAAGCCGCACCTGCGGGCAGGGCCGCCCAGCCGCTTTTCTTCCTTGTTGCCATGCGTTACGACTCCATGGGACCGATCAGTCCCGGTAGGCCTCGCTGAGGGTGTGCAGGTGCACGCGCTCGGCATCGCGCAGGAAGGGCGCGATCAGCATCATCACCTGGACGATGCCCTGGCGGATCGCCCGCGCCTCGTCCTGATCGCCCTTGGCCGCCGCGTAGTTCAGCCAGAAGGTGGTCAGCACCAGCAGGTTGGTGGAAAAACCGTCCATCTCGGCTGGCGAGGCACGCACGATGCCGGCGCGGGCCAGTCCACGGATCACCTGGCCGGTGTTGTCGGTGGCGCGCTTGAGGATGCGCGCAAAGCGCAGGCGCAGGCGGCGGTTGCGGCTCAGGATGTCGACCAGATCGCGATACAGGAAGCGGTAGTCCCAGATGCACTCGAACACCAGATGCATCTGCAGCCAGATGTCCTCGAGGTTGGGCAGCCGCGTGGTTGGCACCGACATCGCCTCGCTGATCCGCTCCTCGTAGCGGCCGAACAGCTGCTCGATGATGTCGTCCTTGTTGCGGAAGTGGTAGTACAGGTTGCCAGGGCTGATTTCCAGCTCGTCGGCGATGTGGTTGGTGGTGACGTTCGGCTCCCCTTGCGCGTTGAACATCGCCAGCGCGCAGTCGAGAATCTTTTGCCGGGTCTTGGCGGCCATCCGGGCGCTCCGCTCAGGCGCTGAGACGTTCGACCAGTTCGACGTACTTGGTCATCGCCTCGTCGCGTGGCATGCCCTTCAGCTTTTCCCAGGCTTCGTACTTGGCGTTGCCGACGAAATCGAAGAAGCCGGGTTTCTCGCCTTGGGCATCGCCCTCGGAACCCTGCTTGAACAGGGCGTAGAGCCGCAGCAGGGTGTCGTTGTCGGGGCGTTCCGGCAGGCTCTTGACGGCTTCCTTGGCCTTTTCGAATCGGGTCTTGAGGTCGGGCATGGCGGCGGATCCCGGTGCGGGCAGGTGGGCGGCAAGGAAATAGCACGGCCCCGTCGCGAGGGTCAACGCGGCCCGCCCTATTTGCCGAGGATCGATCGCTCTGGCACCGTAATCCGTCAGCTTCCGGCCGCACGGGCGGGTCGCACTGGGGATTTTACGGAGATCGACATGGCGTATTTCGTCACCGGTGGCACCGGTTTCATCGGCCGCTTCCTGGTCGGTCGTTTGCTCAAGCGCAGGGGCAGCATCCATGTTCTGGTGCGGCGTGGTTCGCAGAAAAAGTTCGAGGAGATCGCCGAGCGCATGGGCTGGGACCGACGCCGCGTCATTCCGGTGGCCGGTGATCTGGCCAAGCCCAAGTTCGGCCTCAGTGCCGCCCAGCTCAAGGCACTGACCGGCAAGGTGAAGCATGTCTTCCATCTCGCCGCCATCTATGACCTGACCGCCGATGCCGAATCCCAGCGCGTTGCCAACGTCGAGGGCACCCGGCACGCGATGGAATTCACCAACGCCGTCAAGGCGCAGTGCTTCCACCACACCAGTTCGATCGCCGCGGCCGGCCTCTACCCTGGCGTCTTCCGCGAGGACATGTTCGCCGAGGCCGAAGGCCTGGACGATCCCTATTTCCGCACCAAACATGAATCCGAAGGGCTGGTGCGCTCGTCTTGCCCGGTGCCTTTCCGCATCTACCGCCCCGGCGTGGTCATCGGCCACAGCAAGACCGGCGAGATGGACAAGATCGACGGCCCCTATTACCTGTTCACGCTGATCAAGAAGATCCGCCAGACCTTGCCGCAATGGATGCCGACACTCGGCATCGAAGGCGGCCGGATCAACCTGGTGCCGGTCGATTTCGTGGTCGAGGCGATGGACCATATCGCCCACAAGCGCGGGCTGGATGGCAAATGTTTCCATCTGGTCGACCCGGCTCCGCTGCGCATCGGCGAGGTGATGAACCTGTTCGCGCGCGCCGCCAATGCGCCGGAAATGAGCATGCGCATCGATGCCCGCATGTTCGCCGTGGTGCCCGGCTACATCCGCAGCGCGGTGATGAACCTGCCGCCGGTGCAGCGTTTCGGCAAGGTGCTGCTCAAGGATCTGCGCATCCCGCCGCAGGCGCTGGGCTACATCACCTACCCGACCCGATTCGATACCCGCGAGGTGGAGCGTGCGCTCAAGGGCAGCGGTATCGCCGTGCCCAAGCTCGAGGACTACGCCTGGCGTCTGTGGGATTACTGGCAGCGCCACCTCGATCCCGACCTGTTTGTCGATCGTTCGCTGCGCGGCAAGGTCGAGGGCCGGGTGGTGCTGATCACCGGCGGTTCCTCGGGCATCGGTCTGGCCGCCGCCCACAAGATCGCCGAGGCCGGAGCCAAGGTGGTCATCTGCGCCCGCGGCGAAGACGAGCTTTTCAAGGCCCGCGACGAGATCAAGGCCAAGGGTGGCAGCTGCCACGCCTTCACCGCCGACCTCACCGATCTGGCCAGTTGCGATGCCTTGATCCAGCGGGTCCAGACCGAGATTGGGGCGGTCGACATCCTCGTCAACAACGCTGGCCGCTCGATCCGCCGTTCGATCGAGCTCAGCTTCGACCGCTTCCACGATTTCGAACGGACCATGCAGCTCAACTATTTCGGCAGCCTGCGCCTCATCATGGGCGTGCTGCCAGCGATGATCGAGCGCAACGGCGGCCATGTCATCAACATCTCTTCGATCGGCGTGCTGGCCAATTCACCGCGCTTCTCGGCCTACGTCGCCTCGAAGGCGGCGCTGGATGCCTTCAGCCGTTGTGCGCAGGGCGAGTTGTCGAACCGCAACATCCATTTCACCACGGTCAACATGCCGCTGGTGAAGACGCCGATGATCGCACCCACCAAGATGTACGACTCGGTGCCGACGCTGACGCCCGAGGAGGCCGCCGATCTGATCGTGCAGGCCATCATCGAGCGCCCGAGCCGTGTCGCCACCCGACTCGGCATCTTTGCTGCGCTGGTCAATGCGGTGGCGCCAAAGGCCTACGAGATCGTCATGAACACCGCCTACGAGCTGTTCCCCGATTCGGCGGCGGCCAAGGGCATCAAGGGCATGCGCGAGGGTGATAAAGCCACCAACGAGCAGATCGCCTTCGCCGCCCTGATGCGTGGCGTGCACTGGTGACTGGCGTGCGCGGGTGAGTGCCGCGACTCAGCCGCAGCGCCGCCAGCGCACGCCTTCGGCGGGGTCGTCCGATTCAAACTGCAGCCGCACCTCGTCGCGCAACTCCGGGTACTGCGCGGCTAGGCCGCAGCTGGCGGTGAACACGCCATCGACGGTGGCGCCGGGCAGCAGGTCGATCACCAGCGTGGTGTTGCTCGACCAGGCGGCACTCTCCACCCCGGTCAGGTCGATCATGGCCGAGGCCAGCGCGGCGCGGCGCACTTCGCGCTGGGCGTTGGCGTCGGCGGGCTCAGCGGCGGCTTCGGTGGCGGCTGTTGGCGGGCTGCCAGCAGGTGAGGCGGGGATGGGCGCTGTCGGTGCCGGCGTCGGGTCGGGTCGAGGCGTGGGCAGGTGGAGCACGACGATGCCCGCACCCAGCAGGGCGGCGGCCGCGGTGGCGAGGGTGCGCGGGCGCTTGACCGCCTCGTCGGCTTCGCGGGCCACGTCCTTGCGCACGGATTCCTCGATGAAGGGTTCGATGAGCGCCCACAGCGCCGCGCCATCGAACAGCCGGATGCCGTCGCGCTCGGCCTGCTGAACGGCAGCGGGATCAATCTGGCCGAGCGTGGCGATGCACAGCGTATCGGCCCCCACCTCCTCGCGGCGGCGCTGCGCATCGGCCAATGCCGATGCGGCGATCCGGTAGGCGGTGCCGTGCTTGTAGACCAGCAGGCTGCTGCCTGCGGCTTGCCGGATCAGACGTTCGGGCAGGGGCACACCCTTGTCGCCGACCAGTCCCTCGACACGCGCGCCTTCGACGCTCAGGGCTTTGGTCAGCAGGTCGATGCCGTCTTTCCAGCTTCGCGAGGCCAGCACCTCAATGCCGATTTCGATCAGCTTGCGGCGGCGCTGGATCTGGTTGAAGTAGTGGCGGGCGCTGAAGATCAGGGCGATGGCCACGAAAGCGGCGACGAGGACGGAGAAGATGGGCGACAAGAGCAGGCTCCCGTTGGAGGCGCGACACTGTAGCAAGGCCTTCCTTCAAAACGCCGACGGCGCCCCGAAGGACGCCGTCTGGGATGAGCACCGCTCGTGGCGGTGGCCATCATGTGACCCGGTTCAGCCCTGCGGGCCCTGCGGGGCGGCGACCTCGGCCAGACCGGCCTTGCGGGCGCGCGGCTTGCGCGCCGCGGCTTTGGCAGCTGGCTTGACCGTTTTGGCGAGCTTGCGGGTCTGGGCGGTGGGCTTGACGCCTTTGGCGGCCTTGGCGGCGGTCTTGCCGCTCTTGGTCGCAGTCGGAGCAGCACGCTTGACCGCCTTGACCGGAACGGTTGCGCCACGCTGCCGGACGGCGCGGGTCAGGGCCTCGACGCGGATATTGAGTTCCGTCAGGTCCTCGCGAGTTGGGACACCAAGCTGGGTGAGGGCGCGCTGGACGCGTTCCTCGAAGACCTTTTCCAGTCGATCCCAGGTGTCGACGGCTCGGCCGCGCACGGTATCCACACGCTCCTCGACGGCGTCGCGCACGGCGTCCACCCGCACTGTGGCGAGCTTGCGCGTGGTCGACTCGAAGTTGGAGCCTTCCTTGACCAGAGCATCGAACAGCTTGGAGCCTTCGGTCTGGGCGCGCTGGAAAGCGCCAACGCCGGCCAGCCAGATCTGCTGGGCCGATTCGGTCAGGCCGCGTGAGATCTGCTCGGCGGTGGCCTGCAGGTCGTTCTTGGATGCGGCAGCCGCCTTGCGACGGGTCGATTTCTTGAGCTTGGCCATGGGACGATGTCCTGTGCGGCGTGAGGGAGCGTGCGGCCAGTCTCGGCGGCGCCACTAGAGCATTCACACCAGCATGCGCGCGGAGGCGACTCAGGGCGATGCAACCCGCCGCCGCCGCCGAGGCAGTGGCGGATCCGCCTGCAGCTGCGCCTGCAGGCTGTCCAGCGCATGGTGCAGGCGGGCGGTCGTGGGCGTGCGCGGCCGTTCGGGCCCAACCCCGTCGAGGATCGACAGCCCGCTGGCATCGAGCACTTCATCGCGCAAGCGCAGGCCGTGGCGGGCGAACAGTGGCGCGAGGGCGACCCGGCGTCGCTGCAGGTCGCGCAAGGTGCTCTGGAAGGCGTATTCGCAGACCTTGAGGCGCTTGCGGTAGCTGAACACGCTGGTGAAGAACATCTCGCCGTCGTCCTCGTCCGGCTCCAGCACCAGCTGGTCGGTGTCCGGGTACTGGCGGGCGTATTTTTCGAGACCGACCTGCACCCGCGATTGCAGCAGGGTGCGGAAAGTTTGCGACAGCACCACCGGCAGTCCGCCCTCGGCCAGCCGGTCCATGCCGGACGGACGCTTGCCGCTGCCGCTGGCGTCGAAAGGCACGAAGGGGTTGATGCCGATCAGCAGATCGATGCCACGTTCCAGCGCGGTCGAGGCGTGCATGGTGCGGCGCAGCGCGCCGTCGACAAAATGCCGGCCGCGGATACCGACCGGCGGATACAGACCGGGCAGAGCGGCACTGGCCTGCACCGCCCGGGAGATCGGCACATCGTCCCAGCCGGCGCCACCGAAGCGCACCGTCTTGCCGCTGTCGAGTTCGACCGCGACCACGAACAATGGCCGCTCCAGTTCACGGAAGTCGTTGCTGCGGCCACCGCTGGTGAAAAGATCGTGGAGGAAACGTTCGATCCCCTCGTTGTCGAACAGGCCGTTCGGGATGATCCCACCGAGCCGACTCAGCAGTTCACCGAAAGAGGCCGCCTGCGGATCGCGCAGCGCCTCGGTGGCCCAGCGCAGCAGCAGGGTGGGGGTGTGCTGAGCGCGACGCAGGTACTCGGCCAAGGCCGGGCGGAGGAACAGCCCGGGATGGAAGCGCACCTCGGATTGGCCGGTGAGGAAGACCCGGCACATGGCCGCGGTATCCAAGCGATTGGCGAGGCCGGCGGCGAGGAAGGCGCCCGAGCTGACCCCGACATAGACCTCCAGCCGGGTCAGGTCGAGGCCTTCGATGGCCCTTTCCAGGGCGCGCAGCGCGCCCAGTTCGTACATGCCGCCGGTGGGGCCGCCGCCGGCGATGGCGAGGCCGATGCGGCCCTGGCTTGGCGTGCGGGGGCGAGCGGGTTGGACGACGAGCATGGGCGGGCCAGACGCAAAACAAGATCTGATTCTAGCCCCAGCCCGTCCTGCCGCATCATGGCGGTCACGACGGATCGGAAGAATTGGGGCGGGCATGGTGGAAGCGGCGCTGCGCGAGGGTTTGAAACGGGCCATCCTGAGGCGTTTGCAGGCGCTGCGCCGGGTTGCCGGTGCCGGGCAGCCCGAGGCGCGGGCACTGCTGCCAGTGCTTCGCCAGTGGCAGGCCGCCCGCCTGGAAGCCAGTTTCGCTGATGTGCTGGCCGACCCGCGCATGCGCGAGGCCGGGCGTTTCTTCCTTGCCGACCTCTACAGCGATCGCGATTTCAGTGGTCGCGATCGCGACCTCGAGCGGGTCATGCCGATGATGGTGCACCTCCTGCCGGACAGCCTGCTGGTGGCGGCCCGCGATGCCATCGGCCTGCATGTGCTGAGCCAAGCCCTCGATCTGCGGATGGCCAAGGTGATGGCGCAGCGGCGTTGGCAACGGCTCGATGTTGGGCGTTACGGTGAAGCCTACCGTGCCTGCGGTCTGCCGCGCCTGCGCGGCCGGCAGATCGCGCTGATCCTGGCGGTTGGCCACAGCCTTGATGCCGCGGTACGTCGCCACGGTGTGCATCGCATTCTCCGCGCCGCCCGCTTGCCGGCCCGGGCCGCTGGCCTAGCCGAGTTGCAGGGTTTCCTGGAGCGGGGCTTCGATGCCTTCGACCGGCTCGGTGGGGCCGGGCCTTTTCTGGCCCGCATCGAGGCCGGCGAGCGCGAGGTCAGCCGGCGCTTGTTCGCTGCCCATCCCGCGCCTTTCGGCACCTGAGCGGAGGCTTCAGCCGAATTCCTCGTCCATGACGCGGTGGATCTCGCGCTCGATCGCCGGACGGAGGGCGAACAGCAAAAACCCAAGGCGGGCGTGGACCTGGATCGTCTTTGCCGCCACCGCGATCTCGCCTTCCACGCCACTGCGGCGGAAGTGCAGGGTGTTGCCGTCCCAGCCGCATTCGAGGTCGAAGCGTTGGGCGATCGCGGCAGCGATCCGCTCGACTTTCGCGCGGGCGTCTTTCAACGGCAGCGCATGCGCACGCCGGATGTCGATCTGACTCATCGGCCTCTCCTTGTTGCGTGATTCTGCGCGAGTGCCGGTGCGTCCGGCCAGTGCGGGTGCTGTGCTACCGTTCGCCGCCATGGAGCAACGATGCGACTGACGTTTCCGAATGGCGAACACGCCGCCGTGCTGGTCGAGCACGGCCAGGTCGGCGTCGGTAGCGCTCCCGGTGGCGGTACCAGTGTGGCGGTGCCCGGTCTTGCCCCCTTGCACGCGGTGTTCGCCAGCGGCCGCCGCGGATACTGGCTCACGGTGCCGGCCGGTGCCCGGGTGGTGCTCAACGCCCGGCCGGTGCAACGGCTCGCTTGGCTGCGCCCCGGTGATCTGGTCTGCCTGGATACCGTGCAGATCCGTATCGAATCCGACACGCCGCCGCCAGCACCGGGCATGGCCCGCGGCCCGCTGCAGGCATCGCCCCTGCGGCAGGGCTTGCGCGGCCTCAACGGCAACTGGTTCGGCCATTGCCGCCCTCTGAGCGGTGGTCCGCTGCTGCTGGGTTCCGGCAGTGCCTGTGACCTGCGCTTCGACGCGCCCGGCGTGCTCGATCGCCACGCCGTCCTCGAACCCATCGAGGGCGGAGGCTGGTTGTTGCGCCGGCTGGCCGGTACCGGCCTGCTGCGGGTCAACGGGCATGCCCTGAGCGAGGTCGAACTCTCCGCCGGCGACCAGATCGAACTCGGCGAACAGCGCCTGCTGCTGGAATCGCCCGGTCTTCCGCCCCCGGCGCGCAGCGAGCGTGCTGCGCCCCCTCCGTCGTCGTCCGAGCCCGAGGCGGAGCTGGTGCCCGTGCCTCGCGATCTGGGCGGCATCTACCTGCTGATCGCCGCTGCCGCGGCCCTGGCGGCCGCGCTCACCGCATTTTTCGTCTACGCCCCGCGCGGTTGAGCCAAGGGCTCAAGCCCGGCCCGTACTCGCGAGCCCGGCCCGTAGCAAGCGGCCTCTTGTCGAGCCTCGGGTGACGCGTGCTAGCGTCGGTCTTTCGGCTTTTAGAGGTGGACCATGTCGCGGGGATTCAATTTCAGTGCCGGCCCGGCCGTGCTGCCGGAGCCGGTGCTGCGGCGGGCGCAGGCCGAACTGCTGGAATGGGGCGGCGAACGCGCCTCGGTGATGGAAGTCTCGCACCGCGGCAAGGCCTTCATCGCCTTGGCCGAAAAGGCCGAGGCCGATCTCCGCGCGTTGATGGGCATCCCCGACGACTACGCCGTGCTGTTCCTGCAGGGCGGTGCCACCACGCACTTCGCCCTGCTGCCGATGAACCTCGCCGCCGCCGGGCAGCGTGCCGATTACCTCGTCACCGGCGCCTGGAGCAAGAAGGCGGCGGCGGAAGGCAAGGCCCACGCCGCCGTGCAGGTGATTGCCGACACCGCGGCCTCGAACTACACGACGCTGCCGGCGGCCGGTTCGTACACCATCGATCCTGCATCGGCCTACGTGCATCTGGTGGCGAACGAGACCATCCACGGCGTCGAGTTCCCGGACGCCATCGCCACCGCCGAGGTGCCGCTGGTCGCCGACTTCAGTTCCTCGATCCTGTCGCGCCCGATCGACGTCGCGAAGTACGGCGTCATCTACGCCGGCGCGCAGAAGAACATCGGCCCCTCGGGCCTCGTGGTGATGATCATCCGCCGCGATCTGCTCGAGCGCGCCGGCCAGCCGCGCGCCAAGATCCTCAGCTACAAGGCGCACGCCGAGCAGGGCTCGATGCTCAACACGCCGCCGACCTTCAGCTGGTACCTGGCCGGTCTGGTCTTCGAGTGGATGCTGGCGCAGGGCGGCCTGGCCGCGTTCGAAGCCAACAACCGCCGCAAGGCCGAGGCGGTGTATGCGGCCATCGACGGCAGCGGTGGTTTCTATCGCAACCCGGTGGCCCTCGAGGCGCGTTCGCTGATGAATGTGCCCTTCATGCTGCACGGCGCCGCGCTCGATGCGGTCTTCCTCAAGGAATCGGAAGCCGCCGGCCTGCTGGCGCTCAAGGGTCACCGCGATCTCGGCGGCATGCGTGCCTCGCTCTACAACGCGCTGCCCTTTGATGCCGTCGCGACGCTGGTCGATTTCATGGGCGATTTCGCCAAGCGGCACGGGTGATGCATGGCTGACGAACCGCTCGACCTCGGCCAGGTCCGGGCCCGTATCGATGGCATCGACGCGCAGATCCAGCAGCTGATCGCCGAGCGCGCCCGCTGGGCGCAGCAGGTCGGGCTTGCCAAGGGGCCGCTGAAGGCCGCCGTCGACTACTACCGCCCCGAGCGCGAGGCGCAGGTGCTGCGTCGCGTGGTCGACCGCAACGAGGGCCCGCTCGCCGACGAAGTGCTGGTGCGGCTGTTCCGCGAGATCATGTCGGCCTGTCTGGCCCAGCAGGAGCCGCTGAAGGTCGGTTACCTCGGCCCCGAGGGCACGTTCTCGCAGCAGGCGGTGCACAAGCACTTCGGCCATTCGGCCAAGGGCTTGCCGCTGGCCTCGATTGAAGAGGTATTCCAAGAGGTCGAAGCCGGCAACGCCGATTTCGGCGTGGTGCCGGTCGAGAACTCGGGGCAGGGCACCATCCAGTCGACGCTGGACATGTTCCTGACCTCGCAACTGAAGATCTGCGGCGAGGTCGAGCTCGGCATCCACCAGTACCTGCTGGGCCGCACCGGCCGCATCGAGGACATCGAGCGCGTCTACGCGCACCCGCAGTCGCTGGCCCAGTGCAAGGCCTGGCTGCGGCAGAACCTGCCGACGGCCGAACTGGTGCCCACCCCCAGCAATGCCGATGCCGCCCGCCGTGCCCGCAACGCCGACGATGCCGCTGCACTCGCCGGCGAGTCGGCCGGCCACGTGTATGGCCTCAAGACGATCGCCGGCCCGGCCAACGACCGCGCCGACAACACCACGCGCTTTCTCGTGCTCGGCCGCGAGCTTCTGCCGACCTGCGGGCATGACCGCACCTCCCTGCTGGTGTTCGTCAATGACCAGCCGGGGGCCTTGTTCGGCATCCTCAAGCCCTTCGCCGATGCCGGTCTCTCGCTCAATCGCATCGAGTCGCGGCCGGCACACCGTCGGCGCTGGGAGTACGCGTTCTTCATCGATGTCTCCGGCCATGTCGACCAGCCGGAAATGCAGGTGGCGCTGCAACAGCTCGGTGCCTTCGCCTCGACGGTGAAGATCCTCGGCAGCTACCCGGTGGCGGTGCTCTGATGGCGCGGGATTTCGCCGCGCTCGCCAGCCCGGGCATCCGCGGGCTCGCCAGCTACGACCCCGGCCACGACATCGTCGCGCTGCGCCACCGTGCCGGGGAGCACGGCTTGTTGGAACTCGGCGGCAACGAGAGCGCCTGGGGCCCCAGTCTGCTGGCCTTGGCGGCGCTGCGTTCGGAGCTCGACACCCTCGAGCTCTACCCCGACCCGCGCGGCGGTGTGCTCAAGCACGCGCTGGCCGAAGCCTTCGGCGTCGGCACCGATCGGCTGCTGCTCGGCAACGGCACGCATGAGCTGCTGATGCAGGTGGCGCAAGTCTTCGCCGGGCCGCAGCGCCCGGTGCTGGTCTCGCGCTATTGCTTCGCCGTCTACCCGCTGGCCGCGCAGGCCGCCAACGCCCGGCTCGATGTGGTCGAGGCCCTGCCCAAGGAGCACCCGGCCCAGCCCCGAGGCCACGACGTCGAGGCCATGATCGCGGCGCTGCGCCCCGAACACGGGCTGGTGATGCTGGCCAACCCGAACAATCCGACCGGCACCTGGCTCAGCACCGCTCAGCTCGAGCGCCTGCTCAGTGCTGCCGGGCCGGACACCCTGGTGGTGCTGGACGAGGCTTATGGCGAGTTCCTGAACCAGCCTGGTTGCGAATCCGCTTTAGGTTTGCTTCGCAAGTACCCGAATCTATTGGTGACGCGCACCTTCTCGAAGCTGCACGGCCTGGCCGCGCTGCGGGTCGGCGTGCTGGTCGCCGACCCCGGCATCGTGACGGTGATGGAGCGGGTCCGCGAGAGCTTCAACGTCAACAGCCCGGGCCTCGCGGCCGCCGCCGCGGCCCTCAAGGACACCGCCCACATCGCCACCGTGCTGCACGAGACCGCCGGCAACCGCGAGGCGCTGGCCATCGAGCTGCGCGAACGTGGCGGCTTCGTGCACCCGTCGCAGACCAACTTCCTGCTGGTCGATTTCGGCACACCCGAGGCCGTCGCCACCATCGACCGTGGCCTTTTGGCTCGCGACGTGGTGGTCCGGCCGATGCGCGGCTACGGCCTGCCCAGTTGCCTGCGCATCACCGTCGGCAAGGTCGAACAGAACGCCCGCCTGCTGATGGCGCTGGACGCGGTGCTCGCGGAATCCGGCTTGCACCTGTGTGCCGCGGCTGGCACCGGCTCGGTCAAGGGAACGGGGCCGTGAGCGCTGCGTCCCGGGCGGTTCTGTCGTGGATCGCCGCGCCGGGTCGTCCGCTTGACGGGCGCCTGCGCGTGCCCGGCGACAAGTCCATCTCGCACCGCGCGCTGATGCTGGGCGCGCTGGCCGAGGGCACGACGCGAATCACCGGCTTCCTCGAGGGCGAGGACACCCGCGCCACCGCGGCCGTCCTGCAGCGGCTTGGCGTGTGCATCGAGGCTCCGGCCGAGGGTGAGCGCATCGTGCATGGTGTCGGCCTGCACGGCCTGCGTGCTGCCGATGGGCCGCTCGACTGCGGCAACGCCGGCACCGGCATGCGCCTGCTGGCCGGCCTGCTGGCTGGGCAGGGCTTCGACAGCGTGCTGGTCGGGGATGCCTCGTTATCGAAGCGGCCGATGCGCCGGGTCATCGAGCCGCTCAGCGCGATGGGGGCACGGATCGACAGCGAGGGCGGGCTTCCTCCACTGAGAATCCACGCGAAGAATGTGCTACAAGGCATTGATTATAAATGCGAAGTGGCCAGTGCGCAGGTGAAGTCGGCGATCCTGCTGGCCGGCCTCTACGCCCAAGGCCCGAGCACCGTCCGCGAGGCGCACCCGACCCGCGACTACACCGAGCGGATGCTGGCCGCTTTCGGTGCCGACATCGAGTTCGCGCCGGGGCTCGCGACGCTGCGACCCGGCCGCCGGCTTGCGGCCACGAGTGTCGATGTGCCGGCCGATTTCAGTTCGGCGGCCTTCTTTCTGGTGGCCGCCAGCGTGATCCCCGGCTCGCATCTGCGGCTGGAGCGCGTCGGCGTGAACCCACGCCGCACCGGCCTGCTGGAGGCGCTGCGCCTGATGGGCGCGGACATCGCCGTGCGTCCGGCGGGCGAGCAGGGCGGCGAGCCGCTGGCCGACATCGAGGTGCGGGCCGCCCGCCTGCGTGGCGCGGTGATTCCCGAAGCCCTCGTGCCCGACATGATCGACGAGTTCCCGGCCCTGTTCACCGCCGCCGCCTTGGCCGAGGGCGTGACCACGGTGAGCGGCGCGGCCGAGTTGCGGGTCAAGGAATCCGATCGTATCGCGGTGATGACAGCCGGTCTGCGCGCGCTGGGCGCCAGCATCGACGAGACGGCGGACGGCGCGCTGATCCACGGCAGCGGCTTTACCGCGAACACCGACCCTTCGATGGCCTTGGCCGACCGCGCTGGCGCACTGCGCGGCGGCCGGGCCGACAGTCAGGGCGATCACCGCATCGCCATGAGCCTCGCGATCGCCGCACAGTGCGCAGCCGGTGAGGTGCGTATCGACGATGTCGCCAATGTCGCCACATCCTTTCCCGGCTTCGAGGCTCTGGCGCGCGGGGTCGGGTTCGGCCTTCGACTCGCGTAAACTCGCGCCCCGCATGAGTCCTCCGACCGCCCGCGGGAACCTCCCCGACCCGAACGCCGCCGGCCACGACATCGCGGCCCCCGTCCTGACCATCGACGGGCCCTCCGGCTCCGGCAAGGGTACGGTCTGCCGCATGGTCGCCACGGCACTCGGCTGGCACTACCTCGACTCCGGCGCGCTTTACCGTGCGGTGGGCCTTGCCGCGGCCTGGGAGCAGATCGATCTTTCCGATGCCGAGGCCGTTGCGGCCTGCGCGGCGCGCACCCTGATCCGCTTCGAGGACAGCGGCGAGGGCGAGCCGAGGGTGGTGGTCAACGGCAAGGACGCCACCCACCAGTTGCGCATGGAAACCGCCGGCGCAGCCGCCTCGGCGATTGCCGCTCACCCGCAGGTTCGCAGCGCGTTGACCGATCTTCAGCGCAGTTTTCGCGCTTTTCCCGGCCTGGTGGCCGATGGTCGCGACATGGGTACGGTGATCTTTCCCGATGCGCCCTGCAAGGTGTTCCTGACCGCCAGTGCCGAGGAGCGCGCCAAGCGCCGGCATAAGCAGTTGAAGGATAAGGGGGTTTCTGTTAATTTCGACAGTCTTCTGCACGAAATCACGGCGCGCGATGAACGCGATGCCAGCCGTGCGGTGGCGCCCCTGAAACCCGCAGACGATGCGCTTTTCCTGGATTCCACCGGCCGGTCGATCGGTGAGGTGGTCCAGCAGGTGCTGGCCATCGTTCCCGTATCGATGCGGCGGTCCTAGGGCAGAAGAGCCGCCCGCGAGCCATCCGGCCCGCGGATCACCCACGCGTCGCAAGACGCACCAGCAGGTGGGCGCGAATCCCGAAACGGGGCGTGGCCCGATGTTCAACCAGAGAAACTCCAATGACCGAATCATTTGCCGAACTGTTCGAACAGAGTCAGATCACCCTCAACAAGCTCAAGCCGGGCGCCATCGTTTCGGGCGTCGTCGTCGAGATCCGCAACGACGTCGTCGTCATCAATGCCGGGCTGAAGTCCGAGGGTATCGTCCCGATCGAGCAGTTCCGTAACGAAGCCGGCGAACTCGAAGTGAGCGTGGGCGACACCGTCAAGGTGGCGCTGGATTCGCTTGAGAACGGCTTCGGTGAAACCGTGCTGTCGCGCGAGAAAGCCAAGCGCGCCATGGTCTGGGACGAGCTCGAAGAAGCGATGGAAAAAGCCGAGACCGTCACCGGCCGGATCAGCGGCAAGGTCAAGGGTGGCTTCACCGTCGACATCCGCGACGTCCGCGCCTTCCTGCCCGGCTCGCTGGTCGACGTCCGCCCCGTGCGCGACCCGGTCTACCTCGAAGGCAAGGAACTCGAATTCAAGATCATCAAGCTCGACCGCAAGCGCAACAACGTGGTCGTGTCGCGCCGTGCTGTCGTCGAGTCCGAGCACTCGGAAGAGCGCGAGCAGATGCTCGAGCGCCTGCAGGAAGGCGCGATCATCGCCGGTGTGGTCAAGAACCTCACCGACTACGGTGCCTTCGTCGACCTGGGCGGCATCGACGGCCTGCTGCACATCACCGACATGGCTTGGAAGCGTGTCCGCCACCCGTCCGAGGTGGTCGAGGTCGGGCAGGAGTTGCAGGTCCGCGTGCTCAAGTTCGACCGCGAGCGCAACCGTGTTTCGCTGGGGCTCAAGCAGCTCGGTGAGGACCCCTGGGACAACATCGCCCGCCGCTACCCGAACGGTGCGCGCGTGTTCGGCAAGGTCAGCAACGTCACCGACTACGGCGCGTTCGTCGAGATCGAGCCGGGTGTCGAGGGCCTGGTCCACGTCTCCGAGATGGACTGGACCAACAAGAACGTCAACCCGGGCAAGGTCGTGCAGCTCGGCGACGAGACCCAGGTGATGATCCTGGACGTCGACGCCGAGCGTCGTCGCATCTCGCTCGGCATGAAGCAGTGCATGCCGAACCCGTGGGAAGCCTTCGCGGCGATGAACAAGAAGAACGACAAGGTCGTGGGCCAGGTCAAGTCGATCACCGACTTCGGCATCTTCATCGGCCTGGAAGGCGGTATCGATGGCCTTGTCCACCTCTCCGACATCCGCTGGAACACCACCGGTGAGGACGTGGTCCGCAACTTCAAGAAGGGCGACACGGTCGAAGCCGTGGTGCTGGCCGTCGATCCGGAGCGTGAGCGCATCTCGCTCGGTATCAAGCAGCTCGAGCAGGACCCGTTCGGCTCCTTCGTGGCCCAGCGCCAGAAAGGCGCAATCGTCAACGGCACCGTCCGTGAAGTCGACGCCCGTGGCGCCACGGTCGATCTGGGCGATGGCATCGAGGGCTACATCCGTGCCTCCGACATCGCCAAGGAGCGCGTCGACGATGCCACCCAGCACCTGAAGGCGGGCGACAGCATCGAAGCCAAGATCGTCGGCACCGATCGCAAGAGCCGCGTGCTGCAGCTCTCGATCCGCGCCAAGGACGAGGCCGAGGTGCAGGAGACGCTGGCCGAGTACAACAAGTCGGCGGCGGAAGCCTCCAGTGGCACCACCAAGCTGGGCGCGCTGCTGCGCGAGCAGCTCGGTAACCGCGAGTAATCGCGGGCGTAACGGCGGCCCGGGTAAATCCGGGCCACTGCCCTTGAGTGCGGCCGTCGAAGGGATCGATGACCAAGTCCGAACTGATCGATGCCTTGGCGCAGCGCCAATCGCATCTCAAGCCCGAGGACGTCGAACTGGCGGTCAAGTCGCTGCTCGACATGATGGCCGATGCCCTGGCGCGCGGGCAGCGCATCGAGGTCCGGGGTTTTGGCAGCTTCTCGCTGCACTTTCGCCCACCGCGGATGGGCCGCAACCCCAAGACCGGCGAGTCGGTCGGGCTTCCGGGCAAGTATGTCCCGCATTTCAAGCCGGGCAAGGAACTTCGTGAACGGGTCAATCCCGTGGTTCCCGAAGCGGGCTGAGCACCGCCATAATCCGCGGTATTCCCCGAACCGCGTGATCCTATGCGTCTGCTCCGCCTCCTCATGGTGCTGGCCTGTCTGGGCCTCGGGGCCGTTATCGCCGCCCTGAACGGCGAGCCGGTCGTGCTTGATCTGCTCTGGATGGAATGGCGGGCGCCGCTGGGCCTGATGCTGCTCTTGGTCCTGCTGCTGGGGGCTTTGCTCGGCGGCTCGGCCGTGGTGCTCTCGCGTTGGACCCAGGCCTTGAGGCCGCGTCCTGCTTCGGCCTCGGCCGAGATCGGCGGCGAGGACGGGAGCCCGCGGTGATCAGCTTGGGCTGGCTGCTCGTGCTGCTGCCGCTGGCTGGCACCCTCGGCTGGTTTCTTGGCCGCCGGGGTGGCGAGCGTCGTGGCGGGGCGCGCGTCAGCCGGCTTTCGGCCACCTATTTCCGCGGCCTCAACTACCTGCTCAACGAGCAGCAGGACAAGGCCATCGAGCTGTTCTTGCAGATCGCCGCGCGCGACCGCGAGACGCTGGAGACGCAGTTCACCTTGGGCACGCTGTTCCGCCGGCGCGGCGAGGTTGACCGCGCCATCCGCCTGCACCAGAGCGTGATCTCCCGCCCGGGCCTGTCCGACGAGCAACGCACCCGCGCCATCCTCGCCCTCGGCGAGGACTACATGCGCGCCGGTCTGCTGGACCGTGCCGAGACCCTGTTCGCCGACCTCGTCAAGATGGGTGCGGCGGCCCCGCAGGCATTGCGCCACCTGATGTCGATCTACCAGGCCGAGCGCGACTGGCAGCAGGCCATCGACCATGCCCGGCGCTACGAGGCGGCAACCGCGGAGCCGATGGGCCGTCTGGTGGCGCAGTTCGAATGCGAGTTGGCCGAACGGGCGCGCATCAAGGGTGATGCCGGCCTGGCTCGCCAGCATCTGGGTCGCGCTTTCGCCGCCGATGCCAACAGCGTGCGTGCCGCCCTGCTGGAAGGTCAGATCGAACTGGCCGAGGGCAACGACGCTGCCGCCATCCGCGCCTACGAGCGTGCCGCACGATTGGACCTTGAGTTCCTGCCCGAAGCACTGCCGCCCCTGCTCGCCGCCTACGATCGCACCGACGACCCGGCGCGGGCCCGGGGTTTCCTGTTGGAGATGGTGGAGCGTTACCCCGGCGTCTCGCCGGCTCTGGCCCTGGCGCGCCGGCTGGAGCAGGAATCCGGCCCCCGGGTGGCGCTCGATTTCCTGCGCGAGCACCTGCGCCAACGGCCCTCGATCCGTGGCGAGGTCGCACTGATCGAACTCGCTTTGCGCAGTGACACCGACGACCCGCGTGGTCTGCTGGTGAGCCTGCAGCAGATCAACGAACAACTGATCGTCCGTTCGCCGGGCTACCGCTGCCAGAGCTGCGGCTTTGGCGCGCGCGCCCACCACTGGCAATGCCCGAGCTGCAAGCAGTGGGCGACGATCAAACCGCTGCCGCACGTGGCCGCCGAGTGAATCCCGCCGACACCCCGCTTCTGGCCCTGCTGGCGGCGCTGCTGCTGGCGGCAGTCAGTGCCGCTGGTACGGCCGTCTGGTGGCATCGGGCACAGCGGGGCGGCTGGATGGACCTGCCGGGGCATCGCAGCAACCACAGCCGGCCGACCCCACGCGGCGGCGGGGTCGGCATGCTGGCGACCCTGTTGCTGGCGGCCCTGCTGTTGCCCTGGCCGCTGGCCCTGCGGCTGGGCTTGACGGCCTCGCTGCTGCTGGTCGGCCTGCTTGGCCTGCTCGACGATTACCGCGGCCTGCGGCCCGGTTGGAAGCTGCTGGGCCAGGTGCTGGCGGTGCTACCGCTGGCCATCACCGTGGCACCGGCCTTGGCGGATCTGCTGCCCGTTGCGGGCATGGTGGCCCTGCTCTTGTCGGCGGGCCTCGCCGCGTGCGTCCTGTTGTTCTTCGTCAATGCCTGGAACTTCATGGACGGCATCGACGGCATTGCCGCGCTGTCGGCTGCCATGCTGGGCCTCGTGGCGCTGCTCGCCGGCAGCGGTGCCCTGGCCTGGTTCGGCCTCGCCCTGGCCGCGGCCTGCGCCGGCTTCCTGCCCTGGAACCTGCCCCGCGCCCGTCTGTTCATGGGCGACGCCGGCAGCCATGCCCTGGGTCTGGCTGTGGGCGCCCTGCTGCTGCTTGCCTTGCCGGCGACCGGCACCAGCGTGCCGATTGCGTTTTGGGCCCTGCTGACCGCCAGTCTGCCCTTCGCCATCGACGTGCTGGCCACCCTGGGCCGGCGCACGCTCGATGGTGAACCCTTGGCCCATGCCCATCGCCGCCACCTCTACCAATTGGCGGTACGGAAGGGCTACAGTCACGCCCGCGTCGCCCTGGCCTATGCCGGGCTCGGCGCGGCACTGGGCTCGGGAGTGGCCATGATCGGACGCGCACAAGGCGAAGACGCGGCGGGGCTGGCGCTGGCCGCCGCGACCGCGGCGCTGGCACTGGCCTGGAGCCTTCTGCGTGGCCGTTTGGCCGCCGGTCTCGAGGGCGAGGCCCGGGCATGAAACAACGTTTGCCGCTGGGTCGTGTGGCGGTGGTCGGCCATGACCTGCTGATGGTGCTGCTGGCCTGGCAGGGTCTGGTGCTGCTGCGTTACGCCTCGCTCGACCAGCCGCTGCCGGCGCACGGCTTCTTGGCCGAGACCTTCATCGTTGCCGGCCTGCAATTGTTGGTGTTCTGGCGGATGGGGCTGTACCGCGGGCTCTGGCGTTTCGCCAGCCTGCCCGACCTGAAAAACATCCTCATCAGCAGCCTGCTGGGTGGAGCGCTCATCGCCCTGGTGCTGTTTTTATTCCTCGACCGCGCCGATGGCGTGCCGCGACTGGCCCTGCTGCTTTATCCGCCCACCTTGATGCTGTTGCTGGGTGGCCCGCGCCTGCTCTACCGGGCCTGGAAGGATGGCCAGTCCCTGCGACTCGCCGGGGGGCAGGGCGAACGCCTGCTGGTGCTGGGCGTAGGGCCGACCGCGGAGAGCCTGATTCGCGATCTGCAACGCAGCGAGCGTTTCCACGTGGTCGGCCTGCTCGACGACGACCGCAGCCTGCAGGGGGCCAAGATCCAGGGCGTGCCGGTGCTCGGCCGGCTCGACGATCTGGCCGAGATCGCCGAGGAAACCGCCGCCACCCGTGTAGCGATCGCCTTAGGCGGCGAGCAGAGCGAGGCGTTGGGCCGCATCGCCGCCCAGTGCGAGCGTCTGCGCCTGCGCTTCTGCCGGATGCCGGCCCCGGAGGAGCTGCTGGACGGCCAGACCGTTCATGCTGCCCTCAAGGACGTTGCCATCGAGGATCTGCTCGGTCGCGACCCGGTGCTGCCGGACTGGCCGGCGATCCGTGCCTCGCTGCAGGGACGGACCGTGCTCATCACCGGCGCCGGCGGTTCGATTGGCGCCGAGCTGAGCCGCCAATGCGTGGGGCTGGGCGTGGCCCGGCTGGTCGTGCTGGAGCGCTCCGAACTGGCCCTGTACCAGCTCCAACTCGAATGCCGCGAGCGTTTCCCGAGCGCCGAAGTGGTGTTCCAGCTCGGCGATTGCGGCGATGTGACGCTGCTGCGTCGCCTGCTCAAGCAGTGGCGGCCGGAGGAAGTGTTCCACGCCGCCGCCTACAAGCAGGTGCCGCTGCTGGAGGCCCAGCCGCGTGAGGCGATCCGCAACAACCTGCTTGCCACCGACGTGCTGGTGCGCGAATCGGTGGCCGCTGGCGTCGGCACTTTTGTGCTGATTTCGACCGATAAGGCGGTGAACGCGGTCAACATGCTGGGTGCCAGCAAGCGCCTGGCGGAACTGGCCTGCCAGGCGGCGGTGCAGGGCACCGGCACCCGGCTGGTCACTGTCAGGTTCGGCAATGTGCTGGATTCCGCCGGCAGCGTGGTGCCGCTGTTCCGCGAGCAGATCCGCCGTGGCGGCCCGGTCACGGTCACCCATCCCGATGTCACGCGCTATTTCATGACCATTCCGGAGGCCTGCCAGTTGATCCTGCAGGCCACCACCCTGCGCGAGGCCTCGGGCATCTTCACCCTCGACATGGGCCGGCCGGTGCCGATCCGCCTGCTGGCCGAGCAGATGGTGCGCCTGGCCGGTTTCACGCCCTACCATGAGATTGACATCTGCTACACCGGCCTGCGGCCCGGCGAGAAGCTCCACGAGGAGCTGTTCCATGCCGACGAAACCTACGTCCAGACCATCCACCCGAAAATCTTCCAGGCCGAACCCCGCGGCGTCGACCTCGACGGCTTCTTGGAGCAGCTGAGGCTGCTGCGCCTGGCCGTGCAGAGCGACGACGAAGTGAGAATCCGCGAAGTGATCAGTGAAGCCATCCCCGAATTCAAGCCGATCACCGCCCGCACAACCGGTGGCTTCAAGCCGCAGGTCATCCGTGGCGGGCTGGCCTCGTGAACGGTCGCGTCCGTTGCGCGGTATTCCCCGTTGCCGGCCTCGGCACGCGCTTTCTTCCGGCCACCAAGACGGTACCGAAGGAAATGCTGCCGGTGGTCGATCGGCCGCTGATCCAGTACGCCGTCGATGAGGCCATCGAGGCCGGTTGCGACACCCTGGTGTTCGTCACCAACCGCTACAAGCACGCCGTCGCCGATTACTTCGACAAGGCCTACGAGCTGGAGCAGAAACTGGAGAAAGCCGGGAAGTTCGAAGCCTTGGCCGAGATCCGCGATGTGCTGCCACGCCATGTGCGCGCCGTGTTCGTCACCCAGACCGAGGCTCTGGGCTTGGGCCATGCGGTGCTCTGCGCCCGCCCCGTGGTCGGTGAACAGCCCTTCGCCGTGCTGCTGCCCGATGATCTGATCTGGAACCGGGGCGCGGGCGCCACCCGGCAACTGGTCGAACTGGCCGGGCGCGAGCGTGCCGGTGTGGTGGCGGTGCAGGACGTGCCGATCGAACAGACCCGCAGTTACGGCATCGTCGCCACCCGCGGCTTCAGCGGACGGCACGGTGAGATTTCGGCCATCGTCGAAAAACCCAAGCCCGAGGAGGCGCCGAGCACCTTGGCCGTGGTCGGCCGCTACGTGCTGCCGCCGCGGATCTTCGACCTGCTCGAAGCCACCCGCGCCGGCACCGGCGGCGAGATCCAGCTCACCGACGCCATCGCCCTGCTGTTGGCCGAGCAGCGTACGCTTGCCTACCGCTTCGAGGGGCGGCGTTTCGATTGCGGCAGCCGCATCGGCCTGATCGAGGCGACCCTGCAGTACGCCCTGCAGGATGAGGCCCTGGCCGGCCCGACCCGCGAGCTGATGCGCCAGGCCCTCGGCGCGAACGGGTAAGTTCCGCGACCGGGCCATCGGGCACGCGCCTTGCCGTCACCCATCCCGATCCGACCGCGCATGCCCGCCGCCCACGATTACTACCGCAGCAACGCCGGCGAATGGCTATCGCGTCCACCGGCGGTTGGCACGAGCGACTGTGCCTGCCTGGTGATCGGCGGTGGCTTTGCCGGTCTCAACACCGCGCTCGGTCTGGTCGAGCGCGGGGTGCGCGATGTCGTGCTGCTGGAGGCCGAGACCCTGGGCCACGGCGCATCGGGCCGCAACGGCGGCTTCGTGTTCGCCGGCTATTCGCGCGGCGAAGCCGCATTGCTGGCCGAACGGGGGCCGGAGCAGGCGCGCCGCCTCTACGCACGCACGCGCGCGGCTGTGGCGATGATCCGCTCGCGGAGCCAGCGGCTGTGCATCGACTGCGACCGTGTCGATGCGGGCGTGCTGTGGGTGAACTGGTTCCGTGATCCCGCGGTGCTGGAGTCGCGGCGACGCCTGCTGGCCGAACACTTCGACACCCACTGGCAGGCGGTTGATCGCGAGGCGCTGGCCGCCAGCCTGCGCACATCGCGCTACAGTGCTGCCTTGCTGGAGGCCGATGGCTTCCATTTCCACCCGCTCAAATACGCCCGAGGCCTCGCCCGGGCGATCGAAGCCGGTGGCGGGCGCATCCACGAGCACAGCGCGGCGACAAGGCTTGTGCGCGACGGCGCGGCCTGGCGGGTGTGCACGGCCGATGGCGCGATCCTGCGCGCCGAAAACCTGGTGCTGGCCTGCGGCGGCTACCTCGCCGGCCTCCTGCCCCGTGTCGATGCCGCCGTGTTGCCGATCGCCACCTATGTGATGGTGACCGAGCCGCTCGGCGCGCGGGCCGCCGAAGTGATGACGACGAAAGCGGCCGTCTACGACACCCGTTTCGCCTTCGATTACTACCGGCTGCTGCCGGATACCCGGCTGCTCTGGGGTGGGCGCATCTCGGTGCGCGATCGCGATCCGGCTGCGGTACGGCGCCGACTGCGTCGCGACTTGTTGCGTGTATTTCCGCAGCTCGATGGCGTGCGCATCGACCATGCCTGGTCGGGCCTGATGAGCTATGCCCGCCACGAGATGCCGCAGATCGGGCTGATCGAACCGGGCCTCTGGGTGGCGCAGGCTTTCGGCGGCCATGGCGTGGCACCGACGACGGCGGCCGGCGAAGTGCTGGCGTCGGCCATCGCCGAGGGTGATCCGAGCTGGCGCGAGTACGCGCCCTACGGCCTCGTCTCGGCGATGAAGCCCTTCGGCTTCGCCGGCGCGCAGGCGAGCTACTGGTGGCTGCAGGCCAAGGACGCCTGGAAGGACTGGCGCGAGGGCGGCCACCGCTGACAAACAAAGGCCCGGCGATGCCGGGCCTTTCGCGTTCCAACGCCGGATCCATGCGTGTGCGCGGACCAACTCTGGGCTTCAAAGCGCCTCGAAGATGCCCGCCGCACCCATGCCGGTGCCGATGCACATCGTCACCATGCCGTACTTCTGCTTGCGGCGACGCAGGCCGTGCACGATCGTCGCGGTGCGGATCGCACCGGTCGCACCCAGCGGATGGCCCAGCGCGATCGCACCGCCCAGCGGGTTGACCTTCGTCGGATCAAGCCCGCAGGTGCGCATTACCGCCAGCGCCTGCGCGGCGAAGGCTTCGTTGAGCTCGATCCAGTCGAGCTGGTCCTGCGTCAGGCCGGCCTGCTTCAGTGCCTTCGGAATCGCCGCGATCGGGCCGATGCCCATCACTTCCGGGCGCACGCCGGCGACCGAGAAGCTGACGAAGCGGGCCAGCGGCGTGAGGCCGTACTGCTTGATGGCTTTCTCCGACGCCAGCAGCACGCCGGCCGCGCCATCGCTCATCTGCGAGCTGTTGCCCGCCGTCACCGAGCCGCCCATGCGGAACACCGGCTTGAGCTTGGCGAGGCCTTCAATGGACGTATCGGCACGCGGGCCTTCATCGGTGTCGACCGAACGCTCGATCAGCTTGACCGTGTTGCCGCCCAGCACCGGCATGCGGGCGCGCGCGGCGTAGGGCGAGATCTCGCCCTTGAACTCCCCCGCGGCGATGGCGGCGAGCGCGCGACGGTGCGATTCGGCGGCAAAGGCGTCCTGATCCTCACGGCTGACCTTCCACTCCTCGGCGACCTTCTCGGCGGTGATGCCCATGCCGTAAGCGATCGCGACGTGCTCGTTGTCGAACACGCTCGGGGCCATGGCCACCTTGTTGCCCATCATCGGCACCATGCTCATCGACTCGGTGCCGCCGGCCAGCATCAGCTCGGCGTTGCCGAGGCGGATCTGGTCGGCCGCCAGCGCCACGGCCTGGAGGCCGGAGGAGCAGAAGCGGTTGATGGTCTGCGCGGCAATGGTGTTCGGCAGGCCGGCCAGCAGCACGCCGATGCGCGCCACGTTCATGCCCTGCTCGCCCTCGGGCATGGCGCAACCGATGATCGCGTCGTCGATCTGCGAGAGGTCGATGCCCGGGGCCTGCGCCACGACGCTCTTGAGCACGTGGGCCAGCAGGTCGTCGGGGCGGGTGTTGCGGAAGACGCCCCTCGGGGCTTTACCCACGGGCGTGCGGGTGGCGGCGACGATGTAGGCGTCCTGGATTTGCTTGCTCATGGAGGAAACTCCGAATTCAAGGCGTGCCGGTGGGCGGGCCACCGGCACAGGGATGTGGCGGTCAGTTCCGCAGCGGCTTGCCCGTGGCCAGCATGTGCGCGATGCGCTCCTGCGTCTTCGGCATCTGGGCGAGTGCGACGAAGTGCTCGCGTTCGAGGCGGATCAGCCAGTCCTCGTCCACGGTCGCGCCGCGGTCGATCTCGCCACCGGAGAGAACGGTCGCGATGCGCGTGGCGATCTCCATGTCGTGCGGGCTGATCATCCGGCCCTCGAGCATGTTCACCAGCATCATCTTGAAGGTGGCGATGCCGACGTCGCCGGCCGCGGTGATCGTGCGGTTCGGCAGCGGCGGGCGATAGCCGGATTCGGCCATGCCCAGCGCGGTCTGGCGTGCCACGTGCAGCAGCTCGTGCTCGTGGAAGACGACGAGGTCGCCCTCGCGCAGCAGGCCGAGTTCCTTCGCTTCAAGGGCGGAGGCCGAGACCTTGCCCATCGCGACGGCTTCGAACAGCGGCTTCAGCTCGGCGAACACGTCGCCATTCTTCGCCTTCGCGGAGGCACGACCGGCGAACTCCTTCAGGCCGCCGCCCGCGGGCAGCAGGCCGACACCGGCTTCGACGAGACCGATATAGCTCTCGAGGTGGGCCACGGTGCGGGCCGAGTGCATCTGGAATTCGCAGCCACCGCCCAGCGCAAGGCCACGCACGGCCGCGACCACCGGCACCAGCGAATACTTGATGCGCTGGCTGGCGGCCTGGAAGGTGGCGACCATCGCGGTGAAGTCGTCGATGCGGCCGTCCTTCAGTGCGCCGAGTGCGCCGGCCAGGTCGGCACCGGCCGAGAACGGACCCTTCGGCTGCCAGATCACCAGGCCGCGGAAGTCCTTCTCGGCGATGTCGATCGCCTGCAGGACGCCAGCGAGCACGCCGTCGCCGACGGTGTTCATCTTGGTTTTGAAGCTCAGCACCGCGATGCCGTCGCCGTCGGTCCACAGCCGCACGGCGTCGGTCTCGAACACGGTGGTGCCAGGATTCGCCGAGGCCTCGCCGATGACGGTTTCCGGGAAGCGCTGCCGCGCGTAGACCGCGAGCGACGAGCGGGGCAGGGCGCCGCTGCGCGCCGGGCTGAAGCTGCCGTCCTTCGCATGCACGCCGGCGCGGCCGTCGCTCACCCAAGCCGGCAGCGGGGCCGTGCCCATGGTCTTGCCGGCGGCGATGTCCTCGGCGATCCACGCGGCCACCTGCTGCCAGCCGGCGGCCTGCCAGGTCTCGAACGGACCGAGGTTCCAGCCGTAGCCCCAGCGCATGGCGAAGTCGACGTCACGCGCGGTGTCGGCGATCGAGTGCAGATGGAAGGCGGCGTAGTGGAACAGGTCGCGGAAGATCGCCCACAGGAACTGCGCCTGCGGGTGCGCGTGGGCGCGCAGCTTGGCGAACTTCTCGGCCGGGTTCTTGATCTTCAGGATCTCGACGACCTCGGGGTTCGCTTCGGCGCCAGTCGGGCGGTAGTCCTGCTTGGCCAGATCAAGAACCAGGATGTCCTTGCCGCGCTTGGTGTAGATGCCGGCGCCGGTCTTCTGGCCCAGCGCGCCCTTGCCGATCAGCGCCTGCAGCCACGCCGGGGCCTTGAAGTACGAATGCCACGGGTCGTCCGGCAGCGTGTCGGCCATCGTCTTGATGACGTGGGCCATGGTGTCGAGGCCGACCACGTCCGAAGTGCGGTAAGTCGCCGACTTCGGGCGGCCGATCAGCGGGCCGGTGATGGTGTCGACCTCATCAAATCCGAGGCCGAGCCGCTCGGTGTGGTGCATGCCGGCGAGGATCGAGAACACGCCGATGCGGTTGCCGATGAAGTTCGGCGTGTCCTTGGCGTAGACGACGCCCTTGCCGAGCGTGGTGGTGAGGAAGGTCTCGAGGCCTTCCAGCACGCCGGCCTCGGTGCCCTTGCACGGAATCAGCTCGGCCAGATGCATGTAGCGCGGCGGATTGAAGAAGTGCACGCCGCAGAAGCGCGGGCGAACGCTTTCCGGCATGGCGTCAGCAAGCGCGTTGATCGACAGGCCCGAGGTGTTCGAGGCGACGATGGCGTGCTTTGCCACGTGCGGGGCGATCTTCTCGTACAGGTCCTTCTTCCACTCCATCTTTTCTGCGATCGCCTCGATGATGAGGTCGCAGTCGGCGAGGAGGGCGAGGTGCTGCTCGTAGTTCGCCGGGATGATCGCGCTGACCTTGGCCTTGCTGGCCAGCGGGGCAGGCGAGAGCTTGCCCAGGTTGGCGATGGCCTTCTGGACGATGCCGTTCTTGTCGCCTTCCTTGGCCGGAAGGTCGAAGAGCAACGTGTCAACGTCAGCGTTAACAAGATGAGCGGCGATCTGCGCGCCCATCACGCCGGCACCGAGCACCGCCACTTTGCGGATACGAAGCTGGGACATGGAAACTCCGGGTGGGGAGGAGAACGAGGGGGAACGATGGAAGCCAACGGACGCCGGAGCGTACGCCGGCGCACGTTAAAGATACGCTGGCGTATGGTCAACCGGTTGATGCCGGCGCGCCAGGCTCACCCGTCGGCGCGCAGCCCGGCGGCGGCAAAACGCACCAGTTGCAAGGCGGCCTTGTCGCAATGCTGCTTTTCGGTGGCAGCGGCGGGTCGCTTGATGAGCCCGAAATCGGCCATGGCGTAGGTCAGGGCACCGGCGACGAAATCGAGCCGCCAGTACAGATCCTCCTTGGGCAGGCCGGGCACGCAGTCGGCGATCGCCTTGGCGAACTCGCGCAACACATGGCCGTAATTGTCAGAGAGGAACTTGCGCAGGCCATCGTTCTTCTCGGCGAAGGCCCGGGCCAGCACCCGGACGAAGGCCGCGCCACCATGTTGGCGGTCGAGGCTGAGCGCCAGGGGCGGTTCGATGAAGGCGCGCAGCAAGGCCTCGAGGTCGCCGGGGTGGTTCTGACGGGCCGCGGCCAGCAGTTTCAAGCGACGTTCGCTCATGTCATCCATGCGCCGGCGGAACACCTCGTTGACGAGGTTTTCTTTCGAGCCGAAATGGTAGTTCACCGCGGCGATGTTGACGTCGGCCTGGCTGGTCACCTGCCGCAGCGAGGTGCCGGCAAAGCCGTGGATAGCGAACAGTGCCTCGGCGGCGCCGAGGATGCGGTCCTTGGTGTTGAAATGCGAGGTGCCCATGGCGTCTTCCAAGCGGTAGCTGATCGCAGCCTGCACCGGGTGAGTGTGTACATCAAGTGATTGATTGAATCGCGTACCGCTGAAAGCCGCGTACCGCTGAAAACAAGGCCTCCGGAATGTGCCGTAAGCGGCTGTCCTGCGGAGATTTTTCCGCTACAATGATCGACCTATCGGATTTTCTTTTGACAAAGGTTTGCAAGCATGACCCTGGAGCGCACCCTTTCGATCATCAAGCCGGATGCCGTCGCGAAGAACGTGATCGGCCCGATCTACACGCGTTTCGAGAACGCCGGCCTGAAGATCGTTGCAGCGAAGATGAAGCAACTCTCGCGCAAGGAGGCCGAGGGCTTCTACGCCGTGCATCGCGAGCGTCCGTTCTTCAACGCCCTCGTTGAGTTCATGATCTCTGGCCCGGTGATGATCCAGGTGCTGGAAGGCGAGAATGCGGTGTCGAAGAACCGCGAGCTGATGGGCGCCACCAACCCAAAAGATGCCGCGCCCGGCACCATCCGCGCCGATTTCGCCGCTTCGATCGACGCCAACGCCGTGCACGGCTCCGACAGCGCCGAGAACGCCGCGATCGAAATCGCCTACTTCTTCAGCACCACCGAGCTCTGCCCGCGCTGAATGACTGATGGGCACGATTGACGCTCCTGTTGCGATCGCGCCGCCGGCCTCGCCGGTGGCGTTCGCGCGCGTCAACCTGCTCGACCTCGACCGCGAGGGCATGGAGCACTTCTTCAAACACGAGCTCGGTGAGAAGCGCTTCCGCGCGCACCAGGTGATGAAGTGGATCTACCACCGTCACGTCACCGATTTCAGCGGCATGACCGACCTCGGCAAGGCCCTGCGTGGCAAGCTCGAGACGCGTTGCGAGGTGCGCCCGCCGAACGTGATGTTCGACAAGCCCTCCACCGACGGCACCCACAAGTGGCTGCTCGGCATGGATGCCGGCAATGCCGTGGAAACCGTCTTCATCCCCGACAAGGGCCGCGGCACGCTCTGCGTGTCGAGTCAAGTCGGTTGCGGCCTGAACTGCCAGTTCTGCTCGACTGCCACCCAAGGCTTTAACCGCAACCTGTCAGCAGCCGAGATCATCGGCCAGGTCTTCGTCGCGGCGCGGCATCTGGGCAACGTGCCGCACAAGGACCGCAAGCTCACCAATGTCGTGATGATGGGCATGGGCGAGCCGCTGCTGAACTTCGAGAACGTCGTCACCGCGATGAACCTGATGCGCGATGACCTCGGCTTCGGCCTCGCCAGCAAGCGCGTCACGCTTTCGACTGCCGGCCTGGTGCCGATGATCGACCAGCTCGCCAGCCGTGCCGATGTGGCCCTGGCCGTCTCGCTGCATGCGGCCAACGACGAGCTGCGCACGCAGCTTGTGCCGCTCAACAAAAAGTACCCGGTCGCCGAACTGATGGCCGCCTGCCTGCGCTATGTGCGGGCAACCAAGATCGACTCGATCACCTTCGAGTACACGCTGATGCAGGGCGTCAACGACCAGCCCGGGCATGCTCGCGAACTGGCTGCCTTGATGCGGCAGTTCTGTCGCCAAGCGCAGGACAACCACGCCGCCAAGGTGAATCTGATCCCGTTCAATCCGTTCCCCGGCACGCGTTTTGCGCGCAGTGACGAGGCGGCGATCCGCGGCTTCCAGAAGACGCTCCTCGACGCCGGCGTGTTGACCATGGTGCGCCGCACGCGTGGCGATGACATCGATGCCGCTTGCGGCCAGTTGAAAGGCCAGGTCGTGGACAAGACACGCCGGCAAGCGGCGTTCCGCAAGACCCTCGACGGGGCTTCCGGTGCGGCGGCCTGAGACCGCCGCAAAAGGTTTTTCCATCGCCGCACTCGCGGCGCTGCTCGCCGCTTGCGCGACCGCGCCCCCGCAGGTGCCCGGCACCGGCACCAACGCGATCGCGCTGCGTTCGATCAACGCTGCGCAGGAATTGCTGCAACGCGGCCGGCTCGACGAGGCGCTCGAACAGGCTCAGGTCGCCGTCCGTGCCGATCCGCGAAGCGGGCGAGCACTGGTGGCCAAGGGCCAGGTGCTCGATGCCCAAGGCCAGCCCGAGCGGGCCGGCGAACTGCTGGCGCGTGCGGTGCAACTTTCGCCGCAGGACGGCATCGTGCTAAATGCCCGCGGGGCCTGGTTGTGCCGTCACGGGGGTGCAAAAAAAGGCCTTGATCTGCTCGGTCGCGCCATTGAGGACCCGACCTACCGGCAGCCGGTGCAAGCCCTGGCCAATGCCGGGACCTGCGCGCTGGGCGAGGGTCTGCTGCCCACGGCGGAAATGAACTTCCGGGCCGCACTCGGACTTTCGCCCACCGATGCCCAGTCGCTGGTGGGTATGGCCCATGTCGAACTGAAGCAGGGCGACACGCTCGGAGCCCGCGCCTTCCTGCAGCGCCGCGAAGCCCTGGCGCCACTGACGCCGGCCGAACTGCTACTGGCCATTCGCATCGAAGAGGCCGCGGGTGATGCCCGCGCCGTCGCACGTTACCGCGCACAGCTCGCCGCGCAGGGCCAGGGAGGCCCATTGCCGCCCCCCGCCACCCCACGAGACTGACGGCCGTGACACCTCCCGAAACCGATCAATCGACCGCGCTTCGCCTGCGTTCCGCCCGTCTCGCCCAAGGGCTTGACCTCGCCGACCTCGGGCGCGAACTGAAACTGCCGCAGACCACGCTCGAGGCCATGGAGCGCGGTGACTGGGCCAGGCTCGGCGCACCGGTTTTTGCCCGTCACCTGCTCCAGCGATACGCCCGACGCCTCGATGTCGATATCGATTGCGAGAGCATTGCGGGCCAGCTTCCCGACCCGCCGCTGAGCTCGCGGTTGCCGCGTTCGCAATGGGGCCGTTTCGCCGAATTCTCGGCGCGCCAGGTCACCTACGTGACCGGAAGCCTGCTGCTGTTGCCGGCCCTTTACCTGTTGCTCGTGCAATGGCCGGATGCCGGTTCGTCGGCGGCCTATGCCCTCGATCCGCCGGTGGCCATGCCCGCGCTGCCGGTCGCTGTGCCCACCGCGCCAGCACCGGCGCTGGTCGCAGCACCCGACGCGGCCGCCCCGGTCCAGATCGTCGAACGGCCACCCACCACGTCGCTGGCATCGACAGCTGCCAGCACGGTGGCGGCAGGCTTGACGCCCAGTTTGCCGCTCGCCGAGGCGATGGCTCGGCGAATCGAGATGCGCTTCACTGCCGATAGCTGGATCGAGGTCTTGGGTCGCGATGGCAGCGTTCTGGAAAGGGCACTGGCCCGATCCGGCGAGGCGCGACAATGGCCGGTCGAGCAGGTCGGCCGCGTCACCATCGGCAACGCCTTGGGCACTGAAGTTCGGGTGGATGGCTCCGGCGTGAACCTCGATGCCGTGCGCACGGCGAACGTGGCCCGCTTTGCGCTATCCTCCGAGGGTGCCATCGAAACCGTGCCGCGCTGACGTCGGTTTTGCTGGCCATTCCCTTCCGCACGTCCGCGCCTGCGCGGTGATGGCTCATGTCCAACGACCAGATCGACGAATACGAACAGGGCGAACGCGTCCGCAAATGGCTCCGTGATAACGGGGCTTCGGTGTTCGGTGGCATCGCCTTGGGCCTTGCTGCCATTGTCGGCTTTCAGCTTTATCAGGCGCAGGGCGACAGCCACCGCGCCGAGGCCTCGATGCAATTCGAGCGCTTTGTCGAGGCCGAAGACGCCGGCAATGCCGAGTCCGCCGCCGCCATCGCTGGCAGCTTGGTGACGGAATACGCCGACACGCCATACCCTGCTCTGGCCGCGCTGCGCCTTGCCGCTTCGCAGCTTCGCGCCGGCAAGCCGGAGGAGGCCCTGCAGGCCATCGAGGCCGGCCTGCCAACCGCCCGCGACGCCGCCCTGCGGCAGATGCTGCTGCTGCGCGCCGCCCGCGCCGAACTGGTGCTGGCCCGGCACGATGCGGCGCTGGCCCGGCTGACCGGTGTCACACTGCCGGCCTATGCCGCGTTGCGCCACGAGATCGAAGGCGATGCGCTGGCCGCCCAAGGTCGCCGTGAGGAGGCCCGCGCTGCCTACCAGAATGCCTTGACCGCTCTCGACGTGGCCTCGCCTCTGCGTGGCTTGCTCGAACTCAAGCTCGCCGATGTCGGCGGCACCGCCCAACGCGCCACGGAAGCCTAAACGCATGCGCAAGTCCCTGGGCCTCGCCCTGCTGTCGATTCTCCTGCTCTCCGGCTGCGGCACGGCCCGGGAATGGTTCCGTTCCGACGCCGAAGAGGCGGCTGCTCCGGTTGCCCTCACGGCCATCGCCGAGGCCCGGTCCGTGCAACGGCTTTGGTCGGACGCCTTGGGAGAGCCGGAGGCCGGTTTCGGTCTGCGCCAACGCCCGGCACTCGACGGCAACACGGTCTATGCGGTGACCGGCGACGGTGCTTTGCGCGCCATCGATCTCGAAACCGGTGCGACGCGCTGGGAGATCGCCCTGTCCGAGGTGAGCAACCGTCGCGGCTGGCTGTTCTGGCAATCGCGCATCACCGATGGGGGGCTGCACTCCTCGGTGGCGGTCGGCGAGGGTCTGGTCGTCGTGGTCGGGCGCACCGGTGCAGTGTTCGCCGTCAATGCCAGCGACGGCAGCCTACGCTGGGAATCGCAGGCTTCTGCCGAGGTGCAGGCCGCACCGCTGATCGTTCGCGGCCTGGTGGTGATCCGCTCGCAGGACGGCCGTACCGTGGCCTTGGACGCCGCCACGGGCGAACGTCGCTGGAGCCACCAGCGCAGCATCCCCAGCCTCAGCTCGCTCGGTGCCAGTGCGCCGGCCAGCGCGGTCGGTCTGGTGCTGGTCGGCAATGAGGACGGCATCGTGCTCGGCCTGCGTGCCGAGGACGGCGCCCCGATCTGGGAAGCCATGGTCGCCGAAGCCGAAGGCCGCAGCGAACTGGAACGCATCGCCGACATCGATGGCGACCTCGCCATCGGTGCCAACGTGCTCTACGCCACCAGCGTTCGGGGAGTGACGGCGGCGGTGGCGCTGGCCAGCGGCCAGCTGCTCTGGACCCGCGAGAACGGTGGCCCGAACGGCCTTGAACTGACCCCGACCGGCGTTCTGCTGGCCGACAAGGGTGGCACCCTGTGGTCGCTCGACCGCGACAACGGCAATGCCCTCTGGCGCCAGGACGCCCTGCTGCGCCGCCAACCCACCGCCGCGGTGTTGGCCGGTGACCTCGCCGTGGTCGGTGATGTCGAGGGCTACCTGCACTGGTTCGATCCGCAGACCGGCGTGCTGCGCGCACGCACGCGCCTGCAATCGGCCCGGATCGTTGCGGCCCCGCTGGCCTCGCCCACCGGCGTGGTGGTGGCGGTCAGCGAGGAAGGCCGGATCGCGGCTTTCCGCGTCGCCGAGTAAATCCGCATGTTGCCGCTGGTCGCGCTGGTGGGTCGGCCGAACGTCGGCAAGAGCACGCTGTTCAATGCTTTGACGCGTAGTCGTGACGCGCTGGTCCACGACCAGCCGGGCGTCACCCGCGACCGCCATTACGGCGTCTGCCGGCTCGATGCCGAGCGACCCTTCGCGGTCGTCGACACCGGCGGCCTCTCGGGCGAGGAGATCGGCCTGGCCGGCGCCACCGCACGGCAGGCCCGAGCCGGCGCCGAAGAAGCCGACCTCATCGTTTTCGTCGTCGATGCCCGCGAGGGTCTTGCCACGTTGGATCGCGACATCGTGGCTTGGTTGCGCAAGACCGGCAAACCGCTGGTGCTCGCCGTCAACAAGACCGACGGTCTCGACGAAGAAGCCTGCATGGTCGAGTTCGCGCGTTTCGGCGTGACCGATGCGCTGCCGCTCGCGGCCTCGCACCAGCGTGGCGTGGACGATCTCGTCGAACGGCTGCAATCGCGCCTGCCACCCGATCGCGACCTCTCGGTGCTGGAGGACGACCCGCGGCGCATCCGCGTGGCCTTCGTTGGTCGCCCCAACGTCGGCAAGAGCACGCTGGTCAACCGCATGCTGGGCGAGGAGCGGATGATCGCCTCCGACGTGCCGGGCACCACCCGCGATTCGATCGCCGTCGATCTCGAACGCGATGGCAAGCTCTACCGCCTGATCGACACCGCCGGCCTGCGTCGGCGCGGCAAGGTCGAGGAGGCGGTCGAGAAGTTCAGCGCCTTCAAGACCCTGGCCTCGATCGAACACTGCCAAGTGGCGGTGGTGCTGGTCGACGGCACCGAGGGGATCACCGATCAGGATGCGACGGTGCTGGGCCATGTGCTCGAAGCCGGCCGCGGCCTCGTCGTCGCGGTCAACAAGTGGGATGGCCTCTCCAGCTACGAACGCGAGCAGAACCGCGTGCAACTGGAGCGCAAGCTGGCCTTCGCGCCCTGGGCCGAGCGCATCACCATTTCGGCCCTGCACGGCAGCGGCCTGCGCGAGTTGTTCCGCGCCGTCAACCGCGCCCACGCCTCGGTGACCAAGAGCTTCGGCACCAGCGAAATCAACCGTGCGCTGGAAGTGGCCTACGAGACCAACCCACCGCCGACCGTGCGCGGTCACGCGCCGAAGATGCGCTACGGGCACTCCGGTGGCAACACGCCGCCCACCTTCATCGTCCACGGCTCGCGCCTGAAGGGCCTGCCGGAAAGCTACCGGCGTTACCTGGAAAACTTCTTCCGCAAGCGTTTCAAGCTGGTCGGCACGCCTTTGCGTTTCGAGTTCCGCGAGGGCGAGAACCCGTTCGAGGGCAAGAAGAACGAACTCACCGAGCGTCAGCAGGCCAAGCGCCGCCGCCTGCTGCGTTACGCCCGCAAGTCCTGAGGCCGCCGGTGGGGCCGGGCCGGGTGCCGGAGATCAGCGTCGAGGAGGCCGCCCGGCGAGTCGCGGCCGGTGCCCGACTGGTCGATGTGCGCGAGCCCGCCGAAGTCGCGCTGGGTGCGCCGGCCGGCGCGCTGCACCTGCCTTTGAGCGTCTTGCAGGACGATCCAAGCCTCTTGCCCGACGACGGCCGGCCTTTGCTGCTGCTCTGCGCCATCGGCCAGCGCTCGCGCCGGGCCGCGGCGATTGTGCTCGCCGCCGGGCATGGCGAGGTGGCGAACGTCGCCGGTGGTTTTGTCGCCTGGCGGGCCGCCGGCTTGCCGCTCGCTGCCGAACCCCTCTGGCCAGGTGCAACCGCCGATGCCGCCGAGCGCTACGACCGCCACCTGCGACTCGCCGGCGTCGGGCAGGAAGGCCAGCGCCGCTTGGCCGGCAGTGGCGTGCTCCTGCTCGGTGCCGGCGGGCTGGGTTCGCCGGCCGCGCTCTACCTCGCGGCGGCGGGCGTGGGGCATCTGCGCATTGTCGATGACGATGTGATCGAGCGCAGCAACCTGCAGCGCCAGATCCTGCACACCGAAGCCGGCATCGGTCGCCCCAAGGTCGAATCCGCCCGCGAGCGGCTGCTCGCCCTGAACCCAAGCGTCCGGGTCGAGGCGATCCGCGAGCGCCTGAGTGCCGCCAATGTCGAGGCTCTGCTGCACGGGGTCGATGTGGTGCTCGATGGCAGCGACAATTTCGCCACCCGCTATCTGCTCAATGCCGCCTGCGTCCGGCTCGGCCTGCCGCTCGTGCATGCCGCGGTCGAACGTTTCCAGGGGCAGGTAAGCGTGTTCGTGCGCGCCGCGCCGGGCGGGGCAAAAGCACCCTGTTACCGTTGCCTGCACCCCGAGCCGCCCGGCCCGGAGGCCGCACCCAATTGCGCCGAGGCCGGTGTGCTCGGCGTGCTCCCGGGCTTGCTCGGTCTCGTGCAAGCCACCGAGACCCTAAAGCTGCTGCTCGGCCTGGGCGAGCCGCTGGCCGGGCGTCTGCTGCTCTTCGATGCGCTCGGTCTGCGCTTTCGCGAAGTGGCGCTGGCGGCCGATCCGGACTGCGCGAGCTGCGGCCCGCAGGCGCGATTCACCGGCTATCACGATCTCGAAGCGATCTGTGCCGCCATCTGAACAAGGCCCGGCTGACTTCGTGCAGCCGAAGCCTGGCTCGCGGATAATGGCGGGCTTTCCTCGCTGTGCTTTTCGATGACCGCACGCCTGCTCGACGGCAAGGGCATTGCCGAACGGCTGCTCGATGATCTCGCCCTGCGCGTCCGCGCCCGGCTGGCCTCCGGCCGGCCGCGTCCCGGTCTTGCCGTGGTGCTGGTCGGCGACGATCCGGCCTCGGCCGTCTACGTGCGCAACAAGCGCCGCGCCTGCGCCAAGGTCGGCATCGAGGCCTTCGACATCGACCTGCCGACCGACACCGACGACAGCGAACTGCTGGCACTGATCGAAGGGCTCAACGCCAACCCGGACGTGCACGGCATCCTCGTGCAGTTGCCGCTGCCGGACGGCCGCGATGGTCGCGAGATCATCCAGCGCATCGACCCGCGCAAGGACGTCGATGGTTTCCATCCGGAAAACGTCGGTCGGCTCGCCCTGCGCCAGTTCGGCCTGCGGCCCTGCACACCACGCGGCATCACCACCCTGCTGGGCTACACCGACCGTCCGGTGCGCGGCGCCAATGCCGTGGTGGTCGGTGTCAGCAACCATGTCGGCCGGCCGATGGTGCTGGAGTTGCTGATCGCCGGCTGCACGGTCACCGCCTGCCACAAGTTCACCCCGCGCGAGGTGCTGCAGCGCCAGGTCGAGCAGGCCGACATCCTCGTTGTCGCGGCCGGCCGCCCCGGCCTCGTGCCCGGCGAGTGGGTCAAGCCGGGTGCGGTGGTCATCGATGTCGGCATCAACCGCATGGAGGATGGCCGACTGGTTGGCGATGTCGGCTTCGAGGCGGCGTTGCCGCGCGCGAGCTGGATCACCCCGGTGCCGGGCGGCGTCGGTCCGATGACCGTGGCCACCCTGATGCAGAACACCCTGGAAGCCGCCGAGGCGGCCGACCTGCCGGGTCACACGCCCTACACCTGGGCCCGGTAGCCTGATGGAATGCCTGCCATGAAAACGCGTTGCCCGATCCGGTGTTTGTTGCTGGCCCTGGTGCTGGCCCTCTCCTTGTCCGGTTGCGCCTCACTGCTGGGCGGAACCACGCAGCGGCTGGCTGAGCAGTTGGGCCAGGCGGTCATGAACGCCGATGACCCGGCCACCGTGCGCGACGGCCTGCCGGCTTACCTGCTGCTGCTCGAAGGCTTGCTCGAGGGCGATCCCGACAACGTCGACACCCTGCTGGCCGCCGCCCGTCTGAAAAGTGCCTACGCCAGCAACTTCGTGGGCGAGGACACGGCCCGTGCACAGCGTCTGGCCCGCCGCGCCCTGGATCAGGCCCGCCGCGCTGCCTGCATCGATGCCCCGACCCTGTGCCCGGTGCTCGACGGCAACCCGCAGGATTTCGCGCAAGTCGTCGAGGGCCTCGGACGCCGTCAGCTCGACACCCTCTACGGCCTCGCGGCCGCCTGGGCCGGCCATCTTCAGGTGCACCGCGACGACTGGAACGCTGTGGCCGATCTGCCGAAGATCGAAACCCTGCTGCAGCGGGTGGTCGCCCTCGATCCCCTCCACGATGGCGGTGTGCCGCTGGTCTACCTCGGCGTGCTGAACTCGCTGCATCCCGAGGCGGTGGGCGGCCAGCCGGCGCGTGGTCGGGCTTATTTCGAGCGGGCCATCGCCGTCTCGCAGGGCCGCAACCTCTACGCCAAGGTGCTGATGGCCGAGTTCCATGCCCGGCTGGTGTTCGACCAGGCCCTGCACGATCGCCTGCTTGCCGAAGTGCTGGCCGCCGACCCGCGTGCCGCCGGCTACACCCTCATGAACACCCTGGCCCAGGTCCGCGCTCGCGAGTTGCAGGCCAGTGGCGTCGACTTCTTCCGATAAGGACCTTCGTGATGCGCCTTCTGTTCCGTTGTCTGGGTCTCGCCGGTTGGCCGCTGCTGCTGGCCCTGGCAGCAGCGCCCGTGCTGGCCCAGCCCCCACCAACCCAGACCCTGCGTCTTGCCACCTTGGCCCCCGAGGGTTCGCCGTGGATGCGCGAGCTGCGCGCCGCCGCCGCACAGGTCCGCAGCGAAACCGCCGGCCGGGTCGAGATCCGCTTTTTCCCCGGCGGCGTGATGGGCAATGACCAGGCGGTGCTGCGCCGGATCCGTCAGGGCGGGCAGTTGCAGGGCGGTGTGCTCACCTCGAGCGAGCTGGCCCTGGTCTACCCGGATGCTTCGGCCTACACCCTGCCGTTCCTGTTCGCCGACTGGGCCGAGGTCGACCGCGTCCGGCCGAAGGTCGATCCGCTGCTGGCGGCCGGATTCCGCGAGCGTGGTTTCCACATGCTGGGCGCGGCCGGCATCGGCTTTGCCTACCTGATGTCCACCGGCCGTATCGCCAGTGTCGAGGACGTGCGCCGGGCGCGGCTCTGGGTGCCGCAGAACGATCGGATCACCGAGACCACCTTCCGCATCGGCGGTGCGAACCCGATCTCACTGCCGATCGCCGACGTGTTCACCAGCCTGCAAACCGGCATGATCGATACGGTGGCCAACACCCCGGCCGGTGCTGTGGCCCTTCAGTGGCACGGCCGTCTGCGCAGCCTCTATGACCTGCCGCTCGCCTACGTGGTGGGCTTTGTGGTGGTCGATCTGCGGGCCTGGCAACGGATTGCTGCCGCCGACCAGGCGGTGATCGATCGCATCTTCGCGGCCACCACCGCTCGCGTCGATGCCACCATCCGTCGTGATGATGCCGCGGCCCTGGCAGCGATGCGCCGCCAAGGCCTCGAGGTCATCAGCCCGACGCCGGCCGATGCCGCCACCTTCCGCGACATCGGTGCCCGGGCCATCGCCCAACTTGAACGCGAACAGGGCATCAGCCCGGCCATCCTCCGGGCGATCCGCGAAGCGCAGGGCCGCCGACCTTGAGCGAAGCAGCGCTGGCCCGCGCCCTGCGCTGGCTGCACCGGGCCGAGGACCTGCTGCTGGCCCTGGCCCTCACCGCCCTGCTGTTGCTGGCACTGTCGCAGATCGTACTGCGCAGCCTGTTCGATACCGGCCTGCCCTGGGGTGAGACGGTCAGCCGCGCGGGCGTGCTCTGGCTCGCCATGCTGGGGGCCCTGGGCGCGGCCCGCCAGCAGCGTCACATCAGCATCGACGCCCTGCCGCGCGTCGTGCCTGAGGCGCTGCGCTGGCCGCTGCATGGGCTGGGGCAGCTCGGCGCGGCGGCGATCTGTGTCTGGGCGGCGTGGATGGGTTTCGGCCTGGTGCTTGAGGAGCGCGCCTTCCCCTTGCCGTTCGTGCCGGGTGTGCCGAGCTGGGTGCCGATGCTGGTGCTGCCGATCGGTTTCGGTCTGCTGGCCCTGCGCTTCACCATCGCCGCCTTCGCGCCGCGACCGCAGACGGACCTGCCGCGGTGAGCATCGAATGGCTGATCGGCCTGCTTCTGCTGCTGGCCGTGCTGGGCATGCCCTTGTTCGCGGTGATCCTCGGCATTGCTCTGGTTGGCTTGCACGCGGCCGGCTACGGGCAGGCGGCGCTCACCGAGTTCTATGCCCTGGGCGACATGCCGGGCTTGCTGGCGATCCCGCTGTTCACCCTGGCCGGCTACCTGCTCTCCGAGAGCGGCGCGCCCAAGCGCCTGGTGCGTTTGTCGAACGCCTTCATCGGCGGACTACCGGGCGGTTTGGCCATCGTCACCATCGTGGTCTGCGCCCTGTTCACCGCCTTCACCGGGGCCTCCGGCGTGACCATCGTCGCGGTTGGTGCCCTGCTGTACCCAGCCTTGCGCCAGGCCGGCTACCCCGACCTCTACGCGCTCGGACTGGTCACCACCTGCGGTAGCCTCGGCCTGCTGTTCGCGCCCTCGATGCCGCTGATCCTCTACGGTTTCATGGCCGGTCAGGTCGGCAGTACGCCGCCGGTCGGCGTGCAGGAGATGTTCCAGGCCGGCCTGCTGCCCGGCCTCGTGCTGATGGCCGTGCTCGCCCTGCATGCCATGTGGGTGGGTCGCCATCTGCCGCGCCCGGAGCGGGGCTTCGACGCCGCCGAGGCCTGGGCGGCGATCAAAGACGCCCGCTGGGAACTGCCCCTGCCTCTGCTCGTGCTGCTGGCGATCTACCAGGGCGTACTGGCGGTCAGCGAAGTCTCGGCGCTGACCGCCGCCTGGGTGCTGCTGGTGACCGTGATCATCCGCCGCGAGATCAGCTGGGGCCGGCTGCCGGCGGTGATGTCGGAAGCGATGCGCATGGTGGGGGCCATCCTGCTCATCCTCGGTGCCGCCAAGGCCTTGTCGAACTGGTTCATCGACCGCGATGTGCCGACCACCCTGTTCACCTGGGTGAGCCTGCACATCGAGACGCCGATGGAATTCCTGGTGGTGCTCAACCTGTTCCTGCTGGGTGTCGGCATGCTGGTCGACATCTTCTCGGCCATCGTCATCCTCACGCCGCTGCTGCTGCCACTGGCCCAGCACTTCGGCGTGCACCCGGCCCATCTCGGTGTGGTCATGCTCACCAACCTCGAGATCGGCTACATGACTCCGCCGGTGGGCATGAACCTGTTCGTGGCCGCCTACCGCTTCCAGGTGCCGATCCTCACCATCATCCGTGCCACCTTGCCCTTCCTCGTGCTGCTGGGCATCGCGCTCGTCATCATCACCCGCTGGCCGGGCCTGTCGACCGTGTTCCTGGCCGGGTAGGGCGGGGCAGGCGGCGAACCGGATAGACTAGCGCGCTTCCCATTTCCGGAGCCGTCCATGCTGCGCGTCCAGGCGGAAGCCCTGACCTTCGACGATGTTTCCCTGATTCCGGCGCACTCCACGGTGCTGCCCAAGGACGTCTCGCTCACCACCCGGTTCACCCGCGGCCTCGCCCTCAACCTGCCGATCGTGGCGGCGGCCATGGACACCGTCTCCGAGGCGCGATTGGCCATCGCCATGGCCCAGCTCGGCGGCATCGCCATCATCCACAAGAACATGGGCGTGGAGCGGCAGGCCGCCGAGGTGGCCGAGGTCAAGAAGTTCGAAGCCGGGGTGATCCGCGAGCCGTTCACCGTGAGCCCGGGCACGACGGTGGGCGAGGTGCTGAAACTGACCTGGGCGCGGCGCATCTCCGGCGTGCCGGTGGTCGAGAACGGCCAACTGGTGGGCATCGTCACCGGCCGCGACATGCGCTTCGAGACCCGTCTCGATGCGCCGGTGAGCAGCATCATGACCGGACGCGAGCGGCTGGTGACCGTGCGCGAGGGCGCGACCGATGAGGAGGTGCTGGCCAAACTGCACCAGCACCGCATCGAGAAAGTGCTGGTCGTCGACGAGGCCTTCGCCCTGCGTGGACTGATCACCGTCAAGGACATCCAGAAAGCCCGCGACAATCCGAACGCCGCCAAGGATCCGAGCGAGCGGCTCGTGGTCGGCGCGGCGGTGGGGGTGGGCGGCGACACCGAGGCGCGCATCGAGGCGCTGGTGGCCGCCGGCGTCGATGTGATCGTGGTCGACACCGCGCACGGCCATGCGCAGGGCGTGCTCGACCGCGTGGCCTGGGCCAAGAGGCACTTCCCCCAATTGCAGGTCATCGGCGGCAACATCGTCACCGGCGAGGCCGCCCTGGCGCTCGAAGCCCACGGTGCCGACGCGGTGAAGGTGGGCGTGGGCCCGGGTTCGATCTGCACCACGCGGATCGTGGCCGGGGTCGGTGTGCCGCAGATCACCGCCGTGGGCATGGTCGCCGAGGCGCTGAAGGGCCGCATCCCGCTGATCGCCGACGGCGGCGTGCGCTATTCGGGCGATCTGGCCAAGGCCATCGTCGCCGGCGCCTCCAGCATCATGATCGGTGGCTTGTTCGCCGGCACCGAGGAATCGCCCGGCGAGATCGAGCTGTTCCAAGGTCGCAGCTACAAGAGCTACCGCGGCATGGGCAGCCTCGGTGCCATGCAGCAGGGCAGCAAGGACCGCTATTTCCAGGACGCCTCGGACGCCGACAAGCTGGTGCCGGAAGGTATTGAAGGTCGCGTGCCCTACCGCGGCCCGCTCGCCAACGTGGTGCACCAGCTGGCCGGCGGTCTGCGCGCCTCGATGGGCTACGTGGGCTGCGCCAGCATCGAGGAGATGCGCACCAAGCCCAGTTTCGTCCGCGTCACCCACGCCGGCACTCGCGAGGCGCACGTGCACGACGTGCAGATCACCAAGGAGCCGCCGAACTACCGGCAGTAAGCCATGACCGACCTCCACAGCGACAAGATCCTGATCCTCGACTTCGGCGCGCAGTACACGCAGCTGATCGCCCGCCGCGTGCGCGAACTCGGCGTCTACTGCGAGATCTGGGCCTGGGACCACGATCCGGCCGACATCGCGGCCTTCGCACCGAAAGGCATCATTCTGTCGGGCGGGCCGGAGTCGACCACTGAGGAGGGCTCGCCGCGCGCGCCGCAGGCCGTGTTCGAGCTCGGCGTGCCCCTGCTCGGCATCTGCTACGGCATGCAGACCATGGCGGTGCAGCTCGGTGGCCGGGTCGAGGGTGGTCATGATCGCGAATTCGGTTATGCCGAGGTGGAAGTCGCTTCCGCCTGCCGCCTGCTCGACGACCAGAAAGACCACCCCGGCACGCCGCCGCGCATCGATGTCTGGATGAGCCACGGCGATCGCGTCACCGCGCTGCCGCCGGGCTTCAAGATCACCGCCCGCACCCACAGCGTGCCGATCGTCGCCATGGCCGATGAGGCTCGCGCCTACTACGGTGTGCAGTGGCACCCGGAAGTGACGCACACCAAGCAGGGCACCGAGCAGCTGCGCCGGTTCGTGGTCGATATCGCGGCTTGTGCGACGCTGTGGACTGCCGCCAACATCATCGACGACCAGATCGCCCGCGTGCGCGCGCAGGTTGGCAACGACGAGGTGCTGCTGGGGCTCTCCGGTGGCGTCGATTCCTCGGTGGTGGCAGCCCTGCTGCACAAGGCGATCGGCGACAAGCTCACCTGCGTCTTTGTCGACACCGGCCTGCTGCGCTGGAACGAAGGCGACCAGGTGATGGCGATGTTCGCCAACAACGCCGAAAAGGGCGGCATGGGCATCAAGGTGATCCGCGTCGATGCCGCCGATCAGTTCTACCGCGAGCTGGCCGGTGTGAGCGATCCCGAGGCCAAGCGCAAGATCATCGGCCGGCTGTTCATCGAGATCTTCGAGCAGGAATCGAAGAAGCTGCCGAAGGTGAAATGGCTGGCCCAGGGCACGATCTACCCGGATGTGATCGAGTCGGCCGGCAGCAGGACCGGCAAGGCGCATGTCATCAAGAGCCACCACAACGTCGGCGGCCTGCCCGAGCGCATGCAGCTCAAGCTGGTCGAGCCGCTGCGTGAGCTGTTCAAGGACGAGGTGCGCCGCATTGGCGTCGAACTCGGCCTGCCGCGCGAGATGGTGTTCCGCCATCCCTTCCCCGGCCCGGGCCTTGGCGTGCGCATCCTCGGCGAAGTGAAGCGCGAATACGCCGCGATCCTCGCCCGTGCCGATGCCATCTTCATCGAGGAGTTGCGCCGTGCCGGCTGGTACGACAGGACCTCGCAGGCCTTCGCGGTGTTCTTGCCGGTGAAGTCGGTCGGCGTGGTCGGCGATGCCCGCGCCTACGAGTGGGTGATCGCGCTGCGCGCGGTCGAGACCATCGACTTCATGACCGCGCACTGGGCGCACTTGCCCTATGCGCTGCTGGACGTGGTGGCGCGCCGGATCGTGAATGAGCTGCGCGGCGTGTCGCGGGTGGTCTACGACATTTCCGGCAAGCCGCCCGCCACCATTGAATGGGAGTGAACGACACCGACCACCACTGGATGCACCTCGCCCTCGACCTCGCCCGCCGCGCCGAGCGCGAGGACGACGAGGTGCCGGTCGGTGCGGTGCTGGTGGCGGCCGACGGCTCGCTGCTGGCCGAGGGCAGCAACCGCAACATCACCGAATGCGACCCTTCAGCCCATGCCGAGATCGTGGCGATGCGCCGGGCCGGGCAGTACCTTGGCAACCATCGCCTGCTCGGGACCACGCTCTACGTCACGCTCGAACCCTGCGCGATGTGCGCGATGGCCATGGTGCACGCCCGTATCGCCCGCCTGGTGTTCGCCGCCCACGACCCGAAGACCGGGGCTGCCGGCAGCGTGTTCGATCTGCTGGCCGATCCCCGTCATAACCACCGCATTCTGGTCGAGAGCGGTGTCTGCGCCGAGGCGGCGGCGGAACTGTTGACCGACTACTTCCGCCGCAAACGCCGTCGAAAGGCCGGCCCCGGGTGACGAACGGTGACCGGAAAGCCCGGTAGCGCTTACACTGTCACGATGCATTCACCCGCCAACGACAGCGCCCGCCTGATCTGGATCGATCTGGAGATGACCGGCCTCGACCCCGCTCGCGATACCCTGCTGGAGATCGCCACCGTGGTCACCGACCCCGAGCTGCACGTGCTCGCCGAAGGCCCAGCGCTGGCGATCCGGCAACCCTTGACGGTTCTGGAGGCGATGGACGACTGGAACCGCGGCACGCACCGCCAGTCGGGCCTCTGGGACCGTGTCCTGGCCAGCCCGCATTCCCTGGCCGACGCCGAGGCGCTCACCTGCGATTTCCTCTCGCGCTGGGTGCCGGCGGGGCAGTCGCCGATGTGCGGCAACTCGATCTGCCAGGACCGCCGTTTCCTCGCCCGGCTGATGCCGAGGCTGGAGGGCTGGTTCCATTACCGCAACCTCGACGTTTCGACGATCAAGGAACTGGCGCGCCGCTGGGCGCCCGGCGTGTTCGCGGGCGTGAACAAGCAGGGCCGGCACACGGCGCTGGCCGATGTGCTCGAGTCGATCGAGGAACTCCGCCATTACCGCCGCCATATGGGGGCCTTGGGCGGGCAGTCGCCCTAGGCCGGCTGCGCAGGGCCGGCGGACCGGTTCAAGGACCGCCGTCGTCGATCAGTTCACGCTTTGAAACCCCAGCGCCGCCCACCTCGCCGTGGTGGTAGACGTGCAGGTCGCGTTGCGGGTAGGGGATGGAAAGGCCACGCCGGCGCAGTTCGCCGTGAATGCCTTCCAGCAGTTCGCTCTTGGCGCCCAGCACATCGGTGGTGTTGACCCAGGCCCGCAGCACCAGATTGACGCTGCTTTCCGCCAGCGAGGTCAGCAGCACGTCGGCGGCCGGCTCCTTCAGCACCCGCGGGTTGGCCGCCGCCACCGCCAGCAGCGCGGCCTTGGCTTGGGCGAGGTCGTCGTCGTAGCCGACGCCGATGGTCAGGTCGAGCCGACGGCGGGGCAGGGCGGTGAAGTTGATGATCGGCGCGGTGGTGATCTGGCTGTTCGGCAGCACGATGATCCGGTTGTCGATGGTGCGCAGTCGGGTCTGGAACACCCGCACCTGCTCGATCTCACCCTCCTGCCCGGCGATCTGCACGTAGTCGCCGGCCTTGAAGGGGCGCAACAGGATCAGCATCACCCCGGAGGCGAAGTTCGACAGCGAATCGCGCAAGGCGAGCGCGATGGCAAGGCCCGCGGCACCGAGCACGGCCAGCAGCGAGGCCGGCGGGATGCCGACCTGGGTGAGCGCGGCCACGGTGACGACGATGACGCCGCCGAAGTAGGTGATGTTGCGCAGGAAGCTGCCCAGCATCGGATCGACGTTGGCGCGCCGCAAGGCACGTTCCAGCGCCTTGCTGAGCTTGCGCGACAGCCACAGGCCGATGGCGAAGATCAGCAACGCCGCGAGCAGGCGCAGGCCCCATTCGCCGGCCAGGCCCAGCCAGTCGAGCTGTTCGAGTTGCTGGCGTAGCCGGGCCAGCAGACCGAGGGCTTCGTCGGCGGCCGCCGGCACGGCCGGTGGTACGGCGGGCAGGACCGGAGCCGGGGCCATGTTCAGCCGGCCTTGTGGCGAGCGAGGCGCAGCCAGGTGTCGACGACGGTGTCGGGGTTGAGCGACACCGACTCGATGCCCTGGTCCATCAGCCATTCGGCCAGATCAGGATGGTCGCTCGGCCCCTGGCCGCAGATGCCGATGTACTTGCCCTTGGCGCGCGCGGCCGAAATGGCCATGGCCAGCAGTTTCTTGACCGCCGGATCACGCTCGTCGAACAGGTGGGCGACGATGCCGGAGTCGCGGTCGAGGCCGAGGGTCAGTTGGGTCAGGTCGTTCGAGCCGATCGAGAAGCCGTCGAAAATGTCGAGGAACTCGTCGGCCAGCAGGGCGTTCGAGGGCAGCTCGCACATCATGATGACCTTCAGACCCTCCGGCGTGTTCGAGTGGCTGCCCTGCACCAGACCATGGGCTTCGAGCGTGTTGATGACGGCCTGGCCTTCCTCGAGCGTGCGCACGAAGGGGATCATCACCCAGAGGTTCTTCAGGCCCATCTCCTCGCGGACCTTGCGCACGGCGCGGCACTCGAGCGCGAAGCAGTCCTTGAAGTCCGGGTGGATATAGCGCGAGGCGCCGCGGAACCCGATCATCGGGTTCTCCTCGTGCGGCTCGTAGGCGGCACCGCCGATCAGGTTGGCGTACTCGTTCGACTTGAAGTCCGACAGCCGCACGATCACCGGATGCGGCGCGAAAGCGGCAGTGAGCGTGGCAATGCCTTCGGCGAGGCGCTCGACGTAGAAGCTCACCGGATCGCTGTAGCCCGCAATCAGCGGGTCGATCTGCGCGCGCACGTTCGCCGGCTGCTTCTCGTACTCCAGCAGGGCGCGCGGGTGCACACCGATCTGGCGGGCGATGATGAATTCGAGCCGGGCCAGACCGATGCCCTGGTGCGGCAGCTGCGCGAAGTCGAAGGCGCGATCCGGGTTGCCCACGTTCATCATGATCTTGAGCGGGGCGGGCGGCATCTTGTCGAGGTCGGCCACCACTTTCTCGTAGGCCAGTTGGCCGGCGTAGATGAAACCCGTGTCGCCCTCGGCGCAGCTCACCGTCACCGGCGTGCCGTCGGGGATGCGTTGCAGCGCATCGCCCGTGCCAACCACCGCCGGCACACCGAGCTCGCGGGCGATGATCGCGGCATGGCAGGTGCGGCCACCGCGGTTGGTGACGATGGCCGCGGCGCGCTTCATCACCGGCTCCCAGTCGGGGTCGGTCATGTCGGCGATCAGCACATCGCCGGGCTGCACGCGGTTCATCTCGGCGACGCTGCGGATCACGCGGGCCACGCCGGTGCCGATCTTCTGGCCGATGGCGCGACCCTGCGCGATCACCTGGCCGCGCTGCTGCAGGCGGAAGCGCTCCACCTGCGTCGCCCGCGCGCGCGACTTCACCGTCTCGGGGCGCGCCTGCACGATGTAGAGCTTGCCGGTGATGCCGTCCTTCGCCCACTCGACGTCCATCGGGCGGCCGTAGTGCTTCTCGATGGTGAGCGCCTGGCGCGACAGTTCCTCGACGTCGTGGTCGGAGAGCGAGAAACGATCACGCAAGTCTGCGGGTGTGTCCTCGTTGCGTACCCGCTCACCGGGCGCATTCGAATAGACCATGCGGATCTGCTTCGAGCCCAACGTGCGGCGCAGGATCGACGGCCGCCCGGCCGCGAGGTTCGGCTTGTAGGCGTAGAACTCGTCGGGGTTCACCGCGCCCTGCACGACGCTCTCGCCGAGGCCGTAGCTGGCGGTCACGAACACCACATCGCGGAAGCCGGATTCGGTGTCGAGCGTGAACAGCACGCCGGAAGCGCCGAGGTCGGAACGCACCATCAGCTGCACGCCGGCCGACAGGAACACGTCCTCGTGCTTGAAGCCGTGGTGCACCCGATAAGCGATCGCCCGGTCGTTGTAGAGGCTGGCGAAGACTTCCTTGACCTTGCGCACCACGTCGTCGGCGCCGGTCACGTTGAGGAAGGTTTCCTGCTGGCCGGCGAAGCTGGCGTCCGGCAGGTCCTCGGCGGTGGCCGAGGAGCGCACGGCCACGGCGATATCGACGGCACCGGCCTCGCGGCACATCCGCGCGTAGGCCTCGCGGATGGCGGCATCGAGCGTCTTCGGCAGCGGTGCCTCGATCACCCAGGAGCGGATCTCGGTACCGGCGCGGCCCAGTGCAACCACATCCTCGACATCGAGCGTGGCGAGCTTGGAGTAAATGCGGTCGTGCAGCGCGTTCTCGGCGATGAACTGGCGGAAGGCCTCGGCCGTGGTCGCAAAGCCACCGGGCACCGAGACGCCGAGCTGGGCCAGATGGCCGATCATCTCGCCCAGCGAGGCGTTCTTGCCGCCCACCCGGGCGAGATCGGAAAGGCGGAGGTCCTGCAGCCAAAGAACGGGGGTGTCCAAACGATGCTCCGGCACGGCGGGGGAAACGCCCATTGTCCGGGCTGGGCGCGGCAGGAACAAGCACGGGTCTCGCGGGCCGCCTGATTGAACCTTCACCGGGAGCCGTTACGCTGCGAGGCAGTCCCGGCCCTGCGAGCCCGCATGAGCATCCGCCCCGTCTATTTCGTCTCCGATGGCACCGGCATCACCGCCGAGACCATCGGCAACAGTCTGCTCACCCAGTTCGGCGACCAGGCCTTTGAGTGCCAGCGCCTGTCTTTCATCGACAGCCTTGAACGAGCCCGCCAGATCGCTGCCACCATCCGCGCCGATGGCGAATCGCGCGGGGTGCAGCCGATCGTCATCAACACCATCGTCGATGGCGAGATGACCCGCGAACTGGCCGCCAGCGGTGCCCTGGTGCTGGACGTGTTCGAACCCTTCCTGGAGCGCCTCGAGCAGGCTCTGGGCCAGCGTCGACAGCCACGGGTCGGGCGGGCTCACGCCATGGTCGACCCCGAGGCCTACGAAAGGCGCATGGAGGCCACCAACTTCGCCCTCACCCACGACGACGGCGTCGATCTCGATTACGACGAGGCCGATGTGCTGCTGGTGGGTGTGTCGCGTTCCGGCAAGACACCGACCTGCCTGTATCTGGCCTTGCACCACAGTCTGCGCGCCGCCAACTACCCGCTCACGCCGGACGACCTCGACGCCGATCGCTTGCCGGAAAAACTGCGCCGGCATCGGCGCAAGCTGTTCGGGCTCACCATCGACCCTTCGCGCCTGCAGAAGATCCGCGAGGAGCGAAAGCCCGGCTCACGTTATGCCACGCTGGAAGTCTGCAAGCGCGAGGTGGCGATCGCCGAGGCCATGTTCCATCGCGAGCAGATCCCGGTGCTCAGCACCACCCACACCTCGATCGAAGAAATCGCCAGCAAGATCGTCGCCCGAATCGGCCTGCGCCGGCCGTCCTACTTCTGACCCGATGCCCCGCCAGAACCGCCACGCTCTGCCGTACCCCGCACTCGGGCGTTTCGCCTGGCTGATGGGCCTGTACGCCGAGAACCACGAGCGCATGGAGCGGATGTTCGGCCTGCACCGCTTGGTCTCGGGGCGCTGGTGTTCGAGCGTGGGCGACGGGCTCGACCTGCACGTCGAGGTGCTGGAGCGCCACGCCCATACCCTGGAGTTGCGCCTTTCCTACGCTCTGCGCGACCCGATCACCGGCAACCCGGACCCCTCGGCGGTCTTGCGCGCCTACCTCGACTCGCGTCAGCTCGAGGCCCACACCTGCCATGTCGGGCGGCACTGGCAGGATGTGCTCGGCCTGCATCCCGCGCCGCAGGTGATGCTGGGCCATCGCCTGCGCATGAACAGTTTTCTCAGCAAATGGCTGCAGTACCTTGAAGGCCAGGGGCACGGCGCCGCAACACTGCGCCGCGCCGATGCCGATGACATCGCGCACACGGTTCTTGTCGAAGGTGCTTGACGTTTTTTGGCGCGCTGCCTATGATGCGCGCCTCTCCTTTCGGTGGGGCTATAGCTCAGCTGGGAGAGCGCTACAATGGCATTGTAGAGGTCATCGGTTCGATCCCGATTAGCTCCACCACTTTTTCGCTGCATCCTCTTTGCGTCCCCATCGTCTAGAGGCCTAGGACACCTCCCTTTCACGGAGGCGACCGGGGTTCGAATCCCCGTGGGGACGCCACGCCAACCCACGGCTTTGCCTTGGGCTTCGCCGTCAAAAGCCATCCTGCTCTGCAGGGTGGCTTTTTTCGTTGGAGCGGGGACTCAAGGGGCGAGGCGGCGCTTGAGCGCCAACGCCAGCGGTTTCGGGAGTTGGGGCAGAGCACGCAGCAGCCAAGGCAGGATGCGGCGTTTGGCGCCGCCCAGAGCCTCTGGCACCACCGCTTCGATCAGGTGCGGGCCGGGCTGGGCAAGTGCGTAATCCAGCGCCTTCAGGAAGGCCTCGGCGCTGTCGGCGCGAACGGCGTGCACGCCCTGGCCTTGCGCCAGCCGGCAAAAATCGAGGCGTGGGCCATCGAGATCGAGTTGGGCGCGGGCCTTCGGGCCGATGCGCTCGGCGCCGACCCGTTCCAGTTCGACATTGAGCACCGAGTAGCGGGCGTTGTTGAAGACGATCGTGGTGACGTCGAGCTGCTCGCGCGCCATCGTCCACAGCGATTGGATCGTGTACATGGCCGACCCGTCGCCCACCAGCGCGATCACCGGCCGGTCCGGGCAGGCGATCGCCGCGCCGATGGCGTTCGGCAGGGCTTGGCCGATGGCGCCACCGGTCAGGGTGATGAGGTCGTGGCGCGGCGCACCGGCGGTCAGCATTGGCAGCGTCAGACCGGAGGTGATCGCCTCGTCGATCAGGATGGCGCGCTCCGGCAGCCGGTGGCCGAGTGCCTTGCAGATCTTGGCCGCCGTGAGCCGGCCACGCGGTCGGCCGGGTCGTGACGGCGCGGCCAGCAGCGGCGTGGCCGAGTCGGCATCGAGGGCGGCGACCAACGCCTCGAGGCTGGCGACAGCATCCTCGCTGGCAGCGGCAAAAGTGTGCACGGTGCAGCCGGCCGGCACCAGTTGGCTGGGTTTGCCAGGGTAGGCGAAGAAGGACACCGGCGATTTGGCATCGACCAGCACCAGATGATCGAACTCGGCCAACTGCACGCTGGCCAATTCGGCGAGATAGGCGATGCGCTCGACCGCCGGCAGGCCGGCACCGCGTTCCAGCCGGGTCGGGAACACCTCGGCCAGCAGGCGCACGTCGCAGTGCGCCGCCAGCTTCGCCGCGGCGAGCAGGGCGGGTTCGCGCAGGGCCTGGCCACCGAGCAGCAGCGCGGTCCTGCCGCCGCTGCGCAGCACGTCGGCCACCGCCGCCACGGTGGCGGCATCGGCCGCTGCAGGCGTGGGTGGCGGCGGCGGCGGTTCCGGCACGCCGCCCTCGCCCCAGCTCACGTCGGCGGGCAGGATCAGGGTGGCGACCTGGCCGGGCAGGCCGCGAGCGGCGGTGATGGCGTCCACGGCATCGCGGCAGAGTCGGTCGGTGCGCAGCGAGGTGCGCACGAAACCCGGCGAGACGTTGCGCGCCACCGTTTCGATGTCGGATTGCAACTGCGCATCGAGCGGTGCGTGGTGGGTGGCGTGGTCGCCGACGATGTTGAGCACCGGCACCTTGCCCTTGCGGGCGTTGTGCAGGTTGGCGAGTCCATTGCCCAGGCCGCAGCCGAGATGCAGCAGGGTGGCGGCGGGCTTGCCGGCCATGCGTGCGTAACCGTCGGCGGCGCCGGTGGCCACGCCTTCGAACAGGGCGAGCACGGCTCGCATCCGTGGCTCGTCGTCGAGTGCCGCCACGAAATGCATTTCGCTGGTGCCGGGGTTGGTGAAGCAGACCTCGATGCCGGCATCGGCCAGGGTCTTCATCAGGGCTTGCGCGCCGTTCGGCATCGGTGGCTCCGTTGCGGGGGTTCAGTCGGGATCGAGGTGCTGCCGGCCGATGTCGGCGATCCGCGTGACGCCGGTCAGGGCCATGGTGCTGCACAATTCCTCCTGCCATTGGCCGAGCAGGGCGTGCACCGCCGCCTCGCCGCCAGCCGCCAGCGCGTAGGCCCAGGGCCGCCCGATCAGGGCGCCACGGGCACCGAGCGCCAGGGCGCGGAACAGGTCGATGCCGCTGCGCAGGCCGCCATCGACCAGCACCTCGCAGCGACCGTCAACCGCGTCGACGATGGCCGGCAGGCAGTGCGCGGTTGAGGCCGCGCCGTCGAGCTGGCGGCCACCGTGGTTGGAGACCACGAGGCCCTCGGCACCGGCAGCGAGGGCGAGCCGGGCATCGTCGGCATCGAGCAGACCCTTCAACACCAGCCGCCCGTGCCACCGCTGGCGCAGGCGGTCGAGGTCGCGCCAGGTCACCGTCGGGTCGAACTGGGCATCGACCCAGTGACGGAAGGCTTCGAGGTTTCGGGCGGCGGGCACATGCGCGCCCAGACTGCCGAAGGCCAGAGGACGACCGCGCAGGGCCACGTCCCAGACCCAGCCGGGACGGGCCAAGGTCTGGGCCAGCTTGAGGAGTCGTGGCCGCAAACCCGGCTGGCCGAGGCCGTGGCGGCGGTCGCGGCGACGCGGGCCGGGCAGGGGCAGGTCGAGGGTGAAGACGAGGGTCCGGCAGCCGGCCGCCCAGATCCCGTCGAGCAGAGCATCGACCAGGCCGCGGTCGCGCAGCATGTAGAGCTGGAACCAGGGCAGCGCGCCGCTGTGGCTGGCCACCTCGGCAAAGCCGCACAGGCCCACGGTGGACAGGCAGAACGGCAACCCCCGGGCCTGCGCGGCACGCGCCGCCTGCACCTCGCCACGCCGCGCCATCAGGCCGGCCAGCCCGACCGGTGCCAGCACCAGCGGCTGGGTACATGCCTGACCCAGCAGGGTGGTGCCGGTGTCGACGCCGGCGACATCGACCAGCACGCGCTGGCGCAGCCGGAGTGCGGCCCAGCCGGCCGGGTTGGCGGCGAGCGTCTGCTCCTCACCGGCGCCGCCATCGAGGTAATCGAACAGGAAACGCGGCAGCCGGCGTTCGGCCCTGGCGCGGTAGTCGGCGCTGTCGCTGGGGTAGGCCGGGCCTCGGGGCATGGCGGTCGATTCAGCCCCCGCACAAGGCCCGCGCCGCGGCACGGGCGGTGAGGATGCAGCCGGGCAGGAAGGTGCCTTCCAGCGAGCGCTGGCCGTGGCTGCCACCACCGCCAAAACCGGCGGCTTCGCCGACCGCGAACAGGCCGGGCACGGGCCTGCCGCCGGTATCGAGCACGCGGCTTTGCAGGTCGGTGCGCAGGCCACCCAGGCTCTTGCGGGTGATGAGTTGCAGGCGGATCGCCACGAACGGCCCGCTGCCCGGGGCTTGCAGGGGCGCAGGCGCACAGGTGCGCAGACGATCCGGTCGCCACAGGCGGGCGTGCTGGATGCAGCGGATCTGGGCGTCGTTCTGCAAGGCGGTGCCGGCGGCGAACTGGGCGTCGAAGGCGTCGGCCGTGGCTTGCAGTGCGGTCGGATCGATGTCGTGGCTGCAGGTCAGGGCGTTCATCCGTGCGGCGAGGCCGGGCAGGGTCGCATCGGCCAAGACCTCGGGGCTTTCGGCCAGCAACTGCCGCAGCAGGGCGGTGCTGCCGAACAGGGTGTCGAGCAGGAAGCGCAGGCCCTGGTGATCGCGGATCCGCGGATTGTGCTCGGCACCGGACACCGCCAGCTCGCGGGCGGCGATCCGCCGGTTCAGCAATTGCCAGGTCCAAGGTCGTTCCTGGGCGCTCGTGCGCTCGCACAGCCAACGGGTGTCGAAGCCGGTGACCAGGGGCTCGGGGCCGATCCGCTCGCCCCGGTGGTCCAACCACAGCGCTGATTTGCAGGGGATCAGCGAGAGCCCGTGGCCGGGGAAATGCGGGAAGGGATGCGGGATGCCGGCGGCGTAGTTCCACATCGCGCCGGGATTGACCAGCGCGGCACTGCACTGCGCGACGGCATGCTGGTGCAGCTGGCCATCAGCATACGGATGAGCGCCGTTCAACAGGCTCGCCGGCATGGGCCGATCAGCGGGCCAGTTCGCCCGGCAGGCGGTGTGGCTGCCGTTGAGCCCACCCATCGCCAACACCACCGCGCCGGCCTGCAGACGGCGTTCGCCGCCCTTCGCCTCATCCAGCGCGAGCGCGCCGGTGACGCGGCCCGCCTGCTGTTCGAGTGCCACCACGCGATGGCGGTGCAGCCATTGCAGGCGCCCTCCCTGGCCGGCCCGGTGCAGAGCGCTCAGCACCGTGTCCACCAGCCGTCGTGCCGTGCCCCAGAGCACGTGGTAGCGCGGCAGTGCGTTGCCCTCACCGAAACGCCCGCGCTCGACCCAGTTCACCGCCGGCAGGAAACGCAGACCCTCGTCGATCAACCAGTCGTAGACCTCGGCTCGCGAACGTTCGACGTAATGCCGCGCCCAGGCGTTCGACCAGAGGTCGGCGGGGTCCAGTTCGCCAAAGCGCTGCCAGTCGCGCAGGGCGATCTCCGGTTTGTCAGGAATGCCCATCCGCGCTTGCTGGGGCGTGCCGACCAGTGCCATGCCGCCGAAGGCCCATCGGGCGAGGCCGCCGCTGCGTTCCGGACGGTCGCGGTCGACCACGGTCACCGAGAGTCCACCGCGCAGGGCCTCCAGCGCGGTGACGAGGCCGGCGAGACCGCCGCCAACGACCAGCACGTCCGAGGGGGTGGGACTCTGCATGGCGGGCTTAGGCTCGGGCTGGAGGCTGTTTTAACACAAAAGACGTGGAACATCTGCGTGAAACGCTTCCATGATCAGGCGGCGGCTCCGAAGTGGCCCTCAGAAGCAGCCCTCGCGCCTGCCTTGCGCGACCTGCGGACGCGACGGCTCAGGCTCCGCGTCCCGCTCCGCATTCGCCGCCGCTCGCCCTCCATGGCTCGCTTCGCTGTCCG
>Ga0208491_10011_pt1 | contig 99006 bp, 78 predicted proteins | sample SubbioCSW11_NovA_FD_184819 | JGI IMG/M metagenome (GOLD analysis project Ga0208491, IMG submission 184819) | Serpentinite rock and fluid subsurface biosphere microbial communities from McLaughlin Reserve, California, USA - CR11_CSW11_NovA (SPAdes) | ecosystem: Environmental > Terrestrial > Deep...
ATCGAGTTCGACGAAGAAGAAGCCCCGGAAGACGAAGAGGCGCGCGACGACTTCGTGCTCTGCTTCGTCGGCCCCACGCCAGCGGCCATCATGCAGGTACAGCGCGACTTGCTGGTGCAAGACGTGGTCAACCTGATGGAGCGCCACTTCGACGCGTCTGAGCTCGGCGACGTAGTGGCCTCGATCGACCGCCTGTTTGGCAGCCGCTTCGACTCGCTGGTGAGCTCGATGCAGCTGGGCCGCCCGCCGCGCGGTTCGGGCCCAGCCGGCGGGCATGGCGGGCCGCGCAAGCCGCGCCATTTGCACTAACCCCCCCGGGGGGTGCTTGAGCTGCCGACGCGCACGGCCTTTGCGCGGGCTCTGGCGCGCCCTAAGGCCGACGCCAGAGCCCGCGCTGGGGCTTAACCCGCTGCCAGCGCAATGCCCTTGAACTCGCCGCTGGCGATGCGCTGACGCCATTCGGCTGGGCCGCTTTCGTGCACGTTGTCGCCGCTGCTGTCCACCGCCACCGTCACCGGCATGTCCTGCACCTCAAACTCGTAGATCGCTTCCATCCCAAGGTCGGCAAAACCCACCACCTTGGCCGATTTGATCGCCTTGGCCACCAGGTAGGCGGCGCCGCCCACGGCCATCAGGTAGGCGCTGCGGTTGTCTTTGATCGCCTGCACCGCCACCGGGCCGCGCTCCGATTTTCCGATCATGGCGATCAGGCCGGTCTGCTCCAGCATCGTGCGCGTGAACGGGTCCATGCGCGAGGCGGTGGTCGGGCCGGCCGGGCCCACCACTTCGTCGCGCACCGGGTCCACCGGCCCCACGTAGTAGATCACGCGGTTGCGAAAATCCACCGGCAGCGGCTCGCCCTTGGCCAGCAGGTCGGCAATGCGCTTGTGCGCGGCGTCGCGCCCGGTGAGCATCTTGCCGTTGAGCAGCAGCTTGTCGCCCGCCTTCCAGCTCGCGACCTCGGCCGGGCTCAGGGTGTCGAGCTGCACCCGCTTGGCCGTCTGCACATCTGGCGTCCAAGTCACCGCCGGCCAATCGGCCAGACGCGGCGGCTCGAGCTGGGCCGGGCCGCTGCCATCGAGGTAAAAATGCACGTGCCGGGTGGCGGCGCAGTTGGGGATCAGGGCCACCGGCAGCGAGGCGGCGTGGGTCGGGTAATCCAAAATTTTCACGTCCAGCACCGTGGTCAGCCCGCCCAGCCCTTGGGCGCCGATGCCCAGCGCGTTGACCTTCTCGTACAGCTCCAGCCGCAGCGCCTCTAGGCGCGTGAGGGTCGCCCCGGCGCGTTGGCGCTCGAACAGCAGGTCGATGTCTACCGGGGCCATCAGCGATTCCTTGGCCAGCAGCATGGCTTTTTCGGGCGTGCCGCCGATGCCCAGACCCAAAATCCCCGGCGGGCACCAGCCCGCGCCCATGGTGGGCACGGTTTTGAGCACCCAGTCCACGATCGAATCCGATGGGTTGAGCGCGGCGAACCTGGACTTGTTCTCGGAGCCGCCGCCCTTGGCGGCACAGGTCACTTCCACCTGGTCGCCGGGCACGATTTCATAGTGCACCACCGCCGGCGTGTTGTCGCGCGTGTTTTTGCGCGCCCCGGCCGGGTCGGCCAGCACCGAGGCGCGCAGCGGGTTGTCCGGGTTCAGGTAAGCGCGGCGCACGCCTTCGTTGATCATCTCGTGCAGGCTCAGGGTGGCGTCGCTCCAGCGCACGTTCATGCCCACCTTGATGAACACCACGGCGATGCCGGTGTCTTGGCAGATCGGGCGGTGCCCCTCGGCGCTCAGGCGCGAGTTGCTCAAGATCTGGGCGATGGCGTCTTTGGCCGCCGCCCCTTGCTCGCGCTCCCAAGCCCGGCCGAGCGCTTGGATATAGTCGAGCGGGTGGTAAAAGCTGATGTACTGAAAGGCGTCGGCGATCGAGTCGATCAGGTCTTGCTGGCGGATGGTGGTCATGTGGGGCTACTCGTTGAAAAAATAGGGCTAAGGCTGTAGAGTGTAAATAATGTCGGGTATTTGCGCGCCGACGGTATTCTGGTGATGATGTCGGGTGTAAGAGCCTCGTCAGAGAGCTTGCGCACAGTCATGGGTTGTCGATTTCACCCAACAGAGGAGCTTTTCATGTCCGCATCGTCGTCCGCCGTTCAGTCCACCTTGGTCGAAAACCGCGTGTTTGAGCCCAGTGCCGCCACCGTCGCCGCTGCGCGCGTGTCTGGCATGGATGCCTACCACGCCCTGTGTGCCGAAGCCGAACGCGACTACGAAGGTTTTTGGGCCCGTCTGGCCCGCGAGCAGCTGGTCTGGCACAAACCCTTCACCCAGGTGCTCGACGAGTCCAACAAGCCCTTTTACAAGTGGTTCCAAGACGGCGAGCTCAACGCCTCGGCCAACTGCCTCGACCGCCACATCGGCACCCCGACCGAGCACAAAACCGCCATCATCTTCGAGGCCGACGACGGCACCGTGACCAAAGTCACGTTTAAGGAGCTGCTGGCCAAAGTGAGCCAGTTCGCCAACGCGCTCAAGGCCATGGGGGTGCAAAAAGGCGACCGCGTGGTCATCTACATGCCCATGACGATCGAGGGCGTGGTGGCCATGCAGGCCTGCGCGCGCATCGGCGCCACCCACAGTGTGGTGTTCGGCGGCTTTTCGGCCAAGGCGCTGCAAGAGCGCATCCAAGACGCCGGCGCCGTGGCCGTGATCACCGCCAACTACCAGATGCGCGGCGGCAAAGAGCTGCCGCTCAAAGCCATCGTCGATGAAGGCTTGGCCTTGGGCGGCTGCGATTCGATCAAAAACGTGGTCGTGTTCCAGCGCACCGCCAGCGCCTGCAATATGGTGGCCGGGCGCGACGTGCTGATGCACGAAGTGATGGCGGCGCAGTCCAGCGTCTGCGCGCCCGAAATGGTGGGCGCCGAGCACCCGCTGTTCATCCTCTACACCTCGGGCTCCACCGGCAAGCCCAAGGGCGTGCAGCACAGCACCGGCGGCTACCTGCTGTGGGCCAAGCAGACCATGGACTGGACTTTCGACCTCCAGCCCAACGACGTGTTCTGGTGCACCGCCGACATCGGCTGGGTCACCGGCCACAGCTACGTCGCCTACGGGCCGCTGGCTGCGGGGGCGACGCAGATTGTGTTCGAGGGCGTGCCTACGTTTCCGCACGCCGGGCGTTTCTGGCAGACGATCGAAAAACACCGCTGCACCATCTTCTACACCGCGCCCACAGCGATCCGCTCGCTCATCAAGGCCGCCGAAACCGACGCCAAGGTTCACCCCAAAAACTGGGACCTCACCAGCCTGCGCATTCTGGGCTCGGTGGGCGAGCCGATCAACCCCGAAGCCTGGATGTGGTACTACCGCAACATCGGCGGCGAGCGCTGCCCGGTGGTGGACACCTTCTGGCAGACCGAAACCGGTGGCCACATGATCACCCCGTTGCCGGGTGCCACGCCGCTGGTGCCGGGTTCGTGCACGCTGCCGCTGCCGGGCATCAGCACCGCCATCGTCGATGAAATGGGCAACGACGTGGCCAACGGCCAAGGCGGCATTCTGGTGGTCAAGAAGCCTTGGCCGTCGATGATTCGCACCATCTGGGGCGACCCACAGCGCTTCAAGAAGAGCTACTTCCCCGAAGAGCTCAAGGGCTACTACTTGGCCGGCGACGGTGCCGTGCGCTCCGAAGACCGGGGCTATTTCCGCATCACCGGCCGCATCGACGACGTGCTCAACGTCTCGGGGCACCGCATGGGCACGATGGAGATCGAATCGGCCTTGGTGGGCAAGACCGACTTGGTGGCCGAAGCCGCCGTGGTGGGCCGCCCGGACGACCTGACCGGCGAGGCCATCGTGGCCTTCGTGGTGCTCAAGCGCCCGGTGCCCACCGGCGAAGAAGCCAAGGCGCTGGCTACCGAACTGCGCAACTGGGTGGCCAAAGAGATCGGCCCGATCGCCAAACCCAAAGAGATCCGCTTTGGCGAGAACCTGCCCAAGACGCGCTCGGGCAAGATCATGCGCCGCCTGCTGCGCTCGCTGGCCAAGGGCGAGGCGGTGACCCAAGACACCTCGACGCTGGAAAACCCGCACATCTTGGAGCAACTGGCCAAGAGCAACTGATCGGGCTGGCGCGCGCCCGGACTTGGGTGCGCGCTTTTGGGGTGGGCAGATCTTGTGCGCTGCCCGAAACCCGAGGGGGCCGCAAGGCCCCAAATGCAAAAGGGGGCCACAGGGCTAGGCGTTGGCGTAAAGTGTTGATGCCTACCTCGTAGGCTCCTGGTTTGCCCTATGCGACTCCTCGTTTTATAGGGCATTTTTCTTCCGGAGATTTTTTCAGCATACGTGCGGCCTCGGGCAGTCGCCAGGTGACCAATGAGGTCTGTATGCCCGGCAAGGAACTAGGGTGGGCTCTGCATCCGAGGGGGTTCTTGCTGAAAGCCGCGGCGCCCAGGTCTTAGCTTGACCATGAAAAACGCCTCCATAGCCAGCAAGCTGCGGAGGCGTCGCCATCTAGCCCTTCCAGAACGTCAGCACTCTAAGCCAACGGCTAGCCTTGCGTTCTGGGAGCTTTTTTGTGTGCATTGAACCCTGCAACGGGCCGCAAAACATGCTTTATTTGGCATGGGTTTTTGAAGTCGCTCTCAGTCAACCGAGCAACTTTGCTTGCCTTTCTATGACATGTTTGTTATCTTATGAGTGCGCGAAGCCGCGTTGCCTAACTGGTTTTTAAGTTGAGCTTACGGTCGGAAGCAATGTGCCTGCCCTGTTGAATTTATGGCGCATGTGCTATTAAACTGGAGCCTGACCGACACTTTGAAAGATAACAAATGCAGCACTTGTCAAGCCTGTCCGACCTAGGCCAAGAAGTGGCCCGGTTGCGCCGTGACAAAGGCCTGACCCAAAAAGAGCTTGGCGCCTTGTGTGGCCTCGCTCAGTCGACGCTGGCCCGGTTCGAAAAGGGCAATGTCTCGGAATTTGGTTCCAGGAAGCTGCTTCGCCTCCTGGAAGTTCTGGGCTATGGGTTGACCGTCAGTGCGGCCAAGCCGCGGTTCACGCTCGACGACGCTCTGGCCCAGCGCCGGCTGGAGGGCTCAGAGGTGGCCCGTAGCGGCACTGCCGCCCCCGCAGAACGCCGCCCGTGAAGCTCACTGTCTTCGTGCACGACGAACCTGTGGCCACGTTGGAGTCCACAGACAACTTCGAGCACGTGCTCACCTACCACCCCGGTGTTGCCGAGGAGCAGTTCATTTCCCTGCTCATGCCCGTGCGCACCAAGTCCTACGTCTACCCGGAGCTCCATCCGCTGTTCAGGATGAACCTGCCTGAGGGCTACCTGCTCTCCGTGCTGCAGGAGCAATTGGGTCCTAACGTAGGGGCATCCCCTTTGAACCTTCTTTCGTTTGTCGGCCGCAATGCCATAGGGCGGGTCAAGCTGGCGCCGCCTGGCGCTGACCCCCGGGCCGAGCCCTTGGCGTTCGATCTGGGCGACATCCTGAGGGGCGACAACTCTGAGGCGGCCTTTGAGCGCCTGGTGCGGCGCTTTGCAGCCTCCGGTGTCTCGGGCGTGGTGCCCAAGTTCCTGGCACCCAACACCGCGGGGTTTCTGAAGGACTACAACAAAGCCACGCTGCCCACAGACAAGTACATCATCAAGGGAACCACCTCTCGCCTGCCTGGTGTGGCGCTCAACGAGCACTTTTGCATGCAGGTGGCCCATCGCGCGTTCGGCCACGCGGCCCGGACGGAGGTCTCGCAGGACGGGCAAGCCCTGGCGGTACATCGCTTTGACTATGCCGAGGACGGAATCACGCGGCTCGGCATGGAGGATTTGTGCAGCTTGCTGGCGCTGCGCCCCGAGCAAAAGTATGAGTCAACCTGGGAGAAGGTGGCCAACCGCATCAAGGATGTCACGCCGGTGCAGAACCAAGGCCAGGCCTTGTCCGACCTCGGTAATCTGCTGTTGCTCACCTATGCGCTGCGCAATGCGGACTGCCACACCAAGAATATTGCCCTGCTGTATTCAGGCCTCTCGGACGTGCGCCTGGCGCCGGTCTATGACATGCTGACCATTTCCGTCTACGACGACTACTGCGACAACCCTCCCGGGATGTCCGTAGGTGGACGCAGCACGTGGCGCCCAGGCAAGGCCTTGGAGGTCTACCTCCAGACACGCTGCAGCCTGAAGCCGGCGGAGGTCGGCCAACGGGTTGAGCGCCTCTGCGAGGCGATGGTGGATGTTTCCACAGAGGTCGTACGGGCGAGTCGGGACTACGAGTCGTTTGGACTGGTGGGCCCTCGCATGTTGAAGGCCTGGAACGAAGGCATGAACAGCCTGCGACTGAGCAAGGCATGGAGTTTTCCTTCCCTGGAGCCCGTGCTGCAGGCAGAAGGCTTCGCAGAGGTGGTACAGCCCAAGGCGCCGGCGCGCACTAAGATAGGGAAGTCCCACCTGCCCTTGATGAGCTGAGCCCGAGATAAAAAAAGGCATTGGTGGGCTCTCCATCGGAGGCCTCTCGCTGAAAACCACTACGGCCAGGTCTTGGCTTGGGCATGAAAAACCGCCTCCGTAGCCAGCAAGCTTACGGAGGCGTCGCAATCAAGCCCTTCTAGAACGTCAACACTTTAAGCCAACGACTAGGCCACAGGGCCCCCTTTTTTCGTTTGCGCCAAAACCAGCGGCTGCTGGAGGGTGCCGCGTGGCCGCAGTTCAGCGGTGGCTGAGCGACCAGGTGGCTAGGCGGCGCGCGTCGGCTTCGCTCAGGCGCGGGTTGGCTGGCATGGGCACCGGGCCCCAGACACCCGAGCCGCCGCGCTGAATCTTGGTCGTCATGCGCGCCACAGCGTCGGCTTGGCCGGCGTAGCGGGCTGAAATGTCGCGAAACGAGGGGCCGACCATGCGCCGATCGACGGCGTGACAGGCCATGCAACCGCTGGCGCGGGCGAAGGCGGCCTCGTCGGCCAGCACCGGGACGGTGACGGCAGGCAGCGTAACCAAGGTGGCGGCGGCTAGGGCGAACAAGGTGCGTTTCATGGGATGCTCCTAGGGTGGATAATTCGGGGGAAGTTGGTAGGTGCGATTTTATCCGTAACCGCAGTCTTTAAATGGTGCAATTACGTCTGGTTGCAATCGATACCACCCAAGTTACAGGAGTTGAACATGTATCTGCTGATACTGGCGCTGCTTTTACTCGGTTTGAAACTGGCCGGGGTGGAGCCGGTGGCGCATTGGAGCTGGTGGTGGGTGTTGAGCCCCTTTGCGCTGGCGGCGCTGTGGTGGCTGTGGTCTGACTTGTCGGGCCGCACCACGCGCATGGCCATGAAGGCCGACGAGCAGCGCAAGGCAGAGCGCTTGGCCGAGGCCAAAAAGCGCCTGCAAAGCGGCGGCACCAAGGGCTAAGGGCACTGAGACGCTGCCAACGAGTGGACTGTAGGACAATCGCCGCTCATGGAACAACGCATCGCAGTCGATTTCGAACAACCCGCTTGCAGCACACGCCACGCTTGGGCGCGGGTGCCGGTCGAGCCCGCGCCAGAGGAGCGCTTGGCCCTTAAGGCGCAGATTCGGCAGTGGTTGCACGAACGCAACGCCGTTATGGTGTCGCACTACTACGTGCACCCCGACTTGCAGGATTTGGCCGAGGAAACCGGCGGCTTGGTGAGCGACAGCCTCGAGATGGCGCGCTTTGGCCGCGACCATGCGGCCCAGACCTTGGTGGTGAGCGGCGTGCGCTTCATGGGCGAGACCGCCAAGCTGCTGTCGCCCGAAAAAACCGTGCTCATGCCGGACCTCGATGCCACCTGTTCGCTCGACCTGGGTTGTCCGATCGACGAGTTTGCCGCCTTTTGCGACCAGCACCCCGAGCGCACGGTGGTGGTCTATGCCAACACCAGCGCAGCGGTGAAGGCGCGTGCCGACTGGCTGGTGACCTCGAGCTGCGCGCTCGACATCGTGCGCGCGCTCAAGGCGCGTGGGCACAAAATCCTCTGGGCCCCGGACAAGCACCTAGGGGCCTACATCGAGCGCGAAACCGGCGCCGACATGCTGATGTGGAAGGGCTCGTGCATCGTGCACGACGAGTTCAAGGCCACCGAGCTGCAAGCGCTGATGCGCGAGCACCCGCAGGCCAAGGTGCTGGTGCACCCCGAGAGCCCGGCCGACGTGGTGGCGCTGGCCCATGCAGTGGGTTCGACCAGCGCCATTTTGCGCGCCGCGCAGCAGTTCGAGGCCAGCGAGTTCATCGTGGCGACCGACAAAGGCATGCTGCATAAGCTGCGCACCCTCAACCCCGGCAAAACCTTCATCGAAGCGCCCACCGCCGGCGACAGCGCCACCTGCAAGAGCTGCGCCCATTGCCCTTGGATGGCCATGAACAGCCTGGCCGGGGTGGCGCAGGCGCTGCAAAGCGGCAGTGGCGCCATCGAGGTGCCGGCTGCGCTGATCGAGCGCGCGCGCCTGCCGATCGAACGCATGCTGGCCTTCACCGCGGCACAAAAGGCCGGCCACGACGCCGGGGCGCTGGTGCCGCACTTGGGCGCCGCCTGAGCGGGAGCAGCCTGACTGGCAGCAGGGGGAGTGGTGGCAGGGGTTTGACCCTGTGCAGCAAATGGCCCTCGATTGCAGCGGTCGCTCCCAGACTTCGATAATAGCGTTCTACCCAGCGTTTGCACATTTTTCTAGAACACCCATCCCCTACCCATGAACGCACCTGCCGAACCCTTTCTTGCCAGCGCCGCCCAAGTGGACCAAGCGGCCATCGCGCCGCTGCCCAATTCGCGCCGCATCTACGTGGCCGGCTCGCGCCCCGATGTGCAGGTGCCCATGCGCGCCATCAGCCAGTCTGACACCCCGGCCTCGTTTGGGGCCGAGGCCAACCCGCCGGTCTTTGTTTACGATTGCTCTGGCCCCTACGGCGACCCGGCGGCAGCGATCGACATCCGCAGTGGCCTGCCGGCGCTGCGCCAGCGCTGGATCGAAGAGCGCGCCGACACAGAGGTGCTGAGTGGCCTGAGCAGCGCCTTTGGGCGCGAACGCGCCGCCGACCATAAGCTCGATGCGCTGCGCTTTCCGGGCTTGCAGCGCCAGCCGCGGCGCGCGCGCGCCGGCGCCAACGTGTCGCAGATGCACTACGCCCGGCGCGGCCTGATCACGCCCGAGATGGAGTTTGTCGCCATCCGCGAAAACCTGAACCGCCAGCAGTACATCGACAGCCTGCGCCGCAGCGGCCCCAAGGGCCAGCGCATGGCCGACATGATGCTGCGCCAGCACCCGGGGCAGGCCTTTGGCGCCAGCCTGCCGGCGGAAATCACGCCCGAGTTCGTGCGCAGCGAAGTCGCGCGCGGGCGCGCCATCATCCCGGCCAACATCAACCACCCCGAGAGCGAGCCGATGGTCATCGGGCGCAACTTTTTGGTCAAGATCAACGCCAACATCGGCAACTCGGCGCTGGGCTCGTCGATCAGCGAGGAAGTGGACAAAATGACCTGGGCCATCCGCTGGGGCGGCGACACGGTGATGGACCTGTCCACCGGAAAAAACATCCACGAAACGCGCGAGTGGATCGTGCGCAACAGCCCGGTGCCCATCGGCACCGTGCCGATCTACCAGGCGCTGGAAAAAGTGGGTGGCAAGGCCGAGGAACTGAGCTGGGAGATTTTCCGCGACACCCTGATCGAGCAGGCCGAGCAAGGCGTCGATTACTTCACCATTCACGCCGGGGTGCTGCTGCGCTACGTGCCCCTGACCGCCGAGCGCCTGACCGGCATCGTCAGCCGCGGCGGCTCGATCATGGCCAAGTGGTGCCTGGCGCACCACCGCGAGAGCTTCCTCTACACCCACTTCGAGGACATCTGCGACATCATGAAGGCCTACGACGTGGCCTTTAGCCTAGGCGACGGCCTGCGCCCGGGCAGCATCTACGACGCCAACGACGCCGCGCAGCTGAGTGAGTTGCGTACCCTAGGCGAGCTCACGCAAGTGGCATGGCAGCACGATGTGCAGGTGATGATCGAGGGGCCGGGCCATGTGCCGATGCAGCTCATCAAAGAAAACATGGACTTGCAGCTCGAGCAGTGCGCCGAGGCGCCCTTTTACACGCTCGGGCCGCTGACCACCGACATCGCGCCCGGATACGACCACATCACCAGCGGCATCGGCGCGGCCACCATCGGCTGGTACGGCACGGCCATGCTGTGCTACGTCACGCCCAAAGAGCACCTGGGGCTGCCCAACAAGCAGGACGTGAAAGAGGGCATCATCACCTACAAGCTCGCGGCCCACGCCGCCGACTTGGCCAAGGGGCACCCGGGGGCGCAGATCCGCGACAACGCTCTGAGCAAGGCGCGCTTCGAGTTTCGCTGGGCGGACCAGTTCAATCTCGGGCTGGATCCGGACAAAGCGCGCGAATTCCACGACGAAACCCTGCCCAAGGATTCGGCCAAGGTGGCGCATTTTTGTTCGATGTGCGGGCCGCATTTTTGCAGCATGAAGATCACCCAAGAGGTGCGCGACTACGCCGCCGCCCAAGGGGTGGCCGAAGGGCAGGCGCTCGAGCACGGGTTGCAGCAGCAGTCGCAGGCTTTCAGGCAGGCCGGGGGCGAGGTTTATATCCCGTTGCAGCGGGTGGACTAAAGAGGCTGGGCTCAACCGCCTAGGCTGACGCAAGCGGCGCGCTTTCTGTCACAATCGCGCCGGTTTTGTGGCCATTTACCGCGCCACACGGAGTTGTATCCCATGTTTCGCACCCTGCTCAAATCCAAAATCCACCGCGCCGCCGTCACCCACTGCGAGCTGCACTACGAGGGCTCGTGCGCCATCGACGAAAACCTGCTCGAAGCCGCCAACCTGTGCGAGAACGAGCAGATCCACATCTGGAACGTCAACAACGGCGAGCGCTTGGTCACCTACGCTATCAAGGGCGAGCGCGGCAGCGGCATGATCTCGCTCAACGGCTCGGCGGCGCGCCGGGCGGCGGTGGGCGATCTGGTGATCATCGCCGCCTACGCGCAGGTGCACGAAGACCACATCGCCCGCCACGAGCCGCAACTGGTGTTTGTCGATGAGCACAACCGCCAAACCGCCTTGCGCCACCACGTGGCTACGCAGGCGCTTTAAGAGCCTAAAGAGGCTGGTGGGCGAGTGCACGCATGCCTGCCTAAACCGCGAAAACCGCTCCAGCCGCCTAAGCCACGCCCCACCCAAACAGGCAGCGGGGCTTAGGCCCGGTGCACTAGCTGCGCGCTCGGGCGGCTGGGTCGAGCACGGTGGGTCGCGCCTCCGCTAGGGTGTGCGGGTGGTCTAGGCTGTAGTGCAGGCCGCGGCTTTCGTGGCGCGCTTGGGCGCTGCGCACGATCAAATCGGCCACTTCGACTAGGTTGCGCAGCTCCAGCAAATCGCGCGTGAGGTGAAAGCTGCGGTAGAACTCCAGAATTTCGGTGCGCAGCAGCGCGATGCGGCGCGCGGCGCGCTCGAGCCGCTTGTCGGTGCGCACGATGCCGACGTAGTCCCACATAAAACGGCGCAGTTCGTCCCAGTTGTGGGCGATCACCACCTGTTCGTCGGCGTCGCTGACGCGGCTGGTGTCCCACGGGCGCACTGGGGGCAGGGCGGTGGTGGGCGCGGCCACGATGTCGGCCACGGCGGCGCGCGCGAACACCAGGCACTCAAGCAGCGAGTTGCTGGCCAGCCGGTTGGCACCGTGCAACCCGGTGCAGCTGGCTTCACCCACGGCGTACAGGCCAGCCAGGTCGGTGCGCGCGCGCAAATCGGTGAGCACACCGCCGCAGGTGTAGTGGGCCGCCGGCACCACCGGGATCGGCTCGCGCGTGATGTCGATGCCCAGCTCGGCACAGCGCGCCAAGATGTTGGGGAAGTGCTCCTGCAAAAACGCCGGGCTCTGGTGCGAGATGTCGAGATAGACGCAGTCCAGGCCGTGTTTTTTCATCTCGAAGTCGATGGCGCGCGCCACCACGTCGCGCGGGGCCAGTTCGGCGCGCGGGTCGTGCTCGGGCATGAAGCGGCGCCCACCGTGCGCCGCGGGCAGCAGCAGCCGGCCGCCTTCGCCGCGCACCGCTTCGCTGATCAAAAAGCTTTTGGCTTTTGGGTGGTACAGGCAGGTGGGGTGGAACTGGATGAACTCCATGTTGGCCACGCGGCAGCCGGCGCGCCAGGCGGCGGCGATGCCGTCGCCGGTGGCGGTGTCGGGGTTCGAGGTGTACAAATAGACTTTGCCCGCGCCGCCGGTGCACAGCACGGTGTGCGGGGCCACGAAGGCCTGCACCTCGTCGGCGCTTTCGTCAAAGGCGTAGGCGCCCAGGCAGCGCCGGCTGGGCCAAGTGGGCGTGGTGGCGTGGCGGTCGCTCAGGATCAAGTCCACCAGGTTGTGGGTCTGGAACACGTGGATGTTGGGGGCGGCGCGCACGCGCTCGATCAGCGTTTGCTGCACCGCAGCGCCGGTGGCGTCGGCGGCGTGCACGATGCGCCGGTGGCTGTGGCCGCCCTCGCGCGTCAGGTGCAGCCCGCCCTCGTGCAGGGTGAAGCGCGTGCCCATCTGGCGCAGCCAGTCGATGGCCGCAGGCGCGTTCTCGACCGTGAAGCGGGTGGCAGCCAGGTCGCACAAGCCCGCGCCGGCCACCAAGGTGTCGTCGATGTGGGCTTGGAAGCTGTCGTCGGCGGCCAGCACGGCGGCGATGCCGCCTTGCGCCCAACCGCTGGAGCCGTCTTCGATGGTGCGCTTGGTCAGGATGGCGATGCGCAAGTGGCTGGGCAGCAGCAGCGCGGTGGTCAAGCCGGCCAAGCCGCTGCCGACGATCAGCACGTCGAAGGCGAGCGTGGCGGCGCCGGCGGGTGGTGGGGGCTTGGTCATGGTGCGGTCTGGCGCAGTGTGGGGCAGGGGGTGGATGTTACACAGTGTCCGGGCCGGTGTGGCTGCTCGGGCTCAAGCGCACGTAAATGGGCGCATAGGCGCTGGCTTGGGTGAGCTCGACCAGCCCTTCGCGGCTGAGTTCGAGCAGCGCGATGAAGCTCACGATCAGCGCCGCAACACCTCGCGCGGGTTCGAGCAGTTCGCCAAATTCGGCAAAGCGGCGCGGCTGCAGCTGGCGCAGCAACTGGCTCATGAAGGCGCGCACGCTCAACTGCGGGCGCTCGATGCGGTGGCTTTGCACTAGGCGCGCGCGCTCCATCAGGGCGACCCAGGCTTGCGCCAGCTCGGCGGCATCGACGCTGGGCCAGACCGGGGCTGCGGGCGCGGCTGCTGCCAGAGTGGCTTGGGCGTACCAGAAGTCGCGCCCGTGCTGCGGCAGGGCCTCGATGCGCTGTGCCGCCAGCTTGACCTGTTCGTATTCCAGCAACCGGCGCACCAGTTCGGCGCGCGGGTCTGCGGTTTCGGCTTCGGGGCTGCTGCGTTTGGGCGGCAGCAGCAGGCGCGATTTGATCTCGATCAGCAGCGCCGCCATGAGCAGGTATTCGCCGGCCAGCTCGAGGTTGTGCGCGCGCACCTGCTCGACGTAGCCCAGATACTGGCGCGTGAGCTGGGCCATCGGAATGTCGAGGATGTTGAAGTTTTGCCTGCGAATCAGGTAGAGCAGCAGATCCAGCGGCCCCTCGAAGGCGTCGAGGAACACCGCCAAGGCATCGGGCGGGATGTACAGGTCGGGCGGCAGGGCAAACAGCGGTTCGCCGTAGAGGCGCGCGAGCGCGGTGCTGTCGCTGGGTGCAAGGCTCATCGGTGCGCGGACGGCCCAGCTGAAGGGCCCCTAGGTGCTGCTGCAGGGCCGGAAACGCCTACAAGGCCTGCAGGCTCAGCCTTTGAGCGTGGGCTCGGTTTGATAGACGTAGGGCTTTTGCGCCACCTTGGCGGCGTTGGCCTGCTGCCAGAATTGGCGGTCGACCGGCTTGTCCCACAGCAAGGCGCGGCCTTGGCGCTGTTGCGCCTCGAGCTCGGACTGGCGGCCTTTGAGCGCGTCCAGAAACTCGGTGGCGTCGGAGCGGTAGTGCGGGCGGGCAAAGATGGACATGGGGTGTGGCGTGTGAAGGGTGGCGGGGGCAGACAGGGCAATGGCGCGGGCCATTTTAAGCAAGCGTGACCGGCGGCGGCGCAGCGGTCGCATGCTCGAGGTGGCAGCGCTCGATGCGCTCGACTTCGTTGCGCGAACCCAAGATCACGCTCACGCGCTGGTGCAGGCTGTGCGGCACCAGGTCGAGGATGCGCCCGCGCCCGGTGCTGGCGGCGCCGCCGGCTTGCTCGACGATCCAGCCCATCGGGTTGGCCTCGTAGAGCAGGCGCAGTTTGCCGGGTTTGTCGGGTTCGCGCTTGTCCCAAGGGTACAAAAACACACCGCCGCGGCACAGGATGCGGTGCACGTCGGCCACCATCGAGGCCACCCAGCGCATGTTGAAGTCTTTGCCGCGCGGGCCTTCGCGGCCTTGCAGGCATTCGTCGATGTAGCGCCGCACGGGTGCGTCCCAGTGGCGCATGTTGCTCATGTTGATGGCGAATTCTTTGGTCTCGGGCGGAATCTGCACGCCGTCTTGCGTCAGCACCCACGATCCCTGTTCGCGCTCGAGGGTGAACAGGGCCACGCCGTTGCCCACGGTGAGCACCAGCGTGGTCTGCGGGCCGTAGATGCAGTAGCCGGCTGCCACCTGTTGCGCGCCGGGTTGCAAGAAGTCGGATTCGGCCACCGGCTCGATGCGCAGCGGGTCGTCGTTGTGGCGGCGGAGCACCGAAAAAATGGTGCCGATGCTGACGTTGACGTCGATGTTGCTCGAGCCATCGAGCGGGTCGAACAGCAGCAGGTATTCGCCTTTGGGGTAGCGGTTGGGCACGGCGTAGATGCCGTCCATCTCTTCGGAGGCCATGGCCGCGAGGTGGCCGCCCCATTCGTTGGCCTCGATCAGCACCTCGTTGGCGATCAGGTCGAGCTTTTTTTGCACCTCGCCCTGCACGTTTTCGCTGCCGGCGCTGCCCAGCACCTCGCCCAGCGCGCCTTTGTTGACGCTGATGGCGATGCGCTTGCAGGCGCGCGCCACCACCTCGATCAGCAGCCGCAGCTCGGGCGGGATGCTGCCGTGTACGCGCTGTTGCTCGATCAGGTAGCGGGTGAGGGAGGTGCGAGGGCTCATGGCGCAGCGTGGTTTGGATGGGATGGGCGGGCGGTTTGGCAGCCTGAGTTTACGCCTCTGCGGCCAAGGCGCGGGTGACGATTTCGAGCACGTCGGGGCTCAGGCCGGGGTGCTGCGCCACATCCGACAGCGCCTTGCGCGCCGCGCTGCGGTAGGGCTCGACCAGCGGCTGCCAGCGCTCGATGGCGCGCGCCAGCCGCGCCGCCACCTGCGGGTTGAAGGCGTCGATTTCGAGTACGCGCGCGCGCCAGAAGGCGTAACCGGCGCCATCGGGGCGGTGCAGGGCGGCCGGGTTGGCGTGGCAAAAGCTGCCGATCAGGCTGCGCGCGCGGTTCGGGTTGCGCAGTTTGAAGTCGGGGTGGTGCAGCAGCGCTTGCACGCGCGCCAGCAGGGTGCCGTCAAAATCGGGGGCGCTGGCTTGCAGGGCAAACCATTTGTCTAACACCAGATCGTCGTGCCGGTGGCGCTGGTGCATGCGCTCGAGCGCCGGTTCGGCCAGCGCATGGCCGCTGTGCAGCAGCGCTTGCAGCGACTGGTGCAGCTCGGTCATGTGGGCGGCGTCTTTGCAGCGCTGGTAGGCTTTGCCGGGCCAGACCGCGTCGCCACTGGTGCGCGCAGCCAAGCACAACATATTCAGCGCCAGCCCGGTCAAGTCGCGGCGGGCGCTCGAGGCCGCATCGGGCCGGTAGGCGCCTTCGGTGGGGTGGGCCTCGAAGGCCCAGACCCAGTCGGCGTAGAGCGCTTGCGCGAGCTGGCTGCGCACGTTCAGGCGCACGGCGTGGATGCGTGGCGGGTCCACCTGCTGCACCTGCTCGGCCAAGTAGGCCTCGCTGGGGGCGGTGAGCAGCAGCGCTTTGAAGGCCGGATCGAGCTCGGGGTGGCGCAGCACGGCGCGCAAGGCCTCGAGTGTGGCCGCGTCGAGCACATCGGGGCGCACCGGGCCGCTGGCGTGCAGGGCGGCCAGCATCTGGCGCAGCATGAGCAGCTGGCCGGCTTCCCAGCGGTTGAAGGCGTCGCTGTCGTGCGCCAGCAGGGTGCGCAGCGCATCGGCGTCGAGCTCGGTCTGCAAAATCACCGGGGCGCTAAAGCCACGCAGCAGCGAGGGGATGGGGGCGTGCTCCAAGCCCACCAGCCCGGTGAACACGAAGCGCTGCACCGGCGCGCTCAACACCAGGGTGCGGCTGGTGCCCATGGCCTGGCTTTCGCCTTCGAGCTGCAAGGGCAGGGCGCGGCCATCGGCGGCCAGCAGCCCGAGTGTGACCGGGATCACGAACGGCTCTTTGTGCGGCTGGCCCGGCGTGGCCGGGCAGTGCTGGCGCAGCTCGAGCGTGTATTGGCCTAGGGCCGGGTCGAACTGGGCGCTAGCGTGCACCCTTGGGGTGCCGGCTTGGGCGTACCAGCGCTTGAAGGCTTCGAGCTGCGTGGCCAGCGCGCTGCCGGGGTTGGCGTCGGCCATGGCCTGAGCAAAGTCGTCGCAGGTCACGGCTTGGCCGTCATGGCGCTCAAAATAGAGTTTGAGCCCGCGCTCAAAACCGGCGCGCCCGAGCGGGTCGAGTGCCGCGTCGCTGACCAGGGTCTGCATCATGCGCACCACCTCGGCCCCTTTTTCATAGACCGTGAGGGTGTAGAAATTGTTGATCTCGGCGTATTGGTCGGGGCGCACCGGGTGCGCCATCGGGCCGGCGTCTTCGGCAAACTGACTGCTGCGCAGCACGCGCACGTCTTCGATGCGCTTGACCGCGCGCGCCGAGGCGCTGGCGGCCATGTCTTGGCTGAATTCTTGATCCCGGAACACCGTCAGCCCCTCTTTGAGGCTGAGCTGGAACCAGTCGCGGCAGGTGACGCGGTTGCCGCTCCAGTTGTGCAGATACTCGTGCGCAACCACGCTCTCGACGTTGGCGTAGTCGGCGTCGGTGGCGCTGGCCGGGCTGGCGAGTACGTATTTGGTGTTGAAGATGTTGAGGCCCTTGTTCTCCATCGCGCCCATGTTGAAGTCGCTGGTGGCCACGATCATGAAGCGCTCGAGGTCCAACGGCAGGCCAAAGCGCGCCTCGTCCCAAGCGATGGCGGCCATGAGCGACTGCATGGCGTGCTCGGTTTTGTCAAGGTCGCCGGCGCGCACATAAATCTGCAGCGTGTGCGGTTGCCCACTGCGGCTGATGATTTTTTGCTCGCGCTGCACCAGCTTGCCCGCCACCAGGGCGAACAGGTAGCTGGGTTTGGGGTGCGGGTCGTCCCAGACCGCGTAGTGGCGCCCGCCTTCGAGCGCGCCTTGCTCCACCAAGTTGCCGTTGGACAGCAGCACCGGGTAGGTGGCTTGGTGGGCGCGCAACGTGACGCGATACCGCGCCATGACGTCGGGCCGATCGAGGAAGTAGCTGATGCGGCGAAAGCCCTCGGCCTCGCACTGGGTGAAAAAGGTGCCTTGGCTCAGGTACAGGCCCATCAGGTGGGTGTTTTTCTCCGGGCAGCAGGTGGAGAAGATTTCGAGCTCGAAGGGCTCGGGGCCGGCAGGCAGGTTTTCCAGCACCAGTTGGTCGGCGTCGAGCCTGAAGCTGCAGCCGGCGCCGTTTAGCAGCACCCGCGCCAGGTTCAGGTCGGTGCCGTCGAGGCGCAGCGGCTGCGCTGGCACGGCCGGGTTGCGCCGCAGTTGCATGCGGTTGAGCACGCGGGTTTTGACCGGGTCCAGGTCCAGGCTCAGATCGACGCGGTCGATCAGGTAGGCCGGGGCGGTGTAGTCGTGGCGCAGCACCACGGTGGCAGGGCCTTCACGCAGGGTCATGGTGGCTTTCTTGAGGGGGCAGTTGGGGCAGCAATGGGGGCGGCGATTGGGGGCAGTTCAGCCTATTCGACGCTGAGTTTTTTAGACGCCTTGTTTGAGCGCGGCTTCGATGAAGGGGTCTAGGTCGCCGTCGAGCACTTTTTGGGTGTTCGAGATTTCGACGTTGGTGCGCAGGTCTTTGATGCGGCTTTGATCGAGCACGTAGGAGCGGATCTGGTGGCCCCAGCCGACGTCGGTCTTGCTGTCTTCGAGCTTTTGCTGCGCTTCCATGCGTTTGCGCATCTCGTGGTCGTAGAGGCGTGAGCGCAGCCGTTGCCAAGCCAAGTCGCGGTTGCTGTGCTGGCTGCGGCTGTCCTGGCACTGCACCACGATACCGGTGGGGATGTGCGTCAGGCGCACGGCCGAATCGGTTTTGTTGATGTGCTGGCCGCCGGCGCCGCTGGCGCGGTAGGTGTCGGTGCGCACGTCGGCGGGGTTGATGTCGATCTCGATCGAGTCGTCGATTTCAGGGTAAACAAACACCGAGGCGAACGAGGTGTGGCGCCCGCCCGAGGAGTCGAATGGGCTTTTGCGCACCAGCCGGTGCACGCCGGTTTCGCTGCGCAGCAGGCCAAAGGCGTAGTCGCCCTCGATCTTGATGCTGGCGCCCTTGATGCCGGCGCTGTCGCCCGCGGTTTCGTCTTCGATCGTGGTGGTAAAGCCCTTGCGCTCGGCGTAGCGCAGGTACTGGCGCAGCAGCATGCTGGCCCAGTCGCAGGCCTCGGTGCCGCCGGCGCCGGCCTGGATGTCGAGGAAGCAGTTGAGCGGGTCGGCGGGCTGGTTGAACATGCGCCGAAATTCGAGCTGCTCGACCTGGGCGCGCAAGCCCGCCGCTTCGGTTTCGATGGTCGCGAGGGCCTCGGTGTCGGCGTCGGCGGCGGCGAGCTCGAACAGCTCGGAGTGGTCGGCCAGATCGCGCCCGATCTGGTCCAGCACGTGCACCACGTTCTCGAGGCTGCGCTTTTCTTTGCCCAGCTCTTGGGCGCGCTTGGGGTTGTTCCAGACCGTGGGGTCTTCGAGCGCGCTTTCGACTTCGGACAGTTTCAGGGCTTTGGCATCGTAGTCAAAGATACCTCCGCAGCTCGAGCGTGCGCGCGCTCAGGTCGGCAAGCAGGGCAGAAAGGGCGTTTTGTTGTTCGGCATCCATGATCGGTGGCGTGGGCATTCGGGTAAAACACGCATTTTCTCATGCGGCAAGCGCCGCTGCCACACCAAAGGCTTCCGCAGCCGGACCGATCAAGCCCCATCGGCAAAAAATGCCTGCAACAAAGCGGCCAAGGCCGCCGGTTGGTCGTGGTGCAGCATGTGGCCGGCGTCGGGCATCTGCTCGATGCGGCACTGGGGCTGCGCGGCTTGCAGGCGCTGGTGGAACTGCTCGCGGGTGTATTCGCCTTGGCGGTACCACTGGCCCAGGCTGTCGGCTTGGGCCTCGACCACCAGCAGCGGGGCGCGGATGCAGCGCCAGACCGCCAGCACCTCGTCGGCCCGGTACAGGTGCGGGTTGACGATTTTGTGCGCCGCATGGCCCAGCACCTGCCACTGGCCGCTGGCGTCGGGCGCGGCCCAGTGGCTGGCCAACCAGTCGGCTTTCTCGGGTGCAAGGCGGGGGTTGGTTTTGCGCAAGCGCTGCGCCACGGCTTGCGCGCTGGGGTAGCTTTTGAGTGCCAGCGTGCCTTGGCGCAGCGCGCCGATTTCATCGAGCCAGCGCGCGTAGCGTTGCGGGGCTTGCTCGGGTTGGCTGGCTGGCATGCCAAAACCTTCTACGTTCACCAGGCGGCGCACCAGCGCCGGCCGCACGCCGGCGTAGAGCATGGCCACGTTGCCTCCCATGCTGTGGCCCACCACGTCGAAGGCAGCCCCGGCGGGGCGGCCCAGCTCGGCGTTGAGGTGCGCGATCAGGGCATCGAGGTCGGCCAGATAGTCGGCAAACTGGTAGTGGTCGGCGCTGCCGTAGGCGAGCGGGTCGGAGGGCTTGGCGCATTCCAGCGGGCGCGAGTGGCCAAAGCCGCGCCAGTCCGGGGCAACGATCAAACGCTCGGTCAGCCAAGCAGGGGGCAGGGCATCGACCATGAACTGCCACGAGGCCGAGACATCCATCCAGCCGTGCAACAGCAGCAGCGGTGTGGCGTCCGGCCGGTGCTGGCCCCACTGGCGCAGGTGGTGGCGGAACCCACGCAGGGGCAAATACAGGCTGTGGCTGGGGTGGCGGATTGAGTACATTGCAGGGATTATCAGGAGACCAGCCATGCCCAGGTGTCAAACAGCGGACAAGCCACGCGCAAAGCCCGAACAATCGACGGCGACCCGAGCGGCCAAACAGCCGCCCCAGACCGATTCCTACGCCGCCTTGCACGCCGATTTTCACTGGCAGGTGCCGGAGTTTTTCAACATCGCCCAAGCCTGCTCGCGGCGCTGGGCCGAGCAGGCGCAGACCGCCCGCCAGACCGCCGTGATCGCCGACGGCCCCGACTGCGCCCAGCCGCGCCACCACAGCTACGCCGAGCTGCAGCAGGCCGCGAATCGGCTCTCGAACGGCTTGCGCTTGCTCGGGGTGCGGCGCGGCGAGCGGGTGGCGATCGCGCTGCCGCAGCGCTTCGAGACCGCCGTCGCCTACATCGCGGTGCTGCAGCTGGGGGCGGTGGCGGTGCCGCTGTCGCAGCTGTTTGTCCCCGAGGCACTGGAGTATCGGCTGCAAGACAGCGCCGCCAGCGTGGCGCTGGTGGACCAGCACAGCGGCGCGCTGGTGCAGGCTTTGCGCGCCCAGTGCCCGGCGCTGCGCCACGTGCTGGGCCTGACTGGGGCGCTAGACCCCGAGGTCATCGACTGGGCTGCGGTCCAGGAGGCGGCGAGCGCCGAATGCGCGCTGGTGCACACCCGCGCCGAAGACCCGGCGCTGCTGATCTACACCAGCGGCACCACCGGCAACCCCAAGGGCGCGCTGATCCCGCACCGGGCACTGATCGGCAACCTGAGCGGCTTCATTTGCAGCCAGAACTGGTTTGGCTTTGACCCCCACGGGGCCCGCACGCCCTCGCAGGCGGTGTTCTGGAGCCCGGCCGACTGGGCTTGGACCGGGGGCTTGCTCGATGCCTTGTTGCCGACGCTGTATTTTGGCCGCCCGATCGTGGCTTGGAACGGGCGCTTTGCGGCGGCGACGGCCTTTGCGCTGCTGCAGCGGCACCGCGTCACGCACACCTTTTTGTTCCCGACCGCGCTCAAGGCCATGATGAAAGACTGCCCACAGCCGCGCCAGCTCTACCGGCTGCGCCTGCAGGCCATCATGAGCGCGGGCGAAGCGGTGGGCGATGCGGTGTTCGACTACTGCCGCCAGCAGCTCGGCGTGACGCTCAACGAGATGTTTGGCCAGACCGAAATCAACTACGTGGTGGGCAACTGCGCGCGCCTGTGGCCGGCGCGCCCCGGCAGCATGGGCCGCGCCTACCCCGGCCACCGGGTGGCGCTGCTCGACGAGCAAGGCCACGAATGCGCCCAAGGGCAGATCGGCGAGGTGGCGGTGCACCGGCTGGACCGGCACGGCGTGCCCGACCCGGTGTTCTTTCTGGGCTACTGGAACAACCCCGGGGCCACGCGCGCCAAGTTCAGCGCCGACCCGGCCTCGAGCTGGTGCCGCACCGGCGACTTGGCCGTGCGCGACGCCGACGGCTACCTGTGGTACCAAGGTCGCGCCGACGACATGTTCAAGTCGGCCGGATACCGCATCGGGCCGGGTGAGATCGAGAACTGCCTGATCAAGCACCCCGCCGTGCTCTACGCCGCCGTGGTGCCCAAACCCGACGCGCAGCGCGGCGCCTTGGTCAAGGCCTACTTGGTGCTGGCGCACGAGGCGGCGCAGCAGCGCGCGCGCTGCATCAACCCGGAGCAAGCGTTCGACCCGGCGCTGGTGGCCGAGCTGCAGGCGCACGTCAGGCAGCGGCTGGCGCCCTACGAGTACCCCAAAGAGATCGAGTTCATCGACGCCCTGCCCATGACCAGCAGCGGCAAGGTGCAGCGCCGCCTGCTGCGGCTGCAAGAAGAGGAGAGGGCGCAGCGGGGCTAGGCTGCCCGCCGCGGCAAGCAGCTTGGCAAGCAGCTTGGCAACCCACCTTGGCGATCAGCCTAGCAACCACCCTCTCTAGCAACCACCCCGGCAACCACCCCCCCCCGGCTACTGCTCCAGCACCCCCCCGCTGGCAGGCGTTGTTTGGAGGCGACTAGTCGATTCCTCTGCAGCCTCGCACGCCCCTCGGGTATGCGCTTTGGGTTAGGCTCTGGGGCTCATGAACCCCCAAGCCCCTGCCCCTGCCTCTGGGCCTTTGCCCGCCCCCTTGCCCCAGCCCCCGCAGCCGCCCGCCACCCGCCCCGCCTCCTTTTGGGCCATAGGCTGGCGCGCGCTGCGCCGCGACGCCCGCGCGGGCGAGCTGCACCTGCTGTTGCTGGCCGTGGCCTTGGCGGTGTCGGCGCTCACGGCGGTGGGCTTTTTTGCCGACCGGCTGCAGCAGGGTTTGCAGCGCGATGCGCGCCATCTGCTGGGCGGCGACGCGGTGGTGCGCAGCGACCAGCCCTTGCCCGCCGCCTTTGTGCAGCAGGCGCAGGCGCTGGGGCTGGAGCTGACGCAGCACCTGGGCTTTCCCACCATGGCGCGCGCCGATGACGCCCAAGGCGGCGCCGCCCGGCTGGTGGCGCTCAAGGCGGTGCAAGACAACTACCCGCTGCGCGGCCAGCTGCTGGTGGGCCTGGCGCCGGGGGACGCCGGGCAGGCCACCACCGAGGTGCCGCGCCCGGGCACGGTCTGGGTCGATCCGGCCCTGCTGGCCGGGCTGGGGGTGCAAGTGGGGCAGGCGCTGTGGCTGGGCGACAGCCGCCTGACGATCGAGCGCCTGATCGTGTTCGAGCCCGATCGCGGCGGCGGCTTCATGAGCCTGCAGCCGCGGGTGCTGCTGCACCACAGCGATTTGGCCGCCACTGGGCTGCTGCAACCGGCCAGCCGGGTGAGCTACCGGCTGGTGGTGGCCGGGCCCGACGCAGCCGTGCAGCAATACACCGCTTGGGCGCAGGCCGAGCTCGAGCGCAGCGGCGTGCGCGGGGCGCAGCTCGAATCGTTCGAGGCCGGGCGCCCCGAGCTGCAACAAACGCTGGAGCGCGCCGAGCAGTTCCTCGGGCTGGTGGCGCTGCTGGCGGCGCTGCTGTGTGCGGTGGCGGTGTCGATTGCGGCGCGGGTCTATGCCACGCGCCACCTCGACAGCTGCGCCATGCTGCGCGTGCTCGGTCTGTCGCAGGCCACCATGGCGCGCGCCTATGCGCTGTCGTTCGTGCTCGTCGGTCTGTTGGCGGGTGTGATCGGGGTGCTGCTGGGCTATCTGTTGCACCACGGCTTTGTGATCCTGCTGGCCGAGCTACTGCGCGCCGAGCTGCCGCCACCCAGCGCCTGGCCGGCGCTGTTTGGCCTGGGGGTGGGCCTGACGCTGATGCTCGCCTTTGGGCTGCCGCCGGTGCTGCAGCTGGCGCAGGTGCCGCCGCTGCGCGTGATTCGGCGCGAAGTGGGCGGCATCAAGCCGGCCTCGCTCGGTGTGCTGCTCTTGGGTGGAATCGGCTTTGCCGCCTTGCTGCTGGCCGTGAGCCCAGACCTAAGGCTGGGCCTGATCGCGTTGGGCGGCGTGGCGCTGGCGGCGGCGCTGTTTACTGCGGCCAGCTTTGCCGCGGTGCGCCTGCTGCGGCGCTGGGTCAACGAAGCCACGGCCCCGACTTGGCTGCGCCTAGCCACGCGCCAGATCGCGGCCCGGCCAGCGTATGCGGTGCTGCAAATCAGCGCCTTGGCCATCGGGCTGATGGCGCTGCTGCTGCTGGTGCTGCTGCGCACCGACCTCATCAGCAGCTGGCAGCAAGCCACACCGCCCGATGCCCCGAACCGCTTTGCCATCAACATACAGCCCGATCAGGCCGAGGCCTTTCAGGCCAGCTTGCGCGCCCAGGGCATCGAGCGCTTCGACTGGTACCCGATGTTTCGCGGCCGGCTGGTGGCCATCAACGACCAGCCCATAGACCTCGAGGCGCTGCCCACCGACCGCGGCCGCCGCTTGGCCGAGCGCGAGTTCAACCTCTCGCACAGCGCGCAGGCGCCCAGCCACAACGCCATCGTCGCCGGGCGCTGGCAGCCCGAGGAACAGGGCGCGATTAGCGTGGAAGATGGCCTAGCCGAAGATCTGGGGCTGCAACTGGGCGACCGGCTCACGTTCGAGATTGCCGGCGTGCCGGTGCAGGCGCGCATCAGCAGCTTGCGCGAAGTCGATTGGTCGTCGATGCGCGCCAACTTTTTTGTGCTGTTCCCGGTGTCACAACTGCCCGAGGTGCCCGTGACCTACCTGAGCGCCTTTCGCGCCCCCGTCGCAGCCAGCTTCGACGCCGAGCTCGTGCGCGCGTACCCGAACATCACGCTCATCGACCTGAGCGCCACGCTGGCGCAGCTGCAGCAGGTGCTCGCGCAAGTCAGCCGCGCGGTGGAGTTTTTGTTTGCCTTTGCGCTCGCCGCTGGGCTGGTGGTGCTGTTTGCCGCCATCGGCGCCACGCGCGCCGAGCGCGAGCGCGAGTACGCCATTTTGCGCGCCCTGGGCGCCAAAACCGCCCTGCTGCGGCGCGTGCAGCGGGCCGAATTGGCCGGCATCGGCCTGCTGGCCGGGCTGCTGGCGGCATTGGCGGCGCTGGCCATCAACTGGGCGCTGGCGCGGTGGGTGTTTGGCTTTGACTGGACGCCCGCGCTATGGGCCCCCGCCGCCGGCGCACTGGCCGGGGCCGCGCTGGCGCTGGCCGCCGGCTGGGCCGGACTGCGCGCCGTGCTGCGCACACCGGTGGTGCAGACGCTGCGCGCGGCGGCGCAGTAGCGCGGCGCGGGGCGCGGGTGGTGTGGGAGAATGATGCGGCTCGTCGGGCGGCGGAGTTGGGTCGGCGTAGACAGCGAAGCGCTGAAGCGCAAACAGCAGCCGAAGGCAGGGCTGGCCGAACACCGGCGCGACGCAGATGGCTGCGCAGCGGCTACCCGACGCTGACGCACGGCGGCATCTCGTTGCTGGAGGTGTAGTCGTCATTTGTTGAACCATCCAAGACAGGGGTGAAATGGCTTCCACCAACTTCAATACTGAAAATCGCACCTACAGGCAATTGCTGGGCAATGGACTGACCTATTGCATTCCGCGCTTCCAGCGTGATTATTCTTGGGCCGAGGAAGAATGGGAAGACCTTTGGGCCGATATTCAAAGCACCCTACCAGCCGATGGTGAGCCCGCTCATTACATGGGGTATTTGGTGCTGCAAACAGCAGACAATCGCGTGTATGAAGTCATCGATGGCCAGCAGCGGTTGACAACCATCAGCCTGATCGTTCTGGCGGCGATGCGCTTGCTCAGCAAACCGGCTGCAGAAGGCAGGGTGGCTGAAGAAAACCGCAGGCGCCTAGATCAACTGCGCGCCACCTATATAGGCTACCTCGACCCAGTGACGCTGACCACGCGCAATAAGCTATCGTTGAATCGCAACAACGACAGCTATTACCGCGACTATCTCGTGGCACTGGCTGACCATTTGCCCCAACGCGGCTTCCCTGCCTCTACGCATGCCATGCGCAAGGGTTTCGAATGGTTCGAGCGTCGTTTGCGTGAGCAAATCAAGGGGGCCTCTGATCCCGGCATGGCACTGGCGCAGTTTGTTGAAACCATCAGCGACAAGCTGTTCTTTACCGTCATCACGGTTGCCGATCAACTCAATGCCTACAAAGTATTTGAAACCCTCAATGCCCGAGGTGTGCGCCTATCGGCTACCGATCTGCTGAAAAACTACTTATTTTCTGTATTGGCGCGCGGTCAGGAGGCCTTGCGCGAAATGGACGAATTGGAGCGACGCTGGGAAGTGATCGTGGATCGCCTGGGGAGTGAAAGTTTTCCGGATTTCTTGCGGATGCACTGGAACAGTCGCCATAACTTTGCGCGGCAAACAGAGCTGTTCAAGGTAGTCCGCAACCGCATACAGGCCCGCGAGGCGGTGTTTGCCCTCTTGCGCGAAATGGATGAAGATATAGACACCTATTTGGCACTCACTCAGCCTGAGGGTGCTCAATGGCCCCCGGCGTGGAAGCAAAGCGCGCAAGAGTTGCGGATGTTCTCGGTGCGACAACCCTATCCGATGCTGATGGCCGCTAAACGCAGTTTGGCCGATGCTGATTTTGTCAGTCTATTGCGCGCCACGGTCATCATCGCCTTCCGTTACAACGTGATTGGTGCACAGCATACCGGCGAGCAAGAAAGGGTGTATCACACGGCAGCCATGCAATTGTACAGCGGCCAGGCCTACAACTTTGCTCAGGTATTGACCACCTTGCGACAAGTTTATCCAAGTGACGAAGCATTCAAGGCGGATTTCGCTGAAAAAGTCATCAAAACCACCCAGAGCCGAAACGCAAAAATCGTGCGCTATATCCTGTGCAAGCTAGAAAAACAGGCTGGAGGCATCGACTTTGACGCCGATTCCTCCAGTTACACCATCGAGCATGTGCTGCCACAATCACCGCAGGCCGGTTGGGATGCATTCAACGATCGCGATCTGGAGACCTTTGTTTATCGGCTCGCAAACATGGCGATGCTGGAGTCTGGAAAAAATAAGGAACTCAGCAACAAGCCCTACGCCGAAAAACGCCCGGTGTTGCAGCAAAGCAGCCTGTATTTGACCAAAAAACTGGCAGAAGAAAACGCCGACTGGCAGCCTGAGCGCTTGGCCGCTCGACAAAAACAACTCGCCCATCTTGCGTCCACCGTTTGGCGCATTGCCCAGATTGCTTGAATTGACAAATGCCAAGCCAAGGCAGCGCTCAAGCCCTCACCACATCACAGGCCCGCCCTTGGCCAGCGCGCGCTGGTAGGCTGCGCGCGCGTGCACGCGCTCGAGCCAGGCGTGCAGATGCGGCCATTTTTTGCTGGCGCTGCTGGGGGGGCCGCCTAGGCGCGTGAGCGCGGCTTCGATGGGGTAGCTCATCTGGAAGTCGGCCAGGCTCAGGTGTTCGCCGGCGAACCAGGGGCGCTGCGCCAGTTCTTGCTCGATGAAGGGCAGGGCGCGTTGCAGGTTGGGGTCGATGAGCTTGAGCTGCACCTGCTGGCAGATGTAGTGCACGATCGGCTGCACCAGCGGGCGCACGAAAAACGGCATGGGCTGGCGCGGCAGCATCTGGAACACCAGCTTCATCAGCAGCCACGGCATCAGCGAGCCTTCGGCGTAGTGCAGCCAGAAGCGGCAGCGCCGGTGTTCGGGGGTGCCGGGGGCGGGCACGAGCTGCGCTAGGTCGCCTTGGGCGCGCTCGGCAAAGGTCTCGGCCAGGTATTCCAGAATGGCAGCCGATTCGGCCACGACTTCGCTGCCGTGCACCAGCACCGGCGACTTGCCCAGCGGATGCACCGCTTTGAGCTCGGGCGGCGCCAGCCGGTTGCCGCGCTGGCGGGCGTAGGTTTTGAGCTCGTAGGGCAGCCCCATCTCTTCCAGCAGCCAGAGCACGCGCTGCGAGCGCGACTGCTCGAGGTGGTGCAGCACCAGCGTGTGGCTGTGGGGGTCGGCGGGCGCGGGGGCTGTGCTGGGCGTGTCCATGGTGCGATTCTGCAAGGTGGGGCTGGATATGGGGTGCGTCTGGGGTTCAACCCGTATTGCGCAGCCCGGCGGCGATGCCGTTGATGGTCAGGTGAATGCCGCGCTTGACCTTTTCGGCTGTGTTGCCGCTGCGGTGGCGCGCGATCAGCTCGACTTGCAGGTGGTGCAGCGGGTCGATGTAGGGGAAGCGCTGCTCGATCGAGCGCGCCAGCGCCGGGTTGTCGGCCAAGCGCTCGCTGTGGCCGGTGATGAGCGCGAGCGCCGCTTGGGTGCGCTGCCATTCGGCCTCGATGCGCTCGACGATGCGCTGGCGCAGCGCGGCCTCGGGCAACAGCTCGGCGTAGCGGCGCGCCAAGGCCAGGTCGGCCTTGGCCAGCACCATGTCGATGTTCGACAGCAGGGTGCTGAAAAACGGCCAGTGCTGGTGCATCTGGCGCAGCAAACGCTCGGCCTGCGCTTGGCCCAGTTCGGCGCACAGCGCCTCGATGGCGCTGCCCAAGCCGTACCAGCCCGGCAGCATGAGGCGGCACTGGCCCCAGCTGAAGCTCCAGGGAATGGCGCGCAGGTCTTCGATGCGCTGGTTGGCTTTGCGCGAGGCCGGGCGCGAGCCGATGTGCAGTTCGGCGATTTCGCGAATCGGGGTGGCGCTGAAAAAATAATCGGCAAAACCGGGTGTTTCGTAGACCAGTTCACGGTAGGCCGCCATGCTGGCGTCAGACAGGCGCTGGGCGGCGCGCAAAAAGCGCTCGGGCACCGGCTGCTCGGCGGGCAGCAAGGTGGCTTCGAGCGTCGCGGCCACCAGCGTTTCGAGGTTGCGCCGGCCGATGTCAGGGTTGGCGTATTTGGAGCCGATCACCTCGCCCTGCTCGGTCAGGCGGATCTGGCCGCGCACGGTGCCCGGGGGTTGCGCCAGAATGGCTTGGTAGCTCGGGCCGCCGCCGCGCCCGACGGTGCCGCCGCGGCCATGGAACAGACGCAGCCGAATGGGCGCACCGAACTCGGCCCCGAGGCGATCGAACAGCGCCGCCAGCGCCGTTTCGGCTTGGTACAGCTCCCAGTTGCTGCTGATGATGCCGCCGTCTTTGTTGCTGTCGGAGTAGCCCAGCATCACCTCCTGTTCGCCGTACTCGAGCGCGCCGGCGCGGCGCAGCATGGGCTCGATACCGGGCAGGCGCAGGTAGGCCTGCATGATCGCGCTGGCTTGGCGCAGGTCGGTAATGGTCTCAAAGAGCGGCACCACGATCAGTTCGGCGCGCGCGTGGGCGTCGAGCGTGCCGTGCAGCAGCCCGACTTCTTTTTGCAGCAGCAGCACTTCGAGCAGGTCGCTCACGCTTTCGGTGTGGCTGATGATGGCGTGGCGGATCGCGGCCGCGCCGTAGCGCTGGCGCGCTTGGCGAGCGGCCTCGAAGATTGCCAGCTCGCTCAGGGTGTGCGGCTGGTAGGGCGCTTCGGGGATGCGCAGCGGCCGCACGTCGTTGAGCAGGCGCAGCAGCAGCGCCTGTTTGGCGGCTTCGGGCAGGGCGCAGTAATCGGCTTCGATGCGCGCCTGCGCCAGCAGGTCGGCCAAGGCGGCCTCGTGCCGATCCGAGCTTTGGCGCAAGTCCAGCGTAGCCAGATGGAAACCAAATACCTCGACGGTGCGCAGCAGCGGCCGCAGGCGCGCTTCGGCCAGCGCGGCGCAACCCTGGGCGCTCAAAGCGGCGTCGATCAGGCGCAGATCGGCCAGAAAGGCCTCGGCGTGCGGGTACGGGTCCTGCGGGGCCACGGCGTGGCGCGTGGCGTGGCCGCCGGTGAGCGCGGTCAGGGTGGCGGCCAAGCGGGCGTAGACGCCGGTGAGGGCGCGCCGGTAGGGTTCGTCTAGTCGGTGCGCGTTGGTGTCGGGCGAGCGCTCGGCCAGCGCCTGCATGGTGGGGGGCACGGGCAGCAGCATGGCCGAGAGCGAGAGCTCGCTGCCGAGCCAATGCACTTCGGTCAGGTGGTGGCGCAGAATCAGGTCGGCTTGGCGCTGCAACGCCAGCTCGAGCGTGGCCGCGGTCACGTTGGGGTTGCCGTCGCGGTCGCCCCCGATCCACTGGCCCAGGCGCAAAAACGGCGGCACGCGCTGGCCCTCGAGCGCCGCTTCCACGCTGCGGTAGAGCCGGGGCAGCTCGGGGATGAAGGTGCTTTGGTAGTAGCCCAGCGCGTTTTCGATCTCGTCGGCCACGCTCAGTTTGGTAAAGCGCAGCAAACGGGTGTGCCACAGCTGCAGGATGCGCGCGCGCATCTGCGCTTCGTTGTCGGCCAAGCTGCGCTCATGGGTCAGGGTGTCGCGCTGGGCCAGCAGGCGTGCCAGTTCGCGCTCGGCGTCCAGAATGCTTTTGCGCTGCACCTCGGTCGGGTGCGCGGTAAGCACCGGCGCCACATGCGCTGTCTGCAGCGCCTGCGCCAGTTGCGCTTGGCCCACGCCGGCCTGCTGCAAACGGCCCCAGGTGTGCGCCAGGCTGCCGCGCTGGATGTGCCCGGCCTGCTCGTGCACCGCACGGCGGCGGATGTGGTGCCGGTCTTCGGCCAAGTTGGCCAGGTGGCTGAAGTAGGTGAAGGCGCGGATCACGCTCACCGCTTGGTCGTCGCTCAGGGCTTGCAGCAGGGCTTTGAGCTGGCGGTCGGCGGCTTGGTCGGCGTCGCGCCTGAAGGCCACAGACAGTTGGCGGATCTGCTCGATCAGCTCGAAGGTCTGCGCGCCTTCTTGCTCGCGGATCACGTCGCCGAGCAGGCGGCCGAGCAAGCGGATGTCGTCGATCAGGGGCTGGTCTTTTTTGGCCATCGGGTGCTGCGCTGCGCGTTGGATTAAGGCGGTGGGTGGGGGGTTGTGTCTGCGGCGTGCTCCATGGCCTTGGCCAACGTTTTGCCCAGTTCTACGCCCCATTGATCATAGGGGTTGATGCCCCAGATGGCGGCTTGGCAAAACACCTTGTGCTCGTACAGCGCCACCAGCGCCCCCAGCGTGTGCGGCGTGAGCGCCGGCAGCCACAGGGTGTTGCTGGGCACATTGCCGGCAAAGGTGCGGTGCGGCAACAGGCGCTGCACCTGATGTTCGGGCATCCCACCAGCACACAGTTCGGCTTCGGTATCGGCGCGGTCGCGACCGACGGCCAGCGCCAGGGCTTGGGCGCGTTGGTTGAGCAGCACCACCCGGTGGTGTTCGGCTGCCAGCGGCAAGGGCGTGTCTTCGCGCTCGACACCGATGAAATCCACTGGAACCCGGTGGCGGCCTTGGTGCAAGAGTTGAAAATAAGCGTGTTGGCCGTCGATGCCCAGTCCGCCCCAAACGATAGGCCCAGTATCGATTTGCACCGTGTTGCCGTCGAGGTGGGTGCTTTTGCCGTTGGACTCCATATCCATCTGTTGCACAAAGCGGGTGAAGGCATCGAGCCGGCTTGGGTAGGGGGCCAGCATATGGCTTGGGCAGTGCAGGAAGTTGCGGTTCCAGATGCCTAGCAAAGCCAACAGGAGCGGCATATTGTGTTGCGGCTTGGCATTCCAAAAATGCAGGTCCATGGCATGACCGCCTTGCAAAAATTCGCGGAACGCCAACGGCCCGACGGCAATCGCCAGCGGCAGACCGATGGCCGACCAAACCGAATAGCGCCCGCCCACCCAGTCCCAGAAGGTGTAGGTGTGCTGCGGCAGGTAGCCCTGCTGTGCCGCCACGGCAGGAGCGGCTGTTACGGCGATCAGATGCGGGGCCTGTTCTGCTGGCGTCTGCAAGCCGTGCTCGTGCAGCCAGCGCCGCGCCGATGCCGCAAGCGTGAGCGTCTCTTGGGTGCTAAAAGTCTTGCTTTGCACAATAAACACGGTGCGTGCCGCATCAAGTGTGCGCAGCACGCGGTGCAAGGCCCAGGCGTCGGGGTTGGAGACGAAGTGCACCCGCACCTGCGCACTGGCTAGGTGCTCGAGCGCGGCCACCGCCATGCGCGGCCCAAGGTCGGAGCCACCAATGCCTAGATTGACTACATCGGTGATGCGCTGCCCTTCATGGCCGACCCAGAGGCCGTTGCGGATGCGCTCGGCAGCCGACAAAAAACGGTGCAACTCGGCTTCGATGCGCTGCGCCTGATCTGCACCCCAAGGCGGGGCATGCATGGCGCCGCCGCGAAGGGCTGGATGCAGCACGGCGCGGCCTTCTGTGGCGTTGATGGGTTCACCCCGGCACAGGGCCTGGGCTTGGGGGCCGATCTGGCAATCGGATGCCAGTTCAAGCAAGGCGTCGAGCACCTCGGGGGTCACGGCTTGGTGCCGGGCGTCGAGACGCAACCCCGCTGCCAGCAACTGTAAGCGCTGGGCGCGCAAGGTGCTAGGATGTGATTGAGAGCCGCATTCGGCCCCGACGGCATGGTCGGCGAGCAACAAATCTCGCAAATGCGGCTGACCCTGCGCGGCCAAGGCTTCCAAGCGTTGCCAACTGCGGTGCCGGGTGGGTGAGCTGGAGTGGTTGTAGGGATTGGGAGACGTCAAGGCGGTTCCTGCGTCAAAAATAGGGTCAAGAAACAATGAAGGCAGGCAATGCCGCAGCCCGTGCCACGGCGCTGGCTTGGCGTGCCAGTTTGGTGACGTGAGCCCAATCGCCTAAGTCTAGCGCAGCCGCTGGGGTGATCCAGGAGCCGCCCACCAGCGCCACATTGGGCAGGGCCAAAAAGGCGCCAAGTTGCTCCAGCCCAATGCCGCCAGTGGGGCAAAAGCGCAGATCGGGCAAGGGGCCGGCCCACCCCTTGAGCAAGCCCACGCCCCCTAGGGGAACGGCTGGGAAGCATTTGAGTAACCCAAACCCGGCTTCCTGCGCCAACATGGCTTCGCTGGCGCTGGCCACTCCGGGGATAAAGGGCAGCGGCGTGGCCATTGCAGCCGCCAGCAGGGATGGCGTGCAGCCCGGTGAGAGGGCAAAGCGGGCGCCGGCGTTGCGCACCGAAGCCAAGTCGGCCGGACGCAGCACCGTGCCAGCACCCACCACCATCTCGGGCACTTGGCGCGCCAGCATTTCGATGCTGGCCAGCGCCGCGGGTGTGCGCAGGGTAATCTCGATGGCATCGATGCCGCCTTCGAGCAGTGCATGGGCCAGCGGGATGGCATATTCGGCACGGGACAATGCCACCACGGGCAGCAAACGGGTGTGAAAGTGGGGCAGGGGGTAGTGCCAGGATTCAGGCGCTGCGAGAGCCTCTGATGCTGCTGCGGCTGCCGATGGGGTGTGGGTGGAGCTCATGGTTGCGTTCAGTGGTTGCCAAACAGGGCCGAGCCACCACATTCGGGCAAGCCAGCTTGGCGCCTGAAGAACGCAAAAAGCTCGCGCCCAAATCCATGTTCACTGCTGCTCAAGTCTGCGCGCTGAGCACTGCGCGCGCTCCACTCGGTGGCTTCTACCTCGACTTGCAACAAGCCCGCTTCGCAGTCGAACAGCACCATGTCGCCGTCGCGCACCTTGGCGATCGGCCCATCGAGCAGCGCCTCGGGGCTGAGGTGGATGGCCGCCGGTACCTTGCCCGAAGCGCCCGACATGCGACCATCGGTAACCAAAGCCACCTTAAAACCGCGGTCCAGTAGGCTGCCCAATACCGGTGTGAGCTTGTGCAACTCTGGCATGCCATTGGCTTGGGGGCCTTGAAAGCGCAGCACAGCCACGAAGTCGCGCTCCAATTGCTTGTCCTTGAACAGATCAAGCAAAGCCTGCTGGCTATCGAGCACCAGTGCCGGAGCGCGCACACGCCGGTGTTCGGGTGCCACGGCCGAGTATTTGACCACCGAGCGGCCAAGGTTGCCTTTGAGCAGCTTGAGCCCGCCGTCAGGGGTGAAGGGGCGCTGGACTGGGCGCAGGACCTGCTCATCGGCCGACTGGCTGGCTGCCTTGCGCCATGCCAGTTGCCCGGAATCGAGCCAAGGCTCTAGGGTGCAGCGGTGCAGGCCCGACCCCATAACGGTTTGCACATCCTCGTGCAGCATCCCGGCGCCGAGCAGTTGGCTAATCAGGAAACCCATGCCGCCAGCGGCATGAAAATGGTTTACGTCGGCTTTGCCGTTGGGGTAAATGCGGGTCAACAACGGAATCACAGCGGAGAGTTCGTCAAAATCATCCCAGTTGATAAGAATGCCTGCCGCCCGTGCCATGGCCACCAGGTGGATGGTGTGGTTGGTCGAGCCCCCGGTGGCCAGCAAGCCGATGATGCCATTGACCACGGTTTTTTCGCTCACGATGTCGGCCAGTGTTTGCGGCGATTCAGAGCGCGCCAGTTCCAGCACCCGTTGCATCGCGTGGCGGCTCAGGGCCTGGCGCAGTTCGGTGCCCGGATGCACGAACGAGGAGCCCGGCAATTGCAGGCCCATGATTTCGAGCAGCATCTGGTTGGAGTTGGCGGTACCGTAGAACGTGCAGGTGCCGGGGCCGTGGTACGCGGCCTCCTCGGCAGCCAGCAGGGTGGTTCTGTCCACCAAACCTTGGGCATGCTGCTGGCGCACCTTGGCCTTTTCGTCGTTGGATAACCCAGAGCTCATCGGCCCAGCTGGCACGAACAACATCGGCAGGTGCCCGAACTGCAAGGCCCCGATCAGCAATCCTGGCACGATTTTGTCGCAGATTCCGAGCAACAAGGCCCCGTCGTAGACGTTGTGCGTCAGGCCCACGGCGGTGCCCAGAGCGATCACATCGCGCGAAAAAAGCGACAGCTCCATGCCTTCGTAACCTTGGGTAACGCCATCGCACATAGCGGGCACGCCCCCAGCAACCTGGGCCGTGGCGCCCATCTCGCGTGCCCAAGCCCGCAATTGGGTTGGGTAGCCTTCGTAGGGTTGGTGCGCCGAAAGCATGTCGTTGTAGGCCGTAATGATGCCCACGTTGGGCTGGCGCTCTTGGTGCAGCACCAGTTTGTCGGCTGCGGGCATGGCGGCAAAGGCGTGGGCAACGTTGGCGCAACCCATGCCAGCGCGGTAACGCTGCGGGCGTTTCGAGGCCGCCGTGGTCTGTATATAGGTGGCGCGGGTGCTGCGGCTGCGCTCTACGACGCGCTGCGTGACTTGTGCCACCACGGGGTGCAACTGGGGGGGGGAGGTGGGTTTCATCATCAGGGTGCCATCCAAACATCAATCGGGCCAGCAGCCCGCTCCAACACAAACGAGACCGGAAATTCGGGCGATGGGGCTTGCAAGGCGCGCTGGTACACCACCAGCTTGGCCGCTCCGGTCAGGGCCAAGTGGCGGTGGCGTGCCGCCAGCACCCACGCGCGCGAAAGCGTAAGACGCGGGTGTGCAGCGGTGCGCGGCTGTGTGAAAACCACCGGTTGCATGCCGTGCAGCGCCTCGTGCAAACCGGGGCTATCAGGAAACCACGAGGCGGTGTGTCCGTCCTCGCCCATGCCCAGCAGCAGCACATCGATCGCCGGCCCGAGCGCGCGCAGGCGCTGGCTGGCGCGCTCGGCCAAGGCCGGGCCCGCGAGATGCCCGTTGTTCGAACGGTCTGCGCCGTGCGCAACGCACTCAGCCCCTGCATCCAAAGCCAAAGGCCAGGGAAGGTCGAGCCAGCCCGTGAAGCGCGCCTGCGCCGCCGCACCTTGCAACAAGTGGTTGCGCACCAGCAGGGCATTGCTGTCTGGGTGGTCTTCGGGCACGCAACGCTCATCGACGAGCGTGAGCTGCACCCGCGCCCAATCTACGTCTTGCTGGCGCAAGTGCTCAAATAGGGCGATGGGCGAACGCCCACCCGAGAGCGCCAGCGTAGCCCTCCCGCGCTGTGCGATTGCGGTTTGTAATTGCTGTGCGATCCGCTGCGCTTGCACCAAGGCCATCGTGGCAGCGCAAGCGCAGCGGTGCACGCGCGGACCGGGCTCAGGTTCAGGGCCAGCTGTTGGCGTGGCTTGGGCGGCGCTGGTGCTCATGATTCCTCAAACCAGTTACAGCCCTCGCGGGCCATCAGGGCCGACGAAGCAGCCGGCCCCCAGGTCCCAGCGGTATAAGGTCGCGGTTTGTCGCTCTGTGACTGCCAGCCTTGCAAAATGGGGTCAACCCAGCGCCAAGCGGCTTCCAGCTCATCTCGACGCATGAAGTGAGTCAACCGCCCTTTGATCACGTCCACCAGCAGCCGCTCGTAGGCATCGGCGCGCCGACCGGCAAAGGCCGATTCGAGGTCGAGGTCGAGGAAGACCGGTTTCATGCTCATGCCAGAACCGGGGATTTTGGCCATCATTTGCAATTGGATCGACTCCTCGGGTTGCAAGGTGATGATCAGGCGGTTTGGGTGTTCAGCGTGAGGCTGGGCACCGAAGATCGAAAATGGTGGTTGGGCAAAATCGATCACGATCTGCGAGCGCCGCGTTTGCAGCCGCTTGCCAGTGCGCAAGAAAAAGGGTACCCCGGCCCAGCGGGCATTGTTAATTTGGGTGCGCAGCGCCACAAAGGTTTCGGTTTGGCTGTCGGGCGGTACGTTGGCCTCGTCTAGGTAGCCGCACACTGATTCGCCTTGAGCTGCCCCGGCAATGTACTGACCACGCACCGTGTGCTGGCGGATGGCCGCAGCGTCGAGCCGCTGAAGGCTGCGCAAAACCTTGAGCTTTTCATCGCGCACGTCATCGGGGTCTAGGGATATGGGGGGTTCCATGGCCACGATGCACAGCAGTTGCAGCAGGTGGTTTTGCACCATGTCGCGCAGCGCACCGGTCTGGTCGTAAAAACCAGCCCGGTTGCCCACGCCTACCGATTCGGCCACCGTGATTTGTACGCTGCGTATGCTGGGGGCGCGCCACAGCGGCTCAAAAATGGCGTTGCCAAAGCGCAGCACCATCAGGTTTTGCACCGTTTCCTTACCCAGATAGTGGTCGATGCGGTAGATTTGTTGTTCGTCAAAATGGCGCGCCACGGCCTCGTTGATCACTTTGGCAGAGGGCAGGTCGTGGCCAAGCGGTTTTTCCAGCACCACCCGCGCTTGCGCATCGACCAGTCCGGCGCCATCAAGGTGCTGGCAAATCTGCGTGAAAAGGGTCGGGGCGGTGGCCAAGTAGTACACGCGCTGCGCCTGCGGCGTAAGGCAAGCGGCCAAGCGAGCGTAGTCTGCTGCTTGGGTGGCGTCAAGGGGCACGTATTCGAGCCGCTGCAAAAACGCCTGCCACGCAGCCGGGTGCAGTTCGCTGTCCTCGATGTGCTTGATGCTGGCCCCTTGCACGAACTCCACGTACTGAGCGGTGTTCCAGGCTTGACGGCCCAGCGCAATGATGCGGGTGGCCTTTGGCAAGCGCTGGTGCGCGTGCGCCATGTACAGCGCAGGCAAGAGCTTTCGCCATGAGAGGTCACCGGCCCCGCCAAAAATTAGCAGATCAAGCGCGCGTTCTGTTGCTGCGGTCATGGACGCATTCCGGTTTTTTGCATTGGATGGCAAGATTGTAACAAAGTTACACGAAGTGGGCGAAGATGGGGCAAAAAATGGGCTTGGCGTGAAACCCAACGCACGCCCACGCAGCGGCTAGGGTCATCAGAGTTCTTGCCGCCAAGCGGGCTGGCAACCTTGCTGGCGCAAGTTGAAGGCAGCGCAGCGACTGGCCATAACCAATGCATTTTGCAGGGTTTGGGCCGTTGGTATGCGCCATGGCGGGTTAAAAGCACCCGCGGCATCGAGGGCGTGCAAAAAGCCAGCGTAGCTGCAATCGCCCGCACCCACGGTGTCGCATACGGGAGTATTGGGGGCCGGTTCATGCCAGGCGCCCTCAGCCGTCAGGCACCATGCACCCAAGGAGCCACGGGTCAGCAGCACCACTTGGGTGGTGTCGTTGAGCAGCGTGCGGGCCGCGTGCAGCGGGTCGTGACCAAGGCCGAGTTGTTGCAAGTCTTCGTCACTGACCTTGAGTACGCGCGCCTGTGGCATCACGCGCAGCAGCAGTTCGGTGTAGGCGCCGTTGTCGGCTCCAGGCAGCCGACGCACGTTCACATCCACGCTGGTGCAGATGCCCTGCTGGTTTAGCTCGCCCAAAAACCCGGCCCACGCATATCCGTCGGGCGGAAACAGCGCCAGCGATGCGATGTGAAACACGGTCTGAGGGCCAGCTACGTGTTTTTTTACCGATTCGGGGCTGTAGTCGCGGTCGGCCACACCCTCGCGGTAGAACCGGTAAGCGGGCGAGCCGTCGGGTTGTATGTGCACCAGCGCTAGCGACGCCTATTGGGGGCAGGGCGATGCCCCCGGTGGGCTCACGTTGGTTCAGCCCGATGGGGCGCTGCATCAGCAGACACCGGGAGCCAGCACGGGCGACTGGAGGCAGTTTTATACTCAGCTGGCTTCGGCGTTGTCAGGTCGCTCTGGCGAGCCCCCGGTTACGGCGCTGCAAGCGCGCAGCGTGATGGATTGGCTAGAGCGCGGCTGGCGCAGCGCACCCGGTTGCACGCACCAGTTTTCATCATAGGGGCTGACCCGCCCTCGTAAGCTGTTGCAGTTTCAGGATCGACCCCATGCAATCGGAACCACACGCACCAAGGTTACTGGCCGATATCGGCGGCACCAATGCCCGTTTTGCTTGGCAAGCCTGTTCGGGTGCCGCGCTGGAGGCCCAAGCCACGCTTGCCTGCTCCGATTACGCGACCCTGGAGCTGGCCATGCAGGCCTATCTGGAACGGGTGCAGCGTCCGCGCCCCGTGCAGGCTGCAATAGCCATTGCCAACCCGGTGTACGGTGACCAGGTGCAGATGACCAACCACCACTGGTCGTTTTCGATTGCTGCGCTGCGTCAGCGCATGGGTTTGCAGCAGCTCGAGGTGTTAAATGACTTTGTCGCGCTGGCCTTGGCGTTGCCCGATTTGCTTGTGGGCGAAAAACGGTTGCTTACGGGCTGTGAATTGAAGCCAGGTTCTGGCGTCCAAGGTAATTCCAGGAGCCCGAGTGGCCCGTTGGCCCTGATCGGCCCTGGCACCGGCCTGGGTGTATCGGGTTTGCTGCCAATGCCTCAGGGTGGCTGGCTGCCAATTGCCGGCGAGGGTGGGCACGTGACATTGGCCGCCTGCAACCCACGTGAGCAGCGCATGCTGGAGGCCTTGCAGCAGCGCTACGGCCACGTATCGGCCGAGCGTGCCATCAGTGGCGGGGGTTTGGTCGATTTGTATCAGGTGCTGTGCTGCGCGGATTCTTGCAGCCCGAACGACTGGACTGCGGCCCAGATCAGTGCAGCAGCGCTCCAAGGCCACCCCCAGGCGCGCGAGGCGCTGGAGCTGTTTTGTGCTTTCTTGGGTACGGTGGCTGGCAATCTGGCGCTCACCATGGGCGCGCGCGGTGGCCTCTACATAGGCGGAGGCATCGTACCCAAACTCGGGGCGTTTTTCGATCAGAGCCCTTTTCTTGAGCGTTTTATTGCCAAGGGGCGTTTTCGGGCCTACCTGGAAACAATTCCAGTGTGGGTAATCGTGGCGGAGCAATCGCCGGCGCTGCGCGGAGCGGCTCGGGTGCTGGAGCGGGTTTGAGGTGCGGCCCCGCTGCGGCACGGCAGGGGGTTCAGTTGTAACGCTTGGCGTGCAACTGCGCCTTGATGTCCATGAGCATCGGCTGCAAGCGTGCGCTGCCTATGCGCAGCGCCAGGCTGGTGGCCAAAATGTCGATGATCAACAGATGAATCAGGCGCGAAGTCATGGGGATGTCTTGTTCAAAGCGTTCGCTGTGATCGGCCGCAAGGTGTATGTCGGTGTTCAGTGCCAAAGGGCTGTCACTGGCCGTGATCGAGACCGTGGTGGCGCCGCGCTGACGCGCGATTTGCGCGGCGTCGAGCAGGTCGCGCGTGCGGCCGGAGTTAGAAATAATCAGCGCCACATCGTCCGGGCCCAGCAGGGCCGCGCTCATGACCTGCAAATGCCCGTCGCAGTGCGACAGCGTGTGCACCCCAAGCCGGAACAGTTTGTGCTGTGCATCTTGGGCCACAATGCCCGAGTTGCCCACACCATAACAGTCGATTCGGCGCCCGCTCTGGTGCGCCCGGTGCAGCGCTTGCACCGCCTGCTCCAGCGCCACCCCTGCGAGGGATTTGCGGTAAGCCAGCAGGGCCGCGATGGTGTTGTCGATCACTTTGAATGCGAGCTCGGGCACCGCGTCGCTCTCGTCCACACTGCGGTGGATATAGGGCACGCCATCGTTCACGGTGCCCGCCAGTTTGAGTTTGAAGTCGATCAAGCCCTTGAAGCCTAGGCTGCGGCAACAGCGCACCACGGTCGGCTTGCTCACCCGCGCCTGTTCGGCCAGCGCGCTCACGGGCAAGAGCGCAAAGCGCTGCGGGTCTTGCAGCACCAATTCCGCTACCCGGCGCTCTGCCGCCGAGAGCGAGGGCAGACTGGCGTGGATGCGCTCGAGCATATGCGATCAACGCCCCTGCCGCGCCGCGATCAGTTGCTCGAGCCGCACCGAATCGGCGCAAAAGGCGCGGATGCCTTCGGCCAGTTTTTCGCTCGCCATGGCGTCTTCGTTGAGCGCGAGGCGAAAGCTGGCTTGGTCGTGCTGCAGCGGTTGCAGATCGACGTCGCGCGCGGCGTCGGCGTCGAGGGCGCGCGGCAGCGCGTCGGTGCTGGCCACCGGTTGCGCCAGCTGCGCCAGCAGCTCGGGGCTGATGGTGAGCAGGTCGCAGCCGGCCAGCGCCACGATCTGGCCACAGTTGCGAAAGCTCGCGCCCATGATCTCGGTGCCGATGCCAAAGCGCTTGTAGTACTCAAAAATGCGCCGCACCGACTGCACGCCGGGGTCGTGGGCGCCAGCGCGGGCGGCTTCGTCCCACTGGCTGCCGGCCTGCTTTTTGTGCCAGTCGTAAATCCGGCCCACGAAGGGCGAAATGAGCTGCACCCGGGCCTGCGCGCAGGCCAGCGCCTGGCAAAAGGCGAACAGCAGCGTCAGGTTGGTGCGGATGCCGCGGCGCTCGAGCTGCGCTGCGGCCTCGATGCCCTCCCAAGTGGCGGCGATCTTGATCAGCACCCGGTCGCTGGGCACGCCTTCGGCTTGGTAGAGCGCCATCAGGCGCTCGGCGCGCTCGATGGTGGCGGCGGTGTCGAAGCTTAGGCGCGCATCGACTTCGGTCGATACCCGGCCGGGGACGATGGCCAGAATCTCGCAGCCGAAACGCACCAGCAGCCGATCGACGATCTCGTCGCTGGGCCGGCCGCCAAAGCGCGCCACGGTCTGCGCCAGCAGCGGGGCGTAGTCGGGTTTTTGCACCGATTTGAGGATCAGCGAGGGGTTGGTGGTCGCGTCTCGCGGCTGGAACTGCGCCAGTTGCAAAAAGTCGCCGGTGTCGGCAACCACGGTGCTGTGCTGTTTGAGGGCTTCGAGCTGGTTCATGGTGGGGGTGCGTTTAGTTCAGGGGCACGCTCAGGCGCTGGATGAGCGCGCTGGTTTCGGGGCGCACGCCGCGCCACCAAGCAAAGGCTTCGGCGGCCTGCTCGACCAGCATGCCCACGCCGTCTGCGAGCTGGCGCACGCCGGCCTGCTGGGCCTGGCGCAAAAAGGGCGTCAGGCCCTTGCCATAGACCATGTCGTAGGCCAAGCCCTCGGGCTTGAAGGCATGGGCGGGCAGCGGCAGCGCCTCGGCGCTCAGGCTGGCCGAGGTAGCGTTGAGCACCAGGTCGAAACTCTGGGCGAAACGCTGGGGCTGCGCCAGCGCCTCAAAACCGCCGCCGTGCAACACCGCGGCATCGGCCCCCAGCGCGACGAACTCGCGCACCAGCGCCTCGGCCTTGGCGGCGTTGCGGTTGAGCACCCACAGCTGCGCCGGTTGGGCGCGCAGCAGCGGCAAAATGGCCCCGCGGCTGGCCCCGCCGGCCCCGAGCAGCAGCACCGTGCGGCCGGCCAGCGGCTGGCCCAGGTTGTGGCTCAGGTCGCGCACCAAGCCGCTGCCGTCAAAGTTTTCGGCCAGGCAGCGCGTGCCCTCAAACTTGAGCGCATTGGCGGCCCCGGCGCAGCGCGCGCTCTCGGCCAAGTCGGTGGCGTAGGCGCAGGCGTCGAGCTTGAAGGGCAGCGTGACGTTCACGCCGCGGCCGCCGCCGGCACGAAAGCGCTCCACGGTGGCGGCAAACTGACCCGCCCCCAAGGGAGCTTCGATGGCTTCGTAGCTTAAAGTTTGGCCCGTGGCAGCGGCAAAAGCGCGGTGGATGGTGGGCGATTTGCTGTGGCCGATGGGGTGGCCGATGACGGCGTAGCGGTCCATGCGCAGGCAGATAGTGGAGTGGCGATCAAAATGGCGATCGGGGCAGGTGCCGCATTGTCGCCGATGCGCTGGGTGTGTTTGTTGCAGCGAGCCAGCGCGGCGGCTGAATTGCGCTACATTGGCAATGTTACGTTCCCGGTCAAACCGATGCAGTCTGCAACCAGCACCCACACCAGCCCCAGCCGCGTCTCCAGCTCCGAGCCGCTGCGGCAAGCCGCGGCCGCACCCCAAGCACGCCCCAGCCCGGCGCTGTTCATTTCGCACGGCTCGCCCATGCTGGCGCTGGAGCCCGGCCAGACCGGCCCGGCGCTGGCGGCTTGGGCGCAAGCCGAGTGCGCGCGCCAGCAGCCGAGCGCGGTGCTGGTGCTGTCGCCGCACTGGATGGCCGACTGCGCCGCCGTGATGACGCACCCCCAGCCCGCCACTTGGCACGATTTTGGCGGCTTCCCCGAGCCGCTGTACCGCTTGCAGTATCCGGCCCCAGGCGCACCGGCGCTGGCGCAGCAGGTGCTGCAGCTGCTGCAAGCAGCGGGCATCGCCACCCGGCCCGACGCGCAGCGCCCCTTCGACCACGGCGCTTGGGTGCCGCTGCGCTACCTGCTGCCCAAGGCCGAGGTGCCGGTGCTGCAAGTGGCCTTGCCCCACGGCTACGGGCCGGCCGAGGTCTATGCCATGGGGCAGGCGCTGGCCCCTTTGCGCCAGCAGGGCGTGTGGCTCGTGGGCTCGGGCAGCATGACGCACAATTTGCACGAGTTTTTTAGCAGCCGTCCGGCGCAGGACGCCGAACCTGCCGACTACGTGAGCGCCTTTGCGCGCTGGGTCGAGCAGCGGCTGCTGGCGCACGAGCGCGAGGCGCTGCTGAACTACCGCGAGTTGGCACCGCAAGCCGCGCGCGCCCACCCCACCGACGAGCATTTTTTGCCGCTGTTTTTTGCCCTCGGGGCCGCAGCTTGGGGCCAGAGCGCAGCCTCGCAAGCCGAGCCAGCGCCGCCGCACTACCTGACGTGCGAGGTCATGCACCGCTACCTGGCCATGGATGCGCTGGTGCTGCAATGAAGCCGCGCATCATCGCCGTCGTCGGCACCGGCGGCACCATCGCCGGTTGCGCGCAAAACCCGGGCGACGCGCTGAACTACCGCGCGGCGGTGCGGCCGGTGCAGGATTTGTTGGCTGGGCTGGCGCTGCCGCCGGGTTTGGCCATCGAGGCGCAGCAACTGGCGCAGATCGACAGCAAAGACGTGACCGAGGCCCATTGGCGCGCCCTGTTGCAGGCGGTGCAGCACCAGCTCGAACGGCCCGAGGTGCGGGCGGTGCTGGTCACGCACGGCACCGACACGCTCGAAGAAAGCGCTTTTTTGCTGCAAGCGGTGCTGCAGCCGACCAAGCCGGTGCTGCTGGTGGGGGCCATGCGCCCGAGCACGGCCTTGCTGAGCGACGGCGCGCAAAACCTGGCCGACGCCTTGCAACTGGCCGCCACGCCCGGCGCGCGCGGGGTGCTGGTGCCGTGCGCCGGGCAGATTTATGCTGGGCACGAGGTGCGCAAGCTGCACCCGCATCGGCTCGATGCCTTTGGCGCGGGCGACGCCGGTGCGCTCGCGGCGCTGGTGGGCGGGCGTTTGCAGCGCTGGCGGCCGTGGCCGGGTGAGGGCTGGTCGGACCCGCCCCCATCCCCACGCCTGCTGCCGCGCCTGCTGGCCGCAGCGCCTTGGCCGCGGGTGGAGTGGCTCAGCAGCCACGGCGCGCAGAGCGGGGCGCTGGTGCGTGCGCTGCTGCTGCAGCACGCTCAGGCCGACGGCAGCGAGGCGCCGCTGCGCGGGCTGGTCGTCGCCGGCACCGGTAACGCCACGCTGCACGAGGCGCTGGCGCAGGCGCTGCAGCAGGCCGAGCAGGCAGGGGTGGTGGTCTGGCGCTGTTCGCGCATCGGCGCGTGCGTGCCTGCTGGGCCAGATGCGGCGCGCTGGGTGCTGGGTGGGGCAGGTCAAGCGCTGGACACCGGTGCTGATGATGCAGCCGATGCGACAGCAACCGCTCCAACCTCCGAAGGAACTTCCGTGGCCGCCACAGCCAAGGCTGCCCTAAGCGGCTTTGCCGCCACCGCGCTGCCAGCGCCGCAGGCGCGGCTGGCGCTGCAGCTGCATTTGCTGGCGACCGAGTGGCAGAAGAAGAGCCCCCTCAGCCTCTCCGCCCCAGCTCGTCGCTTTAGCTCTGCAAAGCGGCGAACACGCGGGCGGTGATGGCATCCACCGCACCGCTGCCGCTGATCGAGCGGTATTTGGGCGCCACGGCGGGTTCTGCGGCGGCCCAAGCCGAGTAGTAATCGACCAGCGGGCGCGTTTGGGCGCTGTAAACCTCGAGCCGCTTGCGCACGGTGTCTTCTTGGTCGTCGGCGCGTTGCACCAACGGCTCGCCCGTGAGGTCGTCGAGCCCGGCGACTTTGGGCGGGTTGAACTTGAGGTGGTAGGTGCGCCCCGAGGCCGGGTGCGAGCGCCGCCCGCTCATGCGCTCGATGATGGCCTCGAAGGGCACGTCGATTTCGAGCACGTAGTCGAGCCGCACGCCGGCGGCCTTGAGGGCGTCGGCCTGCGGCAGGGTGCGCGGAAAGCCGTCAAACAAAAAGCCTTGGGCGCAGTCGGGCTGGCTGATGCGGTCTTTGACCAAGCCGATGATCAGGTCGTCCGAGACCAAGCCGCCCGATTCCATCACCGCTTTGGCTTGCAGCCCCAAGGGGGTGCCGGCCTTGACGGCAGCGCGCAGCATGTCGCCGGTGGAGATCTGGGGAATGCCAAACTTTTGGCAAATGAAGGTTGCCTGGGTGCCTTTGCCGGCACCAGGGGCACCCAACAGGATCAGTCTCATGGGTTTCCTTTATTGGAGTCGTGATTGCGCATCGGCACGGCGCTGCCGTGCCTGCCCGCTGCCGCTTGGGCTGCAAGGGTTTCAACCTTGCAAGGATAGCATGGCACATCTTGAGGCTGGCTTACAGGCGGCCAGCGGTTGCGTCCCACAGCGCGCGCACCCGCTGCAGGTCGGCCTCGGTGTCCACACCCGGCCCGGGCGCTTGCTCGGTGACGTGCACCGCGATGCGCTCGCCGTGCCAGAGCACGCGCAGCTGTTCCAGTGCCTCGCACTGCTCCAGCGGCGCGGCCTGCAGTTGCGGGAAGCGGCGCAAAAACCCGGCCCGGTAGCCGTACAGGCCGATGTGGCGCAGCGGTGCAGGTTGCGGCACCACTGGGGTGCCCGCTGCGCTGGGCTGCCCGGGCAGGGGCGTGGCGACAAGATGATCAGCGAGCAAGTCAGCGGCTGGTTCGGCAGACAGATCGGCAGTCAGACCGGCAGGACGGTCGCGCCAGTGGGGGATCGGGGCGCGGCTGAAGTACAGCGCCCGCCCTTGGGCGTCGAGCACCACTTTGACCACGTTCGGGTTCAGGAACTCGGCGGCGCTGTGCAAGGGGTGCGCGGCGGTGCTCATGGCGCAGTCGGGGTGCTGTTGCAACTGCTGCGCCACCGCCGCCAGCAGTGCGGGGGCCATGAGCGGTTCGTCGCCTTGCAGGTTGATGACCAAGGCCTCGTCGGGCCAGCCCAGCAGGGTGCAGGCTTCTGCCAGCCGGTCGCTGCCGCTGGCGTGGTCGGGGCGCGTCAGGATCGCCTCAATGCCGTGCTGCTGGCAGGCTTGTACGATGCAGGGGTCGTCGGCCGCCACCGTGACCGACAGCGCCTGGCTGGCCAGCGCCCGCTGCGCCACACGCACCACCATCGGCGCGCCGCCGATGTCGGCCAAGGGCTTGCGCGGCAGCCGGGTCGAGCCGAGCCGGGCCGGAATCAGGACGTGAAAGGGGGCGGCGGCGTGCAAGGGGCTGTGTGAGGGGATGCGTTAGGGGCGTATCAAAGCGCGGCGCTGGGCGGGTCGGGCCGCGCGGCTTCTTCGGCGCTGATCGGGCGCGCCTCGTTTTCCAGCATGATCGGAATGCCGTCGCGGATCGGGTAGGCCAGCCGGGCGCTGCGCGAGAGCAGCTCTTGCTGTTCGGGCTTGTAAACCAGCGGCCCCTTGGTGACGGGGCAGACCAAGAGTGAGAGCAGTTTGGCGTCCATGGCCGGGATGATACCCGCTTGCTGCGCGCCATGGCGCAGGCCTTGGGTGGTGGCGGCAGCAGCGAAAGTCGGCGCTGGCGGCGCAGCTGCTGGGCCCAATCGCCTGCCAGCCTTTTAGGGCGAAGGCGCAGCCACCCGGCCCAGGGCCTGATCGATCGCCGCGTAAAAACCGCAGTCTGGCTCTTGCTCCAGGGCCACGGCCCAGACGCGGTGCGCCGGCGCGCCGGGCTGGCGCAGGGCGGCAAAAAGCTTGACCGCGTCTTTTTCGGTGCACAGCCAGTCTAGGTCGCTGGGGTAGGGGGCGAGCGCCTGCAACAAGGTGGCGCCGTCGGCGTGGTCGGGCAGGGCCAAGGTGTGTTGCAGCGCCAGCCCGCGCTGGCGCAGCAGGGCAAAGAAGGCTTCGGGCTGGGCGATGCCGGCCAGCGCGGCGCAGCGCAAGGTCGCTGACACCGGGGCCGGCTCCACCTCCGTCTTGCCTTGCTCGCCGTGGCCGTGCGCGGGCGACTGCACCCAGCGCTGCAGCGCCAGCCGCCGCCCGTGGGCGTCGTAAGCTTGATCGGTCAGCCGGCGCGTGGCGGCAAAGGCTGGGGCGCCTGCAGCCAGCGCCGGGTCGGGGCGGGCACCGGCAGGCAGCCCGGTTTGCAGCATCAGCAGCGGCCCGCCGCCCCAGACCGGCGCCGGCCAGGGCTGGCGCAGCATTCCGGCCGGCAGCAGCCAGCCGTTGCCGTGGCCGCGGGCGTCGAATACCAGCACGGTCAGGTCGCGCGCCAGCGCCCAGTGCTGCATGCCGTCGTCGCACAGCAGCAGGTTGACGCCGGGGTGCGCCGCCAGCAGCGCCCGCCCGGCGGCAGCGCGGTCGCGGCCCACGTACACCGGCACGCCCGTGGCTTGGGCGATGAGCAGCGGCTCGTCGCCGGTTTGGTCGGCGTGGCTGTCGGCTTGCACCGGCAAGCACCCCGTGCTGCGCCGGCCGTGGCCGCGCGAGAGCACGCCCGGCCGCCAGCCTTGGGCCTGCAGGTGTTGCACCAAACCGATCAAAGTGGGGGTTTTGCCACTGCCGCCCACCACCACGTTGCCCACCACCAGCACCGGCACCGGCAGCCGGCTGGAGCGCTTGAGGCCGCTGCGGTAGAGCGCGCTGCGCAACGCCCAAGCGGCGCGGGTGAGCAGCGAGAGCGGCCACAGCAGGCAGGCCAGTGCGCCGCGTGCCAGCCAAGCGCGCTGCAGCGCGTGCACCCAAGTGGCGCGGGCGGGGGCTAGGGGTTCGTGCCGTTCAGCGCTCACGCGGCTGCTGGGTGGCAAAGGTGATGCGCTGCAAACCGGCGTTGCGCGCCGCCTCCATCGCGTTGATGACCGATTGATGCGTGGCGGCCGCGTCGGCGTTGATCACCAGCGTGGGCTCGGTTTGGCCAAGGGCGGCTTGTTGCAGCGCCGCTGTGAGTGCCTGCACGCTGGGCGTGGTGAGCACTTGCCCGCCCACGGCATAGCGGCCGTCGGCCCCGATGGCGACCACGATCTCGTGCGCCTGCGTTTGCGCCGCTTCGGCGTCGGCTTCGGGCAGGCGCACCTGCAGCTGGGTGTAGCGGCTGAAGGTGGCGGTGAGCATGAGGAAAATCAGCACCACCAGCAGCACGTCGATGAACGGGATCAGGTTGATTTCGGGATCTTCCCGATCGCGGCGGCTAAAGCGGATGGCCATGCTCAGCTCCTAGGCCAAGTTAGGGGCGGCGCAGCGTCAGCAGGTGCTGGGCAAAGCGTTCGGCGGCCACCTCCATCTGCAGCAGCCAGGCTTCGTTGCGGGCGCGAAAGTAGCGCCAGAACATCAGCGCTGGAATGGCGATGATCAGGCCAAAGGCGGTGTTGTAGAGCGCGATCGAGATGCCGTGTGCGAGCTGCTCTGGGTTGCCGCCGCCCGGTGTGAGGCCGCCCGGCCCGGCCTGGGAGGCAAAAATCTCGATCATGCCCACCACCGTGCCCAGCAGGCCGATGAGCGGCGCAACCGACGCAATGGTGGCCAGCGCCCCGAGGTGTTTTTCCAGCTTGGCGGCGGCAAAGCGCCCGGCGGCCTCGAGGCTGGTGCGCAGCTCGGCTTCGGTGCTGGCGGGCTTTTGGTGCAACTGCTGCAAGCCGGCGGCGAGCAGTTCACCCAATACCGAGTTTTGGGCCAGTTGTTGCACCACCTGGGGCGGAGGAACGGCCTTGAGCGACACCGCAATCGCTTCATCGAGCAGTTTGGGGGGCGCCACGCGGGCCACCCGCAGGCTCAAAAAGCGCTCGACGACCAGCGCCAAACCCACCACCGAGCAGGCAATGAGGGGCCAGATCGGCCAGCCGGCGGCTTGTATGATCGTAAACAATGCGGGTCTCCTTGCGGCCGCGGCGCGGCGCTTGCAGGGCCCCGATTATCGCCCAGCGCAGCGCTGCGGAGTGCCCAGCGGGCCTGTGGATAAGTTTGTGGGTAACGATCTGGCTGATTTGCATTTATCCGGCTTCGATGCTGCGATATTTTTTTCAAGCCTCGCAAATTTTTTTAAAAGCTGTTTTGAATCAAAAGGTTGAAAAATGAATGCAAGGCGGGGCGAGAGCCGAGTCGATCTAAGTGCTGTGGGGCTCCCTTGTGGACAGTTTCAATTTTGGGGTTCGCATGGCCGCGGCTGATGGGCTCTTTCAGAGGGGCGGCGAGGCGCCGCTGTGGGCCGTGGGCGAGCTGCTGGCGGCCTTGTCCGAGGCGCTGCAGGCGCAGTTCAACCCGGTGCGCGTGGTGGGCGAGGTGTCGGGCTATGTGCGCGCCGCCAGCGGCCACAGCTACTTCACCCTCAAAGACGAGCGCGGGCAACTGCGCTGTGCGCTGTTCAAGCGCGCGGCAGCGGCGGCGGCGCTCGATTGGCGCGACGGCGTGCAAGTCGAGCTGCAAGGGCGCATTGACATCTACGGCGCCCGCGGCGAGCTGCAGCTGATCGTCGAGGCGGCCCGCTTGGCAGGGCAGGGCGGCTTGTTCGAGCAGTTCATGCGCCTCAAAGCCCAGTTGCAGGCCGAGGGCTGGTTTGACCCGGCGCGCAAACGTCCGCTACCCGCTTGGCCCACGCGCATCGGCGTCGTCACCTCGCCAGACGCGGCGGCCTTGCGCGACGTGATCACCACCCTGAGCCGGCGCGTGCCGCATCTGCCGGTGCGCCTGTACCCGGCGCGGGTGCAGGGCGAGGGGGCGCCGCAGGCCCTGTGCCAGGCGCTGCAGGCGGCGGCAGCGCAGTTTCAGGCCGGTGGCGGCTGCGATGTGCTGCTGCTGGTGCGCGGCGGCGGCTCGCTGGAGGATCTGTGGGCCTTCAACGACCCGGCGCTGGTGCGCCAGATCGCCCAAGCGCCCATGCCGGTGATCTGCGGCGTCGGGCACGAAACCGATTTCACTTTGGCCGATTTTGTTGCCGACCTGCGCGCCCCCACCCCCACCGCGGCCGCCGAACTCTGTGCGCCCGAGCGCAGCGCCCAACTGCGCCACCTCGAGCGCTGCGCGCAGCGCCTGCAGCAGGGCGTGGCAGGCCAACTGGAGCAGCAGCGCCAGCGCCTGCAGCGCTGGCAACACAGCTGGCAGACCGCCGCCGCGCGCGACCTCGAGCGGCGCCAGTTGCGCCTCGACCACCAAGCCGCGCGGCTGCAGGCGCTGGACCCGCATGGCGTGCTGCAGCGCGGCTATGCCTTGCTCAGTGACGCCAGCGGGCGGCCGGTGCTGCGCTGCAGCGGCGTGCAGGTGGGGCAGGCACTGCGCGCCCGCTTGGCCGATGGCCAGCTGGATATGACCGTGTCTGCAGCGGGGAACTAGAGGCTCTGCCTACAATGCGTGGTGGCTGTGGCTGCGCGCCCAAGCGCACGGTTGCTGCCCGCGAAACGTTTACCAAACCCACCGGAGCCCATTGCCCATGCAACACACCCTGCCCCCGCTGCCCTATGCCCCCGACGCGCTGCAGCCGCATTACTCCCAGGAAACACTCGAGTTTCACCACGGCAAGCACCACAACGCCTACGTGGTCAACCTCAACAACCTGCAAAAGGGCACCGAATTCGAGTCCATGACGCTCGAAGAGATCATCAAAAAATCCAGCGGCGGCATCTACAACAACGCGGCCCAGATCTGGAACCACACCTTTTTCTGGAACTGCATGTGCCCCGGTGGCGGTGGCGAGCCCAGCGGCGCGCTGGCTGCGGCCATCACGGCCAAATGGGGCAGCTACGCCGCTTTCCGTGAAGCCTTCGTCAAGAGCGCGGTCGGCAACTTCGGCTCGGGCTGGACGTGGCTGGTGCAAAAGCCCGACGGCTCGGTCGATATCGTCAACACCGGCGCTGCCGGCACGCCTTTGACCACGGCCGACACCGCGCTGCTCACCGTCGATGTCTGGGAGCACGCCTACTACATCGACTACCGCAACCTGCGGCAAAAATTTGTCGAGACCTTCTTCGACAAGCTGGTCAACTGGCGCTTTGCGCAGGCCAATTTCGCCTGATCGTGAGCCGTGCTGGGGCCTTTGGGCCTCAGCCTTCGCTCCGTCAGCCTTCGCCTTGGCACCGAGCCGGCTTGGGCAGGGCAGGCGCAAGCAGCAGCCGTTGCTTTAGCGCTGGCGCGACTTCATGGCGCGCTCCACTTCGCGCTTGCCTTCGCGCTCTTTGAGCGTGTCGCGCTTGTCGTGCTCGGCCTTGCCCTTGGCCAGCGCGATCTCGCATTTCACGCGCCCGTTTTTCCAGTGCAGGTTCAGCGGCACCAGGGTGTAGCCCTTTTGCTCCACTTTGCCGATCAGGCGCTGGATTTCGGCTTTGTGCATCAGCAGCTTGCGCGTGCGCGCGCTGTCTGCCGGCAAGTGGCTGCTGGTGCTGCGCAGCGGGCTGATGAGGCAGCCGATCAGGTACAGCTCGCCGTCGCGGATCACCACGTAGCCCTCGGTGAGCTGCGCCTTGCCGGCACGCAGCGCCTTCACCTCCCAGCCTTGCAGCACCAAACCGCACTCGTGGCGTTCCTCGAGGTGGTAGTTGAAGGCGGCTTTTTTGTTTTCCGCGATGCGGGTCGTGGTGGCGGCGGTGTTTTTGTTTGGGGTGGACATGGGGCGACGGCAAGCGGGGCGGCCAGGGGCTCTACAATCCGGGCACGGCCTTGCATTGTATGAAAAGCATCCACAAGTCGGTACTGCTCTGGCACAGCGCCCACGAAATGTTCGCGCTGGTCAGCGATGTGCCGCGCTACCCCGAATTTTTACCTTGGTGCAGCGCCGGCGTGGTGCTGGAGCAGCACGAGCAGGGCATGGTGGCCTCGATCGGTATGTCGATGGCCGGCATGAAAAAGAGCTTCACCACCCGCAACACCCACGTCGAAGACCGGCGCATCCAGCTCGAGCTGATCGACGGCCCGTTCTCTCACCTTGACGGCATCTGGGAGTTCAAACCGGTGGGCGACGGCACACAACGCGCCTGCCGCGTCGATTTCACCCTCAACTACGGCTTTGCCAGCAACACCTTGGCCACGCTGGTGGGGCCGGTGTTCGACAAGATCGCGGCCAATCTGGTCGATGCCTTCGTCAAGCGCGCCGACCAGGTCTATGGCGAATGACGCTTGACATCACGCTGGTGCAAGCCTGTGGCCCCTCGCAGGTGCAAGAGTGGCGGCTGCAAGTGCCAGCCGGCACGACCCTAGGGCAAGCGCTGCAACTGGCGTTTGGACCGGCCGGGGCTTTGCGTTCCACCACGCCCGCCGACACCGCCGACGCTTGGCTGCAAGCCGCTGCGGCGGGCGAGGTCGGGGTTTGGGGCCGTGTCGAGCCCGCTTCGACCCCCTTGCACGACGGCGACCGCATCGAGCGCTACCGGGCGCTGCGGGTGGACCCCAAAACGGCGCGGCGCGAGCGCTACCGCAAGCGGGCCAAACCCCAAGCGCGCTGAAACCCCAGCCCCTCAGGGCCGGTTGGGTGCGGCTGCTGGCGGTGGTGGTGCGGCTTGCGGGGTGCCAGCCGCGGCTGGCGCCGGCGCGCAGTTGTCGCGCACGATCTGGCGCAGGCGCACGCTTTCGGCGCGGCGCATGGCCTCGTCCATCGTGACGCGCTGGCCCTGCTCGTTGACCATGTACAGGGGCTGGCTGGCCCCGGCTTGCAAGGTCTCGAGCGAGGCGCGGGCGCGCTGGCAGTTGTCGGCCCGGATCTGGGCGTTGCGTTGTTCGACTTGCTGGCGCAACTGTTCGTCCGTCAAGCGGCTTGTGCCTGCTGCGCCAGCCACCGGTGGGGCAGGCTGGGCAGCGGCGGCCGGGGCGGCTGTGGGCGCGGCACCGAGCGCAGCGCTGGGCACAGGACTCGCTAGCGGCCGGCGCAAAATGCGCTGATCGGGCACGCTGGCCGGCGGCGGCATGTCGCTGGCCACGCGGCGGCCGTTCTCATCGAGCCAGACCCAAGTCGGGCCGGCGGCCTGCACGGCGCTGGCCAGCAGCAGGCCGGTTGCGAATGCAACCAGCCCCATGTGCGGCAACCGCAGCCGCCTGCAAATTTTTGCTATGAGGGTGTGGATCAAGGTGTGCATACCGATAGACCATGATGAAAGCGCAATATACCCGCACGTCGGCCCGCCTACAATAGCGCTTTTGGAGTTCACTCTATGCGCCTGCTTGGAAAAGCGCTTACCTTCGACGACGTATTGCTGGTGCCAGCCTACTCGCAAATCCTGCCCAAAGACACCTCGCTGGCCACGCGCCTGACGCGCAACATCACGCTCAACCTGCCGCTGGTCTCGGCTGCCATGGATACCGTCACCGAAGCCCGGTTGGCGATTGCGCTGGCGCAAGAGGGCGGCATCGGCATCGTGCACAAAAACCTCACGCCAGCCGAGCAGGCCGCGCACGTGGCCAAGGTCAAGCGCTACGAGTCGGGCGTGCTGCGCGACCCGGTGGTCATCACCCCCGAGACCACGGTCTATCAGGTGCTGCAGCTGTCTGAGGAACTGGGCATTTCGGGCTTTCCGGTGCTCGACGGCGGCAAGGTGGTGGGCATCGTCACCGGGCGCGACCTGCGCTTCGAGACCCGCACCGAACTGCCGGTGCGCGAGATCATGACGCCGCGCGAGCGCCTGATCACCGTGCCCGACGGCACCACGCCCGAGCAGGCCAAGGCGCTGCTCAACAAACACAAGCTCGAGCGCCTGCTGGTGGTCAACGAAGCGTTCGAGCTCAAGGGCCTGATCACGGTCAAAGACATCCGCAAACAGCTCAACTTCCCCAACGCCGCGCGCGACGCCGCCGGGCACTTGCGCGTCGGTGCTGCGGTGGGCGTGGGCGCGGGCACCGAGGAGCGGGTTGAGCTGCTGGTGCGCGCCGGGGTTGATGCCATCGTCGTCGACACCGCGCACGGCCACAGCAAGGGCGTGCTCGAGCGCGTGCGCTGGGTCAAGCAAAACTACCCGCAGGTGCAAGTCATCGGCGGCAACATCGCCACCGGCGCGGCGGCGCGCGCGTTGGTCGAGGCTGGGGCCGATGGCGTCAAGGTTGGCATCGGGCCGGGTTCGATCTGCACCACGCGCATCGTCGCCGGCGTCGGGGTGCCGCAGATCACCGCCATCGACAACGTGGCCACAGCGCTGGCCGGCACCGGCGTGCCGCTGATCGCCGACGGCGGCGTGCGCTACAGCGGCGACATCGCCAAAGCCATTGCCGCCGGCGCCAGCAGCGTGATGATGGGCGGCGTGTTCGCCGGCACCGAAGAAGCGCCGGGCGAAGTGATTTTGTTCCAAGGCCGCAGCTACAAGAGCTACCGCGGCATGGGCTCGATCGGGGCCATGCAGCAGGGCAGCGCCGACCGCTACTTCCAAGAATCGGGCAGCGGCAACCCCAACGCCGACAAGCTCGTGCCCGAAGGCATCGAAGGCCGCGTGCCCTACAAGGGCTCGGTGGTCGCCATCCTGTTCCAAATGGCCGGCGGTTTGCGCGCCGCCATGGGCTACTGCGGCTGCGCCCGCATCGCCGACTTGCACGCCCAAGCCGAATTCGTCGAGATCACCACCGCCGGCGTGCGCGAAAGCCACGTCCACGACGTGCAGATCACCAAAGAAGCGCCCAATTACCGCGCCGAATGAGGCAGCGCTGGGGCGCAAGCCTACGCATGGGCCCATATGGGGCGCGTCATTTTTTCTGGCTGCTGATTCAACTTTAGGCTTGCCGCCGTGCAACACCACAAAATCCTCATCCTCGATTTCGGCTCCCAAGTCACGCAGCTGATCGCGCGCCGGGTGCGCGAAGCGCACGTGTACTGCGAAGTGCACCCTTGCGATGTGAGCAGCGAGTGGCTGCGCCAGTACGCCGCCGACGGCACGCTCAAGGGCATCATCCTCTCGGGCAGCCACGCCAGCGTCTATGAGGTCGATGACAAAGCGCCCGACGCCGTGTTCGAGCTTGGGCTGCCGGTGCTGGGCATCTGCTACGGCATGCAGACCATGGCGCAGCAGCTCGGGGGCAAGGTCGAGGCCGGCCGCACGCGCGAGTTTGGCTACGCCGAGGTGCGCGCGCGTGGCCACAGCGCCTTGCTGCGCGACCTCGCCGACTTTCACACCCCCGAAGGCCACGGCATGCTCAAGGTCTGGATGAGCCACGGCGACAAGGTCACGGCGCTGCCGCCGGGCTTTGCGCTCATGGCCAGCACCGAGGCCTGCCCGATTGCCGGCATGTGCGACGAGGCGCGGCGCTTCTACGGCCTGCAGTTCCACCCCGAAGTCACGCACACGGTGCAGGGCCGCGCCATGCTCGAGCGCTTCGTGCTCGGCATCTGCGGCGCCCGACCAGACTGGGTGATGCGCGACCACATCGAAGAAGCGGTGCAAAAAATCCGCGCCCAAGTGGGCGACGAAGAGGTGATACTGGGCCTGTCGGGCGGCGTCGATTCGTCGGTGGCCGCGGCCCTGATCCACCGCGCCATCGGGGAGCAGCTCACTTGCGTGTTCGTGGACCACGGCCTGCTGCGCCTGCACGAGGGCGACGCCGTGATGGAGATGTTCGTCGGCCAGCTGCACGCCAAGGTGATCCGGGTCGATGCCGCCGATCTGTTCCTGGAGCGGCTCGCCGGTGTGAGCGAGCCCGAGCAAAAGCGCAAGATCATCGGCGGCCTGTTTGTTGAGGTGTTCAAGGCCGAAGCCGCCAAGCTGATTTCAAGTGGTGCTTCAACAAAAGGCGCCAAGTGGTTGGCGCAAGGCACTATTTACCCGGATGTGATCGAATCCGGCGGCGCCAAGAGCAAAAAAGCCGTGACCATCAAGAGCCACCACAACGTGGGTGGCCTGCCCGAGCAACTGGGCCTCAAGCTGCTCGAGCCGCTGCGCGACCTGTTTAAAGACGAAGTGCGCGAACTCGGCGTGGCGCTCGGTTTGCCGCCCGAGATGGTGCAGCGCCACCCCTTCCCCGGCCCCGGGCTGGGCGTGCGCATCTTGGGCGAGGTCAAAAAAGACTACGCCGACCTGCTGCGCCGCGCCGACGCGATTTTCATCGAAGAACTGCGCTCCACGCTCGAGCCGCACAGCGGCAAAAGCTGGTACGAGCTCACCAGCCAGGCTTTTGCCGTGTTTTTGCCGGTCAAAAGCGTGGGCGTGATGGGCGACGGCCGCACCTACGACTACGTGGTGGCGCTGCGCGCAGTGCAGACCAGCGACTTCATGACCGCCGACTGGGCCGAGCTGCCCTACAGCCTGCTCAAACGCGTATCGGGGCGCATCATCAACGAAGTGCGCGGCATCAACCGCGTCACCTACGACATCAGCAGCAAACCCCCGGCGACGATCGAGTGGGAGTGAGGCCGCGTTTGACCCGCCGCCGAGCGGCATCTGGCCCTGGATCGCTGTCTACGCCAAGGCGCATGGTTCCATCCGCTAGCCCGGCGCAGCGACCGCTACCACGGCATCGAGCTTGATCACGATCAGGCTCAGGTTGTCGCAACTGCCGGTGGCGCGCAGGCGCGCTTGCGCCACCAGCTGTTCGCACGCCTGCCGGGGTGAGGCGTGGTGCACCAAGGCGCCCAGTTCCTCGTCGCTAAAGCACTGCCAGATGCCGTCGCTGCAGGCCAGCAGCGCATCGCCCGGTTGCAAGGCTTCGCACTGGTGGCCGTCGATGGCCGGGGGCTGTTCGGTGCCGAGGCAGTGCAGCAGCAGGTTGCCGCGCGGGTCGGTGCGTGCTTGTGCGTCGCGCAACAGCCCTTGTGCAACCAAAGCCTGCACCAGCGAGTGGTCCCGGCTGCGGTGCAGCAACTGCGCGCCACGAAAGTGGTACAGCCGCGAATCGCCCGAGTGCGTGAAATGGCAGCGACCGCCGGGCACAAGCAAAAAAGCCGCCACGGTGCTGTGGGGCTCTAGGTCGGCGGTTGCAGCCGTAAGGCGTATGCCCAGATGGGCCTCTTGCGCCATGCGCAGCAAAAAATCTGCCCCGTCGTCGGTGGCTGGGTCGAAACGCTGAAACAGTTGCTGCGCCGTCATCAGCACCTGTTCGGCGGCCTTGCGGCCCCCGGTCAAGCCACCCATGCCGTCGGCGATCACGCCCAGCACGCAGCCTTTGTTGTGCTCGTGCGCAAACAAGCCGAGCTGATCTTGTTGATAGGGGCGGTCGCCCTGGTCGATGCCGGTGCAGGCGCTGATGCGGTAGGGGGCGGCCATGTGAAGGGTGGGGCCGATTGCCCGACCAAACGGGCGCCGGGCTTGCTTTGGTGGAGTCTGCTGCTCGCAGGGCTTTTATTCGACGCTGCCCATCATGCTCTGCAAGTAGTTTTGCACCCCCACCTTACCGAGCAGATCGATCTGGGTTTCGAGGAAGTCGATGTGTTCCTCGGTGTCTTGCAGAATTTCGAGCAGCAGGTCGCGCGAGACGTAGTCGCGCACGCTCTCGCAGTGGGCGATGCCGTCTTTGATGGTGGCTTGCGCCGCCCGCTCCAACGCCAAGTCACTGCTCAGAATTTCGGGCACGCTCTCGCCGATGTTGAGCTTGCCCAAGTCTTGCAGGTTGGGCAGACCGTCGAGCATGAAAATGCGGTCCATCAGGCGGTCGGCGTGCTTCATCTCGCCGATGGATTCTTGGTACTCTTTTTGCGCCAGCTTGTCGAGGCCCCAGTGCTTGAGCATGCGGTAGTGGACAAAATACTGGTTGATGGCGGTCAGCTCGTTTTTGAGCTGGGCCTGCAGGTGGCCGATGACTTGGTTGTTGCCTTGCATGGTGTGGTGTCCTTTGTTTGTTTGTGTGGTGGATGGCGGGGGACGAGCGCGGATTGCGTATAGGCTCTGCGTGTTTGCAGTTTAGCGCTTTTGTGACCACCGCGCTTGGCTGGCGTCCTGCGCAGCCGCCCGATTTTGAAAGTTTCAGAGCATGACCACACCTCCCAACCCACCATCCCTCGAATCGTCCCTCATCCCGCATTTCATCAACGGCCACGCGGTCGCTGGCAGCAGCGGCCGCACCGCCGAGGTGTACAACCCGGCCACGAGCAAGGTGCAGGCCCAAGTGGCGCTGGCCTCGGCGGCCGAGGCAGCGCAGGCGGTGTCTGCAGCCCAAGCGGCTTTCCCGGCTTGGGCCGAGACACCGCCGTTGCAGCGCGCGCGGGTGTTGTTTCGCTTCAAGGAGTTGCTGGAGCGCCATGCGGGCGAGATTGCCGCCGCCATCAGCGCCGAGCACGGCAAGGTGCTGGCCGACGCCCACGGCGAGCTCACGCGCGGGCTGGAGGTGGTCGAGTTCGCCTGTGGCGCGCCGCACCTGCTCAAGGGCGAGCATTCGATCAACGTCGGCCGCGGGGTGGATTCCTACACTGAGTACGCGCCGCTGGGGGTGGTGGCGGGCGTTACGCCTTTCAATTTTCCCTGCATGGTGCCGATGTGGATGTTCCCGGTGGCGCTGGCTTGCGGCAACACCTTCGTGCTCAAACCCTCTGAGCGCGTGCCGAGCGCGCCGCTGATCTTGGCCCGGCTGCTGCAACAGGCTGGCCTGCCCGAGGGCGTGTTCAACGTGCTGCAGGGCGACCGGCTGGCGGTCGATGCCCTGCTCGACGATCCGCGCGTGCAAGCGCTCAGCTTCGTCGGCTCAACACCGGTGGCCGAAGCCCTCTACGCCCGCGGCAGCGCCTTGGGCAAGCGCGTGCAGGCGCTGGGCGGGGCCAAGAACCACATGGTGATCATGCCCGATGCCGATCTGGACCAAGCCGCCAGCGCGCTGCTGGGTGCCGCATTCGGCTCGGCGGGCGAGCGCTGCATGGCGATCTCGGTGGCGGTCTGCGTGGGCGATGCCACGGCCGAGGCGCTGATCGCCAAGCTGCGCCCCTTGGTCGAAGGGCTGCGCATCGGGCCCGGCAACCCGGGCAGTGCAGAGCAGCAAAGCGTGCAAAGCGTGCAAAGCGTGCAGGGTGTGCAGGGTGTGCAGGGTGTGCAAGCCACGCACGGCGACCCGAATGAGCCCGACATGGGGCCGCTGGTGACGGCGGCGCACCGCGAGCGCGTGCGCGCCTACATCGATGCCGGGGTGGCCGAGGGTGCCGAGCTGCTGGTCGATGGCCGCGGCCTGCGCGTGCCCGGCTTCGAAGAGGGGTTTTTTCTGGGGGGCTGCCTTTTTGACCGCGTGCGCCCCGAGATGCGCATTTACCGCGAGGAGATTTTTGGCCCGGTGCTGTGCTTGCTGCGGGTGCCCGATTGGGAGGCCGCCCTCAAGCTGGTGGACGGGCACGAATACGGCAACGGCTGCGCCATTTTCACCCGCGACGGCGACGCCGCACGCCAGTTTGCGCACCGGGTGCAGGCGGGCATGGTCGGCATCAACGTGCCGATCCCGGTGCCGATGGCCTTTCACAGCTTTGGCGGCTGGAAGCGCAGCCTGTTTGGCCCGCTGCACATGCACGGACCCGACGGGGTGCGCTTCTACACCCGGCTCAAAACCGTCACCGCGCGCTGGCCGACTGGCCAGCGCGGCCCCGAGTTCACCATGCCGACGATGAAGTAGGCCGCCTCCAGTTGCAGCGCATCTGCTGCAGCGCATCAATGCCCGCGATAGCCACGATCAATAAACAACGGCTATCGACTGGGCTATCATAACTGGGGTTTCCACTCATCTCGTTAACCCTCAGTCATCCACCTTCAGGAGTTTCCATGTCGATCATCAATACCCAAGTTCAGCCTTTCAAAGCCCAGGCTTTCCACAACGGCAAGTTCGTGCAAGTTTCGGACGAGACCCTCAAGGGCGAGTGGTCGGTGCTGATTTTCATGCCGGCCGCCTTCACCTTCAACTGCCCGACCGAAGTCGAAGACGCGGCTGACAACTACGCCGAGTTCCAAAAGCTCGGGGCCGAGGTCTACATCGTGACCACCGACACCCACTTCTCGCACAAAGTCTGGCACGAGACTTCGCCCGCCGTGGGCAAGGCCAAGTTCCCGCTGGTGGCCGACCCGACCCACACCCTGACGCGCGCCTTTGGCGTTCACATCGAGGCCGAAGGTCTGGCGCTGCGCGGCACCTTCATCATCAACCCCGAAGGCCAGATCAAAACCGCTGAAATCCACGACAACGCCATCGCACGCGACGTCAAAGAGACCCTGCGCAAGCTCAAGGCTGCCCAGTACGTGGCCAAGAACCCCGGCCAAGTCTGCCCAGCCAAGTGGAACGAAGGCGCCAAAACCCTGGCCCCGTCGCTGGAACTGGTCGGCAAAATCTAAGCCAGTCCCTCAAGCCCCTGGCCTGGCTCTGTGCCAGGCCCAGTCCGCCCCCCTGTTTTTGCACCTAGGATCGCACATGCTCGACGCCGCCCTCAAAGCCCAGCTCCAAGCCTATCTGGAGCGCCTGCAGCAGCCGGTTGATCTGGTGGCTGCGCTCGACGATTCCAGCGCCGCGCAAGAGATGCGTGAGCTGCTCGAAACCCTGGCTGCCATGTCGGACAAAATCCGGCTGCGCACCGACGGGCAAGACGCGCGTGTGCCGTCTTTTAGTGTGCAAGGGCAGGGCGGGCCGGGCGGCTTGCGTTTTGCCGCCGTGCCGCTGGGCCACGAGTTCACCTCGCTGGTGCTGGCGCTGCTGTGGGCGGGTGGGCATCCGCCCAAGGTCGAGGCCGGCCTGATCGAGCAGATCAAGGCCTTGCCGGGCGACTATCGTTTCGAGGTCTATATGTCGCTGAGCTGCCACAACTGCCCCGACGTGGTGCAGGCGCTCAGCCTGATGGCGCTGTTCAACCCCCGCGTGCAGACGGTGGTGATCGACGGCGCGCTGTTCCAGCAAGAGGTCAACGAGCGCGACGTGCTCGCGGTGCCTTCGGTGTATTTGAACGGCGCGGTGTTCGGCTCGGGCCGCATGAGCGCCGAAGAGGTGCTGGCCAAGCTCGACGCCGGCTCCTTGGTCAAACAAGCGCAGCAGCTCGACGCTTTGGAGCCGTTTGACCTGCTCAACATCGGCGGTGGCCCAGCTGGCATGGCGGCGGCGGTGTACGCAGCGCGCAAAGGCATCCGCACCGGCTTGCTGGCCGAGCGCATGGGCGGCCAGCTCAACGACACGCTGGGCATCGAGAACTACCCCGCGCAGCTGCACACCGAAGGCCCCAAGCTGGCCGCCGAGCTGGAGGCGCATGCGCGCCACTACGAGGTGCAGCTCATGAACCTGCAACGCGCCGTGCGCCTGCTGCCGGCGGCGCAGCCCGGCGGCTTGATCGGCGTCGAGCTGGCCAGCGGTGCGGTGCTCAAGGCGCGCAGCGTGGTGCTCTCCACCGGGGCGCGCTGGCGCAACATGAACGTGCCGGGCGAGACCGAATACAAAAACCGCGGCGTGGCCTACTGCCCACACTGCGACGGCCCGCTGTTCAAGGGCAAGCGCACGGCGGTGATCGGCGGCGGCAACTCGGGCGTGGAAGCGGCGATCGACCTGGCCGGCATCGTGCAGCACGTGACGCTGCTCGAGTTTGCCGACGAGCTGCGCGCCGATGCGGTGCTGCAAGCCAAGCTGCGCAGCCTGCCCAACGTGAGCGTGATCACGCAAGCGCAAACCACCGAGGTGCTGGGCGACGGCGCGCGCGTGGTGGGCCTGCGCTACACCGACCGCCGCAGCGGCACGCCGCAAGAATTGGCGCTGGAAGGCATTTTTGTGCAGATCGGCTTGGTGCCCAACACCGAATGGCTCAAGGGCACGCTGGAGCTCAACCGCTTTGGCGAGATCGCCATCGACGCCAAGGGCCACACCAGCCTGCCGGGCGTGTTTGCGGCCGGCGACTGCACCACGGTGCCCTACAAGCAGATCGTGATCGCCGCCGGCGAGGGCGCCAAAGCGGCCCTGAGCGCCTTCGATTACCTGATCCGCACCCCGCAGGCACAAACGGCGCCCATCGAGGCCGTGCCGCAGGTTTGAGCGCGGCCGATAGGCCAGCGGCTAGACCAGCCCCATTTCGGCCATCGAGCGGCAGCTGTCGGCGGTGACGACGAAGTGGTCCAGCACCCGCACGTCCACCAACGCCAGCGCGGCCTTGAGCGTGGCCGTCAGGCTCTGGTCGGCGCGTGAGGGCTCGCTCACCCCGCTGGGGTGGTTGTGCGCCAGCACCACAGCCGCGGCGTGGTGGTGCAGCGCGCGCAGTACCACTTCGCGCGGATAGACGCTAGTCTGCGTCAGGGTGCCGCGAAACAGCTCCTCGAAGGCCAGCAGCCGGTGCTGGCTGTCTAGGTACAGCAGCGCAAACACCTCGTGCGGCTTGTGACCCAGGTGCAGCTGCAGGTACTGCGCCACCGCTTGCGGCGAATCGAACAAGGGCCGCTCGCTCAAGCCCTGCGCCAGCGCGCGCCGCGCCAACTCGACCACCGCCAGCAGCTCGGCGCGTTTGGCCGGCCCTAGGCCCTTGATGCGTTGCAGATCTGACGCGCTGCTGTGCAGCAGCCCGGCCACGCCACCAAAGCGGTCCACCAGTTCCTGCGCCAGTTGCACCACGTTCTTGCCCGGTATGCCGGTGCGCAGCAGCAGCGCCAGCAGCTCGGCATCGCTCAAGGCGGCGGGGCCGCGCTGCAACAGTTTTTCGCGCGGCCGTGCGTCGGCGGGCAGGCCCTTGAGGGGCATCGAAGGGGGGTTCAAGGCGGCATCTCCCAAGTTTTTTACAATGCGCTGATTCAGCCCTATTTTGCAGCCCCCATTTTGCAGCCCCCATTTTGCAGCCCCCCATTTTGCAGCCCCTATTGTTGCCGCAGCGCAACCCCGCCATGAACCCAGTCGGCCCCGACTCCTTCCTTACCCTGCATTACCGCCTCTCGGGGCCGGACGGACGCAGCCTGATCGACACCTTCAGCGCCCAGCCCGCTACCCTGAGCTTGGGCAGCGGCGCGCTGTCGCCGGCACTCGAAGAGCGCCTGCTGGGCTTGCACGAAGGCGCGCACGCGGTGATCGAGCTGCCAGCCGGGGCCGCTTTTGGCGAGCGCCAGCCGCAGATGGTGCAATGGGTGGCGCGCACCCTGCTGGAGCGCTTGGGCCAGCCGTTGCAAGGCAGCGCCGTGGGCGATGTGCTGCAGTTCCCCACCCCCGACGGCTTGGGCCACTACGCCGGCACCGTGTGCCAAGTGCGCGAGGACGGCGCGCTGCAGATCGACTTCAACCACCCGCTGGCTGGCCAGCCGGTGCGTTTTGAAGTGCAGCTGATCGGGGTGCTGTGATGCTGACGCCCACGCCCACGCCCACGCCCACGCCTGTGCACGAGGTGCTGCTGGCCGACCCGCGCGGCTTTTGCGCCGGGGTCGATCGCGCCATCGAAATCGTCGAGCGCGCCTTAGCCAAGTATGGCCGTCCGATCTACGTGCGCCACGAGATCGTGCACAACACCCACGTGGTCAACGATCTCAAGGCGCGCGGCGCCATTTTCATTGAAGACCTGGCCGAGGTGCCCGCCGGGGCCACGCTGGTGTTCAGCGCCCACGGGGTCAGCCGGGCGGTGCAGCAGGAGGCCGAACAGCGCGGCTTTCGCATCTTCGACGCCACCTGCCCGCTGGTGAGCAAGGTGCACGTGGAAGTGGCCAAGCTGCACCAAGAGGGCTACGAGTTCATCATGATCGGCCACAAGGGGCACCCAGAGGTCGAGGGCACCATGGGCCAGCTCGACGCCGGCATCCACCTGGTCGAAGACCTGGCCGACGTGGCGCGGGTGCAGCCACGCCAGAGCGAACGGCTGGCGCTGGTGACGCAGACCACGCTCAGCGTCGATGACGCGGCCGAAATCGCCGCCGCCGTGCGCGCGCGCTTTCCGACGCTGCGCGAGCCCAAGCAGCAAGACATCTGCTACGCCACGCAAAACCGCCAAGACGCGGTCAAGTTGCTCAGCCCCTTGGTCGATGCGGTGGTGGTGGTGGGCAGCCCGAGCAGCTCCAACACCAACCGGCTGCGCGAGCTGGCGCAGCGCCTGGGTGTGCCGGCTTACATGGTGGAAGACGAATCCGAACTGCGCGACCACTGGTTTGCCAACGCGGCGCGCGTGGGCGTAACGGCCGGGGCCTCGGCGCCGGAGCGGCTGGTGCAAGGCGTGCTGCAGCGCCTCAAGGCGCTGGGGGCGGTGTCGGTGCGCAGCCTCGACGGTGCGCGCGAGACCCTCAAGTTTCCGTTGCCCAAGGGGCTCAAGGGGGATTGAGGGGGCTGTGATGCTGTCGCTCATGCCCGCAAGATTGGGCTTGGGCTAGGGCTGTGCTTTGCGCCTTGCTGGGGCACCTGTATGGCGCCGCGACGGGTGGGGGAGCGCTTTGCCAGACCTTGCCGCTAGGTCGATTCAGGCTGCCCGGTCGGTTCAGGCCGCCCGGCTCAGCCTAGCCGGCGCATCGGCCGCCAGATCAGCTGCCACATCCGCCGCGCTATGCGGTGCCGCTTCCGCCAAAGCCAGCAGACCCTGCAACACCTCACCGACCACGATCACCGCCGGGCTGCCCAAGCCCTCGCGCTCGAGCGTGCTGTGCAGGTGCTGCAATTCGCACAGCGCATGGCGCTGCTGCGCCAGGGTGGCGTGCTGCACCAGCGCCACCGGGGTGCAGGCCGGCAAGCCGGCCAGCAGCTCGGCTTGGATTTGCGCCGCCATCTGCACGCCCATATAGATTACCAGCGTCAGGCGCGCGGCGTGGCAGGTCTGCGCCAGCGCGCGCCAGTCGGGGCTGTTGCCCCCCGGTTTGGCGTGCCCGGTGACGAACACCACCCCGTGGGCGCGGTCGCGATGCGTCAGCGGCACCCCGAGCGCCGTCGCCGCCGCCAGGCCCGCGGTGATGCCGTTGATCACTTCGACCTCGATGCCGGCGGCGCGCAGGTGCTCCAGCTCTTCGCCGCCACGGCCAAAAATGAACGGGTCGCCGCCCTTGAGGCGCACCACCTGCTCGCCCTCGCGCACCGCTTGGATCATCAGTTTTTCGATGAACGACTGCGCGGTGGAGCGGCAGCCCCCACGTTTGCCGACGTGGATCACGCGCGCGCCGGGCGCGGCCAAGGCCACGATTTCGTCGCTCACCAGGTCATCGACCAGCAGCAGCGTGGCGCGCGCAATGGCCCGCGCGGCCTTGAGGGTGAGCAGCTCGGGGTCGCCGGGCCCGGCCCCGACCAAGGTGCAGCGGCCTAGGGCTAGGCTCAGGGGTGGTGGTGCAGGGGGCAAGGCGTTCATGGGCTACTCGGTGGGGGTGGGCTGCGGGGTGGGCAGGACGGGCAGGGCGTAGGGCGGGCCGGCGGCGATCAGGTGCGCCAGCTCCAGGGTGCGGCGCACCTGCTGCCGGATCGGGTCGGGGATGGCGTGCGCGCCAGCCAGCGCGGCCTCGGTCCAGCGCCGGGTGGCTTCGGCGTCGGGCGCGGGCAAGCCGGGCACCGGCACCAGGGGGCCGCCCTGGGCTTCGTGGATGCGCCAGCTTTGCCCGGCAACGAAGGCGTCCATCGCCGGGCAACGCCGTGCGTCGGCCACCGGCTCGCCCTCGGTGCCGCGCAACAGCAGGGCGTGGGTGCCGGTCAGCGCCAGCGTGGCGCTCATGCTGTGCAGGTATTCGCTGTGGGTGTAGCTGCTCAGCAGCAAGGCCGGCCCGGCCACCGGGTTCATGAGCTTGACCAGGCTGTGCGCGCTGTTGCGCAAGCCCACGGTGCGGCGCACGTCGAGCAGGCGCTGCAGACCCCGGTGCAGGCGCTGCGTGGGCACCCAGCAGACCCGGCCGGGCTGCAGATCGGGGCTGAGCAAGCCCGCTGCTTCGAGCGCCGGCAGCAGCGCCTCGGGGTGGGCGCGGGCGTCTTCGGTGGCGCAGCCGTGCCACAGCACCGCCAGCCCCTCGCGCGCCAGCAAACCCGCCAGCAAGGGGGTGAGCACCGGCAGCTTGCGCGCGCCGTTGTAGCTGGGCAGCACCACGGTGGGCAAGGGGCTGTGGGCGGGGGCGGGCCAGCGTTGCAGGCGCCCATGCAGCGCGTCGAGAAAACCCGCCATTTCATCGGCGGTCTCGCCCTTGAAGCGCATGGCCAGGCAGAAGGCGCCGATCTCGAGATCGCTCACGGCGCCGTCGAGCACCTGCCCGAACAGGTCGGCGGCCTGCGCGCGTTCGAGTGCGCGCGCGCCGTCCTTGCCGCGCCCGATTTTTTTCAGATGGTCTTTGATGCTCATTGCCGCCATTGTGCCATTGTGATAATCACTTATCGTTATTAAGCGATTTGCGTTTCAGACCCCGTGGCGGGTGCGGCCACGGCCTGCAGCAGCCGCTTGAGCTGGGGTATGCAAGAGCCGCATTGGGTGCCGCATTGGAGTGTGCTTTGCAGGTGTGCTAGCCGCTGGCTGGCGCTGCCCGGGCTGCTGGCCAGGTGCAGGGTGATGGCCTGCTCGCTCACATTCAGGCAGGCGCAGACTTGGGGGCTGCGGCTGGTCGGCATTGCAGCCGAGGCCGAGGGCGCGGCCGAGCTGGGCCGCAGCAGCTGCTGTCCGCTGGCCAGCACGGGGCTTTCATCCAGCAGCAGCGTTTTGAGCCAGTCGGCCGAGCGCACGTCGCCAGCCAGCAGCAGGGCCTCGAGCCGGGGCTCGGAGTAGGTGTCGGGGCTGGGGCTGGGGCGCAGCAGGCGCAGCGCCCGCACCTGGGCGCGCTGGGGGTCGCGGTAGCACAGGGTGTCGGGTGTGTTGAGCCCCAGGCGTGCGGCCACGGCGTCGAGCAGCGCGGGGGCAGGGGCTTGCAGGCTGGCGGCGCGCAGCAGCACGCCCGTGCGCCCCTGCTCCTCGTGGCGGCCAAAGGGCACGCAGGTGGCGAAGTCGAACTGGCGCAGTTGTTCCGACAGCCAGGCCCGGGTTTGGGCGGCCTCGTATTCCGGCAGCCAGGCCAGCGCCAGCAGGGTCCAGGGCAGGTGGATGGGCACCACGCGCACTGCGGCGTGCTTGAGTTCCGGTTGTTTGGAGGCCGGGCAGTAGGCTGGGCTGCTCAGGGCATTGACGCCCAGCAGCGGCTGGCCGGCCAGCGTGCGCCCGCCTAGGCAATCCGATCCCCAGTGCATGGGCAAGAAAACCTGCCCCAGCCCCAGCTCCGCGCAGGCCTGCAGTGGCAGCACGATGCGCCCGCGTGCGCTCTGCACGCTCACCAGCGCACCGTCGGCCAGGTTGCTGCGCGCCATGTCTTGCGGGTGCATCTGCAGCACCGGTTCCGGGGCGTGGCCAAACAAGCGCCCCAGCAGGCCGGTGCGGCTCATGCCGTGCCACTGGTCGCGCAACCGGCCGGTGTTCAGGGCCAGCGGGTAGGCGGCGTCGCAGGTTTCGTGGGGTGGGCGGTAGGCGAGAGCCGCAAAGCGCGCCTTGCCGTCGGCGGTCGGGAAGCGGCCGTCGGCATACAGGCGCTTGAGTCCGCGGCTTTGCCCCTTGGGCAGCGGCCACTGCTGCGGGCCGGCGCGCTCGAGCAGGGCGTAGCTCAGGCCGCTGATGTCCAGGTCGCGGCCGCAGGTGCTCTGACGGTGTTCGTTCCACACCGCTTCGGGCGTGGGGTAGTCGAAGTGGATGCGCCGCTGCGCCCCGGGCTGCGGGTGCAGCAGGGCTTCGAGGCGCTGCGCCAGGTCGCGCGCGATCACCCAATCGGGCCGCGGGCCGTCTTGCGCATGGTCGGGGTGCAGCGGCGCGGGCACGGCGCGGCGCACGCGGCTGATGCAGCGCTCGCTGTTGGTCACCGTGCCTTCTTTTTCGCCCCAGGTGGCGGCAGGCAGCAGCAGGTCGGCGTAGGCGGTGGTGGCGGTGTGGGCAAAGGCCTCCTGCACGATCACGAACTCGGCCCGCTCCAGCGCCCCGCGCACCATGCTCTGGTCGGGCAGGCTTTGGGCCGGGTTGGTGCAGACGATCCACAGCACCTTGACCGCACCCTCGGCGGCGGCCTGGAACATCTCGACGGCGCTGCGCCCGGCTTGCTCGGGCACGCTGGGCAGGCCCCAGAGCTGCGCCACTTCGGCCCGGTGCGCGGGGTTGGCCAGATCGCGGTGGGCGCTGAGCAGGTTGGCCATGGCGCCCACTTCGCGCCCGCCCATGGCGTTGGGCTGGCCGGTCAGGCTAAAGGGGCCGGCACCGGCCTGGCCGATCTGCCCGGTGGCCAGATGCAGGTGGATCAGGGCGGCGTTGTTGGCGCTGCCGTTGCTGCTCTGGTTCAGGCCCTGGCAGTACAGGCTCAGGGTGGGGCGGCGGCGGCGGCCATCGCGGCCGCTAAAGACCGGGGCGGTGGCAGCCGAGGCGGCGGCGGCCGGGGTGCCAGCCGGGGCAGGGGCGTCGAGGCCGGCAAGCCAGCGCGCGGCGGTGAGCAGGTCGGCCTGCTGCAAGCCACACAAGCGCGCCGTGTGGGCGGGGGTGTGCGCACGCACGATCGCTTCCAAGGCTTCAAAACCGCTGGTGTGGGCAGCGATGTAGGCCCGATCCACCCAGCCCTCTTGCAGCATGATGTGCAGCAGGCCGTGCAGCAGCGCCACGTCGGTGCCGGGTTGCAGCGCCAGATGCAGGTCGGCGCAGGCGGCGGTGTCGGTGCGGCGCGGGTCGGCGACGATCAGGCGCAGATCCGGCCGTGCCGCGCGCGCGTCTTCGATGCGGCGAAACAGCACCGGGTGCGCCCAGGCGGTGTTGCTGCCGACGATGAACAGCGTTTGTGCCAGCTCCAAGTCCTCGTAGCAGGGCGGCGGCGCGTCGGCCCCCAGGGTGCGTTTGTAGCCGACCACGGCGCTGCTCATGCACAGACGGGAGTTGGAGTCGATCTGGTTGCTGCCCAGCACGCCTTTGACGAGCTTGTTGAAAACGTAGTAGTCCTCGGTCAGCAATTGGCCGCTCACATAGACGCCCACGGCGTCGGGGCCGTGCTGGCGCACGGTGCTGGCGATGCGGCTGGCCGCCAGATCGAGCGCCGGCTCCCAGGCCATGGCCTGAGGCGGCTGGCCGCGTGCGCTGCGCCACTGCGGATGCAGCAGCCGGGTGGCTTGCGCCAGCTCGGGGCGAGCGCTCAGGTGCAGGGTCGAGCCTTTGCTGCACAAACGGCCGAAATTGGCCGGATGCTCGGGGTCGCCGCGCACGCCGGTGATGTGGCCGCCCTGGTGCTCGATCAGCACGCCACAGCCCACGCCGCAGTAGGGGCAGGTGGAACGGGTGGTGGCCATGGGCGTGCGCCTTACTTAGCGCCCACGGCGGGCGCCGAGCAGCTGCCGCTGGCCACGCCGGGGCAGGTGCGCCGGGCCGGGCCCGCCAGCGGCCGCGTGGCCTCGGTGGCCAGGGTGTCGAGCTCGTGGGCGTCGAGGAACACCTGCCCGTGCTCGACTTTGAGGGCGAAGCGCGGCGTCTGACCCTGGTCGGGCGCCGCGGCCTCGCCGCTGTCGAGGGCGATGCTCCAATTGTGCAGCGGGCAGGCCACACTGTGGCCAAACACGATGCCCTGGCTCAGGGGCCCGCCTTTGTGCGGGCAGCGATCGAGCAGGGCAAAAAGGTGCTGGTCGGCGGCCTTAAACACGGCCACGTCGAGGCCGCGGGCGCGTGCCACGCGGCGCGAACCCAGGGCCGGGATGTCATCAACGCTGCAGACGGGAATCCAGCGGGTCATGGTGTCTCCTAGAAAAGTGTGTGGCAATGCAGGCCGCAGCCCTGTAGTGGCTGCACATCAGCCCGGCAGCGCGGCGGGATCTAAGGGCTGATTTAGGGGCTGGAACTGGCGCACATCGACTTGCGCCCGCTCAAAATCGCACCACGGGTCGGGCTCGCCCGCGAGCGCCGCCTGCAGCTGTTGCCACAGCGCCAAGCGGCCAGCGGGGTCGTCGAGGATGCGCTGTTTCACGTAGTCCAGCCCCACCCGGCTTACAAAATGCACCGTGCGCTCCAGATACCAGCCCTCGAGCCGGTAGAGCTGCATGAAGGCGCCGGTGTATTCCATCACTTCGGCGGCGCTTTTGAGCTTGCAAAAAAAGTGCGCCACCTCGGTCTTGATGCCGCCGTTGCCGGCGATGAACATCTCCCAGCCGCTCTCCACGCCGATGATGCCCACGTCCTTGATGCCGGCCTCGGCGCAGTTGCGCGGGCAACCGCTGACGGCAAATTTGACCTTGTGCGGCGCGTACATGCCAAAAAAGGCACGCTCCAGATCCTTGCCCATCTGGGTGCTGTCTTGCGTGCCCATGCGGCACCACTCGGAACCGACGCAGGTTTTGACCGTGCGCAGCGCCTTGGCGTAGGCGTGGCCGCTGGGCATGCCGATCTCTTTCCAGACCTGCACCAAATCTTCTTTTTTGACACCCAACAGGTCGATGCGCTGGCCGCCCGTGACCTTGACGGTGGGGATCTGGTACTTGTCCACCACGTCGGCGATGCGGCGCAGTTCGGCGGCGCTGGTCTCACCGCCCCACATGCGCGGCACCACGCTGTAGGTGCCGTCTTTCTGGATATTGGCGTGGCTGCGCTCGTTGATGAAACGGCTTTGCGGGTCGTCGCGGGCTTCTTTGGGCCAGGTGCTGATGAGGTAGTAGTTGAGGGCCGGCCGGCACGTGGCGCAACCGTTCGGGGTGCGCCAATCGAGGGCCTGATAGACGTCGGCGATGCGCAGCAGCTTGCGCTCGCGGATGGCGTCGCGCACCTCCTGGTGGCTGTGCTCGGTGCAGCCGCACAGGGCTTTTTTCTGCGGCGCGGCCGAGTAGTCGCCGCCGGCGCTGAACATCAGGATCTGCTCCACCAAGCCGGTGCAGCTGCCGCAACTGGCGCTGGCCTTGGTGTGTTTGCGCACATCCTCGAGGGTGAACAAGCCCCGGCTCTTGATGGCTTTGCAGATGGCCCCTTTGGTGACGCCGTTGCAGCCGCAGACCTCGTCGCTGTCGGCCATTTGGGCGGCCTTCTGGTGCCCCTGGTGGCCGGCATCGCCTAGGTTGCTCTCGCCAAACACCAGCCGGTCGCGGATGTCGGCAATCGAGCGGCCCTCGCGCAGCAGCTTGAAATACCAGCTGCCATCGGCCGTGTCGCCATAAAGGCAGGCGCCGATCAGTTTGTCGTCTTGCAGCACCAGCTTTTTGTACACGCCGCCATTGGGGGCGGTCGGGTCGCTGAGCAAGATTTCCTCGGTACCGGGGCCGCCCATGAAGTTGCCGGCGCTGAACAGATCGATCCCCGTGACCTTTAGCTTGGTCGAGGTCGTGCTGCCGCTGTAGCGGGCGATGCCGTGCTCAGCCAAGTGGTTGGCCAGCACCTTGCCCTGCTCGAACAGCGGGGCCACTAGGCCGTAGGCGACGCCCCGGTGTGCGGCGCACTCGCCCACGGCGTAGATGCGCGGGTCGGTCACGGTTTGCAGCGTGTCCGAGACCACAATGCCGCGCTGCACGTGCAGCCGCATGTTTTCAGCCAAAGCGGTGTTGGGGCGTATGCCCACCGCCATGACCACCAGCTGGGCCGGGATTTCCGGCTCGGGGGCGCTGCCCGCCTTGAAGCGCACGGCTGCCACGCGCCCATCGGCACCGGGCAGCAGCGCCTCGGTCTGGGCGCCGAGCAGAAACTTCAGGCCGCGCGCCTGCAGCGAGCGCTGGAGCAATGCGGCGGCGCGCTGGTCGAGCTGGCGCTCCATCAACCACGGGGCCGCATGCACCACGGTCACCTCCATGCCGCGCTTCATCAGCCCGTTGGCGGCTTCTAGGCCCAGCAGGCCGCCGCCGATCACCACCGCCTGCCGGTGCTGCGCTGCGGCAGCGATCATGGCCTCGGTGTCGGCGATGTCGCGGTAGCCTTGCACGCCGGGCAGTTGCGCTCCGGGGATGGGCAGGATGAAGGCGTTGGAGCCGGTGGCCAGGATCAAGCGGTCGTAGGCGACGGTGTGCGTGGCCCCGCCGGGCCCGCTGGCGTGCACCAGGCGCCGGGTGCGGTCCACCGCGCTGACGCTCCAGCCGGCGTGCAGAGTGATGCCGTGCTGGCGGTACCAGCCCCAGTCGTTGAGCACGATCTGCTCGGGCTCCTGCTCGCCGGCCAGCACCGGCGAGAGCAGGATGCGGTTGTAGTTGGGGTGCGGCTCGGCGCCAAAGACGGTGATGTCGTACAGCTCGGGGCTGAGCTTGAGCAGCTCTTCGAGCGTGCGCACGCCGGCCATGCCGTTGCCCACCAGCACCAGCTTGGGGCGCGGGGCTGGGGTTGGGGTGGCTGGCGCGGCGCCGTGGGGGGAGGTGGATTCCATCATGCGGCCTCTTTGTGCACGTGCGTCTGGCGGGTGTACAAAAAATCGAGCACTTCTTTGCGGCATTGCAGGTACGTGGGGTGGTCCGCCAGTGCCACGCGCTGGCGCGGGCGCGCCAGGGGCACCGTCAGCACCTCACCGATGGTGGCCGAGGGGCCGTTGGTGAGCATCACGATGCGGTCCGAGAGCAGCACCGCTTCATCCACGTCGTGCGTCACCATCACCACGGTGCTGTGGGTGCGAACCACGATCTCAAGCAGTTCGTCTTGCAGCTTGGCGCGTGTCAGGGCGTCGAGCGCGCCGAAGGGCTCATCGAGCAGCAGCACCTTGGGCTCCATGGCCAGCGCGCGCGCGATGCCGACGCGCTGCTTCATGCCGCCGCTGATTTCCCCCGGGCGCCGTTGCGCGGCGTGGCTCAGGCCCACCAGCTCCAGCGCCGCGTGGGTGCGCGCCGCCAGTTCGGCTTTGCTCTCCGACTTGGCCCCGGCGCTGCGCGATCCGGCCCCAAAGACGCGCTTGACGCCCAGGTGCACGTTCTCAAAACAGGTGAGCCAAGGCAGCAGGGAGTGGTTTTGAAACACCACGGCGCGCTCAGGCCCCGGGCCGGCGATCTCGCGCCCGGCGCACAGCAGCAGCCCCGAGGTCGGCGTGGTCAGGCCGGCGATCAGGTTGAGCAGGGTCGATTTGCCGCAACCCGAGTGCCCGATCAGGGTCACGAACTCGCCCTTGGCGATGCGCAGGTCGATCTGGCGCAGGGCCTCGAACTCGCCGCGCTGGGTTTTGAAGCGCTGTGCCACGCCCTCGATCAAGATGTAGGAGCTGTCGTTCATGATTTGACTTCCTCGAAAGTAAAGGCGCGGGCGATGCTCACCAAGGCCCACTCCAGCAACAGGCCGACCAGGCCGATGACGAAAATCGCCACGATGATGTTCGTGATGTTGAGGTTGTTCCACTCGTCCCAGATCCAAAAGCCGATGCCCACGCCGCCGGTCAGCATTTCGGCCGCCACGATCACCAGCCAGGCGGTGCCCACGGCCAGGCGCACGCCGGTGAGCACGTAGGGCAGCACGGCGGGCAGCAAGATCTGGGTCAGGATGGTCCACTCGCTCAGGTTGAGCACCCGCGCCACGTTCAGGTAGTCTTGCGGTACGCGCTGCACGCCGACGGCGGTGTTGATGATCATGGGCCAGATCGAGCAGATAAAGATGGTCCAGATCGCCGCCGCTTCGGTGCCTTGGAACACCAGCAGCCCGATCGGCAGCCAGGCCAGCGGCGACACCGGCTTGAACAGGCTGATGAGCGGCGCGCACATGCGCCCGGCAAAGACCGAGCGCCCGATCAGAAAACCCAGCGGAATGCCCACCAAGGCCGCCAGACCGAAGCCCAACCCGACGCGCTCGAGCGAGCTGAGCACCTGCCAGCCGATGCCGACATCGCTGGGGCCGTTGACGAAGAAGGGGTCGGAGAACAGCTCCAGCGCCGCGCTCCAGGTCGCGCCCGGGGTTGGGAACTGGCCTTCGCCGCCGCTGGCGGCCAAATGCCACAGGCCGATGAGCAGCAGCAAACCCAACAGCGGCGGCACGACCTGGGGCGGCCATGCGCTGACGTCCCAGCGCGGCCCTTGGGGGCTGGGCGCCAGTTTGACGGCTTGGGTGGCCGGGGCGGTTGGGGTGTGGGCATGTGCAGCCGGGGCGCTGGCCGCGTGGCTGCTCTCCAGCGGTCGGGGGGTATGAAAGACGGCGCTGACCATGGTGGCGGCTCCTTAGGCTTTGACGCTGAAGCTGTCGGCGTAGCGCGCCGGGTCGCGGCCGTTCCAGACCACGCCATCCATCAGGGTGCTGCTGCGCAGTGGTTCGCGCGGCACACTGATGTTGAGTTGCGTCGCGGCCTGACGGTAGAGCTCGATCTGGTTGATCTGCTGCGCCACTTGCAGGTAGTTGGGGTGCTCGCGCAGCAGGCCCCAGCGTTTGAACTGGGTCAGGAACCACATGCCGTCGGAGAGGAACGGGAAGTTGACTGCGCCGCCGTCAAAGAACTTCATGTGCTTGGGGTCGTCCCAGGTGCGCCCGAGGCCGTTTTGGTAGCGCCCCAGAATGCGGTCGCGGATCACATCGACGCTGGTGTTGACAAAGGGGCGGGCGGCGATGGTCTCGGCCATGCGCAGCTTGTTTTGCAGGCTGGCGTCGATCCAGCGGCTGGCTTCGAGCACCGCCATCATCACGGCGCGCGCGGTGTGGGGGTGGCGGCGCACGAAGTCGGCGCGCGCGCCCAGCACCTTCTCGGGGTGGTCGGGCCACACATCTTGGGTGTTGGCGGCGGTGATGCCGATGCGGTCCACGATGGCGCGGTGGTTCCACGGTTCGCCGACGCAGAACCCGTCCATGTTGCCCACGCGCATATTGGCCACCATCTGCGGCGGCGGCACCGTGATGACCTTGGTGTCACGCAGCGCGTTGACGCCGGCGCTGGCCAGCCAGTAGTACAGCCACATGGCGTGGGTGCCGGTGGGGAAGGTCTGGGCGAAGGTGTAGTCGCGGCGCTCGCGTGCCATCAGTTGCGTCAGCGTGGCCAAGTCCACCGCGCCGCGCTCGGCCAGTTGGCGGCTTAGGGTGATGCCTTGGCCGTTGCGGTTGAGTGTCATCAGCACGGCCATGTCGGTGCGCGGCCCGCCCAGGCCCAGTTGCAGCCCGTAGATCAGGCCGTAGAGCGAATGCGCCATGTGCAGCTCGCCATTGAGCAGCTTGTCGCGCAGACCAGCCCAGCTGGCTTCCTTGGACAAAACGATGCGCACGCCGTGTTTGCGATCCAGCTCCAGCACCGAGGCCATGATCACCGAGGCGCTGTCGGTGAGCGGGATGAAGCCGATGCGCACCTCCTCGAGCTCGGGCCGCGCTGCGCCTTGGGCGTGGGCGATCGAGCGCAGGCCGGGCAGCAGACCGGTGCCGGCAGTGGCCAGCACGGCGGCGCCGGCAAGGGTTGCGCCTTGGCGCAGGGCGTTGCGGCGCCCGCTGTGTGTGGCGGCCTCGGTGGCTGGTGCCAGGCCGGCTATTTGGCCAGCTGCGAGGCCGTTTGCCGCAGGGCTGGCAGAGTCTGGCGCCAAGGCAGGGCAGGGCTTGGAGGGGATGGGGCTGAACGCGGGCATGACAACTCCTAGAACATTGAACAATCGAAAGGCGCTGCAGAAAACGAAAAACGGCGTTCTCCAGAGCCCACCGTGAAAGCGGGTTGGAGGGACGCCGTTGCCCCTGTGGCTCTGCGAGCCGGGTTCGAGCCGCCATTGGCGCGAACCATGCAGTCAATCAAGCAGATTCCGTGCCAAGGTGCTTTGGGGCTGATTTTGCGGGGTGGCTGGGGCTCTGGCGCTGCGTTGGCAGCCTTTTGCGGCCCCGGCGCACCAAATTTGGGCTTAGGCGCTTACCTTCTTGGTGCAAGCAGGCGGCCCATCGACAGCGCCGCCTCGGCCACATCCACCATGCGCTTGTTCTGGTTCATGGCAAGCTCGCGCAGGGCTTTGTGCGCGGCCGGTTCGTCGAGCTGCTGGTGCGCCATGAGCAGGCCCTTGGCGCGCTCGATCAGTTTGCGTTCGTTCAGGCTGGCGCGCAGTGTTTCGAGTTCGGCGGCGGCGGATTGCAGCCGCAGGTCCTGGTCTTGCACCAGGTCGAGCACCGACTTTTCCAGCCCCAGCGCCAGCCCTTGGGGCGCGGGCTGGGTGGCGGGGGGCGTGGCCTCAAAGAATGTGTTGCCGCGCGCGCTGTCGGTCTGCGCCTCGGGGTGCTGGCGTTGGCGCTGTTCGAGCTGCCCGATCTCGGCTTGCACCCGCGCCATGCAGGCCTGGGCTTGGGCGACCAGATCCTGCGTCAACTGGTCTTCGACTGGGCGCATCTGGTCCATGCAGTGGCTGCAAACCGCAAACCAGACCGCGCTCTGTGGCGGCTCCAGCGCCCCAGCGGCGGGTGTTTGCAGCAGCAAGCGGCGCAAGCGGCTGCGCTCGCCCAGGGGCTGGGCGCGCTGGTGCTGATGCCAGAGCTGCAGCAGCGGCGCACTGGCAAAGGACTCAAACACCTGCAGGCAGCGCTGCTGCGCTTCGATCAGCTCGCTCAGGTGCAGCAGCTCGGGCGCTTGCGCCTGGCCGCGGGCAAACAGGGCCGCACCCGCGGCCCGCTCCTGCCCGGCCCACTCCTTGCCTTGCATGAGGTTGAACAGCGCCAACAGCGGGCGCAGCAGTTCGGGGTTGCTGGCTTGGTCGGCGGTTTCGAACACCACGGCCAGCAAGCTGGCAATCAGGCGGGCGTAAGCGGCCGACAGCCCTTGGGTGTCGAGCGCTTTGGCCGCCACACGCGCGCGCAGCAGCGCCAGCGCATCCAACCCCTGCAGCGCGTAAGCCACCCGGCCCAAGAGCCGTGCCGCGTGCGGTGCAGGGGCGGTGAGCAGGGCGTCGGCCGCATGCAGCCACTGCGCCACCTGGTGGTTGGTGTGCCGTGTTTGCTGCTGCTGCAGCTCGGCTTGCGGGTTTGCATGCGGCGAGCCGACCAGCCCCACCCAGAGGTTGGAGAGCCCGCGCTCGCGTTGCAGTTCGTGCACCAGCGCGGCGGTGCTGCGGGCCAGCGCAATGCTCTGCGCCAGCCGCTGCAACTCGCTCAGTTCGGTGTGTTTGGCGGCCAGTAGGAAGCTGAGGCTGGAGGTCATCGAGTGGGTGGTCAGGCGGCGCCGGGGTTGCGGCATATGTTTCAAGCAATTTCCATGCCCTTGTGGGGCGCAGGAGGGCGTCGCGGAAAGGGTGTCGCGCAATGCCGTGCCTGCCTTACACTCATCCCATGCTGATTTTCGGAATCGAAAGCTCGTGCGACGAAACCGGGGTGGCCTTGGTGCGCGCCGAGGCGGGTACGGCCCCGCCGCGGTTGCTGGCCCAAGCCCTGCACAGCCAGGTGCAGATGCACGAGTCGTATGGCGGCGTGGTGCCCGAACTGGCCAGCCGCGACCACATCCGGCGCGTGCTGCCGCTCACCCACAGCGTGTTGCAGCAGGCCGGCTGCACGCTGCAGCAGATCGACTGCCTGGCGTTTACGCGCGGCCCGGGCTTGGCCGGGGCCTTGCTGGTGGGGGCCGGGGTGGCGTGCGGCATGGCGGCGGCGCTGGGCAAGCCCACGCTGGGGGTGCACCACCTCGAGGGGCACCTGCTGTCGCCGTTTTTGAGCGCCGATGCGCCCGAGTTCCCGTTTGTGGCGCTGCTGGTCTCGGGCGGACACACGCAACTGATGCGCGTCGATGGGGTGGGGCGCTACCACTTGTTGGGCGAGACCATCGACGACGCCGCCGGCGAGGCATTCGACAAATCGGCCAAGCTGCTCGGGCTGGGCTACCCCGGCGGCCCGGCGCTGGCGCGGTTGGCTGAACGTGGCCGCGCTGACGCCTTCAAGCTGCCGCGCCCGCTGCTGCACAGTGGAGATCTGGATTTTTCTTTTGCCGGCCTCAAAACCGCGGTGCTCACGCAGGTGCGCAAGCTGGGCCCCGAACTCGACGCGCGCCGGGCCGATCTGGCCGCCGCCACCGAGGCCGCCATCGTCGAGGTGCTGCTAAAAAAATCGCTCGCCGCCTTGCAGCAAACCGGTCTGCGGCGGCTGGTGGTGGCTGGCGGCGTGGGCGCCAACCAGCGCTTGCGCCAGCATCTCGACGCCGCTGCCCAGCGCCTGGGGTTGCGCGTGCACTACCCCGAGCTGCACCTGTGCACCGACAACGGGGCCATGATCGCGCTGGCCGCCGCGATGCGCTGGCAAGCCGGCCTGATGCCTGCCGACGCCCGCGGCGAGGGCTACAGCTTCGCGGTGCGGCCGCGCTGGCCGCTGGCACAGAGCGCCAGCGCAGAGGCCGCCGCAACAGCTTAAGCGGGCGCTGCACCATTTCAGGGCACGCCTCACCGAAGGCGCAGCTGCGTTCGGGCATAATATCCGTTCATCAACCGCCGGGTCTGCACAACTCGGCGGTTCGCATTTGGAGACGCAACAATGCCCACCTATCCCGTAACCAAGCGCGGCGCCGAACAGCTCAAATCCGAGTTGCAGCGCCTCAAATCCAGCGACCGCCCGGCGGTCATCAACGCCATCTCCGAGGCGCGCGCCCAAGGCGACCTGAGCGAGAACGCCGACTATGACGCCGCCAAAGAGCGCCAGGGCTTCATCGAAGGCCGCATCGCCGAAATCGAGAGCAAGCTGGCGCAGGCGCAGGTCATCGACCCGGCCACGCTCGACGCCGGTGGCCGGGTGGTGTTTGGGGCCATCGTCGAGCTCGAAGACGAGCTCAGCGGCGCGGCGGTCACGTACCAGATCGTGGGCGAAGACGAGGCCGACCTCAAGCAGGGCCTGATCAACATCTCGAGCCCGATCGCGCGCGCCCTGATCGGCAAGGTGGAGGGCGACGTGGCCGAGGTGCAGGCCCCGGGTGGCGTCAAGCGCTACGAAATCATGGCGGTGCGCTACCAGTAAGCAGCCCACCCAGAGGCTGTGCGGCTGCAGCGCGCTCGGCGGCCTGCACGGTGTTGCTCAGCAGCATGGTGATGGTCATGGGCCCGACGCCGCCGGGCACCGGCGTGAGGTAGCCGGCGACCTCTTTGACGCCGGCAAAATCCACGTCACCACACAGTTTGCCGGCGGCGTCGCGGTTCATGCCCACGTCGAGCACCACGGCGCCGGGTTTGACCATGTCGGCCGTGAGCAGCCCCGCCTTGCCCACCGCGGCCACGATCACGTCGGCTTGCCGGGTGTGGGTTTTGAGGTCTGGGGTGCGCGAGTGGCACAGGGTCACGGTGGCGTCGCGTTGCAGCAGCAGCAGCGCCATCGGTTTGCCCACGATGTTGCTGCGCCCGATGACCACGGCGTGCTTGCCGCGCAAGTCGCAGCCGATGTGCTCCAGCATTTTCAGACAGCCGTAGGGGGTGCAGGGCCAGAAACCGGGCTGCCCGACCAGCAGCGCCCCGGCGCTGGCGATGTGAAACCCGTCCACATCTTTGGCTGGGCTGATGGCTTCGATCACGCGCTGTGCGTCGATCTGCGGCGGCAGCGGCAGCTGCACCAAAATGCCGTGGATGCTCGGGTCGGCGTTGAGCGCGGCGATGCGCGCCAGCAACTCGGCTTGGCTCAGGCTGGCGGGGTGGCGTTCGAGCAGCGAGTGGATGCCGGCCTCGGCGCAGGCCTTGACCTTGTTGCGCACGTACACCTGGCTGGCCGGATCCTCGCCCACCAGCAGCACCGCCAAGCCGGGCCGGTGGCCGTGCGCCGCTAGGGTGCTTACGCGCTGCGCCAGATCGGCGCGCAGTTGCCGCGACAGCGCCACGCCGTCGATCAAGTGTGCAGTCATTGCAAAATTAGAGGTGATAAAAGGTAAGGGGTTAGGCTTTGGCGCCCGGGGCCAAGGCGATTTTGAGCAGATCGGCAACCTTGTTGACGCCGAGCTTTTCCATGATGTTGGCGCGGTGCGCCTCCACCGTTTTGATGCTGATGTTGAGGTCGTCGGCGATCTGCTTGTTGAGCCGCCCGGCCACGATGCGCTCGAGCACCTGCGATTCGCGCCCGGTGAGCCGGGCCATCAGGGCTTCGCGGCTGGCGGCTTGCTGGTGGACGGCAAAGGCGGTGCGCGCCGTCTCGAGCATGCGATCGACCAAGGCCATGAGCTGCTGCTCGTTGAAGGGTTTTTGGATGAAATCGAGCGCGCCTTTTTTCATCGTCTGCACCGCCATGGGCACGTCGCCGTGGCCGGTGATGAAGACGATCGGCAAGGGGGAGTGGCGTTCGAGCAGCCGGTCTTGCAGCTCCATGCCGGTCATGCCGCCCATGCGGATGTCGGCCACCAGGCAGGCCACTTCGCGCGGGTCGTAGCGGCTTAAAAAAGCCTCGGCGGACTCGAAGCAACGCACCCGGTAGTCTTTGCCCTCGAGCAGCCACTGCAGCGAGTCGCGCACCGCCTCATCGTCATCGACCACGTAAACCAAACCGCGCTTAGCCATCACACTCATTTATCGCCTTCATTGGGTAGGCATAGGCCCGGCGGCGGGCCCTGGCCTGGGTGCATCAGGATTTGAGCGCAGTCAGCGAGGGGAGCCAGAAGCTGAACTCACAACCCATGATTTCCTGCCCATTGTAGAGGTTGTGCGCCTCGAGCCGACCGTGGTGCGATTCGACGATCGAGCGGCACAGCTTGAGCCCGATCCCCATGCCCTCGGCCTTGGTGCTGTAAAAGGCCTCGTAGATGCGTTCGAGTCGTTCCGGCGGGATGCCGCGGCCGTTGTCGCGCACGCTGAACTCCACCACCGGCAGGCCCTCGACGTGGCGCGGCGTCACGCACAGCTCCACCTGGCGCTGCCCCACGGGGCGCTGCGCCTGCATGATGGCTTCGCCGGCGTTTTTGAGCAAGTTGATGAGCACCTGCTCGATCAAGATCGGGTCCACCAGCAGCTGCGGCAGGCGCGCCGCCACGTAGGTGTTGAGACGCACCAGGTGGCGGCGCAGATCGATTTCGGCCAGTTCCACGGCGTTGGCCACCATCTGCGCCGCGTCCGAGGGGATCGGGGTGGGTTCGCTGCGTTTGACGAAGGCGCGGATGCGCTGGATGATCTGGCCGGCGCGCTGGGCCTGTTTGGCGGTTTTTTGCAGCACCTCGAGCAGCTCGGCCTCGCTGATCTGCTGCTGCTGCAAGCGCGCGATCATGCCGCTGCTGTAGTTGTTGATGGCGGTCAGGGGCTGGTTGAGCTCGTGCGCCACGCTCGAGGCCATCTCGCCCATGGTGATCAGGCGGCTGGCGGCCTCGGCGCGCTCTTGCTGCAGGGCGGCTTGCTGCTCGGCGCGCCGGCGCGCCGTGATGTCGGAGGCGATCACCATCTGCACCAGCCGGCCATCGACCCAGGTCAGGTAGCGCGAGCGCACCTCCAGCCACTTGTTGAGGGCGTCGAGGAACAGCTCGGCGTGGTCGGTGGTGGCCTCAAACAGGGTGTCGGTGGGCAAGCCCGCTAGGCCGTCGGACTGGTGGTCCTCGCCATCCGGGCGGGTGGCGCTGCTGCGCTGGCTCAACTGGATCAGCTGCCGGTGCCCTTCGGCGGTCGAGCCGAACCAGGTCTGATACATGCGGTTGGCAAACAGCAGTTCGGTGCTGTTCAAGGGCGCCACCGACACCGCTTGGTCGAGCGTGTCGAGCACGGTGGTGAAGCGCCGGTACGAGGCCCCGAGCTCTTCGCGCACGCGCTTGGGTTCGCTGATGTCGGTCATCGACGTCATCCAGCCGGTCTGCTGGCCCTGCGAGTCGATCAGCGGCGAGACGTACATGCGGGCATAAAAAGTGCCGCCGTCTTTGCGCTGCACGGGCATCTCGAAGCCCCCGGCGTTGGTGCGGCCGCTGAGCTCGTCGTCGAGCCGGGCGTGCAGGTTTTCCACATGGGCGGCGGGCCAGTAGGGGAAGGGGGCTTGCGCACCCACCAAGTCGGCCTCGTTCCAGCCGGTCATCGAACAAAAAGCCGGGTTCACGTAGGTGATGCGGCCATTGAGGTCGAGCGCGCGCATGCCGGTGAGCATGGAGTTTTCCATGGCGCGGCGAAACAGCGTCTCGGACTGCAGGGCACGCTGCGCCTGCAGCCGGCGCCGGGTGTGGCGCAGGTTGGTGAGCAGCATCCAGATGGTTAGCAGGCTGAGCGAGCCGACAACCCAGAAAAATCCTTCGCCGGCGGCATCGCGGCTGATGCGGTAGCTGGTGGCGCGCAGCTGCAAGTGCGGGCCCACGGGCGTGACCGCCAGCTGGGCGCTGCGCGGCTGCCCAGTCCAAGGCAACCACGGCAAGCCCTCTGGGTCGAGCTCGTGCGTGCTGCCGGCCACCACGTTGCCGTTCAAATCGACCAGCGCCAGCGCGTAGCGGGTGCGGACATCGCCAGGCACCCCCAACCGCAGCAGCATTTCGAGCGAATACTCGACCATCAGAGTGCCCTGAAAGCTGCCAAAGTGCGTCAGCGGCAGCAGCAACAGCAGGCGCGAGTCGGGCCCCGGGCCACCCAGCGGGCGACTGAAGTGTGGCTGCAGGGTGGTGCGCGCCACACCCAGCGCGCCCTCGGTGTCGACATCCAAAACCGGCTGGCCGGCGCTGCGGTTGAGCAGCGCCGGTGCCTGCACGGCCGCGTGGGCCGATACCACTTGGTCGCGCGCATCGAGCCAAGTCAGCGCCAGCAGCTCGGGAAAGCGCCCGGCCAGCAGCTCGGCTTCGAGGCCAAACAGCTGGGGGCTGAGTTCACCGCCGACGACCTCTGCGGCCATGCGCTGCAAGGGCTCGTGCGGCTCGAGCAAGCGCAGCCGCAGGCGCTGCTGCGCGTACTCGACGTCGCGCGTCACCTCTTGCTGCTCGCGTTGCGCCTCGAGCCGGGTGAAGTAGGTGAACGCCGAGGCGATGGCGGCCAAAAAAAGCAGCACCGAGATCAGGGGCACGATGCTGACCATCCGGTCTTGGTGCGCCGGGCTCAGGCCCTGCCACCAGCGCTGCCAGCGCCGCCAAGGGCGCCAGCGCGCGCGGAGCGAAGCGATCAGGGAGCTGGGTGTGCTTGTCATTGGCTCCAAGTCTATGGGAAAACCCGCATCGGATGGGGCTTGCTCGCTGGTTTGCACGCGGACACAATTTCATAATACAAAAAGTTAATCTGTATCTTGAAAAATTCCACAAACTCTGCCACACTTCGTTCGAGGTGGCGCGCGCCTGTGTCACCATAAACCCGTCGGTGCCCGCCACGATCGTGCGCACCGCAGTGGCCCACAAACAGGAGACGCCGCATGTCCGAACCCTTGCCTCCCTCCCAGAGCGTGCTCAGCGCGCCCGACCTCGACGCCCAAGAAACGCGCGAATGGCTCGACGCCCTCACAGCGGTGATCGAGCGCGAGGGCCCCGAGCGCGCCCACTTTTTGCTCGAGCAGCTGCTCGAAGAGGCGCGCGAGCACAGCGTCGATCTGCCGTTTTCGGCCACCACCGGTTACGTCAACACCATCGAGCCGGGCGAAGAAGCGCCCAGCCCCGGCAAGCTGGCGCTCGAGGGGCGGCTGCGCGCCTACATGCGCTGGAACGCGATGGCGATGGTGGTCAAGGCGAACCGGCTCGACCCGGCCGACGGCGGCGATTTGGGTGGCCACATCAGCTCATTCCAGTCGATGGCGCACATGCTGGCGGCGGGTTTCAACCACTTCTGGCACGCCGACGACACCGACAGCGGCGGCAGCCACGGCGGCGATCTGCTCTACATGCAGGGCCACAGCGCGCCCGGCATCTACGCCCGCGCCTTCATGGAAGGGCGCATCAGCGAGGAGCAACTGCTCAACTTCCGCCAAGAGGTCGATGGCAAGGGCCTGTCGAGCTACCCGCACCCCAAGCTGATGCCCGATTTTTGGCAGTTCCCGACCGTGAGCATGGGGCTGGGGCCGCTGATGGCGATCTACCAGGCGCGTTTTCTCAAGTACCTGCACGCGCGCGGCATTGCCGACACGGCGCGGCGCAAGGTCTGGGCCTTTTGTGGCGACGGCGAGATGGACGAGCCCGAAAGCCTGGGCGCGATCGGGCTGGCGGCGCGCGAAGGGCTGGACAACCTGATCTTTGTCGTCAACTGCAACCTGCAGCGCCTCGACGGCCCGGTGCGCGGCAACGGCAAGATCATCCAAGAGCTCGAGGGCGAGTTTCGCGGCTCGGGCTGGAACGTGATCAAGCTGCTCTGGGGCCGCCAGTGGGACGAGCTGCTGGCGCGCGACAAAGACGGCGCCCTGCGCAAGATCATGATGGAGACGCTGGACGGCGACTACCAGGCCTTCAAGGCCAACGACGGCGCCTTTGTGCGCAAAAACTTCTTTGGCCGCGACCCCCGCGCGCTCGAGCTGGTGGCCAAGATGAGCGACGCCGATGTGGCGGCGCTGCGCCGTGGCGGCCACGACGCCTCCAAGGTCTATGCCGCCTTCCACCGCGCCCAGCACCACCAGGGCCAGCCCACGGTGCTGCTGGTCAAAACCGTCAAGGGCTACGGCATGGGCAAGGCCGGCGAGGGCAAGAACACCGCGCACCAGACCAAGAAGCTCAGCGACGAAGACATCCGCACCTTCCGCGACCGCTTCAACATCCCCATCCCCGACAGCGAGCTGCCGAAAATCCCGTTCTACAAGCCGGCCGACGACACGCCCGAGATGCGCTACCTGCACGAGCGCCGCCAAGCGCTGGGCGGCTACCTGCCCAAGCGGCGCGCGCGCAGCAGCGAGCAGTTCACCGTGCCGGCGCTCGAAACCTTCAAGGCGGTGCTCGAGCCCACCGCCGAGGGGCGCGAGATTTCCACCACCCAGGCCTATGTGCGCTTCCTCACGCAGCTGCTGCGCGATGCGGCGCTGGGGCCGCGCGTGGTGCCGATCTTGGTCGATGAGGCGCGCACCTTTGGCATGGAGGGGCTGTTTCGCCAGATCGGCATCTACAACCCCAAAGGCCAGCTCTACACCCCGGTGGACAAAGACCAGGTGATGTACTACCGCGAAGACAAGGCCGGGCAGATCCTGCAAGAGGGCATCAACGAAGCCGGCGGCATGGCGAGCTGGATCGCGGCGGCCACGTCGTACAGCACCAACAACCGCATCATGGTGCCGTTCTACATCTACTACTCGATGTTTGGCTTTCAGCGCATCGGCGATTTGGCTTGGGCGGCGGGCGATATGCAGGCGCGCGGCTTTTTGCTCGGCGGCACCAGCGGGCGCACCACGCTCAACGGCGAGGGCTTGCAGCACGAAGACGGGCACAGCCAGATTTTGGCCGGCACCATCCCCAACTGCATCAGCTACGACCCGAGCTTTGCGCACGAGGTGGCGGTGATCCTGCACCACGGACTCAAGCGCATGGTCGAGCGCCAAGAGAACGTGTTTTACTACCTCACGCTGCTGAACGAAAACTACCCCATGCCGGGCCTAGCCCCCGGCACCGAGGAGCAGATCCTCAAAGGCATGTACCTGTGCCAAGAAGGCCCGAAGCTCACGCCGCGGGTGCAGCTGCTGGGCAGCGGCTCTATACTGCGCGAAAGCCTGTTTGCGCAGCGCCTGCTGGAGCAAGACTGGGGCGTGGCGGCCAACGTCTGGAGCTGCCCGAGCTTCAACGAGCTGGCGCGCGAGGGCCAAGACTGCGAGCGCTGGAACCTGTTGCACCCCACCGAGGCGCCGCGGCAGGCGTTCGTGACGCAGCAGCTGGCCGCGCACACCGGCCCGGTGGTGGCCGCGACCGACTACATGAAAGCCTACGCCGAGCAGATTCGGGCCTTCATCCCCAAAGGGCGCAGCTACAAGGTGCTGGGCACCGACGGCTTTGGCCGCAGCGATTTTCGTAGCAAGCTGCGCCAGCACTTTGAGGTCAACCGCCACTACATCGTGGTCGCCGCGCTCAAGGGCTTGGCCGAGGAGGGCGCTTTGCCCGCCGCCAAAGTGGCCGAAGCGATCGCCAAATACGGCATCGACGCCAACAAGATCAACCCCTTGCACGCCTGAAGCGCGCGAAAGGCATTCATCATGGCAATGATCGAAGTCAAAGTCCCCGACATCGGCGACTTCACAGACGTGGCGGTGATCGAGCTGCTGGTCAAAGTAGGCGACCGCGTGAAGGCCGAGCAGTCGCTGGTCACGGTCGAGAGCGACAAGGCGTCGATGGAAATCCCGTGCTCGCACGCCGGCGTGGTGCGCGCGCTCAGGGTGGCGCTGGGCGACAAGGTGAACATCGGCTCGGTGCTGCTGGAGCTGGAAGCCGAGGGTGCGCTGGAGCCGGCTGCTGCCGCTGCTGCTGCGCCTGCTTCCGCTGCGCCCGCTGCTGCGGCGGTGGTGGCCGTGCCCGTGGCCGTCGTGCCGGCAGCGGCGCAAGCCGCGCAGCCCAGCGTGCCTGCGCCTGCGCCTTCAACTGCCCCGGCCGCTGCGCCCACGCAAGCCACCGCCGCGCTGCCCCATGCCTCGCCGTCGGTGCGCAAGTTTGCGCGCGAGCTCGGCGTGCCGCTGGCCGAGGTCAGCGGCAGCGGCCTCAAGGGCCGCATCACGCTGGCCGACGTGCAAGCCTTCAGCCGCGCCGTCATGGCCGGGCAGCAGCACACCCTAGCGGGCCGGGCGGCCTTGGCGGGCAGCGGCGCCGGTGGTGGTGGTGCTTCTGCTTCTGGCAGCGAGCTGGGCCTGATCCCATGGCCCAAGGTGGACTTTGCCAAGTTTGGCCCCATCGAGCGCAAAGAGCTGGGGCGGATCAAGAAAATCAGCGCCGCCAACCTGCTGCGCAACGCCGTCATGATCCCGGCCGTCACCAACCACGACGACGCCGACATCACCGAACTCGAGGCCTTTCGCGTCGCCACCAACCGCGAGCACGAAAAATCGGGCGTCAAAGTCACCATGCTGGCCTTCCTCATCAAGGCCTGCGTGGCGGCGCTGAAAAAATTCCCCGACTTCAACAGCAGCCTCGACGGCGACGCGCTGATCGTCAAAAACTACTGGCACATCGGCTTTGCCGCCGACACGCCCAACGGCCTGATGGTGCCGGTGCTCAAAAACGCCGACCAAAAAGGGGTGCTGCAAATCAGCCTAGAGATGGCCGAACTGGCCAAAAAAGCGCGCGACGGCAAGCTCAGCCCGGCCGAAATGAGCGGCGCCACCTTCACCATCTCGAGCTTGGGCGGCATCGGCGGGCGCTATTTCACACCCATCATCAACGCCCCCGAAGTCGCCATTTTGGGTGTCTGCAAAAGCCAGCTGAGCCCGGTCTGGAACGGCACGGCATTTGAGCCGCGGCTGCTGCTGCCGCTGTCGCTCACCTGGGACCACCGCGTCATCGACGGCGCCGCGGCGGCGCGCTTCAACGCCTATCTGGGCCAGATTCTGGCCGACTTCCGCCGCGTGCTGCTCTAAAGGATGCGCCCCATGACTACCCTAAACATCCAAGTGCCCGACATCGGCGACTTCGACGAAGTGGCGGTGATCGAGCTGCTGGTCAAGCCGGGCGATGCCGTCAAGGCCGAGCAAAGCCTGATCACGGTCGAGTCCGACAAGGCCTCGATGGAAATCCCGTCCTCGCACGCCGGCGTGGTCAAAGAGCTCAAGGTCAAGCTCGGCGACAAGGTGCGGCAGGGCTCGGTGGTGCTGGTGCTCGAGGTCGAGGGGGCTGCGGCCCAGAGCGCTCAGCCAGCCGCGCCTGCAACCCCAGCCCCGGTCGCGGCCTCTGTTGCGCCTAGCCCGGCCCCGGCCCTAAGCATTCAAACCCCCACCGCAGCGCAAAACACTGCCAGCGCCGAGTTCGACTGCGACCTGCTGGTGCTGGGCTCGGGCCCGGGTGGCTACTCGGCCGCTTTTCGGGCTGCCGATCTGGGCCTCAAGGTGGTGCTGGTCGAGCGCTACGCCCAGCTCGGCGGGGTCTGCCTAAACGTGGGCTGCATCCCCTCCAAGGCCTTGCTGCACGTGGCGGCGGTGCTCGAAGAAGCCAGCCATCTGGGCGCGCTCGGGGTCGAATTTGCCGCCCCCACGGTGAGCGTGGACAAGCTGCGCGCGCACAAAGACAAGGTCATCGGCAAGCTCACCGGTGGCCTGGGTGCCATGGCCAAAATGCGCAAGGTCGAGATCGTGCGCGGCTACGGTGCCTTCGTCGGTCCGCACCAGATCGAAGTGGAGGAAACCCACGGCAGCGGCCAAGCGCAGACCGGCAGCAAAAAACGGCTGTCGTTCAAGCGCTGCATCATCGCCGTGGGCTCGCAGGCCGTGCGCCTGCCCTTCATGCCAGACGATGCGCGGGTGGTTGACAGCACCGGCGCGCTGGCGCTGCCAGGCGTGCCCAAAAAGATGCTGATCATCGGCGGCGGCATCATCGGCCTCGAGATGGGCACGGTCTATTCGGCGCTGGGCGCGCGGCTGGATGTGGTCGAGATGCTCGACGGCCTGATGCCGGGCGCCGACCGCGATCTGGTCAAGGTCTGGGAGAAGATGAACCAAGGGCGCTTCGACCGCATCTTGCTCAAAACCAAAACCGTGGGCGCGCAAGCCACACCCGAGGGCATACGGGTGCAGTTCGAGGGCGCAGACGGCAGCCCAAGCGAAGGCCTGTACGACTTGGTGCTGCAAGCCGTGGGCCGCGCACCCAACGGCAAAAAGATCGCCGCCGAGCGCGCCGGCGTGGCCGTGAACGGGCGCGGCTTCATCGAAGTCGATGCGCAGATGCGCAGCAACGTGCCCCACATCTTCGCCATCGGCGACGTGGTCGGCCAACCGATGCTGGCGCACAAGGCGGTGCACGAGGCGCACGTGGCGGCCGAGGTGGTGGCGGGCGAATTGCTGGGCCGCGCCGATCTGGCGCGCGCGGCTTTCGATGCCCGCGTGATCCCCAGCGTGGCCTACACCGACCCCGAGCTGGCTTGGGTGGGCCTGACCGAAGAGCAGGCCAAGGCGCAGGGCATCGCGGTGCGCAAGGGCTTGTTTCCGTGGAGCGCTTCCGGGCGCGCCTTGGCCAACGGCTGCGAGCAGGGCTTCACCAAGCTGCTGTTCGACGACCGCCCCGAAGCCGCTGGCCACGGCCGCATCTTGGGCGGCGGCATCGTCGGGCGCCACGCCGGCGATTTGATCGGCGAAGTCGCGCTGGCGATCGAAATGGGCGCCGACGCCATAGACATCGGCAAAACCATCCACCCGCACCCCACGCTGGGCGAAAGCATCGGTCTGGCGGCCGAAGCCGCGCACGGCAGTTGCACCGATTTGCCGCCGCAGCGCCGCTAGGGGTGGTGGTGGCCTAGGGGCTGCGGCTTGGCGTGGTGCCGCTGCTGCCTTGTTTCGCCGTGCGGGTGCAGGTCAGCCGCCGGTTTTTTGTAGTGCAGATCCAAGGAAGAACCGACCATGCCCAGCTTTGCCGACTACGACCAGCACGACGCCCTTGGCTTAGCCGAACTGGTGCGCCAGGGCGCGGTGAGCGCGCGCGATTTGCTCGACGAAGCCATCCGCCGCCGCGACGCGCTCAACCCGCAGCTCAATGCGGTGGTGCTGAATATGGACGAACTGGCCTGGCGCGCCATCGAGGCTGGGCTGCCGCAGGGGCCGTTCACGGGCGTGCCGTTCTTGCTCAAAGACCTGCTCGCCGCCTACGCCGGTGTGCCGCTGACGCACGGCAGCCGCGCCTTGCGCCACTACGTGCCGGATCGCGACAGCGAGATGGTGCGCCGCTTCAAGGCCGCCGGGCTGGTGATTTTTGGCAAGACCAGTTGCCCCGAAAACGGCTACTTGGGCAGCACCGAATCTGTGCTGCACGGCATCACGCGCAACCCTTGGGATTTGCAGCGCTCGGCGGGCGGCTCCAGTGGTGGCTCTGGGGCGGCGGTGGCGGCGCGCATCGTCCCCATGGCCAGCGGCGGCGACGGCGGCGGTTCGCTGCGCATCCCGGCTGCGGCCTGCGGCGTGGTGGGGCTCAAGCCCTCGCGCGGGCGCAACCCCTACGGGCCGCTGGTGGGCGAGCCTTGGTTTGGGCAGGTGCAAGAGGGCGTCATCTCCTTAAGTGTGCGCGACAGCGCTGCCGCGCTCGACGCCACCAGCGGCCCAGACTTGGGCTGCCCCTACACCGCGCCGGTGCCGGCGCGGCCCTTTTTGCAGGAAGTGACGCAGCCGCCGGGCAGGCTGCGCATCGCTTGGTGCGAGCAACCCCTGATGCGCTCGGGCGAGCTCAGCGCCGAATGCCGCCGCGCCTTGCAGCAAACGGTGGCGCAGTTGCAGGCCCTCGGGCACGAGCTGGTGCAGGCGCAGCCGCCGATCGACCACCACGTGGTGGGCCCAGCCTACCTGTTGCGCGTGATGTGCGCCGCCGCCACCGATCTGCGCGAAGCGCGCCGCCTGCTGGGCCGGCGCTTGCGACCAGACGACTTCGAGCCCGCTACTTGGTTGCTGGCGCGCTTTGGCGAATCCCTATCCAGCGCCCGGCTCGAGCTGGTGGCGCGCGACCTGCATCGGCAGCGCTACCTGTTCGAGCGCTTCATGCAGGGTTTCGACGTGTTCCTCACGCCCACGCTGGCCAAGCCCCCGGTGCCGCACGGCGAATTCCAGTTGCGCGGACTCGACCAGTTCGCCGCCACCTTGGCCACCTACACCGGCTTGGGGCCGCTGACGCGGCTGCTCGACAGCTTGTTGCCCACCTTGGTGCAAAAAAACTTCGACTGGGTCGCCGCCCCGCCGCTGGCCAACCTCACCGGCAACCCCAGCCTCTCGCTGCCCTTGCAGCACAGCAGCACCGGGCTGCCGATCGGCCTGATGTTCACCGCCCGCTACCTCGACGAAGCCTGCCTGCTGCGGCTGGCCGGCCAATTGGAGCGCGAACTGCCCTGGCGCCAGCGGCGGCCGCCATTGCTGGCGGCGGTTTGAATCTCGGTTTAAGGCATCGGTGCCGCGGCGCGCTGGTGTACAGTCGCGCCCATGAACGACCTTGCCGGCAAACACATCGTCTTGGGGCTCTCGGGCGGCATCGCCTGCTACAAGGCGGCCGAGCTGTGCCGGCTGCTGGTCAAAGACGGCGCCACGGTGCAGGTGGTGATGACCGATGCCGCCTGCCAGTTCATCACCCCGACCACGCTGCAAGCGCTTAGCAACCGCCCGGTTTACAGCAGCCAGTGGGACGCGCGCGAGCCCAACCAGATGCCCCACATCAACCTCGGGCGCGCGGCCGACGCCATTTTGATCGCCCCCGCCAGCGCCGATTTGCTGGCCAAGCTGGCGCAGGGCCGCGCCGACGACCTGCTGACGCTGCTGTGCTTGGCGCGGCCGGCCGAGCGCGTGCCCTTGCTGCTGGCCCCGGCCATGAACCGCGAGATGTGGGCGCACCCGGCCACGCAGCGCAACTTGGCGCAACTGCGCGCCGACGGCGCCCACGTGTGGCCGGTGGGGCAGGGCGAGCAAGCCTGCGGCGAGAGCGGCGATGGCCGCATGCTCGAGCCCGAGCAACTGCTGGTGCTGCTGCAAGCGCAGTTTCAGCCCCAGTGCCTGGCCGGGCAGCGGGTGCTGGTCACTGCCGGCCCCACCTTCGAGGCCATCGACCCGGTGCGCGGCATCACCAACCATTCGTCGGGCAAGATGGGTTTTGCCATCGCCCGCGCCGCCCGCGAAGCCGGGGCCGAGGTGCGGCTGGTGGCCGGGCCGGTGCATTTGCCCACGCCGCTGGGCGTGCGCCGCTGCGACGTGCAGTCGGCGCTGCAAATGCAGGCCGCGGTGCAAGCCGAGCTGGATTGGGCCAGCGTGTTCGTGGCCGCCGCCGCCGTGGCCGATTGGCGGCCCGCGCACAGCGCCGAGCAAAAAATCAAGAAAGACGGCAGCGGCCAGCCGCCCAGCCTGGCGTTTGTAGAAAACCCCGACATCCTGGCCCAAGCAGCAGCCAGCCCGCGCGCCCGCGCCGGGCAACTGTACTGCGTCGGCTTTGCCGCCGAAAGCCACGATCTGCACACCCACGCCGAGGCCAAACGGCGGCGCAAGGGCGTGCCGCTGCTGGTGGGCAACATCGGCCCGGCCACCTTTGGCCGCGACGACAACGCCCTGCTGCTGCTCGACGAGCAAGGCAGTCAAGCCTTGCCCGCCGCACCCAAGCTGCAACTGGCGCGCAGTCTGGTGGCCGAAATCGCACGGCGGCTGGGTCTTCAGGCTGGGTGACAGGCTGAATATCGGGCTGAGAACGAGGCGCCAGGAGGCCCCAAGCTTGTTCAGATCAAGCCTGCAAGCCCCCTAGGGCCTGGGTGAGGTCGCCGATCAGGGCGCTGAGCTCGGCGGTGGCGATGGTGGCGTCGGCGTCGAAGCCGCCTTCTTCTTCGGCTTGGCCGTGCTCGGCAAAGACCCCGTCCAGAAATTCGATTTTGCTCAGGCTGCCACTCTCGGCCAGCACGAAGCGCACCCGCCCCTCCCAATCCAGCGCCAGCTTGGTGGGCAGCTTGCCTTGGCCGATGTGCAGTCGCATCTGCTCGTCATCGAGCGGGTGGCGGGTGAACTTGACGGCGGCCTTTTGCTCGTCGGCCGCCTTGAGCTCCACCTCCTGCCCGGGGGCAAACTGGGGCGGCCAGTCGTCGGCGCTGCCACTGAGCCAGTTGGTCATCGCCACCTGGGGCGAGAGCTGGGTGTTCCAGGGCCGGGGCTGCAAACCCGTAAACGATTTGAGCAGCGTGCTGATGGCCTCGTCGCAGCGCGCGCTGCTGCTGCTGTCTAGGGCCAGCCGGCCGTTTACCGGGTCGATCCACAGCATGACGTTGCGGCTCTGGGCAAAAGCCATGGGCAACAGTTGCTGCACGATCTCGTCGCGCAGCTGGCGCTGCTCGCGCCGCCCCGGCTGGCGTCCTTCGCGGGCCTCGATCTGCTGCAGCCGCTCGTCGAGGTGGCGCTGCACCACCGCGCCGGGCACGCGCTTGCTCTCGCTTTGCAGCCGCAGCAGGCGCTGGCCATTGATTAGTTCCACCAGCGCCCCATGCTCTTTGCCGCGCGGCGGCACCCAGCCGATCGAGTGCTCTTGGCTGGCCAAGCAGGGCACAAAAGGCGCAGCGGACAGCGCTTGCTCCATGGTCTCGAGCGGGGGCAGCGTTTGCGGGTCGAGAAGGTAGAGGGTGAGTTGTTTGAACACGGTGCGCGGCAGATGTACGAATTTTGGATTAAAATGCTAACAATGATTTTGCAAGCTCTGCTGCATTTTAGTACAAGCCCACAGCGTTCGGTCAGCCCGCCTTGGCTGCGGCCCACGAGAGCCCAAGGAAGAGATTTTTTCTGCCTCGCGCACAAAACCGGCCCGAAGTTGGCATAGAATTCGGGCTTCAGCAAGCGGCTGTAGCTCAGTTGGATAGAGTACTTGGCTACGAACCAAGGGGTCGTGGGTTCGAATCCTGCCAGCCGCACCAAAACATGAAACCTCACTCTGGAAACAGGGTGGGGTTTTTCAGTTTTTGGCCCCTGCTGCATCACACTGCGACAAAGCGCGTGTTCTTTAGGCTGGTCAAACCCGTCAACGCCCCACCATATCCCCCGAAGTCAGAACGTGTGCACCCTTTGCAGTGAGCACTGATCGCAGCAACGCACGGGCGACGTCTTTCCCATGAATGGGCCGGTACGCGCCGGGTATCAAAGGTGCGATGAGTCGCGCCATAGGAATGGCCACGGATTCCGCCAACCGTGGCGGTTGCCCCAGGTGTGCCCGGCTGTCGAGCAGCAAGGATGGGCGAGCAATGACCAGCGCCTCCAGTTCCAGCGACTTGAGCGCCTCTTCAAGCTCCCCCTTGACCCGGTTGTAAAAGACGGACGACTGGGCGTTGGCGCCGGCAGCGCTGACCAGGCCGATGCGGCGGGCACCCGCCCGCACAGCCGCCATGGCCACCGCCAGATTCGCCTGCAGATCGACCGCACGAAATGCCTCACGGCTGCCCGCCACCTTGAGGGTGGTGCCCAGTGCCAGATAGGCTTCGTCGATCGGGGGCAGTTCGGGGAGTGCAGCGAAATCGACCCGATGGCAGTGGAGCCTGGGATGCGAGACCTTCAACGGGCGTCGAACCAGGGCATGGACTTCTGCAACGCTATCCTCAGCCAGTAGCATATCCAGCAAATAACCGCCAATCAGGCCGGTGGCGCCTGCGAGCGCGACTTTTCTGCGTATGAATGCCGTGGCCATGACCTGCCTTACCAGTGTTTCCCAGACGTCCTGAGGGTTGGAGGGTAATCGATTTTTGTCTACGAGGTTGGGCATCAGCACCTGACCCGCCCCCTTTTGACCACACCAGCCGTTCTGGGCAGAATAGCCAGACTCAGGGATCAGAGAGGTGACCTGCTCCCCGTAAAAAAAGCGGCCCAACATGAATACTTCCATTCGCAACCCAGACCCCTTGAGCCAACCGCTGGCGTGCGGTGCGCAGTTCAGCGCCAGCGCAGCGCCCGGAGAGCGCAGCCCCCTGCGCGAGGCCATCGACCGGGCCCACCGCTTGCCCGAAGCCGAAGCGATGGCTCCCTTGATGGCGGCTGTGCAGCTTGACGCCGATCAGGCGCTGCGCACCCACGCGCTGGCGCGCCGACTGGTCACCGGTCTGCGCGAAGGAGCGGCCCGGGGTGGCCGCGCCGGTCGCGTGCAAAGCCTGATGCAAGCATATGCCTTGTCGAGCGATGAAGGCGTGGCCCTGATGTGCCTGGCAGAAGCGCTGCTGCGCATACCCGATGCCGCCACGCGCAGCGCGCTCATTCGCGACAAGATGGGCCATGGCGACTGGCACCTGCATTTGGGCCGCAGCGACTCGTTGTTCGTCAACGCCGCTTCATGGGGCCTTGTGCTCACCGGCAAATGGGTCGCCACACACAGCGAAGGCCAGTTGCTGGGCGCGCTCACGCGCCTGGTCGTCAAGAGCGGTGAGCCTTTGATCCGCCAGGCTGTGCAGCTGGCCATGCAGATGCTGGGTGAGCAGTTCGTTATCGGCGAAACGATCGACCAAGCGCTGCACCGTGCACGCAGCATGGAGGCCAAGGGCTTTCGCTACTCCTACGACATGCTGGGTGAGGCGGCCCTGACGGCCGACGACGCGCAGCGCTATTTTCAGTCGTACCTGCACGCCATTCGCGCCATTGGTCGGGCATCCAATGGGCAAAGGGTGCAAGGGGTACTAAATTCACCCGGCATTTCGATCAAGCTCTCGGCCCTGCACCCCCGCTACAGCCGTGCCCAGCGGGCGCGGGTGATGGCAGAGCTGCTGCCGCGTGTGCTGCAACTGGCCGAACTGGCGTGCCGTTACGACCTGGGCCTGAACATCGATGCCGAAGAAGCCGATCGGCTCGACCTGTCGCTCGATCTGCTCGAGGCACTCTGCCTAGCGCCCAGCCTGAGGGGCTGGCAGGGCATGGGTTTCGTGATCCAGGCCTACCAAAAGCGCTGCCCTTTGGTCATCGACTTTTTGGTCGATCTGGCGCGGCGCACAGCGCATCGCCTGATGGTGCGCTTGGTCAAAGGCGCCTACTGGGACAGTGAGGTCAAGCGCGCCCAAGTGGAGGGCCAGAGCGATTACCCGGTTTACACCCGCAAGCACCACACCGACGTGGCTTACCTAGCCTGCGCGCGCAAACTGTTGGCGGCCCCCGATGCGGTGTACCCGCAATTTGCCACCCACAACGCGCACACTTTGGCCGCCATCGTGCACTTGGCCCAAGCCCAGCTCGGTGATTACGCAGCGGGTCAGTACGAGTTTCAGTGCCTGCACGGGATGGGGGAGCCGCTGTACCAGCAGGTGGTTGGGGCGGCCAAGCTGGATCGGCCTTGTCGCATCTACGCCCCTGTCGGCACGCACGAAACCCTCCTGGCCTACCTGGTGCGCCGACTGCTCGAGAACGGCGCCAACAGCTCCTTTGTCCACCGCATGGCCGACCCGAAGGTGTCCATCGACGATCTGGTGCAGGATCCGGTTGCGCGCATGAAGCAGGACGCTTTGAGTGAAGGCCGATGCCCCGGCGAGCCGCATCCGCAGCTGCCCTTGCCCGGTGCCCTGTATGGCACGGTGCGCCTCAACTCGATTGGCACCGACTTGGCCGATGAACCCACCCTGCGCTTGCTCACCCAGCAAATGCAGCAGCATGTGGGCCCATTCAGGGTAGGCCCCATGCTGGCCGTGCCAGCCAAAGGGGCGGCGATGCATACCCTGCACAATCCGGCCGACCACGCGGACCTGCTGGGCACCGTGCAGTACGCCAGCGCCGCCGATGTCGACGCGGCTTTGCAGGCTGCGCAGGCACAAGCGCCGCTGTGGTCTGCTGTGCCTGCGGCACAGCGTGCCGAAACGCTGGAGCAAGCCGCGCAGCTGCTGCAAGCCCACGCCCCGCACTGCATGTCCCTGCTGGTGCGCGAAGCAGGCAAAACCTGGAGCCACGCCGCAGCCGAGGTGCGCGAAGCGGTGGATTTTCTGCGCTACTACGCCGCTCAGGTGCGCCGCGACTTTGACCACCGCACCCACCAGGCCCTGGGCCCGGTGGTGTGCATCAGCCCCTGGAACTTTCCCTTGGCCATCTTCGTAGGCCAAGTGGCCGCAGCGTTGGCGGCCGGCAATGTGGTGCTGGCCAAACCGGCTGAAAGCACCCCCGCCATCGGCGCCTTGGCCGTCGAAATGCTTTGGCAGGCGGGGATTCCGCGGGCGGCATTGCAGTTGTTGCCCGGACGCGGCTCAGAAGTCGGCATGCAACTGGTTCAGGACGCCCGTGTTCAAGGCGTGCTGTTCACCGGCTCCACCCAAACCGCACGCGTGTTGAACGCAACGTTGGCGCTGCGCCTGAACGCGCACGGGCAAGCCGTGCCGCTGATCGCCGAAACCGGAGGCCAGAACTGCATGATCGTCGATTCATCGGCCTTGCTGGAGCAGGTGGTGCAAGATGCGCTGGCCAGCGCTTTTGAGGCTGCGGGCCAACGCTGCTCGGCCTTGCGCGTGCTGTGTGTGCAAGACGAGGTGGCCGAGCGGCTGATGGCCATGCTCAAAGGGGCCATGGCCGAAATTCGCCTGGGGCCACCAGCGCAGCTGCACACCGACATGGGCCCGGTGATCGACGCCCGGGCACGCGACGGCATCGAGGCGCACGTGGCCCAGATGCAGGCCAAAGGGCACCGCGTGCACCGCATTTTGCATCCCTCGAGCGATACCCCGATCGGCACCTGGGTGCCGCCCACGCTGATCGAGATCAACCGCTTGATCGATCTCGAGCACGAAGTGTTTGGGCCCGTGCTGCATGTGCTGCGCTATGCCCGGACAGACTTGCAGCAGTTGCTCCAGGCCATCAACGCCACGGGCTATGCCCTGACTTTGGGCGTGCATTCGCGCATTCAGGAGACCATTGAACTGGTGCAGGGCTTGAGCCACGCGGGCAACGTGTATGTGAACCGCAACATGGTCGGGGCCGTGGTGGGGGTGCAGCCGTTCGGCGGCGAAGGGTTATCGGGCACAGGCCCGAAGGCCGGCGGGCCGCTGTATCTGCTGCGCCTGCTAGCGCGCAGCCCGGAAGACGCCGCCTTGCGCAGCGTGCAGAGCAGCGGCGCTGTTCTGGCAAGGCCTCAGGCCGCTCCTGCGTTGCAGAGCCTGCGCGACTGGGCGCTGGCCCAAGGCCGATTGACCCTAGCGCACGCCTGCGACCGATTTGCGGCACACAATCCCGCCGGCATGGAGGCGGTGCTAAACGGCCCCACCGGCGAACGCAATCTCTACCGCGTGCAGGCTCGCGGGCGTGTGCTGTGCCTCACGGGCCAGCAGCCACAGGCAGACGAGGATCGGTTGACGCAGCTGGCAGCGGTTTTGGCGGTGGGCAGTCGGGCTGTGTGGGCCGAATCGGGGCACAGTTTAAAAGCCGCATTGCCGGAAGCGGTGCAAAGATGCATCGACCTCTCGCCAGACCCGCTCAACGAAGCGGTGGAAGCGGCCCTGATCCATGCGGATGAGCCCAGCTGCCTGCAGGCTGCCGCCGACCTAGCGCGCCGGCAGGGTCCGATCGTGACGCTGACGGTCATGCGCCCAGGCGATCCACACGTGCCCTTGATGCCCCTGCTGACTGAGCGCAGCATCAGCACCAACACCGCCGCCGCCGGAGGCAATGCCAGCCTGATGAATTTGCAAGGATGATTGGGCTGGGGCACACGGGCACGCCGCCAAGGTACTCAGCGAGAGTGCTTGCACGTAAAGGGCTGCACATTAGGGGCTGCACGGGCAGCTGCACCTAAAATCAAGGCCACCATGATAGACCTTACCCACCTGCGCAAAGACCTCGACGCCGTCGTTGCCCGCTTGCAAACCCGCAAAAACCCGCAACCCTTCCTCGATGTAGAGGCCTTTGGCGCGCTCGAGCATGAGCGCAAAGCCTTGCAGGTGCAGACCGAAGATCTGCAGGCGCAGCGCAACAGCCGCTCCAAACAGATCGGCGTGCTCAAGGGCCAGGGCCAGCACGCCGAGGCCGAGGCGGCAATGGCCGAAGTGGCCCAGATCAAGGCAGCGCTGGAGCGCTCGGCCGCGCGGCTGGAGCAGATTCAGTCCGAGTTGCAAGACATGCTGCTGGCGCTGCCCAACTTGCCGCAGCCCGAGGTGCCGCTGGGCGCCGACGAAAGCGCCAACGTGGAGCTGCGCCGCTGGGCTCCGCCGCGCTCAGGTGGGCCGGCCGCGCCAGGGCAGGGCGTGACCGCAGTGGCTGGGGATGCGGCGGCTGGTGATGCGGGCGGCTACGGCGCCAACCCCAGACCGTTGGGTTTCGCGCCGCGCGACCATGTCGAACTGGGCGAGCCTTTGGGGCTCGATTTCGAGTCCGCCGCCAAGCTCAGCGGCTCGCGTTTTGTGGTGCTCAAGGGGCGGCTGGCGCGGCTGCACCGGGCGCTGGCGCAGTTCATGCTCGACGTGCAGACCGAGCGCCACGGCTACACCGAGTGCTATACGCCCTACGTGGTCAACGCCGCCACGCTGCACGGCACCGGCCAGTTGCCCAAGTTCGAGGCCGACCTCTTTGCCGTCAAAAAAGGTGGGGTCGAGGGCGAAGACGAAGGCGCGCTCTACCTCATCCCCACGAGCGAGGTCACGCTCACCAACCTGGTGCGCGAGCGCATCGTGCCCGAGGCAGAGTTGCCGCTCAAATACACCGCCCACACCCCGTGTTTCCGCTCCGAAGCCGGCAGCGCCGGGCGCGACACGCGCGGCCTGATCCGCCAGCACCAGTTCGACAAAGTGGAGATGGTGCAGATCGTGCACCCCGAGCGCAGCCCAGAGGCGCTGCACGAAATGACGCAGCACGCCGAAACCATCTTGCAACTGCTCGAGCTGCCCTACCGCGTGGTGCTGCTGTGCAGCGGCGACATGGGTTTTGGCGCAGCGCGCACGCACGACCTCGAAGTCTGGTTGCCGGCGCAAGCCACCTACCGCGAAATCAGCTCGGTGAGCAACTGCGAAGCCTTCCAAGCCCGGCGCCTGCAAGCGCGCTTCAAAAACGCTCAAGGCAAAAACGAGTGGCTGCACACCCTCAACGGCTCCGGCTTGGCGGTGGGCCGCACCTTGGTGGCGGTGCTCGAAAACCACCAACGCGCCGACGGCCGCATCGGCATCCCGGTGGCGCTGCGGCCCTACATGGGCGGGGCCGACACGCTCTGATCACCCCCGCGCCCAGGCGCTGGCCCGATGGCAGGCGGCGCCGGGCGGTTTTGGCACCAGCAGGCTTTAGCGCAAACCCGCCCCGGCCGCAGCGAAGTCGCGCTGGATCAGCTCAATCTTGTAGCCGTCGGGGTCGGTCACGAAGGCGATCACGGTGCTGCCGCCCAGCACTGGGCCGGCTTCGCGCGTGACGCGGCCGCCGGCGGCTTTGATGCGCTCGCAGGCCGCGTAGGCGTCGGGCACGCCGATGGCGATGTGGCCGTAGGCGCCGCCATGCTCGTACTGCGTCACGCCCCAGTTGTAGGTGAGCTCGATTTCGGCTTGGCCGGGGTTGCCGCCCTCAAAGCCCAGAAACGCCAGCGAGTAGCGGTGCTCGGGGTTTTCGGAGCGGCGCAGCAGCGCCATGCCCAGCACTTGGGTGTAAAAGGCGATCGAGCGCTCCAGATCGCCGACGCGCAGCATGGTGTGCAAAATGC